>Ga0187892_10000199_pt1 | contig 158725 bp, 114 predicted proteins | sample MA1701073metaG_FD_139345 | JGI IMG/M metagenome (GOLD analysis project Ga0187892, IMG submission 139345) | Bio-ooze microbial communities from a basaltic lava cave in the Kipuka Kanohina Cave System on the Island of Hawaii, USA - MA170107-3 metaG ...
CACACCCTTTGAGCCGAGCGCGCGGAAGCCGAAGCCAAATCCTTGCCGCGCGCTCCGCGGCGGGGGGGTTCGGGGGGCGGAGCCCCCCGAAGACGAAGACCGGCGAAGAGCGTGTGAATCGGAAGGATTCACACGCTCTGAGCGAGAGGGAACCGGGGTAGGGAACGGGACACGGGAACGGGAACGGGGAACGGGTGGGGTGGGGAAAGGAAGCGCAGGGACCATGAACCTTCGGGGGATCGGGAGGAGGCTCGGGCTCGTCGCCGGCGCGATCGTCGCCATCGGCGGGCTCGGCGGAGCGGCGAGCGCCCAGGAGTTCGTCTTCCCGCAGAGCGGGCGGCTCTCGTCCAACTACTACTCGCCGCGGCCGGGGCGCCTGCACATGGCGCTCGACATCGTCGGCCCCAACCGCTCGGCGATCACGGCCGCCAGGAGCGGCCGGGTCACGTTCGCCGGCTGGTCGGGCGGCTACGGCAACCTGATCATCGTCACGCACGAGAACGGCTACTCGACGTACTACGCCCACCTCTCGGGCTACGCCGTGCGCAGCGGCCAGGTCAACCGCGGCCAGACGATCGGCTACGAGGGGACGACGGGCAACTCGACCGGCCCGCACCTCCACTGGGAGGTGCGCCGCTACGGGGCCAAGCAGTTCGTCCCGGGCGCGGTCAACAGCTACGTGACGCGCGGCAACCGCGTGCCCCACGACTACCCCGGCCTCGGCGGGGATTCGGGCGGGGGCGGGGGCGGGGGCGGCGGCGGGGGCGGGTCGCAGACCGGCCAGCGCGCGAACCGCGTGACCGCGAGCGTCCTCAACGTCCGCACCGGGCCCTCGACGGGCCACCGGATCCTGGGCCAGGTCACGAACGGCCAGGTGTACGCCTCGAGCGAGTCGCAGGGCGGCTGGCAGCGGCTCTGGTTCGACGGCGGGCGCGGCTGGTCGAGCGGCACGTACCTGACGCGGGCGACGGGCGTCACGGGCCGCCGCGTCACGGCCTCGGCCCTGAACGTCCGCACCGGGCCTTCGACGGGGCACCGGATCGTCGACACCGTGCCGACCGGCCAGATCTACATCCAGCACTCGCGGGACGGGGACTGGGCGAGGATCTGGTTCGACGGGCAGCTCCGCTGGTTCCACGCGGGCTACACCGCGTCGGTCGGCTTCTGAGACCTGGAGGGAGGGAGAGCAAGAAGATGAGCGCCACGAGATCGATCACCGCGGGCCTCGTCCTGCTCGCGGCCGCGGCCGCGGGGGGCGGCGAGGCGCGCGCCCACGCGACGAAGCCGAGCTGGGACTGGGTGCCGGCCCACTCGAGCAACTACACGGCGATGAACCAGCGGTCGATCAACCTGATCGTCATCCACACCGTCGAGGGGAGCTACCAGGGCTGCATCAGCTGGTTCCGCAACCCGGCCTCGAACGTCAGCGCCCACTATGTCGTGAGCCTCAGGGGCGAGATCACGAAGATGCTGCGCGACAGCGACATGGGCTGGCACGCGCGCAGCTCGAACCCGCACTCGATCGGGATCGAGAACGAGGGCTTCGCCTACCGCAACACGTGGACGGACGCGCAGTACCGCGCCCTCGCCCACCTCACGGCGTACCTCTGCGAGCTCCACGGGATCCCGAAGGACCGCGCGCACATCAAGGGACACGGAGAGCTGCCGAACCAGACGCACACCGACCCCGGTCCCCACTTCGACTGGCATCGGTTCATGAACATGGTCCAGGAGGACCACCACGGGCACTCGGGGGGCGGCGGCGGGGGAGGGGGAGGGGGCGGCGGCGGCGGGCAGCAGCCGCCGCCGGGGCAGCAGCCGCCGCCGCAGGCGACGGTCGCGCGCGGCGCCGAGGTGACCGCCAGCCGGCTCAACGTTCGCACGGGGCCCTGGGGCACGATCCTCGGCGGCGTCGGCAGCGGCAAGCGCTTCGTCCTCACCGGCCGGACGTCGGGGGACTGGAAGCAGATCTTCTGGAGCGGGCGCCAGGCCTGGGTCCACGGCTCGTACCTGCGCGGCGCCGGCGGCACGGCGGCCGAGGTCACCGTCGACGCGCTCAACGTCCGGCGCGGCCCGTCGACGGCGAACGCGCGGATCGGGCTGATCCACCGGGGACAGCGGTACTTCCACCTGAGCTCGGGCGGGGGCGGGAGCTGGCGCCTCCTCCAGCTCGACGACCGCTCGGGCTGGTCGTACGCGCCGTACACGCGGTCGGTCCAGATCGGCCGGTAGCCACGCTCCGGCCGGACGACACGTCCTCCGCTTCTCGGCGCGCGCCGGGCGCTCTCTCGCCGCCCGGCGCGCGCCGGCTTTTCGCGGCCGGGGGTCGCGCGTAGAATGTCGCCGCCATGACCGACCCCGGCGCCGCGCCGTCCCGCGTCCCCGACCTCGACCCCGCGCTCCTCGAGGGGATCGAGACGGATCGCTGGCGCGCCCTCTTCCGCGTGAGCGGGCTCCTCTCGGCCAACGTCTTCGACTTCGAGCGGACGCTCGAGCTCATCCTCTCGATCGTGCTCGAGGCGACGCACGGCGACCGGGCCGTCGTCCTGCTGAAGAGCGAGCAGGGGCAGCTCGAGGTCGCGGCGAGGCGCGGGGCGTTCGCCGACGACCCCGAGAAGGACCGCGTGAGCTGGACGATCGTACGGCGCGTCTTCGCCGACGGCCAGGGCCTCCACGTGCCCGAGATCCGGCGCGAGGCGGACCTCGCCGACGCCGAGAGCGTCGAGGCGCTGTCGCTCCGGTCGGCGTTCTGCGTGCCGCTCAAGACGGGCGTCTTCGAGGGGGCGAAGTCGGGCTCCGAGCGACGGCGCTTCCCGCCGTACCTGGGCCTCCACCGCGAGGTGATCGGCGTCATCTACGTCGACTCCAAGCGCCCGCGGAAGCCGTACGGGCGCGACGACCTCGGGCTCCTCGAGGCGCTCGCCAACCTGGCGACGGTCGCGATCCAGAACGCCCGCCTCTACGAGCAGGCGACGCGCGACCCGTCGACCGGGCTCCTCGGGCGCCGCCACTTCGAGCAGCTCCTGCGCAAGGTCGACCGGCTGGCGCAGCGCCACGGGTTCCCGTACGGGCTGCTCCTGCTGGAGCCGGGGGGAGGGAGGGCCGGTGCGGGCGCGGGCACGGGTGCGGCCGCGGGAGGCGGCGGGGGGGACGACGCGTCGGAGGTCGGCCGGGCGCTGAAGGACCTCCTCCGCGCGAGCGACCTGCCGGCGCGCTACGGGGCGCGGACGTTCGCGGCCGTGCTCCCCTACGCTGGGCTCGAGGAGGCGCGCCGGGTCGCCGACAAGGTCGCGCAGACGCTGGGCGTGCGCGTGGGGCTCAGCGCCGTGCCCGACCTGGCCCCCGCGGGCGAGCGGGCCGTCGAGCAGGCCGACCGCGCCCTCGGGGCGGCGCGCGCGCGGCCGGCGCCGGCCGTGGTCGCCTGGTCGCCGGAGATCGGGATGGCCGGGCCGCCCGCCGTGGCGCTCGCCGGGCTGATCACGGGCCGCGACGACGAGGACTGCCGGCGGCTCGAGGGCCTCGTCGAGGAGAACGCGAGGCTGCGCGAGCGCGCCGAGGTCGCGGGGCCGGACCCCGTGGCCGCGGCGGTCCTGGGCGAGAGCCGGCCGCTCGTCGCGGCCCTCGACCGCGCCCGGCGCGTCGCCCCGACCGACGCGACCGTCCTCATCTCGGGCGAGAGCGGGACGGGGAAGGAGCTGCTCGCCCGGGCGATCCACGCCCTCAGCCCGCGGGCGCGCGGCCCGCTCGTCGTCGTCGACTGCGGCGCGATCCCCGAGGGCCTGCTCGAGAGCGAGCTGTTCGGCCACGAGGCGGGGTCGTTCACGGGCGCGACGCGCCAGCACACGGGCAAGTTCGAGCGGGCCGACGGCGGCACCGTCTTCCTCGACGAGGTCGGCGAGCTGCCGCTCCCGCTCCAGGTGAAGCTCCTGCGGGCGATCCAGGAGCGCGAGGTCGAGCGGGTCGGCGGCTCGCGCCGCATCCCGGTCGACGTCCGGATCGTGGCGGCGACGAACCGCGACCTCGAGCAGGCCGTGAAGGAGGGTCGCCTCCGCCAGGACCTCTTCTACCGCCTGAACGTCGTCCGCATCGACCTGCCGCCGCTGCGCGACCGCGGGCGCGACATCCTCGTCCTCGCCCGCCACTTCCTCGACCGCTTCGGGCGCGAGCTCCGGAAGCCGCTCGCCGGCTTCGACGAGGGCGGGACCGACGCGCTCCTCGCCCATGACTGGCCGGGCAACGTGCGCGAGCTCGAGAACCGCGTCCGCCAGGCGGCGATCCTGGCCGAGGACCCGCGGCTCACGGCCGCGGACCTGGGCCTCGCGCGCCCGAAGGAGCCGGGGCTCGAGACCTACGCCGAGGCGCGCCGGCGGGCGCTCGACGAGTTCGAGCGCGACTACATAACGCGGCTCCTCGCCCGGCACGGGGGCGACCTGGCGGCGTGCGCGCGGGAGATGGGGCTGTCGGAGCGGCGGTTCCGGGAGCTCCGGCAGAAGCTCGGTCTCACGCGGCCGGAGGCTTGAGCCGCGTGGGCGGCTGCCGCGGGCCGGGGCCCGGTGCCGGCGACGGCGGCCTCGACCGGCGCGACTTCCTGAAGATCGCGAGCGCGAGCGTTCTCGCGACGCTCGCGCGCGCCCGGGCGGCGGCGGGCGACGAGCGGGCGCCGCACCAGGTCCCGGCCGACAAGGGCTACTCGCGCGAGTGGCTCGCGCGCCTGCGCGAGCGCGGCGAGCCCGGCGCATACGGCGGGAAGGCGCTCGAGCGGATCGGCATGCCGGTCGGCGGGATCGGCGCCGGGCAGATGTACCTCCGCGGCGACGGGACGCTCGGCGGCTTCGAGGTCTTCCACCGGGACTATGCGTCGAGGAGCGAGGCGTACGACCACGCCCCGATCGGGGCGCCCGTCGACCAGGGGTTCGCGGTCGTCCTCGAGACGGGGGAGCGGCGGCTCGACCGCACGGGCTTCGCCGAGGTCGAGTTCCGGGGCGAGCACCCGATCGCGACCGTCCGCTACCGCGACCCGGGCTGCCCCGTGCGCGTGGAGCTGGAGGCGTACTCGCCGTTCGTGCCGCTCGAGGCGCGCGACTCGGCGCTGCCGGCGACCGTCTTCGAGATCGCGGTCGAGAACGCGTCCGCGAAGCCCGTGAAGGCGGGGGTCGTCGGCTGGCTCGAGAACGCCGTCTGCTTCCACTCGGCGGGCTCGGTGCGCGGACGGCGCACGACGGCCTTCCGGCGCGAGGAGCGGCGCGCGATCGCGGTCCACGGGGCGGGGTCGGCGCCCGCCGGGCCCGGGCCGCGGCCGGCGCGCCCGCCGATCGTCCTCGCCGACTTCGAGGGCGAAGGCTACGGATCCTGGCGGGCGACCGGCGAGGCGTTCGGGCGCGGGCCCGCGCGCGGGACGCTGCCGGACCAGCAGCCGGTGAGCGGGTTTCAGGGCGGCGGCCTCGTCAACACGTACCTCGGCGGGGACGGGCCGCAGGGAAAGCTCGTCTCGCCCGCCTTCAAGGTACGGCGCCGCTACCTGAACTTCCTGCTCGGCGGCGGCCGGCATCCGGGCGAGACGTGCCTCGACCTCGTGGTCGGCGGCGATGTCGTGCGCACGGCCACGGGGCGCGACGAGGAGAAGCTCGTCTGGCGCTCGTTCGACGTCGAGGCGCTCGAGGGACGGGAGGCCACGATCGAGATCGTGGACCGGCGCTCGGGCGGCTGGGGCCACGTCAACGTCGACCAGGTCGAGATGAGCGACGAGCGGCGCGAGGGGCCGGAGCCGGCGGTCGAGACGCTCGAGGACCGGGGCACGCTGGCGCTGGCGCTCGATGAGGCCGCCGCGCCCCCCGGCCCCGACCTCGAGTACCCGCTCGCCGAGCGCCGCCGCGCTGCGCTCCTCGCGTCGCCGGCCTACCTCGCCCCCGGCGCGCGGCGCACGGTCGCGTTCGTCGTCGCCTGGCACTTCCCGAACCACGCGAACGGCCACGAGTACGAGACGCGGTTCGCGAGCGCCGAGGCCGTCGCCCGCCACGTCCTCGACCGGCGGGCGGCCCTCGGCGCCGCGACGCGCGCCTGGCGCGACGCCTTCCACCGCGAGAGCACGCTCCCGTGCTGGCTCCTCGAGCGGGTTCACGCCCCGGTCGCGAACCTGGCCACGAACACGTGCCAGTGGTGGCGGAACGGCCGCTTCTGGGCGTGGGAGGGCGTCGGCTGCTGCGAGGGGACGTGCACGCACGTCTGGAACTACGCCCAGGCGCCGGCCCTGCTGTTCCCGGAGCTCGAGCGGAGCGTGCGCGAGATGCAGGACCTCGGGGCCGCGTTCCACGACGACGGCCTCGTCGGCTTCCGCGGGCACCGGAACGGCGCCTACGCGGCCGACGGTCAGGCGGGGACGATCCTCAAGGTCTACCGCGAGCACCGGATGTCGGCCGACGGCTCGTTCCTCGAGCGCGCCTGGCCGCGGGCGCGCGCCGCGCTCGAGTTCCTGCTCGGGCAGGACGCGGACGACGACGGCCTCCTCGAGGGGCGGCAGCACAACACGTACGACATCGACTTCCACGGGCCGAACCCGTTCGTCGGCGCGCTCTACCTGGCGGCGCTGCGGGCCGGCGAGGAGATGGCGAAGGAGAGGGCCGGCCAGGGCGGCGGCGGCGACGCCGGCGACCGCGACCGAGCCTTCGCCGCGCGCCTGCGCGCCGTCTTCGAGCGGGGGCGGCGGCGGTCGTCCGAGCTGCTCTTCGACGGCGAGTACTTCGTCCAGCGCGTGGACCTGCGCCGGCACCCGCGCGACCAGGTCGGCGACGGCTGCCTCTCGGACCAGCTCTTCGGCCAGCTCTGGGCGCACCTCCTCGGGCTCGGGTACGTCTACCCGGAGGAGCAGGTCCGGAGCGCCCTCCGGGCGATCTGGCGCTACAACTTCGCCCCGGACGTGGGCCCGTTCAACGCCGCCCACCCGCCCGAGCGCCGGTTCGCCTCGCCCGGCGAGGCGGGCCTCTTCATCTGCACGTGGCCCAGGAGCGCCCACCTCGCGCGCGGCGTCCGCTACCGCGAGGAGGTGTGGACGGGGATCGAGTACCAGGTCGCCGCCCACCTGATCGTCGAGGGCCTCGTCGACGAGGGGCTGGCGATCGTGCGGGCCGTCCACGACCGCTACCACCCGTCGAAGCGGAACCCCTACAACGAGGTCGAGTGCGGCGACCACTACGCCCGGGCGCTCTCGAGCTTCGCCGTCCTCCTGGCGCTCGCCGGGCTCGACTACCACGGCCCGCGCGGGCGACTCCGCTTCGCCCCGCGCGTGACGCCCGACCGCTTCCGCTGCGCCTTCACGGGCGCCGAGGGCTTCGGGACGCTCGAGCAGGAGCGCGCCGACGCGGGAAGGCGCCAGGTGAACCGCGTCGCCCTGCGCCGGGGGCGGCTGCGGCTCCGCGCCCTGATGCTCCAGCTTCCGCCCGGTTGGCGGGCCGCGCGGGCGGCCGCCCGGCTGCGCGGCGCGGCCGTCGCGCACGAGGTCGCGCCCGCGGACGGCGAGTGCACGCTCACGTTCGGCGAGGACGTGGTCATCGGGGCGGGCGAGACGCTCGAGGTCGAGCTTCGCGCTCCGGATTGACGCGGCTCGCAAGCCATGACCGTCAGCCCGAGCGCCTACGTCGAGCTTCTGAAGGGCTGAACACGCGTCGCGGCGCAAGCGGGCGGGTCCGGCGCTCCCGGCGTTTCCGCCGGCGCCGGTCACACCGCCGGCCCGACCCCGTAGAGGGGATGCGAGGAGCGGGGCGTCGCTACCGGCCGACAGGCGTCGGCTCGGGCCGACGGCATCGTTCGTAGAGCTTGTCGCGCCAGGAGATGGCCCGGGGGAAGTCGGCGCGGGCGAACGGGATCGTGAAGCCGCGGCGCAGCGCCGGAGGCATGGGGCGCGGCAGGTACTCGTCCGCGGGCGCGTCGATGAGCGTGAACATGGAAGCGACCGCGATGTCGGCGATCGACAACGCATCGCCCACGAGGAAGCCGTCGCCGTCCGGGGGAAGCGCGGCCTCGAGCGCCCGCAGGAGCAGGGGGAGGCGCCAGCGCGCCTTCGCGACGGCCTCGTCCGTGATGTCGTACTGGCTCTTGAAGAGGCGAAGCCCGACGGCGACCGAGATGCCGGCGAACCGGCGGAGCAGGGCCCCCGCGGTCGGGGGGATCGTGGCGCGGGCGGCCTCGCCATCCCGGGCGACCTGGTCCGTCACGATGAAGCGGGCCGTCGGGCCGAGGGAGTCGCCCGCCCAGTCCTGCCAGCGCAGGGCCTCGGCCCGGGCGCGCGCGTCCTCGGGCAGGAGGCTCGGCTCGGGCGCCTTCGCCTCGAGGTGGTGGAAGATCCGCGTCGAGTCCGCGATCGCGCGGCCGTCCTCGTCGACGATCACCGGGATCTCGGCTTGCCCCGTGAGCCGCTTGAGCCTCCCGTCGCCGAAGACGGGCACGTACTCCTCGCGCTCGTAAGGGATTCCCTTCCGGTCGAGGATCCACCGCACCTTCTCGGACCACGGCGAGAAGGCGGCGTCGATCAGCGTCACGGCGTTCAAGGCGGCCCTCCTTTTGCTTTTTCGGGGATTGCCGGGGGATTTTAGGCGTTTACCTCAAGCCCCAGGCGACTGTACCTTATCAAATCGTAGGGATCGTGTTGCCCGCGTCTCTGAAAACTCGGGAGGCCGTGATGGAAAGACGTGCGCTCGCCCTCTCGTTCGGCCTCGTCGCGCTCGCCGCATCGACGTCCGGCTGCGGCTACATCGGCGCGGCGCTGCTCACGGTGACCGCCGGGAACGACTCCGGCGGCGGGGGGGGCGGGCCCGGCGGCACCCTCAACGCGAACACGGCGGCCGAGATCGTCGAGGTCCCGCGCGCCGGCGAGGACATCCAGCGCGTCATCGTCCGGCTGACCGACGACGAGAGCGACAGCGTCCGCCTGCGCCTCGAGTTCCGCGAGGACGGCGTCTCCGACTTCCGCCCGGCCCGGCTCGGCCGCGTCCTGCGCGTCGCCGACGGCTCGGTCGCGTTCCAGGGCCCGGCGACGGAGACGGGCGACCTCGCCGCCTCGCCCGAGGGGGTCGAGTACGTCCTCGAGTGGCTGTGGCAGGAGGACCTCGGGCCGACGCCGAGCTCGAGCGTCACGCTCCGCCTCTTCATCGTCGGGACGGTCGATGCGCCCGGCGGCGTCGCCTTCACGGCCGAGGCCCAGACGATCGGCAACGCCCGCCCCGTGCTGAGCGACGTCTTCGTGACGGGCACGGGGAGCGTCCGCGTCGTTCGCTTCAAGCTCCGCGACTCGACGTCCGACCGCGTGCGCCTGGAGCCGACGTTCCAGGTGACCGGCGAGGCCGAGCGAGTCCTGGCCCCGCTCGACCCGGCGACGATCGTCGGCCTCCAGACGACGCCGAACGACCAGGAGTTCGCGTTCATCTGGGACACCGGCGACCCGACCCAGATCGGGGCGCGGCGCGTCGACGTCGTCGTCCGGCTGGTGGCGGTCGACGCGGGCGGGCTCCGCACCTCGCCGCCCGAGGAGTCGCCGACGTTCACGGTCGACAACGACCGCCCGACGCAGGCGCTCGTCACGCCGCCCGCGCGCGCCACGAACGGGACGGTGTCGATCTCGTACGTCCTCGTCGACCCCGAGGAGCAGCTCGAGGCGATCGAGGCGACCTTCGAGATCGAGGGCGTGCCGCCCGGGCCGGGGACGAGCGGCATCGCGACCTCGGCCGGCGGCGACGGGAAGACGGGGCTCGCCACGTCGGCGCAGGGCACGGCGCACATCTTCGTCTGGGGCTACAGCGACGACCTCGACAACATGAACGCGGCGACGCGCGTTCGCTTCACGATCGCCCCGCAGAGCGCGGGGGGGATCGCCGGCGCCGTGTCGCTCCTCGTCGGGAACGACGCGCCGCAGGCGGCGATCCAGTCGCCGGCCGACGGGGCCATGGTCGGCGGCGCCGTGACGATCGAGTACACCCTCTTCGACACGACGGCCGATCCGGCGGCGATCGTCGCCGAGTTCTCGACGACCGGACCGGGCGGGCCGTTCCTCGCCTGCGCGTCGGCGAGCCCGGTCATAGGTCTCGCGACGCAGGACCCGATGAACCCGGGCCAGCCGGCCCTGCAGACGTTCGTCTGGCAGTCGGCGGCCAACATCGCCGGGAACGCGACGGCGACGTTCCGGATCACGCCGACGGACGGGCTCGCCGGGAGCCCGGGAGCGCCGGTCGGGCGCACGTTCGAGGTCAGCAACGCGGCCGCCCTCGCGCCCGAGCTCACGGCCGTGACGCCGGCGGCGGGTCCGGCGGCGGGCGGCACTCCGGTGACGATCGTCGGCCAGAACTTCGCCGGAGCGACGACGGTCACCTTCGACGGCGCCGCCCTCGTCGATCCCCTGTTCCAGGGGTCAAGCGCGATCACGGGGAAGACGCCGCCCGGCATGGTCGGGCCCGTGGACGTCGTCGTGACGACGCCCGGGTTCCCGCCGGTCACGCGCGGCGACCTGTTCGCGTATCGCGACCCGCCGACGATCGCGACCCTGGGTCCCCAGGACGGCCCGGTCGCGGGCGGCACCCCCGTCACGATCACGGGGACGGGGTTCGACCCGACGCCCGGCGCGACGACCGTGACGCTCGGCGGCCAGGCCCTCGCCGGGACGGCCACGATCTCGACGGACGGCACGACGGTCACCGGGCTCTCGACGCCCGGAGCGCTCGTGGCCGGCGCCGTGCCGCTCGTCGTCACCACGGCCGCCGGCCAGGCGACGCGCGCGGCGGCGTTCCGCTATCTGGCCGTGCCGGACGCGACGACGATCGCGCCCGCGAACGGCCCGCTCGCCGGGCGCGCCGTCACGATCACGGGGACCGCGTTCGCCTCCAGCGACACGCAGGTCCGCGTCGAGGGCTCGCCGCTCGCCCCGACCGCCTTCACGGTCCAGGGCGACACGACGATCGCGGCCACGCTCCCCTCGCGCCCCTCGGCGGGCGCCGTCGACGTCGTCGTCACGACCCCGGGCGGCACGGACTCGACGCCCGTCTCGTTCACGTACCTGGACGCGCCGACGCTCGCCGCGAGCCCGATCGCCCCGGCGGAGGGAGCGCTCGCCGGGCTCGAGAGCGTGACGATCGCGGGGACGGGCTTCATCGACGGCGAGACGACCGTGACGCTCGGCGGCCTCCCGCTCGGCGCGCTCATGGTCGAGGACGCCATGACGATCACCGGGACGACGCCGCCGGGGGCCGCCGCCGGGCCGGCCGACCTCGTGGTGACGACGCCCGGCGGGACGGCCACGCGCGCCGGCGCCTTCACGTACCTGGCGCCCCTCACCATCGCGCTCGTGATCCCGGGCGAGGGCCCGACGACGGGCGGGACGCTCGTCTCGATCGCGGGAACGGGCTTCCGCACGGGGATGGGGGCGACGACGGCGACGATCGACGGCAACCCCCTGACCGACATCCAGGTCCAGTCGACGCAGCTCCTCACGGGGCGCACGCCGCCGGGGACGCCCGGCGCCAAGACCGTCGCCGTCGCGACGGCGACCGAGGGCCCCGTGCCGCTCGCGAACGGCTTCACCTACCGCGACACGCCCATCCTCACGGCGATAGACCCGGTCGACGGACCGCTCGGGGGCGGCACGACGATCACGATCGCCGGCGACTTCTTCACGGCCGACGCGATCGTCACGATCGGCGGCGTGACCGCGCCGACCACGTTCTTCGACGCCCAGACGCTCACGGCCATGACGCCCGCGCGCGGGTCGCCGGCGACGGTGACCGTCACCGTCACGACCCCGTCCGGCCAGGCCTCGCTCGCGAACGCGTTCACCTACCTCGACGCCCCCAACGCGACCGCGATCGCGCCCGCCGAGGGCCCGCTCGCGGGGGCGATCGACGTGACGATCACGGGCACCGCCTTCCAGGCGAGCGCGCTCCCCACGGTCACGGTCGGCGGCGAGCCGCTCGCGGACGTCGCCGTCCCGAACGCGACGACGATCACCGGCACGCTCCCGGCGGCGCCGGGCGGCGCCGGCTTCGTGGACGTCGTCGTCACGACCCGCGGCGGGCCGGACCCGACGCCGGTCCCGTTCGAGTACGTGGCGGCACCGACGATCGCGTCGATCGCGCCGTCGACCGGGCCGACGCTCGGCAACACCTCGGTGACGATCGCCGGGCACGGGCTTCCGGACGGCGCCGGGCGCGACGACGGTGACGATCGGCGGCGTCCCGCTCGTCGACCTGAACGTCGCCGACGAGATGACGATCACGGGCCGGACGCCCGCCAGCCCCGGCCTGGCCACGGGCGCGCGCGACGTCGTCGTCACCACGGCCGGCGGCACGGCGACGCTCGCGGGCGGGTTCACGTACGCCGACGCGCTCACCGTCACGGCGATCAGCCCGAACCGGGGGACCCCAAAGGGTGGGACGCTCGTCGCGATCTCGGGCTCGGGCTTCACCGGCGTCACCTCCGTGACCATCGGCGGGCAGCCGGCGAGCGACGTCTCGGTCGTGAACGGCGGGGCGATCGTGGCCCGCACGCCGCCCGGGACGATCGGCAACCCGCCCGCCCTGCGCCCCGTCGTCGTCACGCTCGCGAGCGGCGCCCAGGCGACGCGGGCGAACGCCTTCGGCTACCGGCCGACGCTGACCTTCAACGCCGTCACGTCGCTCGTCCTCGAGGACGCTTCCCTCGTGACCGGCGTCTCTACGCTCGGCCAGGCGAGGGTCGACGTGGTGCTCGAGCTCGACCCGTTCCCGCTCACGACCTTCATCGACTACAACGTGACCGACACCCTGACGGGCTCGGCGACGGCGGGCTCGGACCCGGGGGTGGGGGACTACAACATCCTGCTCCCCACCGCCGGGAGCTTCACCCCCGGCACGCTCGACGGGGCGCGCGGGACCGTGATGGTCCAGGCCCGACCCGACGGGCGGGTCGAGGGTGACGAGGACGTCCGGCTCTCGCTCGGCATCACCATGGGCGACGCCATCATCGGCGCCATCGGCACCCACCGGGTGATCATCCGCGACGACGAGGTCCGCTTCACGAGCTTCGCGGCCGACCGGACGCGGGCTCAGATCGGCACCTTCGGCCCGGCGTCGGTCCTGCTCTCCTGGGCCTTCCTGGGCTCGCCCTTCCACCCGATCCGGGTCGACCGGAACGGGCTCTTCTTGACGAGCACGTCGAACGGGTCGACGGTGGTCCAGGACGCCCCCTTCAGCCCCAGCGACGGCCTCATCCACGTCGTCGATCCCAGGGCCGAGTACAAGGTCTCCGAGGGGGACCTCGATTACGGCCCGGGCTTCCTCGTCACTCCCGCGGATCGCCTCGAGGTCGACGTCGCCCGCCACCTCGGCTCGGCCTCGCCCGGCGGCGCGGGCGGCGCCGCGGCCGTCGAGCGCGTGCGCGGCATCGCGGCCTTCCCGGACGGCACGGTCGTCGTCGCCGGCGAGTTCGAGGGGACGCTCGCGCTCGCGGGCTCGGCGGGCGGGCCGCTCATCTCGGCCGGCGACTCGGACATCTTCCTCGTCCGCTACGCCCCCACGAGCGGGGACATCCTCTGGGCGACGCGCGCGGGCGGGCCCGGACGCGATGCGGGGCGGGCCGTCGCCGTCCAGCCGGGCGGCCGGGTGGTCCTCGTGAGCGAGTGCTCCGCCGACGCCTTCTTCCCGCCGCTCGCGACGACGACCTCGAGCGGGGCCCGCCTGAACGTGGCCTTCTTCGACGGGGGGAACGGCGACTGCCTCGGGTTCTACGAGGCGGACGGCGCCGACGTCCTCGGCGAGGCGGTCTCGGTCTTCGTCGACGGGAGCTTCGCCGTCACCGGCCGCTTCTCGGGCACGGCCTCGTTCCCGCGGGTCCCGGGCGGCATCGGCGCCGTCCCGCTCGACTCCGACTCGGGCTCGGAGGACGTCTTCGTCGCCCGCTTCCGCCGCGACGCGACGCTCGACTGGGCGCGGCGCGCCGGCGGGGCCGGTCCCGACGCCGGCCTCGACGTGGCCGCCCTTCCCGACGGCGAGGTCGTCGTCGTCGGGTCGTTCGACAACCCGGCGACCTTCGGCTCGACGACGCTCGACGGCGGCCCCATGAGCGGCAAGAACGGCTTCGTCGCCCGGTACGACGCCGCCGGGGCGCTCCTCTTCGCGGGGATGGCCGCGGGCGCTGGAGAGGATGAAGCAACCTCGGTGTCCGTGCTGCCGGGCCGCCGGTGGGTCGTGGCCGGGACCTTCGACAGCAACGTGCTCACCGTCAACCAGTCCGACGGGACCTCGGCCCTTTTCTTCCGCTCGAGCGGGGGTCCGCAGCTCTTCCTCGTGGAGTACCGCGTGTTCGGTCAGACCGGCCAGGCGGTGGTGGTCGGCTCCGTCGTCGTCACGACGGGCGGCGGCACGGCGACCGTGCGCGCCGCGGACGTCACGGTCCTCCCGGGCGGCACGGTCGCCGTGGTCGGGACGTTCTCCGCGTCGACGCCGGGAGAGACGGTCACGTTCGGGGAGCTGCCGCCGAACCGCTTCGATCTCGTCGCGGACATCGAGCCGCAGATCTTCCTCGCCACGTTCGATGGCGTCCTCCCCATCGGGGTCCTCGGCGCGGGCGGCCCGGGCGACGACCAGGTCCGCGGTCTGGCGGCCCTCCCCGACGGCGGCGTCGCCATCGCCGGCGAGTACTTCTCGAACCCGGCGACCTTCGGGGAAAACGACCCCGCCACGGCCCTGGACGACGACCCGAACCGGACGCACCTCTTCCCGGCGAACCCGGCCGAGCCGGGCGACCTCTTCTACGCCCACTATCGGGGCATGAACTACCGGACGCTCACGGTGAGGCCGTCGGGGCTCGCGTTCGCCTCGTCGGTCGTGGGCGGAACGAGCGCCGCCGACCCGGCGACGAGCCGCGTCAACGGCATCGCCGCCTTCCCCGACGGCGGCTTCGCGGTCACCGGGACCGTCGATGGCGACGAGGTGTTCTTCGGCGCCCCGGTCCCGGGATTCGGCGCGGCGGCCGGCGGCAGCGACCAGTTCGTCATCCGCTACGACGTCCGCGGATCGCCCCTGTGGGCGGCCACGATCGACCGCGGCGGCTCGGAGACGGGGCTCGCGGCGGCCTCGTTCCTCGATGGCAGCGTCATCGTCACGGGCGGCGAGGACCGGATCTACTTCCGGAAGTACGGGGCCGACGGGATGCCGCTCTTCCAGGGCGAGCAGACCGGCGGGCCCGGCGAGGCGCGCGGGACGGCCGTGGAGGCGCTGCCGGACGGCACGGCCGTGATCGTCGGACACCTCCAGACCGCGCCGGACGTCCGCCTGATCCGGTTCCGGGTCTCCGCGACGACGAACGACGTGATCGGCGCGGTGACGACGCTCGCGACGATCCCCCAGACGGGGTCCATCGAGGCCCGCGCGATCTCGGTCCGCGGGGACGGCTCGGGCTACGCGACCGGCGTCTACCGCAACGGCGCGGCCACGTTCGGCTCCGGGGCCGGGGCCGTCACGCTCCCGGCCGCCGACGCCGACGGCGACGCGTTCCTCTGCCGCTTCGACCCGGACGGCAACGTCCTCGACGCGAGGCGCGTGACGGGCGCGGCGGGCCTGGACGAGGGGCGCGGCGTGCTCGCGCTCGAGGACGGCGGCGCGATCGTCGCCGGCACGTTCTCGGGGACCCTCGACGTCGGGAGCGGCGCGCCGATCCCGAGCGCGGGCGGCCGCGACGTCTTCATCGTCCGTTACGACGACGCCGGCATGATCGCCTACGCGCGGACGGCGAGCGGGGCCATGGACGTCGACGCCCTCGCCTTCGCCGCCCACACGGATGAGAGCTTCGTCATCACGGGCCTCTTCCGCCAGAGCCTGACGCTCGACGCCGCCGCCCCCAACGGAACGCTCAACGCGTTGCTCGGGAGCACGACGGCGGACGGCTTCATCGCCCGCTACCGGGCGAACGGCGACTTCCTGTCGGCGCTGGTCGTCGCGACCGGCCCGACGGACATCGACGAGCCGCTCGCCGCCGCCATCCTGCCCGACCGGAGCGCCGTGGTCGGCGGGCGGATCGCGACGGGGACGGCGTTCGGCCTCGGCACGGTCAACCCGATCTTCGTGCCGGCGTTCGGCTCCCTCGCGAACGCGCTGCCGCACCTCTTCGTCGCGCGGTTCTTCCCGGACGAGGACTAGCTGGCGGGCGCCGTCCGGGCCGCGCCCGTCGTCCGGTCACAAGATAGGCGCGGCCCGGTAGAGGGGATGAGAGGCGCGGGACGTCGTCGCCGGCCGACAGGCGTCGGCGCGGGCCGACGGCGCTCCCGTGCTCCTTTCCCCCCGACGGCCGGACAGCCCCGCCCTTCCTGAGGCGGGCCCGGCGCAACGCCGGCGGCCCCCCGTTTGCGGCTACAGGCGCGACCGGCCATCTGGGGGGTGTACCCCCCGCCCGGCGGCGTGTAACCTTTCAGATTAGCTGATCCGTGGTAACCGACGCGTGGCCCTCGGAGATCGTCCATGAAGGTTCGTGCGCTCGCCCTGGCCCTCGCGTCCGGCGTCGTTGCGCTCGCCGCATCCACCTCGGGCTGCGGCTACATCGGCGCGGCGCTCCTCACGGTCACCCAGGGCAAAGACGGCGGGGGCGGCGGCACGGGGGGGCCGGGCGGGACCCTCAACGCGAGCACGGCCGCCGAGATCGTCGAGGTCCCGCGCGCCGACGAGAGCATCCAGCGGGTCGCCGTCCGGCTGACGGACAGCGAGGCCGACGACGTCCGCATCCGCCTCGAGTTCCGCGAGGACGCCGCCGCCGACTTCCGGCCGGCGCGGCTCGCGCGCGTCCTGCGCGTCGCCGACGACTCGGTCGCGTTCGCGGGGCCGGCCACGGAGACGGGCGCGCTCGCCACGTCGCCCGAGGGGATCGACTACGTCCTCGAGTGGCTGTGGCGCGAGGACCTCGGGCCGACGCCGCGCGCGAACGTGACCCTCCGCCTCTTCATCCTCGGCACGGCCGACGCGTCCGGCGGCGTCGCCTTCACGGCCGAGGCCCAGACGATCGGCAACGAGCGCCCGGTCGTGAGCGACGTCTTGGTCACGGGCACGGGGAGCGTCCGCGTCGTCCGCGTGAAGCTCCGCGACTCGACGTCCGACCGCCTCCGCCTGGAGCCCACGTTCCAGGTGACGGGCGAGGCCGAGCTCGTCCTCGCCCCGCTCGACCCGGCGACGATCGTCGGCCTCCAGGCGACGGCGCAGGACCAGGAGTTCACGTTCATCTGGCGCGATGCTCGTCGATCGGGTTCTTGCCGGCCACGCGCGGCGACCTCTTCTCGTACCAGGACCCGCCGACGATCGCGACCGTGAGCCCGGTGGACGGCCCGGTCGCGGGCGGGACGACGGTCACGATCACGGGGATGGGGTTCGTGGCGGGCGCGACGACCGTGACGCTCGGCGGGCAGGCCCTCGCCGGGACGGCCACGATCTCGGTGGACGGCACGACGATCACCGGGCTCTCGACGCCCGGGGCCCTCGTGGCGGGCGCCGTGCCGCTCGTCATCGCGACCGCCGCCGGTCAGGCCACGCGCGCGGCGGCGTTCCGCTACCTGGCCGTGCCCGACGCGACCGCGGTCTCGCCCGCGAAGGGCCCGCTCGCGGGGCGCGCCGTCACGATCTCGGGCAGCGGCTTCCTCTCGAGCGCGACGCAGGTCGCGGTCGACGGGACCCCGCTCGCGCCGGGCGCGTTCACCGTGCAGAGCGACACGACGATCGCCGCGACGCTCCCGGCGCGCATGGCGGCCGGCAGCGTCGCCGTCGTCGTCACGACGCCGGGCGGGATGGACGCGACGGCCGGCACGTTCACGTACCAGGCCGCGCCGACGGTCGCGTCGATCGCGCCGAACGAGGGCCTCGCCACGGGCGGCACGAGCGTCACGATCACGGGCACGGGCTTCGACCCGGACGCGGGCGCGACGACGGTCACCGTCGGCGGTGCGCCCCTCGCGGGGACGCTCACCGTCTCGATGGACGGCACGACGATCGCCGGCGGGATGACGCCGCCGGGGACCGCCGGCCCGGCCGCGGTCGCCGTCACGACCGCCGGCGGGACGGGAACCCTCGCCGGCGGCGGCGCGAACGGGTTCACGTACGTCGAGGCGCTGAGCGTCGCGTCGATCAGCCCGAACCTCTTCGCGCTCGCCGGCCATACCGACGAGAGCTACGTCGTGGCCGGCTCGTTCCGCGGGGTCGCGACGCTCGCGGTCGGTGCGGCCTCGACCACCGTCGAGGCGACGCTGCTCTCGCCCCTCGGCGGCAACGGCCAGGACACGTTCATCGCCCGCTATCGCGCAGGCGAGCTCTCGAACCCGCTCGCCTCGGCGCGCGTCGTCTCGAGCGGCCCGAGCGACGGCGAGGAGGCGCTCGCGGCCGCGATGCTGCCCGACCGGAGCGTCGTCGTCGGCGGGGGGGTCGTCACCGGGACGACCTTCGCGCCGGGCGGGGCGAACGAGATCGCCGTGCCGCTCGGCGGGGGCGCGTTCGCGAACGCCCTCCCGCACTTCTTCGCGGCCCGGTTCTTCCCGGACGAGGACTAGCTAGCGCGAGCCCCCGCCCCCCTCGCGCAGCGACTGCGCCAGGATCGCCTGCGCCCGCTTGCCGGCGAGCCAGCCGATCGCGTCCGCGGCGGGGTCGGGGAGCAGGGCGACGATCCCGTAGCTCACGTCCGGGGTCCTCAGCGCCAGCCCGAGGAGGTCCGCGCGCCCGCCGTCCGCCGTCCACCCGGTGGAGTGGGCGCCCAGGGCGCGTGGCTCGAAGCCGCCGCCGCCGGGCGCGTCGAGCTCGTAGACCTCCGACGCGCCCACGGGCGCGAAGCCGTCGAGGTGGGCGGCCTCGCAGACGGCGTCGAGGAACCGTCGCAGGGGCTCCTCCTCCTCGCCGCGCACGACCGCCGCGAGCTTGAGCCGCGCCCTCAGGCCGAGGCCGTCGACGAGGCGGAGCGCGATGACGCAGCGCCCGAAGGTCGGGTCGTCGACCTCGTCGAGCCGCCACGAGAGCGGCCGCAGGAAGCGGATCGGCGGGGCGCCGGTCAGGAACTCGGCCTCGTGCGGCTCGAAGCCCTCGGCGTAGCGCGCGCCCCAGGGCAGCAGGGGCTCGAAGGAGTCGCGGGCGAGGGCGTAGGCGTCGAGCCTCGCCTTCTCGTCGGCAGGCGGGACGACGAGCGTGACGAGGAAGATCCGCGGCCCGTCGGCGAAGGCGAACGAGCGGGCGACGCGCCCCCCCGGCCCCTCGCCGAAGCGGAGCACGCTCTCGACGCCCGTCTTGCCCCCGCCCGCCCGGATCCACTGGGCCTCCTCGACCGCGAGCCCGGACAGCTCGGCCGTGAGGCCCACGTAGTCGAGGACGTCGACCTCGTAGCCGGGCCGCACGACCGCGACCTCGAGGCGGTGCACGGGCTCCGCCCGTGTCTCGAACGCCCCGATCACGCGCTGCCCGCCCGCCGGGACCTCGACGTCGTCGAGCGCGATCGCGTCCATGTCGGCGGGGACGATCAGGCGGAAGGCCAGGGCGTCGTCGCCGAACGGCTCGACGCGGTAGTCGTCGTAGCGCCCGGCGATCTCGGGCGGCGACTGGACCGGGGCCTTGCGGATGTCCATGTCGATGGCGATGTCCGACCCTCCCTTCACGGTTGCCCCCCTCCGGCCGCGGCGCCGCCCGGCTCGGGCGGCAGCCTCGAAAGGTACGACGCGACCTCGTCGATCTGCTCGTCGGTGAACCGCCGCGGCCCGTCCGTCGGGAACGAGAACCGGCGCCCGGAGATCGAGGCGACGAGCGGGATGGCGACGTCGCAGCCCCGGAGCGCCTCCGGGTCGAGCCCGTGGCCGCGGAAGGCGACGGCCTCGCGCCGGGCGAGGACCGGGCGGAGCGGCTTCAGGAGCCAGGGCTGGTGGATGGCGCGGGCGTAGTCGCGCAGGAAGCGCGCGAGCCGCTGCTCCCGGGCGGCGAGGAGGCCGTCGGCGAAGGCCTTGCGGGCGCGCTCGTCGCCGAGCGAGGCGAGGACGGCCGTCCAGCCCTCGCGCGCCTCGGGGTCCTTCTCGGCCTCGTACCGGGCGCGGAGCGGGGCGACGTCGACCGCGCCCCCGCTCGCCACGCGGCCGGCGACGAGGGCCGCGAGCCGCCGCTCGTCGGCCGTCGCCCGCTCGTCGTGGAAGCGCAGGAGCGGTCCGAGGACGTCCGTCGCGCCCGGCCCCGCGTGCCGGAGGAGCCCGTCGAGCGCGGCCCTTCGCACGCGCGGGAGGTCGTCGTCGAGGAAGAGGACGAGCGGCGCGACGGCCGCCTCGCCGCCCGCCTCGACGAGGCAGAAGGCGGCGAGATGCCGCACCTCGTGGTCCGGCTCGGCGCGGAGCGAGGCGAGCGCCGGGACGGCCGCCGGTCCGGCCGCCCGCGCCGCCGCCAGGGCGCGCGGGTCGACGGCCCGCACCATCTCGACGAGCCTCGCGACGTCGCCGCCCGCGCCCGGGCGGGCGTCCGCCCCGGCGCTCACGGGAGCACGTACCCCGCCGACCGCGCCCCGGCGCGCGCCTCGGCGACGCCGTGGTCGACGAGGCCGCCCGACCCGCTCGGCACGCGCTTCATGGGGATGAAGTGCCCGATGGGCGCCCGCCAGTGCATGAGGAAGTAGGGGGAGAGCTCGCGCGTGGCGGGCGCGCCGGCGGCCCGCTCGGCGTCCCCGCTCGGCACCTCGTACGTGTGCTGGAGCGAGAGGAAGTGCCCGAACTCGTGGGCGATCGTCCGGGCGGCCGAGTCCCAGTCCGGGTCGGCGGTGAGCACGCCCGCCGCCGGGAGCGAGCGCTCGGCCTGGACGTCGGGCGTCGCCGACCACCCGAGGAGCGGGACGGCGACGGCCTCGCCCGCCGAGTTGGTGCCGCGGATCACGATGCCGCGCACGAAGTAGACGTTGATGCGTCCCGGGAGGGCGCCGGCGGCGAAGAGGGCGGCGAGGTCGGGGCCCGCGATGTTGACCACGTCCGCCGCCTCGCAGGCGACGTCGACCGCCGTCGCGCCCCCCTCGCGCCCGACGAACTCGACGGCGGCGGGGCTCCAGATGGCGTTGACCTTCTCGAGGATGCGGTCGGCGGGCGGGGCGGGGGCGCCGCTCCCGTCGACGGTCGCGCCGTCGCCGAAGTCCCGCTTCACGTGGACGCGGTAGAAGGCCACGCCGACGCGCACGACGGGACGCACGACGACGCGCAGGCGATGGAGCACGAGGTCCTCGTGCCGGATCTCGACGTCGGCCTCGACGTCGCTCGCCGAGGCGGCGGAGGCCTCGAGCTCGACATCGGCCGTGGCCCCGCTCGGGAGACGTCCCTCGGCGGGCGATGCGACCCGCACGGCGCCGGGGTTGGAGGACCGGACGGCGAGCGGCGTGGCGGCGTCGAGGTTCAGGCGCTCGACGACGAGCCGGACGCGGCTGCCGCCCTTGAGGCCGAGGACCACGGGCTGGGTCGCCGGGGCCCGGTCGTCGATGAGCGGCCTGGCGGCGTCGACCTGGGTGTCCGTGAGGTTGCCGCCGACCCGCGCCGCCGACTTGAAGCGGACGAGGGGGACGCGCGCCTCGCGGCCGAGGATGTCCACGCGGACGGGCACGCCTACCCTCCTCCCGTCAGCTCCCGGATGCGGGCGCGCGTGGTTCCGTTCAGGTTGCCGGTCGCCGGCAGCCCGTGGTCGACCTGGAAGTCGTAGGTCGCGCCCTTGAGCCCGGTCGCGCCCGGCACGTAGCCGAGGGCGCGGAGCTTGCGCTCGAACCCCCCGCTCGCGTCGGCCTCGTGCAGCTCGTAGGTCGTCCCGAGCAGGCGCAGCTCGACGGGCGTGTCCGGCGGGAGGCGCGCCTCGACGCGGCCGTTCGCGTCGAGCGGGCCCTCGCTCTGCTGCGCCCCGTTCGCGTGGTAGGTGAAGGTCGGGCGGCCGATGGCGAGCGACGCCTGGTCGGCGGCGTGGCCGCCGTAGCGCTGGAAGAAGACGCGGACGACGGGCGCGTCCCGGTTGACGCGCAGCCGCTGCGCCTCGGCGTCCGCGACCGCGTCCTCGGCGTCCGCCGACGCCCAGAACTGGTTCACGGCGTTGCCGAGGGCCCGGTCGAGGTCCGCCTCGGCGATCTCGCCCGTCGACCAGACGCCGGCGTAGCGGCGGCCGCGCGAGACGGTGATCGCCGCCGGCCGCTCGGAGCCGCCGAGCCGCTCGATGTTGCCGGCCCCCGACTCGCCGTTCCGGACGATGCGCACGCGGTAGATCTCCCCCCGGGTGGGCGAGATCTGGCGAAGGTAGACGCACGCCCGCGCCGGGATGACGGGGTTGCGGCCGGCGCGGTCGCGGTAGGTCCGGACCTGGAACTCGGTCGCGACGGTGGTCGGCGGCGAGGTCGTCCAGGCGGCGCCCCCGCCGCCGCCGCCTCCCCCGCCCCCGCCGCCCCCGCCGCCCCCGCCTCCGCCGGCGCCGGTCTCCTGGTCGAAGAACGGCATCAGGAGCCGCCGGCGCTCGCCGCCGCGGCGGCATCCGGCGCGGTCGCGGCGTCGGGATCGGGCGGGATGGGCGGGTTCTCGAGGAACGCCTCGGTGTACACCGCATAGTTGATGAAGTTCAGGTCGGCGACGGCCGGCAGACCGGCCCGGGCGCTCGCGGGCCCGCTGCGGAGCAGGTAGTCGTGGAGCATGGGCGTCGTCTTCGCGCGCGAGTCCATGCACGCCCGGTGCACCTGGGCGAACGTCATCTGGACGCTGTCCTGGCCGCCGTCGCGGCCGCTGTCCACGAGGTCCCAGAGGTAGGCGAGCGACGGCAGGTCCCCCCAGCCGTAGCCGGACTGGACGTAGGATGTCGCCCCGGCCGGCGACCCGCTCGCGCAGCGGATGAACGACTCGCGCTCGACGTCCGCCTCGAAGAGCGAGTGGGCGAAGCGGGTCGAGGGCCGCCGCGAGCCGCTCGCCCGGATGCACATGGCGATGAACGAGCAGTACGCCTCGACGAAGTCCTTGCCGAGCTGCGAGCGGGCCTGCCTCAGCCAGGCCTGCCGCTCCGCCGCCGGAACGACGTCCCAGAACGGGTACCGGTTCAGCAAGGCGTTGGCCGAGGCGGGCCCGTCCCACGTGTGGCCGCTCGTGTCGATCGCGTTCGTGTCCGGGCACGAGATCGCGAGCAGGTGGTGCCCGTACTCGTGGAGGATCACGGGCTCGGCGCCGACCGAGCCGGGCGTGACGCGCATGAGCAGGGTCGACTGGTCGAAGGCCGCGCCGCCGAAGCTCGAGGGGAGGTCGGCCGGGACGTGGACCGTGATGGAGCTCGGCTGCTGCGAGAAGCCCTGCTCCTGCCAGTAGTCGTAACCCTGGCAGATGAGCTGGTAGATCCGGCCCGCGCCCCTCGTGCTCACGCCGCGCGTGTTCGACGGGGTGGCGTCCGGGAAGTCGATCGTCCCCCGGATGGCTCCGAGCGGTTGGGGGAGGAACCGGTCCCCCGGGTACGGCACCGACCAGCTGTTGGTTCCGTTGTACGTGACCTTGACGATGCGGTTGTCGGCGTCCTCGAGCTTGATGGCGATCATGCAGCCATCCTGCTCCGCGACCTCGCGCGTCGGCGCGATCGAGAACTGCCCGCGCGCGTCGGTCCTCCCGGTCCCCGCGACCTGGTGCGCGCCGAGCCGCGCCGTGAACGGCTCCGAGGACGCGCCTTCCGTGTGCGAGGGCCCGCTCGCGCGGGCGCCCGGCCAGACCCACAGCTCGACCTTGACGTTCTTCAGCGCCCCGCTCCCGAGCTCGATCGTCCCCGTCACGTTCGGCATGACCGTGCGTCCTCTACGCGAGCGTCGCCAGGAACCGGAGCGTGCGCGGGCCCACGTCGGCCCCCTCGGCGAAGTGCAGGTCCTGGCGCTGCGGCTCCGCCGGGTGCTCGACCGTGAGCCGGCCGGTCGCCGTGCCGGAGACGAGCGGCGCCGTCGTCTCGCCGATCGTCGTCCACTGGCGGTCCTGGTGGCGCTGGAGCTGGAAGCGCACCGTGCGGCCCTCGAGCGCGGGCGGCCCGTCGATGAGCATCTCCACCTCCTCGCCGTGGAGGTATCCCTGCTTCCCCCAGCGCGGGTTCACGAGCTCGGGCTCGCCCTCGGCCTCCTCGTTCACGAGCTGCTGCCGCGCCCGCACCGTGTACTGCCCGGATTGCGGGACGGGGTGCGAGATCGTCCCGTGCCAGTCGGTCTCGCCCGTCTCGATCACGCGCCCGGCCGAGTCGACGACGTCGTACGGGGTCATGGACGACGGCCGGCCCTCGGCGTCCACGATCTTGGCCTTGATCCGGTGTCCCGGCTCCCCGGGCGGCGGCGGGGGCGGCGGCTTCGGCGGCTTCGGCGCCGGCTCGGGGGTCCGGCCGGTCGACGTCCGCGCCAGGTGGAGCGTGGTCGAGAACCCGGCCGGCAGGAGGCCGTGGACCGCGCGCTCGACGTAGTAGGGGCCGCCGAACTCGGGCCCGACGCCGTCCATCTCGACGACCATCCCGGGCTGGATCGCGGCCGCCCCCTGGCAGACGGCCTCGGCCCGGACCGTGCGCCGCGTCGCCCGCTTGAGGACGGCCTCGGCGAGCGCCCGCGCCTCTTGGTCCTTGCGGATGGCCTCGAAGACCACCTGCTGGCGCGCCGGGCCGAGGGCCTGGGAGAGCCTCGGTCCGGTCGCCGTGCCGTCCATGGCCGGGCCCTCGGCGCCGGGCGCGGCCCCCCCGGGGACCGCCTGCTTGCGGACGGGGTCCCAGCTCAGGACCTTGACCTCCGTCGGCATCCGCGCGAGCGCCGCCCGCGGCCGGAAGGAGATCAGGTTCTCCTGCCACTTGAAGGTCTCGACCTTGCCCCGGTCGAGGCGCGCGCGCCGGAAGTAGAGCTTGCCCTCGGCGGCGAAGACCTCGAAGTCGATCCGCCGCGCGAGCTCGAGCAGGAACTGGAGGTTCGTCCGGTTGTGCTGGTAGACGGTCTCGTACTGGAGGCCCGAGTCCTCGACGCCGTCCCCGAGCCCGACCTCCTGCGCGATCTTCTTCGCGACGTCCGAGAGCTTGCTCCTCTCCGGCCACGAGCGCGTGTGCTTCGTCCGCTGGAGGCGGTGATACTTCGTGAAGCCCTGGACACGGAGGGTGGACGGGCCGCGGCGCGGGTAGCTCGCGTGGAGCGCCGTCACCTCGCCGTCCATGACGACCGTCGTCCCCGTCTCCTCGTAGCCGAGCCCGATCTGGATCGGCGTCCCGATCTTGAAGGTCCCCGAGTCCGACCAGCGGCTGCCGTCGTTCGCGAGCGTGATGACGAAGTGGTCCGCCATCTCGGTCGACTGGTCGACGACGACCTCCCGGACGTCCTCGGCGAGGGCGGGCGGCGCGTCGGCCCCCCGGATCTGGATCCGGTACTTGGGCGTGTGCCGGCTGGCCGCGCCGCCCGAGCCCTGGCCGCGCTTCGGCTCCGACCGCTCGGGCGTCGACTTCGGCCGGGGCCGGGCCGGGGCCGGCGGCTTCGCGGGCGCCTTCATCGCCATGGGCTTGACGGCGGGCGGCTTCGCGGCGGGCGGCTTGACGATGCCGGGCGGCTTGACCGCCGGCAGCTTCAGGGCCGGCGGCTTCAGCCCGCCCGGGAGCTTGACGTCGGGAAGCTTGACCCCGGGCAGCTTGAGGTCGGCGGGAAGCTTGACGTCCGGCAGCTTGAGCCCGCCGGGAAGCTTGATGTCCGGCAGCTTGAGCCCGCCGGGAAGCTTGACGTCCGGCAGCTTGAGCCCGCCGGGAAGCTTGACGTCGGGCAGCTTGAGCCCACCCGGGAGCTTGATGTCGGGGAGCTTGACCTCCGGCAGCTTGAGGCCGGCGGGGAGCTTGACCTCCGGCAGCTTGAGGCCGGCGGGGAGCTTGACGTCCGGCAGCTTGAGGCCGGCGGGCAGGTGGCCCGCGGGCGGCTTGAACGCCGGCGGGTGCGGGCGCGCCGGGAGGGCCGGGACGGGGGGGCGGACGGGCGGCAGCGCGGGCGGCCGCGGCACGGCGGGGTGCGTCGCGCCGGGCGGCGCCGGGAGGGGCGGCGGCGCCGGCGGCTTCATCGCCGGCGGCCGCGGGATCGGAGGCGCGAACGGCGGCGGCGCATGGACGGGGGGCGCGGGCGGCCGCGGGATCGCCGGCGGATGGCAGGCGGGCGGGGCGACCGGCGGCCGCGTGGGCGGCGCCACCGGCGGCCGCGGTGCGACCGGGACGCACGCCGCGGGTGGCGCCGGCGGCGGCGGCGGGCTCGGCGGCTTCACGGCCGGCGGCCTCGGGACGGGCGCTACGCAAGAGGGTGGCTGCACCGGCACGGCTCGCTCGATCTCCTCGCCGCGCCCTCGCCCGGCGCGGCGACCCCCGATTATAGCGCTGCCGGAAGCCTGCTCCTACGGCCCGGTCGCCCGCGCGACGGTCACCGGCACCCGGGCCGGGTCGATGAAGTCGAGGACGGCGGCCGTGGCCAGGGTCACCCCGCGCCACTCGCCCGTCCGCGGCAGGGCGAGCTCGAGCGCGCCGAGGGGAGCCGCGAGCGCCGGATCCGGGACGCGACCGACGGTGCGGACGATCCGCTCGGCCTCGTCGACGAGCCCCTCGGGCCTCGCCTCGACCGCCTCCGCGAGGCGGAGGAGGGCGCGGCAAAGGAGGTCCAGGGTCCGGCCGTCGGCCTCGAGGAAGGCCTCGGGGCCGGCGGGCTCGAGGGCCGGGAACTCCGCGTGGCGCGGGTCCTCGATGCACGCCTCGAGCGCCTTCCAGAGCTTCAGCCGCTCGATCGGCGGGATCCGCGACCGGCCCTGGACGACGCCGCCGAGGCTCCGGCCGCGCGCCGCCGCGGCGGCCCCGGCGGCCGCGGGCGGACCGGCGGCCGAGGCCGCAGCCGGCGGCGCGAACGTCGCCCGGTCGGCGTCGAACCGCCAGCCGAGGTGTCGACCCTCCGCGGCCCACCAGCGCCGCCACGCCGCGACGGCGAGCTCGCGCTCCCCGGCCGGGGCCTCGGGATCGAAGCCGGTCGCGCGGGCGGTCAGGCGATGCAGCAGCGAGGCGGCCCGGCAGCGGGTCGAGAGGTCGGCGCTCTCGAGGCGGTCGATGAGGAGCGGCACCGCCCCGGGCCCCGAGAAGACGCGGAAGCGGACGGGCCCCACCCGGATCATCGCCCCGTCCGGCTCGAGCGTGTACGCGAGCGCGAACTCGCCGACGTCGAGGACCTCGACCGGGAACCCGCGCCCGAGGTCGAGCCGGCGCGTCCTCCGGGCCCCGGCCTCGAGGGCCTCGTACCCGCCGGCCGAGCCGTACGTGATGAGCTGGTGCCCGTCGGGCCCGTCGATCGAGAGCTGCCCGCAGTTCGGGTACCAGCGCGCCGGCTCGGGCTCGGGCTCGGGCTCGGGCTCGGGCTCGGGCTCGGGCTCGCCCTCGGCGGCCTCGGCCGCGCGCGGCCGCGCCAGCTCGATCGCGAGCGACGAGTGCTCGAAGGTCGCCGCCTCGGCCAGGGCCGTCTCGAGCGCCAGCTCGCCCTCGAGCGGCTCGCCGAGGAGCGCTTCCGTGGCGGACAGGGCGAGCGAGTAGGAAGGCCCGCGCGCCGGCTCGGTCACGGAAGCTGCCAGCCCATCATCCGCTTGCGCGAGTGGTCGGTCCCGGTCGTGCAGAGCTGCCCGCGGCCCTCGATCTGGGCCATGAGGCAACGGGTCTGCGCGCAGTGGTCGCTCGCCCCGCTGCTCCCGCTCCCCGTGCCGAACGGGTGGTGGTCGCTCGCGTGGGCGACCTCGTGGCGGACGACGTCCTGCGCCTGACCGGAGGCGCCGCCCTGCAGGATGATGATCAGGTTGCGCGAGGCCCACCCGAGGAAGGCGACGGGCCACGGCGCGTCGGGGTGGGCGGTGAGGAGCGTGCCGCTCGAGTCCGTCGACACGGCCGTGATCGTGATGTTCGAGTAGCCGGCGTAGAAGGTCGTGCGCGTCGTGCGGCCGCTCGCGTGCTTCGGGTGGAGGTAGCGGCCGCCGACCATGCAGTACCCCGAGGACGTGGCGCTCCGCAGGCTGTCGACCGCGCTGTTGATGCCCCTCCAGTTCCGGTCGACCCAGGCCTGGGCCTTGGTCTGCACGGCGCTCTCGTCCTCGAACACGAGGTCGAGCGGGACGGACGTTCCCCGCCCGAGGAACATCGTGATGTTCATGACGTGGTCGGCGTTCCCGGCGTGGGGCCCGTCCGCGGGCTCCATGTTGAGGGCGCGGGCCGGGTTGGACGCCGAGACGGTCACGCGATCGAGCTTCTGGAAGTACTTCGTCCCCGTGGCCGGCGTCGTGCCCCTGAGCGTGATCGTCTCGGAGTCGTCGCTCGTGCCGGTCACCTCGCCGCCGGCGTTCGTCGAGCGCACCTTGCCGCGGACCGTCACCGTCCGCGTGTCCTCGCCGTCGCTCGTGAACTTGAGCCGCGAGGCCGCCGGCAGCTCGGACGCCCGCGGGGCGGCCAGCGGGGCCAGGTACTCGCCCGTGAGGCTCGCGTTCGTGACGTCCCGCACGGCCCCGGCGCCGCGGTTGAACTTCGTGAAGGCCGGCGTGAAGACGGTCTGGACGTTGGCCTCGGTCGAGATCGTGGCGAGGCTGACGCCGCTCGGGATCTGGAAGAAGTTGCTGTAAGTGAACTGGCGCCAGACCTCGTAGGTGCGCCCGCGCTGCGTCGCCAGGACGGCGCTCGTGCGCGTGCCCGGGGTCTGGAGCACGCGGGCCACGAGCCGGAACTTGTCGCCGGCGACCTCGGAGGCGACGAACTTCACGCGCGACTGCCCGCTCGTGTTCGTGGGGTTCGCGGCGTAGCTGTTGCCGCCGGTCATCGCGAAGCCCGACACCGCCTCGAAGTGCCGGCTGGTGTCGTCCTTGCCGCCCTTGTTGCGCGGGCAGTTGGCGGCGTCGGCCTCGTAGACCCAGTCGACGCCGATCGCGACCTGGGTGACGACGCCCGTGTTGTTGGAGCGCTTGAGCTTGACCGTGGCGGTGAGCTCGACCCGGGGATCGCGGTCGCTTCCCGACTCGGGGCGCAGCATCCGCTCGGGGTTGTCGCCGGTGCGTCCGTCCGCGACCTCGATCGAGTGGACCTCGATCGCGACCGCGCGCGGCGCCGACTCGGCGGCCGGCGTGGTGACGACCTTGAGCGCCAGCGCCGAGTCGTGCGGCGTCGCGAAGCGCGCCGTCCCCTGGTTGGTGCGGCCGTCCCAGGTGTAGGTGTTGGCGCCCGTGGCGAACGGGATCCCGGCGATCCGCGCCAGCAGCGTGCCGCCGCGGTCGCGGACCTCGAGCTGGGCCGCCGTCGCCGTCCCCGTGATCCGGTACTGGACCTCGCAGCTCTCGACGCTCGGCGCGAAGCGGGCCGGCGCGCGCGTGATCGCGACCGTCACGACCCCGACGCGCACCTCGCCGGGCCGGGTGGGCGCCCCCTCGGGCGTGCTGCGGGCGACTCCGGATCCGTTGCCCATGCCTAGGCCTCTCCGAGCTCGAAGACGATCCGCCCCGAGACGACGGTCACCCGCTCGCGCGCCGGCAGGACCCGCGCCGACCGCGACGCCTCGACCGTGTACGTCTCCGCCACGCTCAGGTCGAAGAGCCGGTTGAGGAGGAGGGTGTCGGCGACGTCCTCCCCCGGCCGGACCTTGAGGAAGCCCTGGACCCCGGCGCCGCGCCCGCCCGAGGCGACCTGCCGGGCGAAGCGGGTCGCGGGCACGGCCCGGCCCGCGGCGTCCTCGACCTTGAGCTGGTACTCCGTCCAGAGCCACGAGCGCGAAAGCTCCGCGTCCGACGGCCCCTCGTTCCGGAAGACGAGCGTCAGCTCGAGCCCGCGCCCCGCGAGCAGGCGCCCCTCCGGGAGCGAGACGGCCAGCCGGCAGCCGGCCGAAGGCGGTCCGAAGGCGAGCGCGCGCGCCGTCAAGGTCCCTCCTTCGCCCGCCATCAGAGCGCCGGCGCGTCGCTCGGCGCCGGCACCCAGCGAAGCGCGGTGTACGTGCCGTTCCACTCCGGCAGCTCCGTCGAGTCGGAGGACGCGGTGCTCGACCCGCTCATCGTGCCGTTGGCCACCCAGTTGCGGGCGGCGTTCAGCGCGGCGCCCCCCTGCCACTGCCACGTGGCCTTCCGCAGGGTCACCCAGATCGAGTCGTCCCCGTCCGGCTTGTAGACGAGGTACACCTTGAACCGGTCGTTGACCCGGACCGCGGTCATGCCCGTCGTGCCCGACCCCGTGAGCGGTTCGTCGGGGCTGTCGTGGTGGTCCGCGCGGTCGATCGTCGCCGACCCGTTCGCCCGGACCGTGATCTCGCGGGTCGAGGCGTTGTGGCTGAGCCGCACGCCGCCGGCGTCGTCCAGGTGGTACTGGTCGCTGGACCAGCGCACCTCCTCGATCGTCTGACTCGCGTTCGAGGCGCGAGCGCGACGGAAGGTGTTGATGAGCTGGGTGATCCCGATCTTGCCGCCGGCGCCCTCGGGGGCCTGCACGGTCGCGTCCATGTTGAGGCCCTGGGTGCCCGTCCCCGCCGGGTTGTAGTAGGCGAGCGTCGTCGCGTCGTCCCGGTAGGTCCCGATCGGGCAGATGGCCGAGCTCGAGAGCGCGCTGAGCGTGAGCTGACCGGTCGGGCGGAGGACGTTGAACCGGACCTCGGCGGTCTTCGAGATGCCGTCGACCTGCGCCGTCACGGTCACGGTCTTCGGGTTGCCGCCCTTGATCCAGAAGAGGTCGACGTTCGCGGCGTCGAGCGGCGTGACGGTCGTCGGGTGCGTCGCGCTCGTCGTCGGGTTGTACGCGCCGACGGTGTCGTCGGCCGGGACCGTCCACCGGATGCTCGTCAGCGCCGGCCGCGTCGTCGAGCCGGCCGGCGCCTTGGCGCGGACGCGGAGGTGGACCTTCTTGCCGACGACCGTCCGGTGGGCGGTCGCCGTCGCCCCGGCCGCGGCGCTGAGGACGGTGCCGTCGGTGTCGGAGGTGCCGTTCGTGATCTCGATCTCGGCCGGGCTGTAGGGCCTGATGAGGAGCCGCCGCGCGGTCTGGTCGGCGGCGGACGGACGCACCTCGTGGTCGGCGAGCCCGATGGCGCGCTCGAGCTCGGCCCCGCGGAGCTCGGCGGACGTCCAGAAGGCGGCGTAGCCGTCGTCCGTCGAGACCATGAGCTCGGTCGGCGTGCGCGTGGACCCGCCGGCGCCCGTGTCCGCCGCGTGGATGGCGCCCACGTGGCCGCCGCCGGCGACCCGGATCTCGTAGATCGGGCCCCGGTCGGGCTGGACGCGGCGCATGTAGACGTAGCGGTTCTCGGCGAGGAGCGGGTGGCGCGACTGGGCGGCGTCCCGGAGCTCGTTGACCGTGTACTCGGGCCAGTGCTTGACGAGGAGCCGGGTCGCGCGCGCGTCCTCCTCGGACGGCTGGAACTGGTAGGCGGAGTCGCCGAGCGCCCGCGACACGACGTCGGCGGCGAGCTCCCCCGCGGCCCAGACGGCCGCGTAGCGGTCGTTGCGGGAGACGCTGACGGCGGCCGGGCGCTCGCTCCCGCCGACGAGCTCGATGTTGCCGCTCCCCGACTGACCGGCGCTCACCATGCGGGCCCGGTAGATCCCGCCGCTCGGGAGCCGCTTCATGTAGACGTAGGCGCGCGACGGGATCGCCGGATGGCTGCCGGCGCGGTCCTTGAAGCTCCGGACCTGGTACTCGACGGCGACCGTGCTCGGCGGCGAGGACACGGACGTCCCGCCGCCGCCCCCGCCGCGCGAGCCTCCGCCCCCGCCCCCTCCGCCCCCGGTGCCCGTCTCCTGGTCGTGGAAGATCACGCCTCGCCTCCGCGATGGGTCAAGGTCGGCTCACGCGAGCGACGCGTCGAACTTGATCGTGCGCGGCCCGACGTCCGTCCCCTCGGGGAAGTGCAGGTCCTGCCGGGCGGGCTCGGCGGGGTGCTCGATCGCGAGCCGGCCCGTCGCCGTGCCGCCCTCGATCGCCGCGGTCGTCTCGCCGACCGTCGTCCACTCGCCCCGCTCCAGGCGCTTCAGCACGAACCGGACGGTCCGGCCCTCGAGGGCGGCCGGCCCGTCGACGAGCATCACCACCTCCTCGCCGTGGAGGTGGTCCTGCCTCTCCCAGCGCGGGTTCGTGAGCTCCGAGGCCGGCGGCTCGCCCGCCTCCGACTCGCCGGCGCCGCGCCTTGCCCGGACGGTGTACTGGCCCGGGTCCGGCACGGGGTGGCGGACCATGCCGTGCCAGTCCGTGCGCCCGCTCTCGAAGACGCGCCCCGACGGGTCGAGGACGTCGTACTCGACGTTCGAGAGCGGCTGGCTCGTCGTCTCGTCGATGACGCGGGCCACGATCACGTGCGGCGGCTGGCCGGGCGGCGGGGGCGGCGGCTTCTTCGGCGGCTTCGGCGCCGGCTCGGGCGTCCGGCCGGTCGAGGTCCGCGCGAGGTGGAGCGTGGTCGAGAACCCGGCCGGCAGGAGGGCGTGGACGGCGCGCTCGACGTAGTACGGGCCGCCGAACTCCGGCCCGACCTGGTCCATCTCGACGACCATGCCGGGCTGGATCGCGGGCGATCCCTGGCAGACGGCCTCGGCCTTGACCGTCCCGCGCGTCGCCCGCTTGAGGACGGCCTCGGCGAGCGCCCGCGCCTCGGGGTCCTTGCGGATCGTCTCGAAGACGACCTGCTGGCGCGCCTGGCCGAGCGCCTCCGAGAGCTTGGGGCCGGTCGCCGTCCCGCCCATGGCCGGGCCCTCCGCCCCGGGCCCCGCCCCGCCCGGGACGGGGACCTTGCGGAGGGGGTCCCAGCTCAGGACCTTGACGGTCGTGGGCATGCGCGAGAGCACGATCCGCGGCCGGAAGGAGATGAGGTTCTCCTTCCACTTGAAGGTCTCGACCTTGGCGCGGTCGAGCCGGGCGCGACGGAAGTAGAGCTTGCCCTCCGAGGCGAAGACCTCGAAGTCGATCCGGCGCGCGAGCTCGAGCAGGAACTGGAGGTTCGTCTGGTTGTGCTGGTAGACGGTCTCGATCAGGAGGCCCGAGTCCTCGACGCCGTCCGCGAGCCCGACCTCCTGGGCGATCTTCTTCGCGATGTCCGAGAGCTTGCTCCGGTCCGGCCACGAGCGCGTGAACCGCGTCCGCTTGAGGCGGTGGTACCGGGTGTAGCCCTGGACGCGGAGGGTCGACGGGCCGCGGCGCGGGTAGGTCGCCTGGAGCGCCGTCACCTCGCCGTCCAGGACGAGGGTCGTCCCGGTCTCCTCGTAGCCGAGCGAGATCTTGATCGGGGTGCCGACCTTGAGGGTCGGCGAGTCCGACCAGCGGTTGCCGTCGTTCGCGAGCGCGATGGTGAACAGGTCGGCCCGGTCCGCCCCCTGGTCCACGACGACCTCGCGGACGTCCTCGGCGAGCGCGGGCGGGGCGTCGGAGCCGCGGATCTGGATCCGGTACTTGGGCGTGTGCCGGCCGGCCCCCCCGCCGCCGCCCCCGCCCGCCCCCGGCTTGGGCTCCGTCCGCTCCGGCGTCGGCCGGGGGCGGGGCTTCGCCGGCGTCGGCGGCTTCGCGACCGGCTTCATGGCCGGGGGCTTCACGGCGGGCGGCTTCAGGGCCGGCGGCTTGTGGGCCGGCAGCTTGAGGCCGCCCGGGAGCTTGACGTCGGGCAGCTTCGGCAGGGCCGGGAGCTTGACGTCGGGGAGCTTCGGCAGGGCCGGGAGCTTGACGTCGGGGAGCTTCGGCAGGGCCGGGAGCTTGACGTCGGGCAGCTTGAGGCCGCCCGGGAGCTTGACGTCGGGGAGCTTCGGCAGGGCCGGGAGCTTGACGTCGGGCAGCTTGAGGCCGCCCGGGAGGTGCACGGGCGGCTTCAGCGCCGGGAGCTGCGGATGCGCCGGCAGCGGGAGCGCCGGGGGGCGGATGGGCGGCAGCGCCGGCGGCCGCGGCGCGACCGGGTGCGTCGCGATGGGCGGCATCGGCGGCGGCGGCGGCGCCGGCGGCTTGAACGCCGGCGGCCCGGCCACGGGTGGGTGGCCCGGGGGCGGCGCGTGGACGGGCGGCGCGGGCGGCCTCGGGATCGCCGGGCCCGGCGCGGGCGCGGCCACCGGCGGGCGCGCCGGGGGGGCGACCGGCGGCCGCGGCGCGACCGGGGCGCACGCCGCCGGCGGCGGCGGCGGCGGCGGCGGGCACGGCGGGCGGAAGGCCGATGGCGAGGGGGCCGGGGGTGCGCCGACGGGTGACCTCGGGAACAATCGATGCTCCTTGGGCTTGCGACAGCCGACTCCGCTTCCCGCCCGCCGGCGGCGGCCGCCGACAAGCCCTCATTGTAGCGCGCGCGAGAGCGACCTTCTACGGAGGACGAGGGTCTCCCCAAGACTTCCGACCCTCGCTCTTGAAGGGGGCCGCGCGTCGTGGTTTCATGGGACGACATGAAGGCGAAGCGAGAGTCGCACGATGTCGCGCCGCGCCGGCGCATCGCCGTAATCCTGACACTGGCGGCGCTTGCGGTCGCGGGAACGGGGGGGTGGTGGTGGTTCGGGGTCCGCCGCGGTCCGGTCCCGCTGAGGATCGCCACGGGCGGCAAGGGCGGCACCTACCACGCGCTCGGCACCGGGCTCGGCGAGGTCCTGTCGAGCGAGATCCCGGGCGCGCGGGCGCAGGTCCTCGAGACGGCCGGCAGCCTCGAGAACCTGCGGCTCCTCGAGCGCGGCGAGGCGGACCTCGCGTTCGTCCAGAACGACACGCCCGGCTCGCAGTCGATCCGCACGATCGCCCCGCTCTACGAGGAGGTCCTCCACATCGTCGTCCGCGCCGAGACGCCCCCGATCGACGACATCCTCGACCTGCGCGGGCGCAGCGTCTCCGTCGGACCCGCCGGCGGCGGGACGGAGGTGATCGTCGACCGCCTCTTCCTCCACTTCGGCATCGGTCCGGGCGAGGTCGACGAGAAGCACCTCACGACGCAGGCGGCCGTGGAGGCGTTCGAGCGCGGCGAGCTCGACGCCGTCTGCATCATCGCCGGGCTCAAGTCCCCCGCGGCCGAGCGCCTCCTCCACGGCGGCAAGGCGCGCCTCCTCTCCCTCGGGTCCGTCGACCGCGCCGGCTCGGCCGTCGACGGCCTCCAGGTCACCTACCCCTACGTCTCGCGGACCGTGATCCCGGTGCGCACCTACGGGGCCCAGCCCGCGGAGGCCGTGGCCACGATCGCGGTCAAGGCCGTGCTCGTGGCCAACCGCTCGCTCGACGACGAGCTCGCGAAGGAGATCGCGCGCCTCATCTTCGAGAACAAGGTGAAGATCGCCGAGCACCACCCGATCGCCGCGCGCTTCTCCGAGCGCATGGAGGCGGCCGAGCTCCGCTTCCCGTACCACGACGGCGCCGTCGCCTACTACACGCGCTCCGAGCCGCCGTTCTTCGTCACCTACGCCGAGTCGATCAACCTCGGCCTCACGATCGCGGTCGGCCTCGGGTCGGCGTTCCTCGCCGCCCGCGAGTGGGTGAGGCGCCGCAAGAAGAACCGGATCGACGTCTACTACCTCGAGATCGACGACGTCTCGCGCCGCGTCCCGACCGCCCCGCCGGCCGAGCTGCTCGAGATGCGGCGCACGCTCCAGGGCCTGCGCCGGCGCGCCTTCGAGGAGCTCGTCGCCGAGCACCTCGAGGCCGACGAGTCGTTCACGATCTTCCAGGACTTCCTCCGGGCCGAGCTGCTCGAGATCGACGGGCGACTGCGCACGCTCGACGCCGATGCGGCCGCGACGGCGGCGGGGGACCCGGCGTCGTCCGCGAAGGGAGGCTGAGGCCATGGGGGTCGGAGGGATCGGAGGCCGCCGTCCGAAGGAGGTCGAGGGGGCGACCGGACCGGCGGCGGCCGGGCCGGAGGCGCCCGCGACGGCGCTGCCGGCGACGGCGGCCCCGCCGCCGCCCGCCATGCCGGCGACGTCGTCCGCCTGCATCCCGGCGCTGGCGAACGATCCGGCGGCGCTTGCCTTCCAGGCTCGGGTCGGCGCGGCCGCCGGGCGCGCGCCGGCCGCGCCGCCGGCCCTGCCCGCGGCGCCGGCGGCGGGGCCGTCCTCGCCGGCGGGCCGGGCGCGGGCGCTCCTCGGTGCCGCCTCGGCCCGGCTCTCCGAGGCGGCGAGCGACGTGCGGCGCGCCGTGGACCGGGCGGGCGACGTCGTCCGGCGCGAGGCGAAGGACGGCGTCCGCGCGGCCGGCCAGGTCTACGAGCGGGCGGCGCGCGAGCTCGGCGAGCTGCGCCGGGACGTCGCCCGCGCGACGCGCGAGATCGGCGAGCGGGTCGTCGATGCGGGCGAGCGCGGCCTCCGGGCCGTCGGGCGCGAGCTCGGGCTCGACGATGCCCGCCGGGCCGTCGAGCGCGGCCTCGAGACGGGGCGGGCGCTCGTCGGCGCCGTCCGGCGCGAGCTCGACCCGCGCGGGCAGATCGCCCGGCTCGACAGCTCGGGCGACTACGTGAGCGTGAGCCTCGGCGGCTTCGCCCAGGCCGCGGCCCGGGGCGAGGTCGACGGCGGCCTGATGGTCGTGCGCATGGCCGGCGGCTACGACGTCACCGTGAGCGGCGAGTGCGCGGTCGGCGTGATCGGCCAGCTCGGCGGGTCCGCGGGCGCCGAGGCGCAGGCGTCGGCGACGGGCATGCTCAGGGCCGGCGGCCACGTGACGCTCTCGTTCAAGACGGCGGACGAGGCGGCGCGGGCGGTCGAGGCGATCGTGCGGATCGCGGCGCCGGCGGTCGAGCCCTCGGCGGCCGACCGCCGCTTCCTCGGCGACCACCTGTCCTGGATCGAGGTGCGCGGCGGGGCGGCGGGCGAGATCGCGGGCGACCTGGGCGTCGGCGGGGCGCTCGGGCTCGAGGCCGGCGCCTCGGCGAGCGCCGACGCCGGCGTCCGGCTGACGTTCCCCGAGCGCGACGCGGCCGGCCAGGTCACGCGGGGCCCGAAGGTCACGGTCCTCCGCGAGGGGACCGTCGCCGTCTCGGGCGGCGCCTCGGCGGGCGGCGGCAGCCTGGGCGCGGCGGTGAGCGCGACCGTGCTCCTCGAGCGGACCGTGGAGCTGCCGCGCGAGGTCGCGGTCGGCGCGCTGCTCCGGGACCCGCGCGGGACGATGCGCGACTTCGCCGCGCGCAGCCGGGCGAGCCCGGCGGAGCTCACGATCCTGGGCGACGCCCGCCGGTCGGCGGGCGTCGGCGCGCTCGACGCGGCGGCCGGCGCCGACGCGGGCCGGTACTTCACCCTGACGGCCTCGGGCGACCCGGCCGCGCTCGGGGCGGCGGCCCGCCGCGCGCTCGGCGGCGACGTCGCCGGCTCGGTCTCCTCGCTCGGCGGCGGGGTCGCCGTCGACCTCGAGCTCCAGAGCGTCGCCGGCACGAGCGTCGGCTTCGCCCCGGACATCCAGGCGTTCGGCGTCGGCCTCGGCCTCGAGGCCCAGTACCTGCTCGAGGACTACGGCCCGCCGACCCGGATCCGCGTCCCGGCGGACCGGGCGGCGGCCGAGGTGCGGCGGTTCCTGACGAGCTGAAGCGCCGCGGCTCCGGCGCGAGCGAGCACGCGGCGCCCCGGCGGGCGCCGGCTACCGGTGCCGGCGCAAGAGCCGCGCCCGGCCCGGCCGGCGCCCCGCGACGGGGACGCGCCCGGCGATCGGCACGACGAACCGCACGGGCGGCGGGACCGCCTCCTCGGTGAGGCCGGGCACCTGCACGCGCGGCAGGCGATTGCCCATCGCGCGCTCGATCGCCCGGACGAGGTCGTCCTCCTCGGGCGAGGAGATCGTGATCGCGTCGCCCGTCGCCTCGGCGCGTGCCGTGCGGCCGACGCGGTGGATGTAGTCGTCGGGCTGGCGCGGCACGTCGAAGTTGATCACGTGGCTGAGCGCCTCGATGTCGATCCCGCGGGCGGCGATGTCGGTCGCCACGAGGACCCGGTAGCGCCCGGCCTTGAAGCCCTCGAGCGCCCGCTCGCGCTGCCCCTGGGAGCGGTCGCCGTGGATGAGCCCGCTCGGGATCCCGCGCCGGTCGAGGAAGTCGGCCAGGCGGTCCGCCCGGTGCTTGGTGCGCGTGAACGCGAGCGCGCTGCGGACGTCGTCCTGCTGGAGGAGCTTCAGCAGCACCTCCGTCTTGCGCTGCGCCGGGACCCGGTAGAGGGCGTGGCTCACGCCGGTCGCGGGCGCCGCCTTCCGCTCGAGGTTGATCGTCGCCGGGTCGCGGAGGAGGTCGTGGGCGAGCTCGACGATCGGCGGCGGCATGGTCGCCGAGAAGAGGAACGTCTGGCGCGGGGTGCGCGGCAGGTGGGCGAGGATGCGGCGGATGTCGGGCAGGAAGCCCATGTCGAGCATCCGGTCGGCCTCGTCGAGGACGAGGACCTCGAGCGAGTCGAAGCGCCCGTAGGGGCGCCGGAAGTGGTCGAGCAGCCGCCCCGGCGTGGCGACGATGATGTCGACCCCGCGCCGGATCGCGCTCTCCTGGGGCTGCATGCCGACGCCGCCGTACACCGAGGCGCCGCGCACGCGCGTGTGCTTGCCGAGCGCGGCGATGTCTTCCTCGACCTGGGCCGCGAGCTCGCGCGTGGGCGTGAGGATCAGGGCGCGCGTCGCCCCGCGCGGGCGGGCCATCAGGCGCTGGAGGATCGGGAGCGCGAACGCCGCCGTCTTGCCGCTCCCGGTCATGGCGCAGGCGATCAGGTCGCGCCCGGCGAGGGCCGGCGGGATGGCGTCGTGCTGGATGGGGGTGGGGCGGGTGAAGCCGAGATCGTGGATGCCGCGGAGCAGGTCCGCGTGTAGGTTGAACGAGCGGAAATCCATGTGCCTCTTGAGGTTATCGATCGCGGGAGGGGCGGCCACGAAGGCGCCGCTCGCGCGGGTCAAGTCTATCGGTGTGGGAGGGCCGAAGGACGGTCGGCTGTGATGAGCGAGACGAACCTCGGTTCGAGCGCCTCTGATCGACGCGCCGCCTGTCGGGCGGCGGATTGAGCTTCCCACGGGCCTCGAACGTGCCGGGAGGATTATAGCCGCCGGAATGCCCCGTGTGAAGGGCGTGCTCCCGGAGGGCCCGAAGCGCGTCCTCCTGGATGACCCTCGAGCGAGCCCGGTATCATGAGAGAAATGGGCGAGATCGCGCTCCCTCCTTCGGCGTCCGTAAAGGGTGGGCCCGCCGCGAGCGGCGGCGGCTGGCCGCCGACGCCTTGGTCGCTGATCCGGCGGGCGCGCGACGGTCCGGAGTCCGGGACGCGGCGCCTTGCGCTCGAACGGCTCGTCGAGCAGTACTACGTCCCCATCCGCCGCTTCCTCAGCCGCGCGCTCGGGGTCGGGGACGACCGGGCGGGCGACGTCGCGCACGACCTCTTCGCGGCCCTCCTCGAGCGCGACTTCCTCCAGGCGATCCGCCACGAGACGAGCTTCCGCGGCTTCCTCAAGGTCGTCTGCCGGCGACACTGCGCCACGTGGCGCGCGACCGACGCCGCCTCCCGGCGCGCCCTCCACGCCGCCGCCCTAGGCCGGGCGCTTCCCGATGATGCCGCCCTCGATGACGCCGTCGACGAGGAGCTCCGTCGCTTCTACGTCGACGAGGCCGTGCGCCGCCTGCGGGAACGCCTCCTCCGGTGCCGGAAGCGAGAGGCGCTCGCGATCTTCGAGGCCCGGGTCCGCTTCGACGGGTCGCGCCCCGAGGAGTACCGCGTCCTCGCGGGGCGGTTCGGGAAGCGGATGTACGACATCCGCAACCAGCTCTCGGCCACGCGCAAGCTCTTCCGGCGGCTGCTGCTCACGATCGCCGGGGAGCGGGCCGACGACCCGCGCGCCGAGCTCCGCGACCTCGGCCTCCATCGCTACCTCGCCCAATGAGCCTGGCGCCGAGATCGTCGCCCGCCGGCCGGGACGAGAGCCCCGCCTCCGAGGTCGAGTTCAACCGCGCCCGGCGCGCCGTCGAGCTCGGGCTCGCGACCGAGAGCGCCGTGGAGGCGGCCCTCGACGCCGAGGACCGCGCCGGCGGGGGCGGTCCGGGCCTCCTCGCCCGGCTCGGCCTCTCGCCGGCCCAGCGGCTCGCGCTCGAGGGGCCCCCGCCGCCGCCCGAGGCCGCGCTGGCGCTCCGCGACCCCGACCGTCTGGTCGGCCGCTTCGTCCTCGTCTCGCGCCTCGGCAGCGGAGGCATGGGTGACGTGTACCGCGCCTTCGACCTGAAGCTCGCGCGCTTCGTCGCCCTGAAGCTCCTGCGGCGGATCGACGACGAGCGCGCCCGCGCGTGCTTCGAGCGCGAGGCGCGGGTCGCGGCGCGCCTCGACCTGCCCAACGTGGCCGCGATCCACGACGTCGGCGAGCACCGGGGCGCGCCGTCCATCGCCATGCAGCTCGTCGAGGGCTCGACGCTCGCGGCGGCGGTCGCCGAGGGCCGGTTCGATGCGCGCCGCGCCGCCGCCACGATCCGCGACGCGGCCCGGGCGATCGAGGGGGCGCACCGCCTCGGGATCGTCCACCGCGACCTGAAGCCCGGGAACCTCATGCTCGACCGCGACGGCCGCCTCTTCGTCATGGACTTCGGCCTCGCGAAGCCCCCGGTCGAGCTCCGGCAGGGCTCGTCGCTCACGGGGTCGGGGTTCGTCGTCGGCACGCCCGAGTACATGGCGCCCGAGCAGGCGCGCGGCGCGGGCGGCGCGGTCGACGCCCGGAGCGACGTCTACGCGCTCGGCGCTTGCCTCTTCGAGCTGCTCGCCGGGCGCGCGCCCTTCGTGGCGCGCGATCGCGGCGAGGTGATCGCCCAGGTCCTCCGGGATCCGCCGCCGAGCCTGCGCGCGCTCGCGCCCGACGCGCCGCGCGCGCTCGAGGCGATCGTGCGGCGCTGCCTCGAGAAGGCCCCGGAGCGGCGATATCCGGGCGCGGCCGACCTCGCGGCCGACCTCGACCGCTTCCTCGCGGGCGAGCCGGTCGCCGCGCCGACGCCATCGCGCCTGCACGCCCTCCGCCGCCACCGGACCGCGCTCGCGGGCGCGGCGATCGTCGCCGCGATCGGCGCCGTCGCGCTCTTCGCGTTCCTCCTCCGCCCGGACCCGGCCCCCGGGAGGGCCGCCCTCTCGCCGCCCACTCCGCGGTTGCTCGCGAGCGACTCCGGGATCACGCAGATGCGCAGCCTGGGTGTGGGGGCCGGCCGGATCTTCGCCGGCGCGGGCGGGCCGGCGGGACAGTTCGTCCTGACGGTCCCCCCCGGCGGGGGCCCGTCCGCGCGGCTCGTCGAGAACGTCGACGCCGTCTGGGGCGTCGCGGCGATCGGGGACGAGCTCTTCTGGGCGGACAACAACTCCGAGCCGCCGAACGGCGGGTCGCGGATCTACCGCGGACGCCTCGACGGGCGGGGCGAGCCGACGATCATCTACGCCGGGAAGCCGGTCGGCACGACGATCGAGGACATCTGCTGCCTGGCGACGGACGGCGAGCGCCTCTTCGTCTCGGACGAGGTCGGCGGGCGCGTCTTCCGGCTCGAGCGCGACGGCTCGGACCTGCGTCTCCTCGGCCCACCCCGGTACGAGGGGGGCTTCACGACCGAGCACGCGAACGCGATCGCGTACGCGGCGGGGACCGTCTACTACGTGAACGGGGGCCTCGGGCAGGAGACGCTGGCCGTCCCGCTCACCGCCGTCGAGGAGATCGCGCCCGAGGTCGTCGCCTTCGCGGCCGATGGCGGAGCCCCGCCGCGCCGGCTCCACGCCGGCCCGCCGCTTCTCCGTCCGCGCGGGATCGCCGTCCGCGGCGACCGCATCTACGTCGGCGACCCCGGCGCCGGCAACGCCATCTGGGTCTTCGAGTCGGCCGGCGGCCCGCCCACTGTGCTCGTGTCCGGGCCGCCGTTCGTCCACATCGTCGCGCTCGCGCTCGCCGAGGACGGCCGGTCCCTCCTCGTGGCCGACGACGGCGACTCGATCGACAGCCACAACCGGTTCGTCGACGGCCCGGCGTCGGTCTGGCGCCTGGACCTCAGGGATTGAGGTAGACGTCGAGCGTGACGGTGACGACGTTGCCGTTCGGCCTCCGCACGTCGATGCGCGTCTGACCCTCGAAGGTGAACCCCGCCGGGGCCGGCGAGCCCGGCTTCAGGAAGAGGACCATCCCGGCGAACGCGGGACCCGGAGGCCCCGCGGGGCCGGCGGGACCCTGCGGGCCGGGCGCGCCATCGGCGCCGGCCGGACCCTGCGCGCCCGCGGGACCCTGGGCGCCGTCGGCCCCGGCCGGCCCCTGCGGCCCCTCCGGGCCGGGCGGCCCCTGCTGCCCGGGCGGCCCCTCGAAGTCCGCGCGCACGTCCGGCGGCGCGTTCCGCATGCAGTCGTACACGGGATCGCAGAGCGAGGGCGCGGGCGTGAAGGCGTCGAGCACGGCGCTCCCGAGGTTGCCCGGCTCGGGGCCCACCACGAACAGCGTTCCGCCGATCGCGTCCGCGCTCGCGGTGTACCGCGCGGTCGGCATGGACGGTCCGGTCGTCCACGAGTCGGTCGCCGGGTCGTAGACCTCCAGCCGATCGGTCGCGCCGCCGCCGGAGTCGTTCCCGCCGACCGCGTAGAGGAGGCCGTTCAAGGCCGCCAGGCCCGCCCCGCGCGGGGTCGGCAGCGGCGTCCGCGTCGACCAGGCGTTCGTGACGGGATCGTAGACCTCGTGGGTCGCGATCCAGGAGCCGGGGGGAGACGCCGGGTTCGCGATCGTGACGACGTGAATCTCGCCGTCGATGACGGCGGCGGCCTCACCCGGAGACCGCGGACCGGGCAGGGGAGCGAGCGTCGACCACGCGTTCGTGGCCGGGTCGTAGCGCTCCACCGTGGCGAAGACCATGCCCGTCCGCGCCCCGCCGATCACGTAGATCTCGCCGTTCAGCGCGACCACCGCGCAGGAGCCGCGCGCCACGGACATGGGCGTCGCGGTCGTCCACGAGTCGGCCGCTGCATCGTAGATCTCGAGCGCGTTCGTGGGCGTGCTGCTGTCCGAGTTGAGCCAGCCGCCCGCGACGTAGAGCTTGCCGCCCAGCCCGACCGCGCCGGCCAGCGCCCGCGAGGTCGGCGCCGGCGCCCGCGACGTCCACGAGTCGGTCGCCGGATCGTACTCCTCGTTCGCCGTCGGCGCGCCCGGGTTGGCCGGGCTTCCGCCGACGACGTGGAGCCGGCCGTTGACGACCCCGGCGGCCGCGCCGCTACGAGGCGTCGGCATGGACGCCCGGGTCTCCCAGGTCCCCTGAGCCATCGCGGTCCGCTGGACCAAGCCGGCGACGAGCGAAAGCGCCGCGACGAGAATCACGGCGCGATTCACGGGGCTGAAGGGCATGGTCTCCTCCGTTCCTCGAGGCGCTCCGCCTCTGCGAACTCATCGAGGAGGGCCGGAGACATGTCTTCAGAAAAGCGGCAACTATCGGCGGATGGGGACCTTGTGGAACCCGTCGTCGACGGCCACGTACACGACCTCGGCCTCGGTCACGGCCACGACGCTGTCGTCGTCCCGGCGGCGCGCCTCGACCTCGACCTTGACGGTGATGCTGGTCGTGCCGATGCGGACGAGCCGCGTGTAGAGCGAGACCAGGTCGCCCACGTAGACGGGCTGGTGGAACTCGACCTCGTGCATGGCGACGGTCACGAGCATCTGGCGCGTGTGGCGGCGGGCCTCGACCGCGCCCGCGAGGTCGATCTGGGAGAGGATCACGCCCCCGAAGATCGTGCCGTGGGCGTTCGTGTCCTTCGGCATGAGGATCACCTGGATGGCGAGGCGGCGGTCGGGCTCGGGCATGGTTCCCTCGGTCGGCGGTCGCCGGTATCATAGCCCCCCCATGAGACGCTGGCCACGACGCCTCCGCCGCGCCGCCCTCGGGCTCGGGCTCGGCCTCGCCGCGCTCGCCGGGCTCGCCGCGTTCCGCGTCACCCGCTTCCCCGAGGTCGACGGGACGCGCCGCGTCGCCTTGCTCGACGGTCCGATCGAGATCGTGCGCGGGCCGTACGGCGTGCCGCACGTGCTCGCGACGACGCCGGGCGACGCGTACTTCGGCCTCGGCTACTGCGAGGCGCAGGACCGCACGCTCCAGCTCGAGATCTTCCGGCGGGCCGCCAACGGCACGGTCGCCGAGCTCATCGGCGAGCCCGGGCTCGAGATCGACCGCTTCGTCCGGACGGTCGGCATCCCGCGGATCGCCGAGCGCCAGGCGGCGAACGGCTCGCCCGAGGCGCGCGCCCTCGCCGACCGCTTCTGCGCGGGGATCGACGCGGGCCTGCGCTCGCTCGAGTGGCGGCCGCCCGAGCTGGCCGCGCTCGGCGCCGAGCCGGGACCGTGGACGACGCGCGACTGCGTCGCCCTCTCGCGCCTCCTCTCCTACGGGCTCGGCGAGGGGGCGCGCACCCAGGTCCTCTACGCCCGCCTGGCCGACCGGCTGGGCGAGGAGCGGACGCGGGCGCTGCTGCCGCCCGACCCGACGGCGCCTCCGCCCGACGGGCGCGTCCGGCGCGACGGCGGCCGCCCCGTCGCCGTCCCCGGGGGCGGCGTGCTCGCGGGCGCGGACGACCTGCGGCGCCTGCTCGCGCCGGCCGCGGGCTGCTCCAACTGGATCGTCGGGCCGGCGCGCATCCGGGGGGCCGGGGGCGGAGCCCTCGGGCGCGAGGACCGGGCGCCGATCTTCGCCTACGACTCGCACCAGGTCGGCCCGCGCATCCCGGGCGAGGTGTACCTCGTGCACCTCGTCGGCGGCGAGCGCCTCGACGTCATGGGCGGCGCGATCGTCGGCCTTCCCGGGATGTACGCGGGGGTGACCCGCGACCTCGCCTTCGCCCCGACGAACGTCGGGGCGCGCGCCCAGGACCTGATCGTCGTCGAGCTCGACCCCGAGCGGCCGGGTCACTACCGGGTCGACGGCGGGCGCTCGCTCCCGTTCGAGACGCGCGTCGAGCGGATCGCCGTCCGCGGCCGGAAGGAGCCGGTCGCGCTCGAGGTGCGGGAGACCGTGTACGGCCCGGTCGTCTCGGACGTCGTCGGCGCGAAGGACCGCGTCCTCGCGCTCCGCTGGGCCGGGGCGCGGCCCGAGCTCCGCGTCGATGGCTACGTCACGATGCCGCTCGCGCGCACGTTCGAGGACTTCCGCGCCGCGCTCGACGCCTTCGAGGGCGCGTCCCAGCACATGGGCTTCGCCCACCGCGACGGGACGATCGCCTACCAGGTGACCGAGCCCGTCCCGCGCCGCACGGAGCCGCCGCCGCCCTGGCCGTGCCCGCCCTCGGCCCTCCCCGACCCCGAGCCGCCGCTCCTCGGGCTCGACGAGCTGCCGCACCTCGTGCAGCCGAAGGACGGCTTCATCGCGACCGCCAACCACCGCCCCTTCGCGGCCGACCGCCCGTTCCACCTGGGGCGCACGTTCATCCCGCCGGCGCGCCACGACCGCCTCGTCGAGCGGCTCGAGGGCGCGCGCGAGGTGACGCTCGCCGACGTCGAGGCCGTCGGCCAGGACCTCGTCTCGACCCACGCCCGCCGCGTGGCGCCGAACCTCGCCCGGGCGCTCGAGCGCGCCGTCTCCGCCGAGGCCCGGGACCTGGGGACGCGGCTCGCCGCCTGGGACCACCGGATGACGGCCGACGGCCTCGAGCCGCTCCTCTACCACGCCCTCTACGCCGAGGTGGTCCGGGCCGTCCTCGAGGACGACCTCGGCCCCGAGCTGCTGGCCGAGTGGGCCGAGATGCCGGACCTCTCGAAGGAGCGGATCGCCGCGATCCTCGCCGCGCCCGAGGCCTTCGGCGCCTGGATCGACGACGGGCGGACCGCCGACCGCCGCGAGGCGCTCCCCGAGGTCGTCGAGGGGGCCGCCCTCGCCGCCCTCGCCCGCCTCGAGGCGGCCCTCGGCCGCGACCGCGCGCGCTGGCGCTACGGCGCGCTCCACCGCGTGACCTTCGAGCACTACCTCCACGGGCTGACGTCGCTCCTCGACGACGGCCCGCACGAGGTCCCGGGCGACGAGGACACGGTCTTCCGCTTCGGCGAGCGCGGCCCCGTCGAGCCCTTCCTCGCGGTCCGCACCGTCGCGCTCCTGCGCCTGCTCGCGGACCTCGGCGACCCGAGCGCGATCCACGCCTCGATCTCGACCGGGCAGAGCGGCTGGGCGTTCCACCCCCACGCGAAGGACCAGGTCCCGCTGTTCCTCTCGGGGCGGCGCATCCGGATCCCGCGCGACGTGGCGGCGATCCGGGCCGAGGCGCGGGCGACCCTGAGGCTCGAGCCGGCGCGCTGAGGCAAGGCGCGATCGGAAGGCGATGTCGCCGCCCGGGATCCGGAACCGGTCGAACGTCTCGCCCGTCGCCGTGTCGATCGCCTGGAGCCCGAGGGCGTCGGCGGACACGTCGGCGACGACGTCGTGGTGCCGGATCGAGCGCACCCGGCTCCCGCGCCAGACGCCGCCGTCGACGGTGTCGAGGGCCCCGCCGCCGCCGCCGGCGATCAGGTAGTGCGTGCGCCCGCCGTCCTCGCGCTCGCGCGGGCGGTCGCCGCGCTCGTAGGCGTGCGCGTGGCCGCTGACGACGAGGTCGGCGCCGGCGGCCTCGAGCACGGGGACCACGGCCTCGCGGACGACGGCCTCGCCCGTGTACCCGGCCGGTCCGCCGCGCGGCGAGCGTCGCCGTGCGGCCGAGGGCGGCCGTGTCGCCGTCGCCCGCTCGTGAAGATCCGGCTCGTTCCGGCGGCCGGTCCTGCGGCCGGAGCGGCCCGTGCGGCCGGAGCCTCGCGTCGCGGAACCCTCCTCCCGAAGTCGTGGAGGTTTCTTCCGGCGCTGGCCACCGGGGCGGTCGAGGGCTATGCTGCCGCCACGGCATGGACGGGACAGGAGCGGTCGACCGGGACCAGCGGTACGAGCGGCTCCGGCGGGCGATCGCCGGCGAGCGGCTGCCGTGCGCGGTCGTCGACCTCGGGGCCTTCGACCGGAACGTCGAGCGCTGCCTCGGGCGCGTGCGCGGGAGCGGGAAGACGCTCCGGCCGGCGACCAAGTCCCTGCGGGTGCCCGACCTCATCCGGCGGGTCCTGGAGCGCGGGGGGGCGGACTGCCGCGGCCTGCTCGCCTACGACGCGCAGGAGGCGGCCTGGCTCGCGGCCCGGGGCTTCGACGACATCCTCGTCGCCTACCCGACCGTCCAGGAGGCCGACCTGCGCGCCGTCGGCGAGGCCGTCGTCGCCGGGCGAAGGGTCCGGCTCGTCGTCGACTCGGAGGCCCACCTCGACGCGATCGCCGCCGCCGCCGGGGCGGCCGTCGGCACCGGAGCGGCGGCGGGCGGGCCGCCCCCGACCTTCGAGGTCGTGGTCGAGCTCGACGTCTCCTACCGCCCGCTCGGCGGCGCCCTCCACCTCGGCGTGCGGCGGAGCCCGCTGCGGACGAAGGAGGCGGTCGTCGCGCTCTTCGGCGCGGCCCGGGCGCGCCCGGGGATCGAGCCGGTCGGGATCCTCGCCTACGAGGCGTTCGTCGCCGGGCTCGCCGACGACTCGCCCCTCGGGGCGACGCTCGCGCCGGCCGTGCGCTGGCTCAAGCGGCGGGCGGCGGAGGCGGCGGCGCGGCTCCGGGCCGAGACGGCGACGGCCGTGCGCGCCGCCGGCTTCACGCTCGCGCTCGTGAACGGGGGCGGGACCGGGTCGCTCGCCGGGACCGTGCGCGATCCGGCCGTCACCGAGGTGACCGCGGGCTCGGCCTTCCTTGCCCCGCACCTCTTCGACGGCTACGGCGGCCTCGGGTACGAGCCGGCCGCGTTCTTCGCCTGCCCGGTCGCGCGCGCGTCCGACCCCGGCCTCGTCACGTGCCAGGGCGGCGGGTTCGCCGCCTCGGGGGCCGCCGGGCCGGACCGGGCGCCGCGCCCGTGGCTGCCGGCCGGCCTCGAGCTCCTCCGCCACGAGGGGGCGGGCGAGGTCCAGACCCCGCTCGCGACCGGGCGGTGCGCGGTCGCGCTCCGGCCGGGCGATCCGGTCTTCTTCCGGCACGCGAAGGCCGGGGAGCCGGCCTCGCACTTCGACGAGTACCTGCTCGTCGCGGACGACCGCGTCGTCGGGCGGGCGCGGACCTACAGGGGATGCGGGCTCGCCTTCGGGTAGACGGGCGTGGTAGGCTTTCACGAGAGGCCCGAGAGTAGAGGGCGATCGGAGCCGGGTTCCGGGGGAGTCGGCCATGGCCGGAGGCGTGAGCGGGGCGGGAGCACGGCCCCAGGGGATCAACGGGCCCGAGCAGGCGGGCGAGGTCTACGGCCCGCAGCCGGCGGCGCCGCCCTCGCTGCCGACCCCGGCCGAGGCCGCCGCCCAGGCGACGACGCGGCCGGCGCAGGCGCGGCCCGACACGCTCGCCGGCGACCTCCTGGCGAGCCGCCTCGCGCCGCCGCCGAAGCCGGCCGACGACTTCGCCGACCGCATGGCGAAGAGGTTTGCCGGCCGCGAGAAGCTCTCGCTCGACGACCTGCCCGGCGCCTCCCGCAAGGGGATCCGCGGCGACCTCAACAAGCAGCTCGTCAAGCTCGCCAACACGGACGTCAAGCTCGCCGACAAGGCCGAGGAGGCGATCCGGGACGCGATCGCCGGCAAGCTCCGCGATGCGAACGCGCAGGGGAACGTCCCGGACGACCAGATCGGCGCCATCGCCGGCGCCCTGGCGAAGGAGCTGCGCACGGCGCGCGTCGCCGGCGTCAACGTCGAGTCGCTCGCAAGGGGCGCGGAGCTCCTCGTCCTCGACCTCGGCAAGCTCGTCACCCGCAAGGTCGCGTTCGACAAGACCGAGGCCGAGATCAAGGCCGAGGCCGCAAAGCAGGGCGGTCTCTACCCGGGGCAGGACGTCGCGGTCAACGACAAGGTCGCCGCCCCGCTCGCCTTTGCCGTCAAGGCCGAGGCGAAGAAGATCGACGACCGGATCAAGGCCGACGCCTACTTCAAGGCCGACGCCAAGGTCGACGTGAAGAAGATCTTCTCGGACGCGCGCCGGGTCCTGGGCGAGGCCTCGGTCACGGGCGGCTTCAAGTTCACGGGCGGCGACTTCCGGAGCGACGTCGGCGCCAAGATCCAGGTCATGGACCCGCTGACGGCCGGTGCGACCGCGCGCGTCACCGGCTTCGCCGAGGTGGGCAAGGGCAACTTCTCGGCGCGGGTCGAGGGCAAGGCCGAGGTGCAGAGCCTCTACACCGACCCGAAGCTCGGGCCGGCCGTCGACCTGGGGCTCAGCCTCCGCTACGCCGATCCGCGCATCACCGCCAGCCTCGACGCGAAGGCGACCCTGCCCTTCGACCGCGGCCCGATCCGGTACCAGGCGGGCGCGGGCCTGGGCGTGAACCTCTCCAAGAGCTCGGCGCTGACCTTCACGGGCTCGGTCGCGAGCGACGGCCTCAGCCGGCCGAGCTACTCGGCCATGGTGGGGCTGAGCGTCAAGTTCTAGGCCACGCGGGTCCGGCCTGGTGCCGGCCGCTACGGGTTCTGCGGGGCCGTGGACGGCGCCGTCCCCGCCGACACCGTCGGCGCGGCCGTCGCCGGGGCCGCCGGCGCCTCCGCAGGCGGCTCCGACGGCACGAGCCGCGACCACCGCGCCCTCAACGAGCGCGCGAGGTCGGCCATGAAGACCTTCTGGCGCGCCGCCGCCACGCGCTTGGCGGAGTAGGCCCGCTTGATCTCGGCGACGTGCTTCTCGACCTCGTCCTTCGTCAGCGCCATCCGCTGCGACTCGTCGAGGAAGTGGTCGATCTCGGCCTTCATCCGCTCCTGCGCCCCCTCGCCGGCGGCGATCGAGCGCAGGTGGTCGAGCTCGCGCTGGTAGACGCGCTCCTGGTCGGCGCGCGCCTCGGTGTCGCTCGTGATCTCGGTCTTCGTCTTGTCGTCGCGCCGCCGCGCCTCGGGCGAGAGCAGCGTCCGCGACCGCTCGTCGAAGCCCCAGGCCGAGGTCCAGCGCAGGAAGTGGCGGCGCCCGCCGGGCGGCCTGAGCTCGAGGCGGATGTCGACGTGCGGGCGCACCTCGACCTCGGCCGAGGCGTGGGCGCCGCCCGGGAAGCCGTTCTCGAAGACCTCGAGCGTCGCCGCCGAGCGGACGACGAGCGGCGGCGTGTCGGCGATCGCCGTCCCCCCGGCGACGACCGCGTGCTTCACGTCGTGGACGTCCTCGCACTCGCGCGCCGGGTGGACGATCGGCGGCATGCGCGGGTCCGCGGTCGTGGCCGGCACCTCGTAGGCCTCGACCTTCGAGCCGGTGACCGCCTCGGCCCGCGCCGGCTCGCCCGCGCCGTCGCCGGCCCCCCACCCGCGGATGACCGCCCGGACCTCGCCCTCCTCGCCGAACGCCCAGAAGCCGCTCTCGAGCATGTTGACGAGGGCCTTGAGCGGGCCGACGTCGCGGGTCGCGACCCGCCCGGTGACCTCGATCCGCGTCGCGATCGGGCCGACCGCCGAGGCGCAGTCCGCCGGGAGGTCGGCGCCGACGACGTACGCCGTCTCGCCCTCCATGGCGTGGCGGGCGAGGCCGTCCTGGCCGCGCCCGCGCATCCACACGTGGGCGCCGCGCTCGAGCCCGACGATGAAGCCCAGGTTCCCGCCCTTCACCGGGCTCGGGATGTAGGTGAAGTGAGAGCGCACGCTCGGGATCGCCTCCACCCAGACGTTGAACGTCGGGCTCGCGGCGGGCGTCGGGGCCATGGCGGTTCCGTCCTCCGTCCTCCGGTCGGGTCTCGGTCCCGGTCTCGGTCTCGGTCCCGGTCCTACCTCCCGCGGGTGTACCAGATCGACCCCGGGCTGTCGTAGTTCAGGCCCTCGCCGAAGATGGCGTGGGTGTTCCCGTCGCCGTCGACGTCGAGCTCGTAGTAGTCGCCGAAGGGGAACGAGAACCCCTCGGCGAAGATGTAGGAGAAGCCGGCGACCGGCGTCGAGAGGTCCTGCTCGCCCGACCAGGTGACCCCGCCGTCCGTCGAGGTCCGGTAGTAGACGTTCCAGGCGGGGACCGCGGCCGCCCCCGCGCCCGCGGCCTCGCGCGCGTCCATCCACGAGATCCGCACGTCGCCGCGCCCGCGAGCGACGATCGCCGGGAAGGCGTGGTCGGCCCCCTGCGGCGCGGACGAGACCTCCGTCCGCGGCCCGAAGGTCGCGCCGCCGTCGGTCGAGCGGGCGAAGTAGGCGCGCGCCGGGCCGCGGTCGACGGCGCCCGCGGTCCAGAGGGCGTAGACGGTGCCGTCGTCATCGGCCGCGACGACGATCTGGGCCGCGAGGTAGGCGTACCCGCAGAGGTAATCGGGGCAGTCGGCCGCTGCCGCCGAGCGGTCGACGAGGCTCGTCTTGAAGGTCCGCCCGCCGTCCGTGGACCGGGCGAGGAAGAGGTTGACCTCGCCCGTGGCGTTCCCGCTCTTCGTGTAGCCGCCGAACGAGAAGACGACGTGGCCGTTCGGGAGGACCGTGCCGGCGGACGCGAGCGGCAGGCCGAGCTTGCCGGTCTTGACGGACGTGGTCGAGAACGTCCGGCCGCCGTCGTGCGAGGCCCCGAAGTAGGCGGTGTTCGTCCGGCTGTAGGCGACGTAGACGTCGTCGCCGCGCACGGCCAGGATGGGCTTGTCCGTGCTGAGGCTCGAGCGGCTCGCGACCGAGACGTTCCACGTGTCGCCGAAGTCGTCCGACCGGGCGACGACGGTGAGGCTCTTGTCGTTCTGGAGCCAGGCGGCGTAGACGGTCGCGCCGTCCAGGGGGTCGACCACGATCTGCGGGTCGAACTGCGTGCCGGTCGAGGGGACGATGGGGCGCGGCGGGCCGAACGTCGCGCCGCCGTCGTCGCTCACCTGGATCACGCCCGTCGGGCTCGGGCACGTGGGGCAGCCGGGGACGCCTTGATACTGGGCGTAGAAGACGTAGACGTGGCCGTGGGCGTCCGCCGCGATCGACGGCTCCCACTGGTCGCCGGCCGTGAAGCCGAGCCGCGTCTGCGGGGCGAAGCCCTGGGCCGGGGGCGCGGGCGTCGTGACGGGCGCCGGCGCGGCGGCCGCCACGACGTGCGGGTGCACCTCCTTGCCGCGCCCCTTGCGGCGGGCCCGCGCCTCGGCCTTCCGGCGGGCGAACTCGGTCGCCCACATCTCGTCGGCGTCTCCCTTCGCGGACGGGCGGACCCCCGACGCGGGACGGGCGGGAGCGGCCGCCAGGAGCGCGACGAGCGCCATCGCGCCCGCGATCGCGAGGGGCCAGGAGCGCGTGCGGTTCGAGCTCGACACGGTCTTCACCTCCGGCTCGGGAAGCCGGAGTGCATAACACATCCGCCCCGAACGAGCAATCGCCTCGCCAGCGCCCGCGCCTCTCCGTAGAATGAGCGCCCGTGACCGCGACCGCCCGCGAGCCCGGACCGGACTTCGCCGGCACGCCGCGCTTCGAGGTGAAGCGGCGCCTCGGCGCCGGCGGCTTCGGCGTCGTCTACGAGGCGTTCGACCGCGAGCGCGGGAGCGCCGTCGCGCTCAAGCTCCTCCACGCCGTCGACCCCGGCGCGCTCTACCTCTTCAAGCAGGAGTTCCGCGGGCTCGCCGACGTCGTCCACCGGAACCTGGTCACGCTCCACGAGCTCGTGTCCACGGGCGAGAGCGGGCACTGGTTCTTCACCATGGAGCTCGTCGACGGCGTCTCGTTCCTGAAGCACGTCCGCCCGGGCGCCACGGCCGACGGCCTCGCCGAGGAGAGCACGCTCGGCGAGATCGCCGACCTGAGGACCATCCGCGAGTCCGCGCCCGCGCCTGCGCCTGCGCCCGCGCCGCCCGCCCCGGGCGGCGCGGGCGCCCCGGACGCTCCCGCCGCCGCGGGAGGCGAGGGGCCCGCGGCCGCGCCGGCCCCGCGGACGCCCGTCGACGCTCCGCGCCTGCGCGCCGCCCTCGCCCAGCTCGCCGAGGGCGTCGCCGTGCTCCACGCCGCGGGCAAGCTGCACCGCGACCTGAAGCCGCCGAACGTCCTCGTCACGCCCGAGGGCCGCGTCGTCATCCTCGACTTCGGGCTCGCGACCGAGCTCAAGCGCGGCCGCCTGGACGAGTCGGGGCGGGCGATCATCGGCACGGTCGGCTACATGTCGCCCGAGCAGGCGGGCGCGCGGCCGATCGCCGAGGCGAGCGACTGGTACAGCGTCGGCGTCATGCTCTACGAGGCCCTGACGGGCGTCCTGCCGTTCCGCGGGAAGATGATCGAGGTCCTGACGCGGAAGCAGACCGAGGACCCGCCGCCGCCCCGCGCGCTCTCGCCCTCGGCGCCGGCCGACCTCGACGCGCTCTGCCTGGACCTCCTCTCGCGCGACCCGGCGGCGCGCCCGCGCGGCGGCGACGTGCTGCGGCGGCTGGCCGCGGCCTCGGGGCCGCGGCCGGGGGCGCCGCCGGCGGTCGAGCGGGTCGCGCCGCCGGACGGCGTGCGCGCCGTCTCGGCCCTCATCATCGGGCGCGAGCGACACCTCGACGCCATCGGGCGGGCGTTCGCGATCGCGCGCGCGGGCGCGACGGTCTCCGTCCACGTCCACGGCCGCTCCGGCATGGGGAAGAGCGCCCTCGTCCGGCACTTCCTCGAGGGGCTCGCCGACGAGGGCGAGGCCGTCGTCCTCCACGGCCGCTGCTACGAGCGCGAGTCCGTCCCGTACAAGGCCCTCGACAGCCTGATCGACGCGCTCTCGCGGTACCTCCTCCGGTGCGACGGCGCCGAGGCGGCGGCGCTCCTGCCGCGCGACGTCGCGGCCCTGGCGCGCCTCTTCCCCGTGCTCCGCCGGGTCGAGGCGGTCGCGCGCGCGCCGCGGGCCGGCCTCGAGGCCCACGACGCCCACGAGGCGAGGCGGCGCGCCTCGTCCGCGCTCAAGGACCTCCTCGGCCGGATCGCGGCCCGCCGCCCCCTCGTCCTCTCCGTCGACGACCTCCAGTGGGGCGACGTCGACAGCGCGGCCCTCCTCCTCGACCTCATCGGCCCGCCGTCGCCGCCGCTCCTGTTCGTCGCCGCCTACCGGACCGAGGAGGCGGACCGGAGCCCGATCCTGAAGCTCCTCCGCTCCGCGCGGCCGGGCGGCGCGAGCGAGCCGCGCGAGGTCGAGGTCGGGCCGCTCGCGGCGACGGACGCGAGCGCGCTCGCGTTCGCGCTCCTGGGCGAGGGGGATGGGTCGGTCGAGGGCGCGGTCGCGGCGACGATCGCGCGCGAGTCGGGCGGCAACCCGTTCTTCGTCGGCGAGCTCGTGCGCTACGTCCTCGAAGGCGCGGGGATCGGGGAGGAGTCGACGCGCCTCACCCTCGAGCGGGTCCTCGGGGCGCGCGTCGACCGGCTGCCGGCGCCCGCGGAGCGGCTGCTCGAGGTCGCCGCCGTCGCCGGGCGGCCGATCGCGGTCGAGGTCGCGGGCGCGGCGGCCGGGATCCCGGGCGGGGGCGAGCGCCGGCTCGCCTCCCTCCTCAAGGCCCACAAGCTCGTCGAGACGCGGGGCGCGGCCGAGGACCGGCTCGAGCCCTACCACGACCGGATCCGCGAGACCGTCGTCGCCCGGCTCGGCGACGAGGCGCTGAAGGCTCGGCACCTCGGGCTCGCCCGGGCCTTCGAGGCGGCCGGCGAGGGCGACCCCGAGACGCTCGCCGTCCACTTCCTCGGCGCCGGCGACCTGGCGCGCGCCGGCCGCCACGCGACCGCGGCCGCCGCGAGCGCGAGCGAGGCCCTCGCCTTCGACCGGGCGGCCAGGCTCTACGGGCTCGCGCTCGAGGCCGCCGCGCCCGGGAGCGACGAGGCGGCGCGGCTCCGCGCCCGGCTGGCCGACTCCCTGCGCGACGCCGGCCGGGGCGCGGAGGCGGCGCCCGAGTACCTCGCGGCCGCGGCGGCCGTCGAGTCGACCGGCGTCCGCGACGGGCCGTCGGCCCTCGAGCTCCGGCGCCTCTCCGCCGAGCAGTTCCTCCTCGCCGGGCGGATCGACGAGGGGCTCTCGGTCATGAAGGCGGTGCTCGGCGCGGTCGGGCTGAAGCTCGCGCGCTCGCCGCTCGCGGCCCTCGTCTCCCTCCTGCTCCGGACCGTGCTGCTCCGGCTCCGCGGCCTGCGCTTCCGCGAGCGCGAGGCGGCCGCCGTCCCGCCCTCGGACCTCGTCCGCATCGACGTCTGCTGGTCGGCGGCCTCGGCCCTCTCGCACGTCGACCTCATGCGGGCGGCCGAGCTCCAGGCGCGCCACATGCTCCTCGCCCTGCGCGCCGGCGAGGTCCGGCGGATCGCCCGGGCGCTCACGCTCGAGGCGGGCTACAGCTCGCTCGGCGGGTCGGCGACGCGCCGGCGGACGCTCGGGCTCGTGCACGCCGCGCGCGCGTTCGCAGAGCGCATCGGCAGCCCGGAGGCGCACGGGCGGTCGGGGCTCATCGAGGGCGCGGCCTCGTTCTTCCTCGGCGACTGGCGGCGCGCGCTCGAGCGCGTGATCGAGGGCGACGGGCACCTCCGCGAGGGATGCACCGGGGTCGCCTGGGAGGTCGAGACGCTCCAGTTCTACATCCTCTCCTCGCTCTACTACCTCGGCGAGTGGAGCGAGATCCGGCGCCGCCTGCCGCCGATCCTGCGCGACGCGCGCGAGCGCGGCGACCTCTACACCGAGGTCTACGTCCGCTGCCAGAGCGCGGCCGTGCCGCTCTGGGCGGGCGACGCGCCCGACGCCGCCTTCGCCGAGCTGCGCGAGAGCCTCGCCCGCTGGCCGCGCGCGGGCTTCCTGACGCCCCACTGGTGGAACGTGTGGAGCGAGGTCCAGACCGCGCTCTACGCGGGCGACGCGCGCCGCGCCCACGCCCGCATCGTCGAGCGCTTCCCGGCGATCCGCGGCGCCATGCACCTGCGCGTCCAGTTCCTGCGGGTCGAGTCGGGGCGCTTGAAGGCGGCGAGCGCGCTCGCGCTGGCCCGGGCGGCCGGCACGGCGCCGCCCGAGCGGAAGGCGCTGCTGGCCGAGGCGCGGGCGGAGGTGCGCCGCCTCGAGCGCGACCGCCGGCCCTGGAGCGACGCCCTCGCCCGGCTCCTGCGCGCGGGCCTCGCCGCGGCGGAGGGCGACCCGGCCGGCGCGCTCGAGCACGTCGCCGCCGCCGAGGCCGGGTTCGAGGGGGCCGACATGGCCCTGCACGCGGCCGCCGCCCGGCGCGTGCGCGGAGCGCTCGGGGGCGGCGAGACGGGCCGGGAGCACGTGGCGGCGGCGGACCGCCGCATGGTCGCGCAGGGGATCGTGAGCCCCGGGCGCGTGGCCCGGATGCTGGCGCCGGGGTTCGCGGACGAGGTGTACGGCGAGGGCCCGAGGTAGAGGGTTGCCTCGTATGCTATGCTCTCGCGCCAGCGAGGAGAGACGCGGAGGACGCCATGAGCTCGATCGGTCGCACGCCGCCCCAGAAGCCGCCCGAGATCCCCGAGAAGACGCCGCTCCAGAAGCACGTCGAGTTCTTCGACTTCGACGGCGACGCGCGGATCACGCCGGACGAGACCCGCATGGGCCTGAACGCCCTGGGCATGGGCGGGGCGCAGAACCTGCTCACGCGGACGCTCATCAACGGGACGTTCGGGCCGCCGACGACGGGCTCGAGGGCCGTGGGCATCAAGGACATCCACAAGGCGAAGCACGCCGGCGACACGGGCGTCTTCGACAAGAAGGGGAACTTCGTCCAGGAGAAGTTCGACCGCATCTGGCGCGACTTCGACACGGACAAGGACGGGAAGCTGACCGAGGCCGAGATCTCGCGCATGACCGACGCGAACAGCTCGCCGCGGACGTTCGGCCGGATCGCGACGAAGGGCGAGTTCGCGCTCCTCATGAACATCGCCGGGCAGGACGACCCCGTCCTGAAGAAGCGCGTCGTCACGCGCGAGCGGCTGGCGGCGCTCTACGACGGCTCCCTCTTCGACAAGATCCTGGCCGAGCGGACGGGCTTCCTGAAGGACGAGCACGCCCCCGGGGCGGCGGTCGCCCGCCTGGCGCGCACCTCCGGCGGCCCGAGCGCGGGCGCGGCGGCGGGCGCGGAGATGGGGCGCGCCCTGCTCGTCGACGACAGGTCGCGAACGCCCGAGGCCGCGGCCCCGATCATGGGCGGCATGCGCCTCGCCTGCCCGTACATCGGGGGCTGATCATGGCCGCGAAGGAGAACGTCGACGGGATCCTGATCGAGGCGCCCGCGAAGTTCGTCAAGGAGGAGACCATGGTCTCGCTCCGCGTGCCGGCCAGGGCCGGCACGAAGGACGCGCGGATCCAGAACCCCCTCCGCCCGAACCTCATCGTCCACCGCCGCCTGGCGGGCGCCCGCGCCGATCTCGCGGCCGTCGTCGCGCGGACGCGCGAGGAGCTGGCGCGCTCGATCCCCGGCCTGAGCCCGGTCGAGTCCGCCGACGTCGCCTTCGACGACGGCGTGACGGGCGTCCTGCTCGCCTACTCCTTCCCGGCGCCGAAGGGGCTGCGCGTCTGCCAGCTCCAGGCGCTCCGGCTCGACGACGGGACGGTGACGTCGCTGACGGTCACGGCCGAGCAGAGCCAGATGACCGAGGCGGCGAAGAAGGCCTTCCTCCGGGCGCTGGCGTCGGCGAGCCTCGAGCGGTAGCCCGCGACGCGGGGCCCGTCGCGGGTCGGGCGACGCGACGCGAGGGCCCGCTTCCCTCGAGAGAAGCCGGCCAGCTAGAGGCTACGGCGCCGTCGTGAAGTCGACGCGCGCCGCCGCCGCCCCGACGGCCCCGAAGGCGTCGCCGTCGAGCGCCACGACCGTCGCGAGGTACGGGGCGTTCGCGGCGAGCCCGGCCGTCGCGATGAAGGTCGTCGCCGCGGTCGCGGCGCCGGGTGCGAGCCGCGGGTCCGCGCTCTCGGCGAGCCAGGCGATCGTCCCCTCCTCGTCGGCGATCGCGTAGAGGAACGTCCGGGCGCCCGGGCCGCCCGAGACCTGGAGGGCGGGCAGGCGGGCGACGCCGGTCGCGCCGGCCCCCGGGGCGACGATGGCCGGGGCGCCGGCCGCCGCCGCGGCCGGGTCGACGCGCACGACGTTCGACGGCGCGGGCGCCGCGACCCGGTAGAAGCGAGGCGCGGCGGGCAGCGGAAGCTCGTAGTGGAGCGCGGCGGCGAGCACGCGGGCGGGCGCGGCGCCGCTCGGCGCGAACGCCGTCCCGTCGGCGCTCTCCTCGAGGACGTAGGCGGAAGGGCTCGCCGCGGCCGGCCGCTCGACGAAGAGGAGGAGGCGCGGGCTCGCGCTCGGGCTGAGCGCGCGGCGGTCCAGGGCCACGAGCCGGAGCTGGGCCGGCATCCCGCCCGGGCCGACGCCGGGCGAGGCGCCGGGCGGCGACCCGCCGCCCCCACCCCCGCCCGCGCAGCCGGCGAGCTTGGCCGCGGCCAGGGCGACCCCGAGGAGCACCGTCCACTGGGCGATGCGCTGGAGCCTCGTCAGGTTCGAGACGTTCGTGTCGTTCATCGGCGCACCGGGAGCGAGGAGAACGTGCCGCCGCCGTACGTGGCGTAGTGGCGGTCGTAGTGCGGCCGGCCCTGGATCAGGGGCGCGAGCCGCGTCATCTCGGTCGTGAGGAGGAGGTCGGCCGCGGCGTCGTCGCGCTCGGGGGCGAGCCGCCGCTCGTCGATCTCGACGTAGAGGCCGATCGCGCCGGGCACGTCGGCGATCGTCCACTCGACGGCCATGGCCGGCCGGTCGACGCTCCCGTAGGCGGCGAGGTCGAGGAGCCGCGCCGGGATCAGGCGCGTGACGGACGCGAGCACGGGGTCCTGCGGGCCGAGGCCGGTGTGCGCGCGCAGCCGCACGCGGACGAGGCGCGCCTCGGGCCGCCGGTCGGCGCCGAAGAGCTCGGCGACGACGCGCAGGCGCTTGCCGACGTCGGCGGGGACCCGGACCTCGGCCAGGTCGGCGCCCGTCGCGGCGTCGCGGTAGTCGACCGCGTAGACGAGGAGCTTCGGGGCCTCGGCGACCGCGTCGGCGCCGCTCGCGCGGAGGAGCGAGCGGATGCCCGCGCCCCGCATCACGGTCTTCACGTAGCGCGGCCAGCGGACGTCGTCGGTGTAGAGCGAGGCCCCGCCGCGGACGCAGCCGTCGACGGCGAAGACGTGCGCGCCCTCGTAGTCCTGGGCGGCGTGCGTGGCCCGCTCGAGGATGCCGCTCGCCAGGAGGCGCGCGTACTCGGGGTTGGCGGCGTACTTCGCGCGCACGCGCTGCTCCTCGGCGCCGCCGCGCCCGTGGGCGAAGACGATCTCGGCGGCCGGCGAGCGCCCGCCGATCTGGCGGCCGGCCTGCGGCAGCACCAGCGGGCCGATCACGTCGAAGAGGTCGCGGCCGCCGGTGAAGTTCGTCGTGATCGCCTGGACGATCCCCGTGAGCGCCGCCGCCCACCAGGCGAGCACGAGGTAGCGGTCGCCGAAGAGCCGCATGGAGTCGGCGATGTCGTCGTGCCCGGTGAAGAGCGGGTAGAAGGTCAGCGACACCTCGAAGATCTGGCACGCGTTCTGGATCGCCGACTCGGTCGGCGGCGTGCGACCCTGCGCGCTCTGGAACGCCGCCGCCCCCTCCCAGTAGAAGCGCCTAAGGGCGAGGGCGCGCGCGTACGAGTCGTACGGGTTCGAGGCCAGGCGCCACGGGGCGTCGCGGACGAAGGCGAGCGTCGTCGCCGGCCGGGCGAGGTCGCCGGCGGCCTCGAAGAACAGCTCGTTCTCGGCCCCGGGGTACCACGAGGCCGCGGTCGCCGGGTCCTCGACCGGCTCGACGCCCAGGTCGCCGCAATGGAGCCCCTGGATGTGCGCCGGGATGTGGAACACCTGGGCGTGCTTGTCCTGCATGACGTGCGTCAGGTTCCCGAGCGCGAACGCGAGCTTCAGGCGGTCGCCGCTCGCCCGCGCCCGGTCCACGAGCGAGAGCAGGAACGCGCTGCCGTGCGTGTCGAACCCGCGGAAGACCGTGTCGACCCCGGCCGTCGAGAAGCGGACGTCGGTCACGAACCCGGACGCCAGGACCTGCGAGCGGACCCGGTCGAAGGCCGCCGCCTGCGGCGCCGTCGACCGCATGTCGGGCAGCATCGCCCCGTAGACGAAGCAGGCGCGCGCGTCGGCGTCGGTCGCCAGGAACGCGAGCGCCGGGTCGCGGGCCGCGATCCGCTGCGCGGCCTCCTCGGCCAGCCAGGCGTGGGTCGCGACCCCGTACGCCCGCGCCTCGCGCGGCGCGCCGGCGAGCGCGGCCGCGGCGAGCGCGAGCCCGAGCCCGATCGTGGAGATGTAGAGGTGCGCTGCCCCTCGTCGCACGGTTCCCCTCCGCTTCTCGACCCGTGAAGGAAGGGGCAGAGTGTAGTGTGCTCGCCCGGGGGAATCAAGGGCCTGCCCGGCGGCCGTCCGGCGGCGTCCCCCGGTCCGTCCGGCAACGGATACCCGGCCCGTCGAAGATCGTGACCGCCGACGGGCGTCGGCCGCGACCGACGGGCGTCGCCGCCCGGTCCGACCGGCGATGCGCGCCGGATGTGCATCCGGCGACGGCGCCGGGTCCGGCACGACGCGTGCGCTCCGGCCGCCGGCGGTCGGCGCGCGTGATCGGCCGCGATTCCGTCTTTCTCGAGGAGGATCGAAATGGTGAGGAGAGCGAGCTTCGCCCGGGCCGTCGCGCTGGCGCTGGTGGCGGCGGCGGGGCCGTTTGCGGGCGGGGGCGCGGCGAAGGGGCAGATCTCGGGCCCGGTCGGCCCCGCGTTCCCGTTCGAGGACCCGACCGACGACAGCTTCACCGACCCGGCGCTCGCGAAGCACACGCCGCGCGCCGTCGTCGACTACCGCTCCTACTTCCAGAACTGGCGGCTCTACACGGACGACCACGTGACGCTCTTCGCCGTCTCGCGCCACGGGCTCGCCATGCGCCGCTTCTCGGCGACGACCGGCGCGTGGAACGACTGGACGCACCTCGGCAACTCGACGAGCCCGGCGTTCACGCCCCAGCAGTGGGACATCCAGCTCCCCGTCGTGCAGGCGAGCATGTCCGGCGCCCCGCGCCTGCGTGCGTTCTTCGCCTTCGGCGGCGGCCCCGGGGTAAACTTCGTCGGCCGGCCGCGGCTCGACGGCCCGGCCTACCCGGCGAGCACGTACGCTTACGACCAGCAGGCCGCCCCGGCCGGCGCCGTCCTCGGGTCGAGCTCGGACGGCGACTACTTCAACCCGCAGACGACGCTCACCTACCTCGAGGCCGGGACGCAGCGGCGCATCCACGTCTTCGGGAACGCGGCCAGGGAGGGCAAGCCGACGTCGAGCCTCGCCCGCTACCCGCTGATCGAGCACTTCTACAACGGGACCGCCTGGAGCTTCACGGTCCACCCCATGCCCGCGAACCTCGGGATGACGCAGGCGAAGGCGGTCGTCTGCGGCCCGCAGAGCGCCTGCACCGTGTACCTCAGCCCCGGCGCCGACATGCGCCACTTCGTCTTCGCCAAGGTCGACTACGTGGCCGAGGACAAGCTCATGTACCGGTTCTGGAACGGGTCGGCGTGGAGCTGGCAGGACCTCGGCTCGCCGAACGCGACCAAGATGGAGGGCGGGCCCGTCGCCTACACCTACTACGACTCGGCCAACAGCCGCTTCAAGATGAGCGTGTTCGTCGTCGCCCGGGGACCGCAGAACGACTTCCGGCTCTTCGAGCGGCACTGGGTCGGCAGCGCGGCCGGCGGCTCGTGGGGCGGGTGGCAGGACTACGGCGTGGCCCCCGGCGTGCCTTCCGGCGTCGAGTACGAGATGACGTCGGCGGCCGTGTGGTACGACGGCTCGTCCTCGAACGGCGGCAACCTGCGGATCAACCTCTTCGGCTACACCGGCCGGAAGCCGAGCGCCAATCCGCCGTTCGGCCGGCAGCTCCTCCACTTCTACTGGAACGGCGCCTCCTGGAACTGGGGCGGGCTCGACCCGCTGCCGATCCAGGAGGAGTTCTACACGACCGGGTCGGCCGTCATCGACCGCGGGACGTACGACCGGATCTCGGTCTTCGGGCGGTCGTCGTCCGGGAAGGTCTGGGAGCGCGCGTACACGATCCAGAACGGCGTCCACAACGGCTGGGTGTGGAACGACCTCTCCTACGAGCCGCTCTTCCGGGTCATCCGCCAGCCGTCGCTCCTCTTCCCCTAACCGTTCCCGCCAGGCCCACGCCCGATCCGCGAGCCGCGCCCGGGGATGCGACCCCGGGCGCGGTGGCGTACAATCGGGCCCCATGGCGATCGACCGGGACCCGCGCCGCGACGGCGGCCCCGCCCCCGACAGCGTCCTCCCGGAGGGGCGGTCGCTCGGCCCGTACGCCGTCGAGGCCCGGCTCGGGAGCGGCGGCGCCGGGGTCGTGTATCGCGCCCGCGACACGCGCACGGGGCAGGTCGTCGCCTTGAAGGTCCTGCGCCCCGAGGTCTTCGCCGACCCCGTCCTCCGCGCCCGGTTCCTCCGCGAGGGGCGCGTCCGCGTCGAGCACCCGGCCGTCGTGAGGCTCCACGAGGTCGCCGAGGCGGGCGGGCACCTCTACCTCGCCATGGACCTCGTCGAGGGCGAGACGCTGGCCGAGGTGTTCGGGCGCGAGGGGCCGCTCGCGCCGGCGCGCGCCGTGCGGCTCCTCGACCCGATCGTCGCGGCGCTCGCCGCCGCCCACGAGGCGGGCGTCGTCCACCGCGACCTCAAGCCCTCGAACGTCATGGTGGGCGAGGGCGACGCGGTGAAGGTCCTCGACTTCGGGATCGCCCGGTTCGTCGGCGCGTCGGCGGCGAACGAGGTCACGCTCACGGAGCGGGGCGAGTTCGTCGGCACGCTCGGCTACGCCGCGCCGGAGCAGGTCGAGGGCGACGCCGTCGACGCGCGCACGGACCTCTACCAGGTCGGGGTGGTCGCCTTCGAGGCCCTCGCCGGGCGGCGGCCGTTCGCCGCCCCGACGACGAACCTCCTGGCGCTCGAGATCGTGCGCAAGCCCGCGCCGCGGCTTCTCACCTTCCGCCCGGACCTGGGGGAGCGGGGGGCGGCCCTCGACGCGTTCTTCGCCCGGGCGCTGGCCAAGGCGCCGGGCGACCGTTTCCAGAGCGCGGGCGAGCTGCGGGCGGCGCTTCACGAGGCCCTGGGCGCGCCGCGTCCCGCTCGCGAGGCCGCCCTGGCGGGCGGCCGCGTCCTCCTCGGCCTGCGCGGCGCGCCCGACCTCCGCAAGCTCTTCGTCGTCCCGGGCGCGACCCTCGCGTTCGGCCGCGACCCCGCGGACCGGCGGCGCGGCCTCGCGAGCGACGTCCTCCTGCGCGTGCTGCCCTGCCGCGGCGCGCTCCACGACCCCGAGAACTTCCGGCGCACCACGCGCGTCAGCCGCGTCCACGGCCGGATCGACGTCGCCGGCGCGCGGGCGACGGTCGTCGACCTGAGCTCGCGGGGGACGGCGCTCGACGGCCGGCGGCTGCCGAAGGGCCGGCCGACGCCGCTGCCGGACCGCTTCGACCTCGACCTCGGGAACGTGGTCGCGCTCTCCGGTCGACTCGTGATGGGGCCGGAGGGCGGCGTCGACGCGGTCGTGCTCCGGCGCACGGCCAACGTCCCCGAGCACGCCTACGTGCTCCTCGTCCGCGCCGTCGCGCTCGGCGGCGATGCCCCCGATGCGCTCGGCGCCGGGCTGCCGGCCTGCCGCCTCCGGCGACGCCCGGGGGATGGGGGCGGGGGCGGGGGCGGGCCCGGGTCCGGGCTCGGGGTCGAGCTCGAGGTCGCCGGCCGGGGGTCCCGCGTCCTCGAGGTCGGCGCCCGCATCGACCTCGGCGGCGGCGCCTCGCTCGAGGTCGCGGCCGCGAGCGACCGCGACTTCGTCACCCCCTGACGACGGCCGTCGGCTCCCGCCGACTCGGCCCCGCCGCCGCTTCCGCCGCGAGCCCAGGTCCGGCGCGGTCTCCGGCGTGCCGGTCCGCCCGGCACGAGACGTGCTCCCAGGCGGGCGACCGAAGGAGGTCCCACGCGCATGCGGAAGCCCGCGAAGCTCCGGAAGACCCGCGAATCGCCGCCGCGACGCTGGATCGTGCGGCCCCCGAGGCCGACGTGGCGCGAGAGGGCGGCGGTGGCGACGGGCCTCCTGCTCGCGGTCGCCGGGATCGTCTTCCTCGGCGTCGCCAAGCCGCGGCCGGCGGTCCCCCCGGCGCGCGACGTCCCGCCGCCCGGCGCCGCGACGACCCGGCCGCTCCCGCCGCCGGGCAAGCTCGCGCCGATCCCGCCGGTCTCCCCGTCCCCGCCGATGCAAGCTCTCCTTGCATCCAGGGGCTCCTCGACGTCGAGAGGGCCTCAGATGCAAGGATTCCTTGCCTCCGGGAGGGGGGGCGAACCCGGAGGGCGGGGAGAGTCGCCGGTCATCCGGCCCGTCCCCCCGGCCCCGCCCCCGTCCCCGGCCCCCGCCCCGGCCATCCCGGACGCGCCGGCCGCTCCCGGCCTCCTCGCCGACGCGCCCTGGCTCGAGGGCGCGAGCGCGATCGAGGGGCGCGTGGTCGAGGCGGCGAGCGGTCGGCCGGTCGCCGGCGCGGTCGTGAGCGCGGCCTCGGCCGAGCGCGGCGCCGAGACGCGAACGGGCGCGGACGGGATGTTCCGGATCGAGGCCCTCGGGCCGGGGATCTACGCCGTCCACGCGGAGTCGCCGGCCCACCTCCCCGCGCCGCCGCAGCCCATCTACGTCGACGGGAGCGGCGGCCTCGCGGGCGCGGTCGAGATCGCGCTCGAGCCCGGGCTCTCGATCGCGGGTCGCGTCGTCGGACCGGGCGGCAGCCCCGTCCCGGCGCGCGTCCGCGCCCGCCCGCTCGCCGGCGACCCGGCCGCCGAGGCGGGCGAGCGGGCCGTCCTGACCGACGTCGATGGGCGCTTCGTCGTCGCCGGGCTCGGCCAGGGAGCCTACGCCCTCGAGGCCGCGGCCCTCGACCCGGGCTTCGCCGAGGCGCGTCTCGGCGCCGTCCCCGCGGGCGCGACCGGCGTCCGGCTCGAGGCGGCGTTCGTGGGACCGGCGGCGGTTCGCTGAGGCCCCGGGCTAGTCGGCCTCGTCCGGCTCCTTGCCGGACGCCGCCCTGGACGTCGCGCCGCGCCCCGCCTTCCGGCCGCCGGACGACGCCCCGGCGGACGCCGCCTTGCGGCGGTAGTCGCCCGGGTCGATGCCGTGGCGCTCGATCAGCTCGTGGAGGAAGGTGCGGTTCATGCCGGAGGCGCGCGCCGCCTCGGCGACTCGCCCGCCGGCCGCCTCGAGCACGTGGTCGAGGAAGGCGCGCTCGACGCCGCGCCCGGCGTCGTCCTTCGCCCGCTGCAGCTCCTCGCGCGTCCGCGGCACGCGCGCCGACGTGCCCGCTGGCCTCAGCCCCTCGCGCACCTCGTCGGGCAGGAGGTCGGCGCCGATCTCGGCCCCGCGGGTGAAGATGGCCGCCCGCCGGACGATGTTCTCGAGCTCGCGCACGTTCCCGGGCCAGGCGTACGCCGCGAGCCGGGCGAGCGCCTCCTCCGTGAAGCGGAGCCCGGTCTTGCGCGCCTCGGCGGCGGCGCGCCCGAGGAAGTGGTCGATGAGCAGGCGCACGTCGTCGCCCCGGGCGCGGAGCGGCGGCACGTGGATCGGGATCACCTGGAGGCGGTAGAGCAGGTCCTCGCGGAGCTTGCCGGCCCGCGCCATGGCCGCGAGGTCGCGGTGCGTGGCCGCGACGACGCGCACGGACACCGGCACGGGGCGCGCCCGCCCGAGACGCTGCACCTCGCGCGCCTCGAGGAGCCGGAGGAGCTTCACCTGGGCCGCGAGCGGCAGCTCGCCCACCTCGTCGAGGAAGAGCGTCCCCCCCTCGGCCGCCGCCACGCGCCCCGGGCTGGCGGCGGCGGCGCCCGTGAACGCGCCCTTCTCGTAGCCGAAGAGCTCGGCCTCGACGAGGGCCTCGGGGATCGCCCCGCAGTGGACGGGGACGAACGGCCCGGCGCGCCGCGCGCTGTTGTCGTGGATCGCGCGCGCGAGCCGCTCCTTCCCGGACCCGCTCTCGCCCTGGATGAGGACGGTCGCCTCGGTCGGCGCGGCGCAGCCGACGGCCTCGAGCACGCGCGCGAGCGCCGGGTCCTCGCCGATCCAGTCGTCGAGCCCGAGGTCGCGCTTCAGGCGGGCGATGTCGCGGCGGGCGACGGCGCGCAGGCGGGCGCGCATGGCCGCCTCGTGGACGGGCCCGATCACCCGCTCGATCAGGCGCGCGACCCGCTCCTGCGTCGCCTGGGTGAAGACGGCCGTCAGCCGCCGCGTGTCGAGGTAGATCGCGGCCACGGCCTCCGTCCCGCGGCGCACGGGGACGACGAGGACGGAGGCGATCCGCAGCCGCCCGATCGACCGCGACTCGCGGAAGGAGGACTCGAGGGCGTTCTCGAGGCGGACGATCTCGAGCGTGCGCAGCGCCTCGCGCACGACCGTCGTCGAGAGCGTCCGCTCGGGGTGCGGCTCCCTCTCGAGCTCGATCCCGCGCGCGCACTCGACGCGGAAGCCGGCCGCCGGGTCGTCGGGCTCGGGGACCACGAGGTAGCCGCGGTCGGCGCCCGTGAGCTCGATCGTCGCGTCGAGGAGGCCGTCGAGGAGCGAGCGCAGCGCGCCGGAGTCGAGGATCCGGCAGATCCGCCCCACCCACCGCTCGTCCTCGGGACGGACGTCCGCGTCCGCGCCCGCCTCGGCGCCGGCCGCCGCCCCGCCCCCCTCCGCCCGCCGCTCGCTCGCCATGGCGCCCATGCTACCGCGGACCGGGCTTTCGCGCGACCGTCTCGCGCCCCCGCTACTTCTTCGGCCGGCGCGTCGCGCCGCCGCCCCCGAGCTCGGCGGCCTCGCGGAAGAGCCGGCCGCCGCGCGAGTAGACGAGCTCGACCGGGCCCTCGGAGCAGCGCAGCTTCACCGCCCCGGTGGACGTGAGCCGGTCGTCCGGGCCGTCGTGGCCCGCCGGGACCAGGCGCACGGGGTGGGCGCCCGCGAGCCGCTGCCCGTCCGGCCTGAGCGGGATCCGCACCTCGTCGAAGACGATGCCGCCGCCGTCGAAGTAGGAGCGGGCGACGAGCTTCACGTCGGTGTACTCGAAGATGACGGGGCCGTGCGTGAAGCCGGGGTCGTCGACCGCCACGAGGAAGTCGGCGCCCTCGTCGACGACGGGGAACGACCGCGAGTGGATCTCGGCCCCCGCCGGGCTGAAGAAGCGGATCCGGGCGCGCTCGTCGGGCGGGGCCTCGCGGTCCGCCGGCCAGCGGCGGAAGGCGCGGCCCGAGCCCGGGAGCGGAGCGCCCGCGCCCGGCGCCTCGCGGGCGATGCCGCCCGTGGCGTTCGCGATGGCCCGCAGGAGCTCGGCCGCCTCGAGGCCGTCCTCGGCCGGCTCCGCGCCGAGCGCGATCCCGATCGTGTGGACGCGCGCCTTGCCCGCCTTCGCGGACCTGACCGCGGCCTCGTGGATCGCCTGCGTGTCCAGGTCGCCGAGCGTCTGGACGCCGTCCGTGAGGACGTAGATCGCGTCGGGGCGCCGCTTCTCGGCCGCGACCCGGATCGCGCCCGTCAGGTCCGTGTAGCCGCCGTACGCGAGCCCGCCCGCCTGCTCCACGCGCCCGCGGATCGAGCGGCGCATGTCGGGCAGCGGCCGATAATACTCGTGGCCGAGGAGCGAGTGCGCCCGGTCGGTGACGAGGTAGATGTCGAAGAGCGCCGTCTCGGACATCGCGGCCAGGAGGTCGTCGAGGATCGCGAGCGCCCGCTCGAAGCGCCGGGCGACGGCCATGGAGCCCGAGGCGTCGAGGAGGAAGACGACGTTGCGGTACGTCGCGATCTCGGGGGCGCCGCCCGGGAGCCCCGGGTCGCGCGGCGACGAGCCGGCGGCGTCGCCCGGCGGCGTCTCGTCGCCGGTGACGCCTCGGCGGTCGGGCCCGAGGGCGACCGCGAGGAGCGCGAGGCCGAGCGCCAGGCCCGGGAGCCAGGGGCGACGAGGGTCGATCATGGCGTTCCCCCTCTGCTTGCCGTCGAACGGACACCGATACCGTTGCCCCGTCACGTCGCCGTCACCGCCCCGTCGCGGTCCCGTCACGGGGTCACCCGCTTGCTCCCGGCGCCGCCGGAGGTTAGGAACATTGGGCATGGGCGCGAGAGTCGAGGGCCGGCCTTGAGCGTCGCCCCGGCCGCCGAACGGCTCACCTGCTTCGTCCCGGAGATCGTGCTCCGGCGCATCGCGGCCGGGGCGGTCGGTCCGGGGGCGGTGCCGGGAGGGGACCGGTTCGACGCCGGCGGCCTCTTCGCCGACCTGTCGGGCTTCACGGCGCTCACGGAGCGGCTCGCCGAGAGCGGCCCGGCGGGCCTCGAGGAGCTGACGGGCGTCATCAACGCCTGCTTCGGGAACATCGTCGGCGCGATCCTCGCCCACGGCGGCGACGTCGTGAAGTTCGCCGGCGACGCCGTCACCGCGCTCTGGCCCGTCGGCCCGGGGCGCGACCTCGCCGCCGCCGCGCGGACGGCGGCCCGCTGCGCGCTCGCGGTCCGCGCCGCCATCGGCTCGGTCGAGGCCGCGCCCGGCTCGAAGCTCTCGGTGCGCGTGTCCGTCTCGGCCGGCGACGTCCGCTGCCTCCACGTCGGCGGCTTCCTCGGCCGCGTCGAGCTGCTGCTGACGGGCGAGTCGGGACCGCAGCTCGCCGGCGGGAGCCTGCGCGCGCGCCCCGGCGACGTCGTCCTCTCGCCCGCGGCCCGCAAGCACGCGGGCGAGCCCTTGACCGGGACGCCCATCGAGGACGGCTTCTTCCGCCTGACGGCCGTGGAGGGCCCCGCGCCGCCCTTGCCTTCCCTCGAGAGGGCGGGCCCGGGCGCAGGAAGGGCCGCGCCCGCCCTCCCGCCCGACGCGGGCGAGGCCGAGGCCGCGCTCAAGGCCTACATCCCGGGCGCCGTCCGGGCCAGGCTCGACGCCGGCCACACCGGCTTCCTCGCCGAGCTCAGGCGCGTGACCGTGATCTTCGCGAGCCTCTCGGGGGTCGACGGCCGGACGCCCCTCGAGGAGGCCCAGGCCGTCGTCCGCGAGCTGCAGGGCGCCCTCTATCGCGTCGAGGGCAGCATCAACAAGCTCAGCGCCGACGAGAAGGGCGTGACGCTCATCGCCGCCCTCGGGCTCCCGCCGCTCGCCCACGTGGACGACGCCGCGCGCGGCGTGAAGGCGGCCCTGGCCATGAAGGCGGTGCTCGAGGAGCACGGCCTCTCGGGCGGGGTCGGGATCGCGACGGGGCGCGTCTTCTGCGGCGTGGTCGGCAGCGCGCGGCGCTGCGAGTACACCGTCCTCGGCGGGGCCGTGAACCTCGCCGCCCGGCTCATGCAGGCCGCGAAGGGCGGGATCCTCTGCGACCAGCCGACCGCCGACGCCGCCCGCCCCGGGCTGATCTTCGACCCGCAGCCGCCGCTCGTCCTCAAGGGGAAGGCCGCGCCCGTCCCCGTCTTCGTCCCGCGCGCCCCGCCGTCGAGCGGAAGCGGCGGCATCCGGGCGGCCGCCCTGGCCGCGGCGGACACCGGCGCCCCGTTCGTCCCCATCCCGGCGCGGCCGCGCCTGCGGACGACGGCCTCCTGCCTCTTCGGGCGCCGGGTCGAGCGGGCCGCGCTCTCGCTCGAGATCGAGGACCTGGCGACGGGCGGGCCCGGGCGCCCGGTCGTGGTCGAGGGCGAGGCCGGGATCGGGAAGTCGCACCTCCTCGAGGACGTCACGCGCGAGGCGCGCTCGCTCGGGATCCGCGTCGTCGCCGGGGCGGCGGACGCGGTCGAGCAGCGGACGGCGTACTACGCCTGGCGCGGCGTCTTCGGCGCGGTCCTCGGCGTCGACGACGCCCTCGAGCCCGCCGAGCGGAGGCGGGGCGTGCTCGCGCGGCTCGAGGGCGACGCCGAGCTCGAGCGCCTGGCCCCGCTCCTCGACGCCGTCTTCCCGCTCGACTTCCCCGAGAACGACTTCACCGCCCAGATGACGGGCCAGGTGCGGGCCGCCAACACCCACGCCCTCCTCGTCCGCCTCCTCGGGCTGGCCGCGGCCCGCGGCCCCCTCCTCGTCCAGATCGAGGACGCGCACTCGATGGACTCGGCGTCCTGGTCGCTCGCGCGCCTGGTCGCCCGCGACGTGAAGCCCCTCCTGCTCCTCATCGCCACGCGCCCGCTCCCGCCGCCCGTGCCCCCCGAGTACGGCGAGATGGTGGCCGACCCGCGCACGCTCCGGATCAAGCTCGACAGCCTGCCGGTCGCCGAGACGGTCTCCCTCGCGGCCCGGCGCCTCGGCGCCGACACGCTCCCCGACCACGTCGCGCGCTTCATCTGCGAGCGGTCGCAGGGCAACCCGCTCTTCGCCCAGGAGATCGCCTGCGCCCTCCGCGACGCCGCGCTCCTCGCCGTCGAGGGCGGCGTCTGCGTGCGCGCGCCGGGCGAGGGCGAGCTCGCCGCCCTCAAGTTCCCGCACACGGTCGAGGGCGTGGTGACGGAGCGCATCGACCGGCTGAGCCCCGCCGGCCAGCTCACGCTCAAGGTCGCGAGCGCGATCGGACGGGTCTTCCCGATCGACCTCCTCCGCGAGATCCACCCCGTCGAGGCCGAGCGCTCGCAGGTCGGAGAGCACCTCATCCAGCTCGAGCGCCTGGGCCTCACCGTGCCGGACTCGCCCGAGCCGACGCCGCGCTACGCCTTCAAGCACGTGATCACGCAGGAGGTCGCCTACAACCTCATGCTCTACGCCCAGCGCCGGGAGCTCCACCGCGCCATCGCCCTCGGCTACGAGCGCGCCCACCAGGACGACCTGGCGCCCCACTACGCGCTCCTCGCGCACCACTACGGCCGGGCGGGCGACGAGGCGAAGGCGCTCGAGTACCTCGAGCGGGCGGGCGACGCGGCCGCGCGCTCGTTCGCGAACGAGGAGGCGATCGCCCTCTTCGAGCAGGCGATCCGGCTCGACGACCAGTCGGCCAAAGGGTCGCGGGTCGACCCGCACCGCCGCGCCCACTGGGAGGTCCAGCTCGCCGAGGCCGAGTACTCGCTGGCCCGCTTCAAGCCGAGCACCGAGCACTTCCGGCGCGCCCTCGAGCTCCTCGGGCACCCGGCGCCGAGGACGGCGCCGGGTCTCGTCGCGAGCTGCCTGCGCCAGGTCGCGCGCCAGGTGCTCGTGCGGCTCCTGCCGGCGCGCCTCGCGCCCATCGGCCCGGGGCCGGGCAAGGGCGATGCCCGGGTCGCGGTCCGCCTCGAGGCGGCGCGCGCCTACGAGCGGCTGGCGCAGATCCACTACATGAGCGAGCACGCCCTCCCGTCCGTCCAGACGGCGCTCGCGGCCCTCAACCTGGCCGAGCGGGCCGGCCCGTCCGAGGGGCTCGCGCGCGCCTACGCGAACGTCTCGATCACCTCGGGGCTCGTCCCGCTCCACCGGCTGTCCCGGCTCTACATGCGGCACGCGCTCGAGACGGCGACGGCGATCGGGCACCTGCCGACGCTCGCCTACGTGCGCGAGGTGACGGGGATCTACGTCTTCGGGACGGGGGCGTGGGCCGCGGCGCGCGAGCGGCTCGAGGGGGCGGCCGAGATCGCGACCCGCTTCGGCGAGCAGCGCCGTCACGACGAGAGCGCCCTCTTCATCGCCCTCGCCGCCTACCACACGGGCGACGTCGCGCGCAGCGCCGAGCTCTTCGCCGCCCTGGCGGAGTCGGGGAAGCGGACCGGCAGCGCCCAGATCGAGGTCCTCGGCCTCGCGGGCATGACGGCGGCCGCGATCGCGCGCGGGGAGGGGGCCGAGGGCCTGGCGCGGCAGGTCGAGGCCGCCATCGTCCGCCACGATGCGGCGGCCGAGGGCGCGATCGTGCGCGCCGACCGGATCCTCGCCCTCGGGACGGTCGCGCTCGCGCGCCTCCGCGCCGGCGACCGGACGGCCACGCTCGATGCGCTGCGCCGGGCGGCCGGCACGGTCCGGACCGGCGTCGTCTCGTCCTACACCCTCCTCGGGCTCTCGGCCGTCGCCGAGGTCGCCCTGGCCCTCGCCGAGGCCGAGGGCGTCGGGGCGGGGGGCCCGGCGGGGTCGCTCGCCGCCGCCGAGCCGCTCGCGATCGGGCGGCGCGCCGTCTCGGCGCTCCTCGCCTTCGCCCGGATCTACGCGATCGGCCGGCCCCGGGCCGAGCTCTGGCGCGGGGCCTACGACCTCCTCGCCGGCCGGGCAAGGAGCGCGCGCCGCGCCTTCGCCCGGAGCCTGCTGGCGGCGCGCCGCCTCGAGATGCCGACCGACCAGGCGCTCGCCCACCTCGAGATCGGCCGCCGCGACGCCGACCCGGCCGCGCGCCGTCAGCACCTCGAGCGAGCGCGCGACCTCTACGCCCGCGTGGGGGCGCCGGCCGAGGCGAGGCGGGCGGAGGGGCTGCTCGGCTGAGGCTGAGCCGGAGGCTCCGCGGGCGAGGCCGGGCTCACCCCCCGAGCAGCGCCGCCGCGTTCCCGTACAGCCAGAGGCGGAGCACCTCCGGCTTGAGCGGGAGCGCCCGCATCTCCTCGACGATCGTCGCCGGCGGCCGGCCGAGCAGGAACCAGCCGGTGCCGAAGAGGACCTTGCCCGGGATCGTCGTCTGGCCGAAGCGGAGCAGCGGCTCCCAGCCCGTGCCCGGCTCGGCCAGGTACTTCGGGCGGTGGGCGGCGAGCTCGAGGTAGACGTTCGGGTGCTTCCAGGCGAGGAGGACGGCTTCGAGCACCCAGGGATAGCCGGCGTGGCTCATGACGATCCGGAGCTCCGGGAAGTCCGAGGCGACGGGGTCGATGTGCCGCGGGTGCCCGAAGTCGTTGACCATCATCGTCGTCCAGTTGGCGGACGTGTGGATGCTGAGCGGGATCCCGAGCTCGACGCACTTCGCGTAGAAGGGGTAGTAGCGGCGGTGGTCGGCCGGGAGCCCGATCATGAACGGGCGCAGGCTGAGGCCGCGGAAGCCGCGGTCGCGCACGAGGCGCTCGAGCTCGCGGACGCCGTCCATGCCGCGGCCGATGTCGATCCCGGCGAACGGGACGAGGCGGTCCGGGTAGCGGGCGGCGAGGTCGGCGACCGGCTCGTTCGGGATGAACGTCTCGCCGCAGAACGACTTCTCGTCGAAGCCCGTGATGAGCGAGCGCTCGATCCCGGCGGCGTCGAGCGCCGCTATGACCTGCTCCTCCTCCATCTGGAGCTGGGCGACGAGCCCGCCGAAGCTCTCGACGGTCGGCTCCGTCTTGAAGAAGACGCGGAGGTAGCCCAGCATCTCCTTCGGGAAGTGCTCGGCCATGTGGCGGGCGATCGGCGGCGTCGGGAAGATCGGGGCCCACATGTCGATCGCCCGGGTCGCCATGCTTCCCGATTGTAGCACGCGCCCGACCGATCGGGTTTGTGGTCCGGCGCCGAAGCTGGTATCAAGACGCGACCCCCCATGCGCGTCACGCCCTTCTCCTGCGGGACGGCGCTCGTCCTGCTCGTGGCCTACCCCGTGGCCGAGCTGGTCGCGCTCGTCGAGATGACCGTCCGCCACGGTCCGGCCTTCACGCTGCTCTGGGTCCTCGCTGCGGCGGCCGCCGGCTTCGTCGTCCTCAGGCTCGAGGGGCAGGACGTGGCCGCGTTCAACGCCGTCCGGGTCGCCCTGCGGCGCGGCGAGCCGCCCGAGGTGCCGCTCTTCGCGACCCTCCTCCGGACGGCGGGGGCGGTGCTCCTCATCATCCCGGGCCCGCTCTCGGACGCCATCGGCGTGCTCCTGGTCTTCCGGCCGATCGCCCGCTTCATCGCGCGGAGGTTCGCGAGCGGGCCCGGGTCGCTCGCGCCTTCCGGTCCGCCCGGCCCGGGCGCCGGGCCGCGACCGCCGACGATCGAGGGCGAGGTCATCGGAAGGCGCTACGTCGACGAGGCCGCGGCGGCCGGCAACGGGGCCGGCGGCGGCGGCGGCTTGCAGGCCCCCCCCGAGAAGGGCTAAGCTCCACGGGTGCGGAGCGTCATCGTCGCGGCGGTCGGCCTCGCGCTCATCCTCAAGGACGCGGTCCTCGTCTCCCTCTGGGCGCGGGCCCTGGCGGCCCGGGTCGCGGAGCGACGCCGGCCCCTCGTCCACGCGGCCGCCGCCGTCTTCGGGCTCGCCATGTCGGTGCCGATCCTGCTCCTCGCCGCGACGGGCTTTCGCGTGGGGCTGCCGGGCGGGGACCTCGCCCCGCTGACGCTCTACTCGTACGCGCTCTACACGTGGCACATCGGGGGCCTGCTCTTCTTCCTCGCGCTCGCCGCCGGCAGCCTCGTCTCGACCGTGGCCCGGATCCCGACGGGCGTGGCCCGGCGCCTCGTCCGCCGGTACGCGGGCGCGGTCGCCCCCGCAACCCCCGCGACCCCCGCCGCCCGCGCGGCTCCGGCTCCGGCGCCGGCGCCGGCGGCCGCGGACGCCGGCCTCACGCGCCGCGAGGCGCTCGTGCGCGCGGCCCTCGCCGTCCCGCCGCTCCTGCTCGCCGGGGCGACGGCGCAGTCCTGGTCCTTGCGCGGCCGGTTCGACGTCCGGCACGTGCGCGTCCCGATCCCGGGCCTGCCGGCGGGCCTCGACGGGATGACGATCGCCCACGTCAGCGACCTCCACATCGGCCGGCTCATCGACGCCGAGCTGCTCGAGCCCGTGGTCGCGGCCGTCACCCGCCTCGCCTGCGACCTCGTGGTCGTGACGGGCGACACCGTCGACCGGAGCAACGACTACCTGCCGCCCTGCATCGACGCCTTCCGGCGCATGCGGGCGCCGCTCGGGCTCTACGCCTGCCTCGGGAACCACGACCGGATCGACGACGCCGCCGTCTTCGTCCGGAGCCTGCGGGCCGCCGACATCCACGGCCAGGGCCCGCGGACGCTGCTTACGGACGAGTCGGTCGTCATCGAGCGGGGCGGCGAGGCCTTCGTCCTCGGCGGCGTGGACTACGGGCGCGGCGACGAGCGGCACCGGGCGCTCGTCGCGAAGGCCTTCGCGGCCGCGCCGCCGCGCCTGCCGCGGATCCTCCTCGCCCACCACCCGCACGTCTTCGACGCGGCGGCGCCCGCGGGCGTCGACCTGACGCTCGCCGGCCACACGCACGGCGGCCAGATCGTCCTCTTCCGCCGCGACGAGGAGGCCGTCCTCGACCCCGACACGATCGCCCGCTCGGGCGAGACGCTGGCGCCCGGCGCCCTCCTCTTCCGCTACCTCGAGGGCCTCTACGAGCGGCGCGGCCGCTTCCTCTTCGTCAGCCGCGGCGCCGGGAACTGGTGGCCCCTCCGCATCAACTGCCCGGCCGAGGTCACGCGCCTGACCCTCGTCGCCGCGCCGCCGCCCGCGCCCACGCCTCCATGACCGAGAGCAGGTCCGCATGAGCGACACCGCCGCCGCCTCGAAGGCCGCCCCGGCCGTCCACGTCGCCCGCGTCGCCCGCGAGCTCGGGCTCGGGGTCCCGCAGGTCGAGGGCGCGGCCCGGCTCCTCGAGGGCGGCGCGACCGTCCCCTTCATCGCCCGCTACCGCAAGGAGGCGACGGGGTCGCTCGACGAGGTGCAGATCGGCGCCGTCCGCGACCGGCTCCAGGACCTGGCCGCGCTCGACGACCGGGCGGCCGCGATCCTGCGCTCCCTCGAGGAGCGCGCGCTCCTGACGGACGAGCTCCGGGCGCGCGTGCTCGCCGCCGACACGCTCGCCGCGCTCGAGGACGTCTACCTGCCCTACCGGCCGAAGCGGCGCACGCGGGCGACGATCGCGCGCGAGAAGGGGCTCGAGCCGCTCGCCCGGCGGCTCCTCGAGCAGGCGCCGGGCCTCGACCCCGGGGCGGCGGCGGCCGCGTTCATCGACCCCGCGAAGGGCGTCGCGAGCGCCGACGAGGCGCTCGCGGGGGCGCGCGACATCGTCGCCGAGACGGTCAACGAGGACGCCGGCGCCCGCGCCGAGATGCGCGACCTCTTCGCCCGGAAGGCGACGATCAGGACGCGCGTCGCCTCGGGCCAGGAGGTCCCGGGGGCGAAGTTCCGCGACTACTTCGCGTGGGAGGAGCCGCTCGCGAAGGCGCCGTCGCACCGCGTGCTCGCCATGCGCCGCGGCGAGAAGGAGGAGTTCCTCCACCTGCGCGTCGAGGTGCCGGAGAGCGAGGCCCTGTCGTCGCTCGAGCGCCGCTTCGTCCGCGGCCCCGGCGCCGGAGCGGCCGCCGACCAGGTCCGCCAGGCCGTGCGCGACGCGTGGAAGCGGCTGCTGGCCCCGTCCCTCGAGACCGAGGCGCGGGCCGCCTCGAAGCAGCGCGCCGACGCCGAGGCGATCGCCGTCTTCGCCCGCAACCTCCGGGAGCTGCTGCTCGCGCCGGCGCTCGGGCGCAAGGCCGTCCTCGCCGTCGACCCCGGGTTCCGGACGGGCTGCAAGGTCGCCTGCCTCGACCCCCAGGGGAAGCTCCTGCACCACGACCTGATCCACCCCCACGGCGGGGCGCGCGAGCGCGAGGCCGCCGGGCGCACGGTCGCGGCGCTCTGCGCGCGTCACGCGGTCGAGGCGATCGCGGTCGGCAACGGCACGGGCGGGCGCGAGACCGAGGCGTTCGTCCGCGCCCTCGACCTCCCCGGGCGGCCGCCCGTCGTCCTCGTCAACGAGAGCGGCGCCTCGATCTACTCCGCCTCGGAGGTCGCCCGCGAGGAGTTCCCGGACCTCGACCTGACCGTGCGCGGGGCCGTCTCCATCGGGCGGCGGCTCATGGACCCGCTCGCCGAGCTGGTGAAGATCGAGCCCCGGTCGATCGGCGTCGGGCAGTACCAGCACGACGTGGACCAGGAGGCGCTGCGCCTGAGCCTCGACGACGTCGTCGCCAGCGCCGTCAACTCGGTCGGCGTCGAGGTCAACACGGCGAGCCGGCAGCTCCTCGGCCACGTCTCGGGCCTCGGCCCGCGCGCCGCCGCGAGCATCGTCGCCCACCGCGACGCGAACGGCCCGTTCCGCTCGCGGCGCGCGCTCCAGGACGTCGCCGGCATCGGCCCGAAGACGTTCGAGCAGGCGGCCGGCTTCCTCCGCATCCGCGACGGCGACGAGCCGCTCGACGCGAGCGCCGTCCACCCCGAGAGCTACCCGGTCGTCCAGGCCATGGCCCGCGACCAGGGCTGCGCGGTCGCCGACCTGCTGCGCGATGCCGAGCGACGGCGGCGGATCGCGCCCGAGCGCTACGCGACCGAGCGCGTCGGGCTGCCGACGCTCCGCGACATCCTGGCCGAGCTCGAGAAGCCGGGGCGCGACCCGCGCGAGCGCTTCGACCCCGTCCGCTTCGCCGAGGGGATCGAGAAGCTCGAGGACCTCTCGCCCGGTCTGCGCCTCGAGGGCGTCGTCACGAACGTGACCGCCTTCGGCGCCTTCGTCGACGTCGGCGTCCACCAGGACGGCCTCGTCCACATAAGCCAGCTCGCCGACCGGCGCGTCGCCGAGCCGGGCGAGGTCGTGCGCGTCGGCCAGAAGGTGACGGTCACCGTCCTCGACGTCGACCTCGAGCGGCGCCGGATCTCGCTCTCCATGCGCTCGAGCCCGCAGGCGCCGCGGGCGGCGGCGGCCCGGCCGCCGCCCGCGCCGGCCGCGCGCGCACCCGAGCCGCGCCGGCCCGAGCCTCGGGCGCCCGAGCCGCCGAAGACGCGGCTCGGCGAGCTCCTCGAGGGGCTGAAGGAGCGCATCGAGACGAAGGCGCCGCGCCGCCCGCGCGGCTGAGGGGCGAGGCACGAGACGGGCTACAGGATCCCGACGTAGACCCGCGTCGCCGTGCCGAAGCCTATGATCTCGCCCTCGGCGAGCGCGTGCTCGTAAACGAGCTGGTCGCTCAGGAACGTCCCGTTCTTCGAGCCGAGGTCGCAGACGATGAAGCCCCCGACCTCGGGCCGGATCTCGCAGTGCCGCGACGAGACGCCCGGGTCGTTGAGCGCCAGGTCGCACGGCGGGCCGCCCGCGCGGCCGACGATCACCGGATGCTGCCCGAAGAACGCGGTCGCGCCCTTGTTCGGCCCCTCGAAGACGAAGAGGAAGCCCTTCGCGCCCTGCTCCTCGGCGAGCTTGCGGGCGGAGACGATCCCCGCCATCGACGACAGCCGCTGCTGCGGCCGGTAGTCCGCCGTGATCGTCTGGTCGGTCGCCGCCACCGGCTGCTGCGGGTGACAGAACGGGCACGGGACCCGCGGCAGCAAGGGGCGGCCGCAGCCCGCGCACGTGCCGTGGCTCGGGGTCGGGGCCTTCGGGGTCCCCGGGGGCGCCGCCACCCTTCCCGATCCCGACTGGACCTTCACCCCGCCGGGCGGCGTCGCGGCCGCGGCCCCCGCCTTCGGCTGGTCCTTGCCGCCTCCGAATAGCCTCGAGAGCAGGCCCATGCTTCCCTCCGCTCGCTCTCCGGGTTCGACTCACCACTTTACCCCGGCGGAGCGGTGGCGGCCAGTCCCCACCCTCGATGCCCCGTGTTGCGGCCTCCGACCTCGGCTCGGCCTCGGGCCACGCGGCGGATCGTCCAGAGCCTGTCTTGCCCTCCTCTCCGGCCGGGCCGGGCGCTCCCTCGACCGGACCGCCGCGGCCGCCCCGGACGTCTCCCGCTTCCTCGCCAGCCTGGCCGGGGCGCGCGGCTCGCGCAAGCGCGCCGCGGGCCGGACCCGCGCGACGCCGACGCGGGGCCGGAGGTTAGGCGCGAGGGCCTCCCGTCGGCGCGCGGGCGGCGGATCGGCGGTCGGTCCGCGCCGGCGAGCCCTCATCGTCTCCGACCTTGCGCCGGGAAGCGGGAGTCGCGGGCGCGTCACCCGGTGTTCTGGAGCCCGCGCGCGATCCCGCGCACGGTCGCGAAGAGCGCTTGCTCGAGCTCCGGGTCCTTGCGGCCGCCGGCGCGCCAGCGGCCGAGGAGCTCGACCTGGACGAGGCTCATGGGGTCGACGTACGGGTTGCGGAGCCGGATCGCGCGCCGGAGGACGGCGTCGCGGTCGAGGAGCTCGCGGGTCTCCTGGACGTCGCAGACGAGCCGGCGCGTGAGCTCGAACTCGGCGAGGACGAGCGGGTAGATGCGCGCGCCGGCCTTGCCGGCGAGCTCGGCGTAGCGCGCGGCGATCGGCATGTCCGCCTTGGCGAGGACCATCTCGACGTCGGAGAGGAGGTTCGCGAAGGTCGGCCAGGCCCGCGCCATCTCGCGCAGGCGGTCGATCCCGTGCCGCTCGGCGGCGCGCGCGAGCGCCGCGCCCGCGCCGTACCAGCCGGGGAGGATGTGACGGCTCTGCGTCCAGGCGAAGACCCACGGGATCGCGCGCAGGTCCTCGATCCCGGACTGGCCCGTGCGCTTCGCCGGGCGCGAGCCGATGTTGAGGCGCTCGATGACGTCGATCGGCGTGGCGGCGCGGAAGTACGCCTCGAACTGGCGGTCGTCGAAGACGAGGGCGCGGTAAGCGGCGCGGCTCTCGCGGGCGATGTCGGCCGCCACGGCGGCGAAGGCGATCTCGGGCGGCGGCCCGGCGGGGCTCGCCGCCCCGGCGAGGCCCGGCGCCGGGTGGAGGTCGCGGGCCGTGGTCTCGAGGACCGCGCCCGTCATCAGCTCGAGCGTCCGGAGCGCGATCGCGCGCAGGCCGTACTTCGCGTGGATGATCTCGCCCTGCTCGGTCACGCGCAGGCGCCCGCGCACCGCGCCCGGCGGCTCGGCGAGGACGGCGGCGCGCGGCTTCGTCCCGCCCCGGCTGGCCGTCCCGCCGCGCCCGTGGAAGAGGGTGAGGCGGGCGCCGGCGGCGTCCGCCGCCCGGACGAGCGCGACCTCGGCGTCGTGAAGGGCGAAGCGCGAGGCGGCGATGCCCGACTCCTTGTTGCTGTCCGAGTAGCCGAGCATGACGACCTGCCGGCCGCCGCGGCCGTCCACGTGGGCGCGGTAGCGCGGGTCGGCGAGCAGCGCCGAGAGCGTGCCGGCGGCGTGCCGGAGGTCGTCCACCGTCTCGAAGAGCGGGGCGACGTCGAGCGGCACCGCGCCCGTCGCCCCCTCCACGAACCCGGCGCGGCGCGCCAGCTCGAGGACCGCCAGGACGTCGTCCGGGCCGCGCGCCATGCTGACGATGTACGGGCCGATCGCGTCCGGGCCGTAGCGGGCGCGGGCGGCGGCGATCGCGCGCATGACCTCGAGGGCGCGCTCCGCGTCCGGCCCGGCGCCCGCCAGCGCCCGCCGGTGGACGTCGGCGTGCTGGCGGACGTCGAGCGTCGCCAGGTGGAACCCGAACGTCCGGAGGCGCCGGATCAGGCGCTCGACGAGGAACAGGCCGGCGTTGCGGCCGCGCCCCCCGAGCAGGCTCCGCGCCACGAGCTCCAGGTCGGCCTCGAGGTCGGCCGGCGAGGCGTACCCGGCGCCGGCGCGCCCGGCCTCCACCCCCGTGGCGTCGAGCCGCGCCGAGACGAGCCACAGGAACCGGCGGTACGGCATGTCGCGGTACCGCTCGAGGGCCTGCGGCCGGACCTCGGGGAGGAGGGCGGCGTACGCCTCGGCGCGCTCGGCGAGGGCCGCGTCCACCGGGGCGAGCGCCGCCGACTGGCTCAGGTGGTCGAAGAGCGCCCGCACCTCGCCCCGGTAGCGGCGGAGGACGAGCTCGCGCTGGCGGGCGAGCGTCGCCCGGATCGTGTCCGCGCCGACGTTCGGGTTCCCGTCCATGTCGCCGCCGACCCAGGAGGCGAAGCGCACCACCGGGCACGGCAGGTCGCGGTCCGCCCCCTCGCCGTACACGGCGCGGAGGGCGTCGCCGAGCGCCTCGTAGAACGCCGGGACGATCCGGTAGACGACCTCGCTCAGGTAGAAGACGACGTGCTCGACCTCGTCCGCGACCGTCGGCCGCTCCTGGAGATGCTCCTCGGTCTGCCAGGCGATCGTCACCTCGTTGCGGATGCGGGCGAGCGCGGCCGCCTCCTCCTGGGGCAGGAGCCGTCCCGGGTCGATCCGGTCGACGAGCGCGCGCGCGAACCGCTGCTCCTTCACGAGCAGCGTGCGCCGGATCGCCTCGGTCGGGTGCGCCGTGAAGACCGGCACGACCTCGGTCGCCGAGAGCAGCCGGCGCAGGCCGTCCTGGTCCACGCCGCCTTCGCGGAGCGCCCGCACGGCCGCCTCGAGGCTCCCCGGCTGCGCCGTCCGCCGCCGGAGGTAGTCCTGCCGGCGCCGGATCCGGTGGACGCGCTCGGCCATGTTGACGAGCCCGAAGTAGGCCGAGAACGCGCGCACGACCTGGGTCGCCTCGCGCGCCCCGAGGCCGCGGAGCCCTTCGACCAGCTCCTTCTCGGCCCCCGCCTCCCCCGACCGCCGCCGCCTTGCCGCGAGCCGCGCCGCCTCGACGCGCGCGAACAGCGCCTCGCCGCCCTGCTCCTTCAGCACCTCCCCGAGGAGCGCCCCGAGCGTGCGGACGTCGTCGCGGAGCGGGACGTCCTTCGGCGGGAAGGTCGCGTGCTGGCGCTGGCTCTGGCTCTGGGTCTGGCTCTGGGTCTTCGATTCGGGGCGCCGGTCCATGGCGGCCCATGGTACTCGGCGGAGGGGGGATGGTCCACGGACGCGCGCGCCGGTCCGCCCCGGCGCCCCGGCGCGACCTCAGGCGCGGGCCGCTTCCCATGCGCCCGAGAGGGCACCCATCGGATCAGGACCCCGGCGGGGGAGGGGCGCGGCGGATGAGGCCGGTGAGGAGCAGGCGCTCGAGCCGATCCTTGACGTCGGCGTGGAGGCGGGCGACGAGGGCCGTGTCGTCGGCGGCTTCAGGCGGCGCGTCGGGGCGGAGCGGCTCGCCGACGACGAACGTGAGCTGGGCCGGGCGGGGGAGCGGGCCGACGCCGCGGAGGCCGGGCGGGGCGTACTTCTCGTGGCCGAGGAGGGTGACGAGGAGCCGCCCGAGGGGCGAGCGCGCGACCTCCTCCGGCTCGGCGACGACGTCGTAGTAATCGTCGACGCCGACGCCCGCGACCGGGACGATCGGGACGCCGGCGCGGAGGGCGACGCGCACGAAGCCCGTGGACTTGCTCCACGCCAGGCGGTAGCGGCCGGCGGACCCCTTGAAAGCCTCGCGCGCCCCGCCCGGGTAGACGAGGACGAGGTCGCCGCGCCGGAGGAGGGCGACGGCGTTGTCGGGCGTGCCGGCGACGTGGCCGAGGCGCTCGAGCAGGAGCTTCAGGGCCGGGACGCGGAAGGCCGTGCGCTCGACGAGCGCGCGCGGCAGGCGGCGCGTGCGGCGGTAGACCCCGAAGACGAGCTCGACCGCGTCGAAGCCCATGGGCCCGTGGTTGCTGACGAGCAGCGCCCCGCCCTCCGGGAGCCGCTCGATCCCCTCGACCTCCGTCCGGAAGTAGAGGGCCAACGGGCGCGCGAGCGCCTCGGCGCGGTCGATCGCGACCGGGTCGAGGTCGCGCTCGGGCGCCGTGCGCGGCGGGAGCAGGCGGTCGAAGAGGGCGGCCAGGTCGTCGGGTGGAGCCATGCGCGGGTTCGCGTCTCCTCTCTCTCCGCCCCTCCGGGCCCCGTCACCCGAGGCGGTCGATCCGGCCGACCTCGATCGCCCGCGCCGCCGTGCGGCCGATCACGGCGACCGCGAGGATCATGAGGGCGAAGCGCTCGTCCGCCGTCAGGCCCTGGGCGAAGCGATAGTAGATCTGCTGGGCGATGACCGCGACCTTGAAGAGGCCGTAGACGTAGGCGAAGAGGACGTCCTCCTCGGCGATCGGCCGGCCGGAGCGGGCGGCGTAGCGGGCGACGACCTCGCGCCGCCCGAGGTTCCCCGGCGCGAGCGTCGGCCCGAGCGGGAGCTGGCGGTGGTCCTCGGCGTCGTCCGGGTCGATCCAGTACGCGAGCGACGTCCCGAGGTCGAGGAGCGGGTCGCCGACCGTCGCCATCTCCCAGTCGAGGACGGCCCGGATCGTCGCGAGCTCCGAGGGGTCGAGGACGAGGTTGTCGTACTTGTAGTCGTTGTGGACGAGCGCGGCGGGCCGGGCGCCCGACCGGCCCGGCTCGCCGGCCGGCAGGCGCTCGACGAGCCAGGCGGCGGCGCGCTCGAGCTCGGGGATGTCGTCGGTGCGCGCGGCCCGGTAGCGCTCGGTCCAGCCCCGGACCTGGCGCTCGACGTAGCCCTCGGGGTGCCCGAGGTCGGCGAGCCCGGCGGCGCCGGGGTCGACCTCGTGCAGCTCGACGAGCCCGTCGACGAGCGCCTGGCTGACGCGCCGCATCGTCGCCGCGTCGACCGCCAGCCCGCGCGGCAGGCGGCTCCCGCGGAGGACGACGCCGGTCGCCCGCTCGGCCACGTAGAACGGCGCCCCGATCACCCGGAGGTCCGTGCAGTGGGCGAGCGCGCGCGGCGCCTTCGGGTAGACGGCGAAGAGGCGCGAGAGGATCCGGTACTCGCGCTCCATGTCGTGGGCCGTCTTCACCTTCGACCCGAACGGCGGGCGGCGGAGGACGAGCTCGCGCCCGCCCGCGCGCACGAGGTAAGTGAGGTTCGAGTGGCCGCCCGGAAACTGGGCGATCTCGATGGGCGGCGCGGCGCCGGGCACGCTGGCCGCGAGCCACGCCTCGAGCGCGGGCGCGTCCAGCTCCTCGCCCGCCCGGACGGGGCGCGGCTCGTCGAGCGGCGCCGCGGGGGCCGTCACCCCTGCACCTCGAGCCCGTAGCCGCGCAGGATCCGCTTCGCGACCGACGTCTTGTGGACCTCGTCCGGGCCGTCGTAGATCCGCGCCGCCCGCTCGTGCCGGTACCACCAGGCGAGCGGGAGCAGGTCCGTGAGCCCGAGCGCGCCGTGGACCTGGATCGCGCGGTCGAGCACGCGCTGGAGGACGCCGGCGACGAAGAACTTGATGAGGGCGATCTCCTCGCGGGCCGCGTACGCGCCCTCGCGGTCGATCTTCCAGGCCGTCTCGAGGACCATGAGGCGCGAGGCCCGGATCTCGGCCCGGCTCTCGGCGATCCACTCCTGGACGGCGCCCCGCGTCCCGAGCGGCTTCCCGGGCGACAGCTCGCGCCGCGCCGCCCGCTCGCAGAGGAGCTCGAAGGCGCGCTCGCAGATGCCGATCCAGCGCATGCAGTGGTGGATGCGGCCCGGGCCGAGGCGCTCCTGGGCCAGGACGAAGCCCGCCCCCTCGTCGCCGATCCGGTTCGCCTGCGGGACGCGGCAGGCGCGGAGCCGCACCTCGGCGTGGCTCGCGTAGTCCTCGCCCGGCTCGCCCATGACGGGGAGGTTCCGCTCGATCTCGAAGCCCGGCGTGTCGCAGGGGACGATCAGCATCGACGCTCGCAGGTGGGCGTCGGCCCCCGGGTCGGTCACGGCCATGACGACCGCGAACGCCGCCCCGTCGGCGCTCGACGTGAACCACTTGTGGCCGTCGATCACGTAGTCGGCCCCGTCGCGCACGGCGCGCGTGCCGAGCCAGGTCGGGTTCGACCCGGGGAACTCGGGCTCCGTCATGGCGAAGCAGCTCCGGACCTCGCCGCGCGCGAGCGGACGCAGGAACCGCTCGCGCTGCGCCTCCGTCCCGTGCTGGAGGAGCAGCTCCATGTTGCCGATGTCCGGCGCCTGGCAGTTGAGGACGTAGTGGCCGATCGGGCTCCGGCCGAGCGCCTCGCTCACGTGGGCGAACTCCTCGAGCGTCAGCCCGAGGCCGCCGTACGCGGCCGGGAGCGGCGGGGCGAAGAGCGAGGCGGCGCGCGCGAGCGCCCGCTTCTCCTCGAGCGCGGGCTTCAGGGCCCGGAACCCCTCGGTCGCGAGCCGCGTCTCGAGCGGGTACACCTCGCGCTCGAGGAGCTCGCGGACGCGCCGGACGAGGTCGCGCACCTTGTCGGGGATCGAGAAGTCCATGCCCGCATTCTAACGTCTTGACGCCTCTCCCACGCCCGAGCAAAAGACCACGCCTCGCGTGTCGAGGGCGCGTGACGGTCGAGGGGCTCGGGCAGCGCTCGATCCGCCGCCCGCCCGTCACACCTTGATGTAGATCCGCCGGCGGTCGAGCCAGGCCATGACCGCGAGCCACCCGAGCACGTACGCGACCGCGTAGGCGAGCGACGTGAGCTCCGTGCTCGCGCCGCGGGCGAAGACGTGCCCGTAGAGCCAGCGCTTCGCCGAGAGCACGGAGAGCGTGCGCGCGAGCAGGCTCGAGAGGAAGAAGGCGGCGATCGGGTTCACGCCGAAGAGGACGAGCGGCCGCGCCCAGCGCTTGTAGCCGGCGATGTCCGTCGCGACGTAGCACGCGGCGAGCGAGACGAGCGCGAGCCCGCTCGTCAGCAGGACGTACGACGGCGTCCACAGGCTCTTGTTGATCGGGATCCACGCGTCGGCCGCGAGGCCGAGGGCCGCCAGGACGACCCCGGCCGCGACGAGGCCGCGCACGCGCGCGGGCGGCGAGCGCGCCGGGTCGAGCAGGAACCGGCCGGCGAGCGCGCCCGAGAGCGCGGTCGCGATGGCCGGGAGCGTCGAGAGGAGCCCCTCGGGGTCGTACTGCGGCGTGTAGAGGTGCGCGGGGCCGAGCAGCGCGCGGTCGAGCCAGGCGGCGAGGTTGCCGCCGGGCGAGAGGTCGAAGGCGCCGAACCCGACGGCGACGCCGTAGCCCGCGCCGAGCGCGACCGCGGCCGCCGCCCAGGCGCGCGGGCCCGTCTTCAGCACGAGGAGCGACGCGGCCGCGTAGACGAGCCCGATGCGCTGGAGCACGCCCGGGATCCGCACGGGCAGCCGGAGCGGAAACACGTTGAGGACGAGCCCGAGGGCGAAGAGGATCGCCGCCCGCCTGAGGATCCGGAGGACGAGCGCCCGCTCGTCCGCACCCTCGCCGCGCCGCCGCCGGAACGCGAGCGGGATCGCGACCCCGAGGATGAAGTCGAAGAACGGGAAGACGAGGTCGGTCGCCGTGCAGCCGTGCCACTCGGCGTGGCGGAGCTGGGCGTAGACGTGCTTCCAGTCGCCGGGGTTGTTGACGAGGATCATCCCGGCGATCGTCACGCCGCGGAAGATGTCGAGCGCGAGGAGGCGCTCGGGGGGCGGCGACTCGGGGGCGACGGCGTGAATCGCGTGGGTCACGCCCCCGAGTCTAACCGCCCTCGGCTCTTCCCGCTAGACTAGACGTACGTGTCGCAGTAGAACCCGTCGTCGTCCGGCCCCCGCGACCGCGAGCCCGTCTCGGCGCCCCCGCGCTCGAGCGCGCCGACCTCGTGCCGGAGCTCGCGCGACGACTCGAGCATCGAGTCCACCAGGCCCTCGAGGGCGACCAGCTTCTCGCGCATCTCCCGCACCGTCTCCTCGAACCGGGCGTCCATGAAGGCACCTCCCCGCTCTCCCCCGACGTGCCGGCTGGGGTGTCCGGCGATCCTTGATGGCAATCCGGGTGCCAGGCCCGCCGACCGCGCCCGGTTGCGCTCGGAGATCGGCCAGGCGCGCGCCTCGCCGGGCGATCCGCCCGCGGCGCCGCGCCGTCCGGGCGACTGCACCGCCCTGCCCCGGAACGCGACGCCGTTGCCGCGTTTCTCAGCAGGCGAAAGAGGGGGCTGGAACCCGCGGGCCTCCCGGAGGTCCAATACCGGTGTCCGGAGGGAGGATCGACGTCCATGCCGCTCACGCCCCGCGCCCGCGTCCGCATCCCGCGCTGTGCCTTCGTGCTCGCCGCCATCCTCGGCCTCGTCGCCGTCGGCCTCGGCGACGAGAACCCGCCCCGCACGGTCGAGGCGGGCGACAAGCTCTTCGAGGAGAAGAACTACCTCGAGGCGGCGAAGGCCTACGAGGGCTACCTCGCCGACCACGGCGCCGCCGACCCCGAGAAGGCGTGGCGCGCCTCCACGCGCCGGGTCGTCGCCCTCGTCCGCCTCCAGCGGTTCGGCGAGGCGGAGGCGGCGGCGCTCGAGACGCCGGCGCGCTTCGCCGCCGGATCGATCTGGCAGGCGCGCGCCGAGCGGTTCGCCGGCAACCTCCTCATCGACCTCCCGCACCACGGGACCCGCCAGGGCGGCACGTGGCAGCGCGGCGTCTACGGCCAGGGGATCCACACGACGCGGTTCGGCAAGGACCGCGCCGAGGCCGTCAAGCACCTCGAGGCGGCCCGCGACCTCTACGCCAGGCTCGACGCGGCGAAGGCCGAGGGCCTGAAGCGCGAGGAGCGCATCGCCGCCCTCTTCGACCTGGTGGACGCCCTCGCCCGCTTCGGTCCGTACGACCTCTCCCACTGGCAGGGCTGGTACCAGGAGGAGGACGAGGCGGACGGCACGGTCGGCGCCGCCGAGGAGGAGTGGCGCCGCTACCGCGTGCGCGAAGGCGCCCGGAAGGGCGTGGAGATCGACGCGCAGGGCCGGCCCGTCTTCGAGCCGAAGCCGGAGGCGTACGCCGCCGACCTGACGCCGACCCGCAAGATGAAGTTCCTGCTCGCCGAGGCCGCCTCCCTCGACCCGACCGACGAGCGGAAGCTCGAGGCCGAGAGCGTCTACCGCGCGGCCATGCTCGCCCGCGCCCGCTACGGGCCGGAGCGGCTCGCGCGCGCCTACCAGTACGGCTACGGCGGCCACGCGCAGGCGCAGCCGGGCGAGGAGAAGCTCGCGAAGCTCGCCGACGACGAGGCCCTGACCCTCGTCGGCGGCAAGCTGGCGGTCCTCAAGCTCCCGCCCGACGAGGACCCGCTCGCGCTGCTCGCGACCGTCGCCGGGAAGTTCCCGAAGAGCGGCGTCGCCGATGAGGCCCTGCTCGCGACCGGCCTCTACCGCCAGTCGCGCGAGCAGTTCCCGAAGGCGCTCGAGGCCTACGCGGCCCTCGAGAAGCTCCACGCCGACAGCCGTTGGGTCCCGGCCGCGAAGGCCGAGGCGGCCCGCATCCGCCAGGAGGAGGTCGTCCTCGGGCCGACGGGCGTCCAGCTCGCCGGCGATGCGGCCCTCCTCGAGCCGCTCCACCGCAACGTCGACGGCATCGCCTTCGAGGCCCGGCGCCTCGACCTCGTCCGCGTCGTCCGCGACATCCTGGCCGCCTGCGAGGCCGATCGCGACGACGCCAACCCGTGGACCCTCCAGGACCTCTCGGGGCACCTCATCCGCAACGACCTGTACGCGAAGTACCTCGCGGGCGGGCCGGCCGTCGCCACGTTCGCCGAGAAGGTGGTCCGGCGCGCCGACCACGGCTACACGAAGACGAAGCTCGTCACGCCGCTCCGCGAGCGCGGCGCCTACGTCGTGCAGGCGAAGGCCGGCAGGGCGCAGGCCTACGGCTTCGTCCTCCTCGACGACCTCGCGATCGTCGAGAAGGACGCGAAGGGCGGGAAGCTCATCTACGTGTGCGACGCCCGCACCGGCCGCCCCGTCCAGGGCGCGAAGCTCGAGGTCTTCGAGGTCTGGACGACCTGGGAGCCGCAGGCGACGCGCGGGCACCACCACGTGGCCCGCACCGACACGGCCAGCGGCCGGGACGGGACGGCCGTCGTCGCGCACCGCTGCCCGGAGACCCATTCGTGCCAGCTCGTGACGATCGCCCGCACGGACGACGGGCGGGTCGCGATCTCCGGCCTCGGCTGGTGGAGCCGCTACCACCCGAGCGGCACGTACGAGGGGACGCGCGCCTACATCGTCACGGACCGCCCCGTCTACCGCCCCGGCCAGACCGTGCAGATGAAGGTCTGGGTGCGCCCCATGAGCGGGGGCGAGTACCGGAAGGCGCGGGCCGGCGAGCGCGTCGAGATCAAGGTCTACGACCCGAAGGGCCAGGAGATCCGCCACGCGACCCGCGAGACGGACGCCTTCGGCGGCGTCGACGCCGACCTCGTCCTCGGGGCCGAGCCGCCGCTCGGGCTCTACTCGATCTACGTCGGGTCCGAGCACGGCGGCACGTGGGCGGCCGGCAACCAGTTCCGGGTCGAGGAGTACCGAAAGCCCGAGTTCGAGGTCCTGGTCGAGCCGTCCGCCTCGCAGGTGAAGCTCGGCGGGAAGCTCGAGGCCGTGATCCGCGCCCGCTACCACTTCGGCGGCCCGGTCGCGGAGGCCCTCGTCAGCTACAAGGTCTTCCGCGAGCCGTTCCGCTTCGAGTGGTTCGAGCCGGGGGTCTGGGACTGGCTCTACGGGCCGGGCTACGGCCTCTGTCGCTACCCGTGCCAGTGGTTCGGCTGGTGGGCCCGCTGGGGCTGGTTCTCTGGCGGGGTGCCGTCGCGCGAGCTGGTCTCGGCCGGCGAGGGCGCGATCGGCGCCGACGGCACGCTCAAGGTCGAGATCGACACGGGGCCGGCGCTCCGCGACCACGCCGACACCGACCACCGCTACGTCGTCGAGGCCGATGTGCGCGACGCCAGCCGCCGCACGATCTCGGGCGAAGGCGCCGTCCTGGCCACGCGCCAGGCGCTCTACGCCTTCGTCGAGACGGACCGCGGCTTCTATCGCCCGGGCGACACGGTCTTCGCGACCGTGCGCACGCTCGGGGCGGACGGCCGCCCGGCGCGCGCCGATGGCGCGTGGCAGCTCGCCCGCGTCCTCTTCACGGGCGAGAGCGGCGACAGGATCGTCGAGGAGCCCCTCGACCCGCCGACGGCCGCCGCGACCGGCGAGGACGGCCGGCTGGCGTTCTCGGTCGTCGCGCTCGCGAGCGGGCAGTACCGGCTGACGTTCGAGACGAAGGACGCCTTCGGCGAGACGGTCATCGGGACGACGCTCATCTTCGTCTACGGCGCCGACCTCGAGGGGCGCATCTTCAAGTTCAACGACCTCGAGCTCGTGACCGACAAGCGCACGTACGCGCCCGGCGAGACCGCGCGCGTGCTCTGGCGGGCGGCCCACGCCGACCCGACGCTGCTCTTCGCCGACCGCGTCGACAACGGGACGCTCGTCGAGCACCGCGTCCTCGAGCTGAAGGGGCGCGCCGGCGTGATCGAGGTCCCGATCGCCAAGGGCGACGTCCCGAACCGCTTCATCGAGGCCAACCTCGTCCGCCTGGGCCGCCTCCACGTCGAGACGCGCGAGCTGCTCGTGCCGCCGCAGGAGGGCGTGGTCGCGGTCACGGTCAAGGCCGACAAGGCCGTCTACAAGCCGGGCGAGGAGGGCACCATCGAGGTCACGACCACGGGCCCGGACGGGGCGCCCGTCGAGGCCCAGGTCGCCCTCATCGCCTACGACAAGGCGGTCCTCCAGATCCAGCCCGAGATGAACCCCGACATCCGGACGTTCTTCTGGGGCCAGAAGCGCTACCACTCACCGCGCCAGACGACGAGCCTCGGGCGGCAGATGAACGCCATGCCGTACGGCCCGATCCACCCGGCGTACCCGTCCTACGGGAGCGTCTACCAGCTCCCCGGGTACTTCGGCGGGTTCGGCGACCGCGAGGTCGACTGGCACGCGGCGGGCGTGATCGAGGAGGGGCGCGAGAGCTACCGGGAGGGCGAGCGGCTCGGCCGGCTGGACGATCTCGCCTCCACGCGCGCCGAGTCGAGCCTGCGGGCCGGCTTCGCCATGGACGCCCGGACGAAGGCGGGCGAGGAGGCCGACGCCCCGGCTTCGCCCGCGCCGGCCGCCGGTCCGGCCGGAAGCGGCGGCGGCGGGCGCGGCCCGGGCCAGGGCCAGGCCTACCAGGGCGCCAAGGTCCGCTCGCGCTTCGCCGACACGGCGCTCTTCGCCCCGGCGGTGACGACGGGCAAGGACGGCAAGGGCCGGGCGAAGATCACGTTCCCCGAGAACCTGACGACCTGGCGCCTCCGCGCCTACGGCATGACGGCCGGGACGCGCGTCGGGTCGGCGACGGGCGAGGTCGTGACGACGAAGGACCTGCTCGTGCGCCTGATCGCGCCGCGCTTCCTCGTCGAGCGCGACGAGGTCGCGATCTCGGCGGTCGTCATGAACCGGCTGAAGACCGAGAAGCGGGCGCGGGTGAGGCTCACCGTCCCCGAGAAGCTGCTGGCCATGGGCCCGGGCCCGGGCTCGGTGGAAGTCGACGTCCCCGCCGGCGGCGAGGCCCGCGTGGACTGGAAGGTTCGCGCGCTCGCGGAAGGGCTGGCCGCCATCGAGGTCGAGGCCCTGACCGACGAGGAGTCGGACGCCACGCGCATCGAGCTGCCCGTCCTCGTCCACGGGGCCGAGCGGCAGGTCGCGAAGGTCGGCTCGCTGCGCGACGCGCCGAAGGGCGACGCCTCGAAGGCGCTCGGCGCGCACACGACGACGTTCACGGTCCCGGCCGAGATCCGCCCCGAGGCGAGCCGCTTCGCGGTGCGCGTGAGCCCGAGCCTGGCCGGGGCCATGCTCGAGGCGCTGCCCTACCTCCTCGACTACCCGTACTGGTGCACGGAGCAGACGCTCAACCGCTTCGTGCCGGCCGTGCAGACCGCGCGCGTCCTGCGCGAGCAGGGCATCGACCTGGAGGAGACGGGCAAGGCGCTCGCGCGCCTGAACCTGAACCCGATCGACTCCGACCACCCGGAGAAGCGGCGGCGCGACTTCGGGTACCACCGGCTGCCCGTCTTCTCGAGGACCGAGCTCGACGCGATCGTCGCCGTCGGCCTCGAGCGCCTCTACGCCATGCAGCACGGCGACGGAGGCTGGGGATGGTGGTCGAACGACGACTCGAGCCCGTACATGACGGCCCTCGTCCTCGACGGGCTGCTCTCGGCGCAGGATGCCGACATCGCCGTCCGCCCGGACGCGATCGAGCGCGGGCTGACGTACCTCCGCGCCTGGGTCGACTCCGACCTCGAGTGGCTGAGGAAGCACCCGCACCAGCTCGTGACGTCGCGGGTCTTCGCCTCCTACGTCCTCGCGCGCCGCAAGCGCCAGAACGACGAGGTCGTGAAGCTCATCGACGCCCACCGCGACCACGCGGGCGCCTACGGCCTCGCGCTCCTCGCCCTCACCTACCACGAGACGGGGAACGGGGTCCGCGCCCGCGAGATCCTGCGCAACGTCCTCCAGCACGTCGAGCGCGACGACGAGAACGAGACCGCCTGGGTGCGCACCGAGGCCGACGGCTGGTGGTGGTGGTGGAACGACGCCATCGAGACGAACGCCTGCGCGCTCCGGGCCGTCGTCGCCCTCGACCCCGGATCGGACCTGGCGCCGCGCCTCGTCAAGTGGCTGCTCGCGAACCGGCGCAACGGCCTCTACTGGCGGAGCACGCGCGACACGGCGGCGGTCGTCGACGCCTTCGCCGACTACCTCGGCGCGCGCCGCGAGCTCGAGGCCGACATGACGGTCACGCTCGCCTGGGACGGCGGCGCGGTAAGGGGCGGCGTCGAGCGGACCTTCAAGATCACGCGCGAGAACCTGTTCACCTTCGACGGCGCCCTCCTCCTCGAAGGGCCCGCGCTCAAGCCGGGCGAGCACTCGCTCACCATCACCCGCGAGGGCAAGGGCGCGCTCTACTGGGCCGCCTACCTCTCCTACTTCACGCTCGAGGAGGACGTGAAGGCGTCGGGCCTCGAGATCAAGGTCGAGCGCCGCTACCACAAGCTCGAGCCGGTGACGCGCGAGACCGAGACGACGGGCGCGAGCGGCCAGGCCCTGACCGAGGAGCGCCTCCGCTACAAGAAGGTCGAGCTCGAGTCCGGCGACCGGGTCAAGACCGGCGACCTCATCGAGGTCGAGCTCCTGCTGACGAGCAAGAACGACTACGACTACCTCTGCTTCGAGGACCCGAAGCCCGCCGGCTGCGAGCCCGTCGCGCTCCGCAGCGGCGCCCGCTACGGCGAGCTGTGCTCGAACATGGAGCTCCGCGACGAGCGCGTCGTCTTCTTCATCGGCTGGCTCGCAAAGGGCACGCACCGCCTGACGTACCGCGTGCGGGCCGAGGCCCCGGGCGACTTCCACGCCCTGCCGGCGCGCGGCCACGCCATGTACGCGCCCGAGCTGCGCGGGAACGCGGACGAGATGCGGCTCGGGATCGAGGACGCGCCCTTGCCCCCGGGGAAGTAGGAGCGGGGCGCCGGGCTTTACCGCGCGGGCGGACGTTCTTATCCTCGGGGGTGCATGCCGGAGCCGAAGGACCGCCGGCGCACGCCGCCGGAGCCGGCCCCACGCGGTCCCGCGCCGATCCGGGGCGGGCGCCGCTTCGGGCGCTACGAGGTCGTCGCCGAGCTCGGCCGCGGGGCCATGGGCGCCGTCTACCGGGCGCGCGACCCCGAGACCGGCGAGACCGTCGCCCTCAAGGTCCTCCTCGAGCGCGCGCTCGCGAAGCGGACGGCCCGCGCCCGGTTCGAGCGCGAGGGGGACCTGGCCACGCGCCTCGCCCACCCGGGGATCGTGCGGGTGCGCGACCGGGGCGAGCAGGACGGCGTCCCCTTCATCATCATGGACTTCGTGGACGGCGAGTCGCTCGCCCAGCGGATCGCGCGCGGGCCGATCCCGGCCGCGGAGGCGATGGGCCTGCTCGAGGCCGTGGCGCGCGCGGTCGGGGTCGCGCACCGCGCCGGCGTCGTCCACCGCGACCTGAAGCCCGAGAACATCCTCATCGACGGGGCCACGGGCGAGCCGCGGGTCACGGACTTCGGGCTCGCGCGCGACCTCACGTCCGACCTCCAGCTCACCGTCGCCGGCACGGGCTGCGGGACGCCGCTCTACATGTCGCCGGAGCAGGCGCGCGGCCGCGGGTCGGAGGTGGACGCCCGGAGCGACGTCTTCACGCTCGGGGTCGTCCTCTACGAGGCGCTCACCGGAAAGCGCCCGTTCGAGGTCGGCGGCCGCGGCCTGCCGGGCCTCCTCGAGTGGATCCGGAACGTGAATCCGCCGCCGCCGAGCCGGTTCGAGCCGGGCCTGCCGCCGGCCGTGGACGCGGTCGTCCGGAAGGCCCTCGCCAAGGACCCGGCCGGCCGCCACGCGAACGCCGACGCGCTCGCCGACGACCTGGCCCGGCTCCTCGGGCGCGAGCCGTCCGCCGCCGCGCGCCCGGGCCGCCTCCGGCGCCGGCTCCTGGCGGCGCTCGCGGCGGCGGCCGCCCTCGCGGCGGCCGCCGCCGCGGCGTGGGTCATCCGCTCGACGTAGCGGCCGGGGCCGGGCCCGCGCCGGGCTACCGGCTCGCCGCCGGCGCGAGGCAGACCGTCTCCCTCACCTTCTCGAGCAGCGCCTCGGCCGTGAACGGCTTGGCGATGAACCTCGTGCCCGCGGTCTCGACCCCTCGCCGGACGATGTCGTCGTCCGTGTGCCCCGACATGAAGAGCACGCCGATCGAAGGGTGCATCTCCCGGAGGCGCTCCGCCAGGTCGCGGCCGGACAGGCCCGGCATGACGACGTCGGTGAGGAGCAGGTGGATCCGCCGGTCGGAGCGCTCGCCGATCCGCAGGGCGTCGCCGCCGTCGCGCGCCTCGACGACCGCGTACCCGTGGTCGGCCAGGAGGCCGCTTATGTACTCGCGGACGAGGGGCTCGTCCTCGACGAGGAGGATCGTCCCCGACCCGCGGGCGCCGGCGGCCGGCGGCCCGAGGGCGGCCGGGAGGGCCGCGCCGCCGCCGGCCGGGCCGCGCGGCGCCGCGTCGTCGAAGGTCTCGACCGGGAGGAAGATCCGGAACGTGCTGCCGCGGCCGGGCTCGCTCTCGACCTCGATGAACCCCCCGCTCTGCTCGACGGTCCCGTAGACCGTCGGGAGCCCGAGGCCCGTCCCCTTCCCGGGCGCCTTCGTCGTGAAGAACGGCTCGAAGAGGTGGGCGCGCACGTCCGCCGTCATGCCGCAACCCGTGTCCGTCACGGCGAGGGACGCGTACGGCCGCGGCGCGCTCGCGCCGGGCCCGGGCTGGTCGCGCGGCGCCTCGCGCGTCACGCGGGCCGTCTCGATCCGCAGCCGCCCGCCCTCGGGCATGGCGTCGCGGGCGTTCACGGCGAGGTTCATGATCGCCTGCTCGAGCTGGAGCGGGTCCGCCCGCACCCAGCCCGCCTCGCCGTCGGCGACGATCTCGAGGTCGACGTCCTCGCCTATGAGGTGCCGCAGCATGCCGGCCATGCCGTGGACGATGGCGTTCGGGTCGATGCGCCTCGGCTCGACGACCTGCTTGCGGCTGAAGGTGAGCAGCCGGTGCGTGAGCGCCTGGGCGCGCTCGCCGGCGCGGTGGATGTGCTCGGCCTTCCGGCGCAGCGGGTCGACGGACGGCAGGGCGCGCAGGAGCTGGGCCGAGTAGCCCGTGATGACCTGGAGGAGGTTGTTGAAGTCGTGGGCGACGCCGCCCGCCAGCCGGCCGACGGCCTCCATCTTCTGCGCCTGGCGGAGCTGGTCCTCGAGGAGCTTGCGCTCGCTCACGTCGCGCATGGCGCCGATCACGCGCACGGGCCGGCCTTCGTCGTCGCGGAGGATGTACCCGCGGTCGTGGACGTGGGCGTACGACCCGTCGGCGCGACGGTAGCGGTACTCCGCCTCGGCGACGGGCCGTCCGGAGCGCAGCACCTCCTCGAGCCCCTCCCGGCCGCCGCGGCGGTCGTCGGGGTGGATCCGGTCGAGCCACCAGCCGACGTTGGGCTCGACGTCCTCCGGCCTGTACCCGAAGAGCGCGTACAGGCCCTCGCTCCACTCGACGCGGTCGTCGACGACGTCCCAGTCCCAGACGGCGTCGTTCGTCGCCCGGGCGAGGACCTGGAAGCGCTCCTCGCTCCGTCGCACCGCGTCCTCGCCGAGCTTGCGCTCCGTTATGTCCTCGGCCAGGCCGCACACGCGCAGGACCACCCCCGCCTCGTCGCGCACGGGGAACGCCCGGTCCCGGATCCACCGGATCGAGCCGTCCGGGCGAACGATGCGGTAGCTCTCGTCGAACTCGCCGGTCTGCCGGAGCTCCAGGTTGGCCCGGCGGACCCGCTCCCGGTCGTCCTCGTGGATCGCCTCCAGCCAGGAGTCGCGCCGCGCGTAGAGGCTCGCGCAGGACCGGCCCCAGACCTGCTCGTACCTGGGGCTCACGTAGAGGAGCGGGGACGCGTCCCTCGGCGCGACCCAGAAGACGGCGCCGATGTTCTCGGCGAGCTGGCGGAACAGCTCCTCGCTCCGGCGCAGGGCGTCCTCGACCTCGGCGCGGTCGAGGGCGGCGGCGAGCACGTTCGCGACCGACTGGAGGAACCGCGCGTCCTCGGGCCCGAACGCCCGGCGGCTCGAGGCGGAGGCCCGCAGGATCCCGCGCGGGCCGCGCGAGCCGCGGACGGCGACGGCGAGCCCGTCCCCGGCCGCGTCCGTCCCGTCGCCGTCGCCGGGCGCGGGCTCGACGAGCCGGCAGCGGTCGACCTCGAGCGTGCGGGCGGCGAGATCGGTCGCCTCGCGGACGAGGGCGCGCGGGTCCTCGAGGGCGAGCGCCCGCTGGCTCAGCTCGGCGATCGCGGCCTGCTGGCGGACGCGGAGGGCGAGCGCCTCCTCCGCCTTCTTGCGGCGCACGAGGGCGCCGAGCTGGGCGGCGACCGCCGACACCGCCTCGACCAGGCGCTCGTCCTCGTCGCGCGGCTCGAGGACGAAGAACTCGATCGCGGCGACGACCTCGTCGCCCGCGAGGACGGGGATGCCGAAGCCGGCCTTGATCCCCGCCTCGCGCGCGAACGGCGCCCGCGGGAAGTTGGTGTCCTCCGTGACGTCGCGCACCCACGCCGGCCGCTTCGTCGCCCAGACGCGCCCGGGCAGGCCCGAGTCGCGCGGGAACGTGCGGCTCTCGCTGGCCGCGCGGAAGCGCTCGAGGCCGGGGACGGCCACGTGCCAGGCGGGGCTGCAGACGAGCGTCGTCCCGTCGGCGGACGGCGTCCAGGCCTGCCCCATCGCCCAGCCCGTCGCCCGGCACACCTCGTGGAGGACGGTCGCGAGGGCCGAGGTCAGGTCGGAGGCGTCGCTCACCGGGCCGACGAGGCGGAGGAGCAGCCGGCTCACTTCCTCGGATCCCATGGCCGCCAAGGATCGCAGGAACGAGGCGCGCGCGCCAGCCCGTCGATGCGGGACCTCGCCGGTGGATGCGCCGCCGGGGATCGCGTAAGCTGGGGCCGGAGTCGCAGGCGTCGCTAAGGAGAACCGGAGAGGGACGAGGAATGGAGACGCTCGGCCACTTCATCGACGGCCAGGTCGTCGCCGGACGCAGCGGGCGATCGGGCGACGTGTACGATCCGGCGCGCGGCGAGGTCCAGCGCCGGGTCGCCTTCGCCGGCGCCGACGAGACGCGGCAGGCGATCCGCGCCGCCCTGGCCGCCTTCCCGGGATGGGCGCGGACCCCGCCGCTCAAGCGGGCGCGCGTGCTCTTCCGGGCGAAGGAGCGGATCGAGAAGGAGCTCGACGGGCTCGCGGCCATCGTCACGTCCGAGCACGGGAAGGTCCTGAGCGACGCACGCGGCTCCGTCCAGCGCGGCCTCGAGGTCGTCGAGTTCGCCTGCGGCATCCCGCACCTCCTCAAGGGCGACTTCACCGAGAACGTCGGCTCGGACATCGACTCGCACTCGCTCCGCCAGCCGCTCGGCGTCTGCGCGGGGATCACGCCCTTCAACTTCCCGGCGATGGTGCCCCTCTGGATGTTCCCCGTGGCGATCGCCTGCGGGAACACGTTCGTCCTGAAGCCGAGCGAGAAGGACCCGTCGACCTCGATGCGGCTCGCCGAGCTGTTCGCCGAGGCCGGCCTGCCGGCGGGGGTGCTGAACGTCGTGAACGGCGACCGCGAGGCCGTCGACACGATCCTCACCGACCCGGGCGTGCGCGCCGTGAGCTTCGTCGGGTCGACGCCGGTCGCCGAGCACGTCTACCGGACGGCGAGCACCCACGGCAAGCGGGTGCAGGCGCTCGGCGGGGCCAAGAACCACCTCGTCGTCATGCCGGACGCCGACCTCGACCAGGCCGTGGACGCGCTCATGGGCGCGGCCTACGGCTCGGCGGGCGAGCGCTGCATGGCGGTCTCGGTCGGCGTCGCCGTGGGCGGCGTCGGCGACGAGCTCTCGAGGCGGCTGGCGGCGCGCGTGCGCGAGCTGAAGATCGGCCCCGGGACCGACGCCGCCGTCGAGATGGGCCCGCTCGTCACCCGCGAGCACCTCGCCCGGGTCAAGGGCTACGTCGACGTCGGGGTCAAGGAGGGCGCCGAGCTCGTCGTCGACGGGCGCGGGCGCCGGGTCGAGGGTTGCGAGCAGGGGTTCTTCCTCGGCGGCTGCCTCTTCGACCGCGTGACGCCGGGCATGCGGATCTACCGCGAGGAGATCTTCGGCCCCGTGCTGGCGCTCGTGCGCGTGCCCGACTTCGACGCGGCGCTGCGCGTCGTCAACGAGCACGAGTACGGCAACGGGACGGCCATCTTCACGCGCGACGGCGACGTGGCCCGGGCGTTCGCCTCGCAGGTCGCCGCCGGCATGGTCGGGATCAACGTCCCGATCCCGGTCCCCATGGCGTTCCACTGCTTCGGCGGCTGGAAGCGCTCGCTCTTCGGCGTGCAGCACATGCACGGTCCGGACGGCGTCCGCTTCTACACCCAGCTGAAGACCGTGACCTCGCGCTGGCCGACGAGCCTCCAGCGCGGCGCCGAGTTCACCATGCCGACGACGAAGTAGACCGGGCCGGTCGGATCGAGGGAGGCGGCATCCAGGGGTCGGGGCATGAGCTGCGGCGAGATCGTCGGCGAGGCCATCCGGGCGCGGGCGAAGGTCCTCGGGGAGCGCGAGCCGGCGGCCCGCTCCGGCGCGGACATCGAGGCGGTCCACGACATGCGCGTGGCCTCGCGGCGCCTGTGCGCGGCCCTGGCGGTCGGCGAGGCCGGGGCCTGCGGCGGCAGGGGCGCGGAGCGCGTCGCGAAGGCGGCGAGGCGCGTCCGGCGCGCGCTCGGGGCCCCGCGCGAGTGGGACGTGCACGCCGAGACGCTGGGCGTGCTCGAGGCGACGGCGCGCGACGACCTCGAGCGCGCCGCCATCGAGCACGCCCTCGAGTGGGTCGACGCGCGGCGGGCGAAGAAGCGGAAGAGGATGCTGAAGGCGCTCGACCGGATCGACGTCCCGCGGCTCGTCGGGCGCGCGAAGTCGCTGGCCCGGCGGCTCCGCGAGGACGCCGGCGCCGGCGCCGGCGACGGCGGCGGCGACGGGAACGGCGATGGGGACGGCGCGGGCGGCGGCGGCTCGGCCCTGGCGCCGACGGCCCTGGCGATCCTCGAGCCCCGCGCCGTCGCGGCGTTCGAGGCGCGCCCCGACGTCGAGGCCGGCGAGCCGCCCGAGGCCCTGCACGCGTTCCGCATCGCCTTGAAGAAGCTGCGCTACGCCCTCGAGCTGTTCGAGCCCGCCTTCCGCGAGGGCCACGACGTCCTCCTCGCCCGGATCAAGGCGCTCCAGGAGATCCTGGGCCGTCACCGCGACCGCGTCGTCCTCGCCGACATCCTCGGGGATCGCCGCGCCCGCCTCGAGGCCCTCGGGCGCGAGGCGCTCGCCACCGGCCTCTCGCGCGCGATCGACCGCCTGGCGGCCGAGCGGCGGAACCTCTTCCTCGAGCTCGGCGACCGCCTGCAGGGCTTCACGCGCGACGCGTTCCTTACCGACTGCCGCCGCGGCCTCGGGCTCGAGGCCGGGGCCCCGGCCCCGGCCCCGGCCCCGGACGCCGACGCGCAGCCGTAGCGCCGCGGGGATGCTCCTTGCGCCCGGGTGGACGTCCCGGAATAATGGCGACATGCCCGCCCCGTCCGAGAGGCATGCGCTGCACCCCGTGGGCCTGGGGCTCGCCCTGGTCGTGGCTTTCGGGGCGGGCGCGGCCTGGCTCGACGGCGTCGTCCGGGCCGCCTCGCCCGCGCCCGACGCCCGGGCGGCGGCCGTCCGGGAGCCGTCGCCGCTCCGCCGGAGCTCGACGTCCCGCGAGGCGGCGGGGTTCGGCGACCTCGCGCGCCTCGCCGTCGCTCCGTCGAAGGCGCCCGCGCCGCCGCGCTCGCCGGCTTCGTCGTCGCCGTTCGCCGCCGCCGCGTCGCCGGCGGGCCTTCCCTGGGCCCCGGGCGGCGACGGCGGGGCCGTCGCCGCCGCCGCCTCGCGCCACGGCGCGCCGCTCTTCACGCCGGCCGCCCATCCGAAGTCGCCTCGCGCGCCGCCCTCGCGTTCCTGATCGTGCGTTCTGTCCGCGGGCCGGAGGTCGCCCTCCGCGATCCGGGCCGCCTCGTCGATTCAGGAGAACGGGAGGCACCCATGGCCAACGAGCCCGATGCCAGCCTGGCGCCGGTCGTCGGCGGGATGCTCGTCCTCACGAGCTTGATCGCGGTCGTCCTCGCCGTCATCACGTGGAGCACGGGGACGGGGAAGTGGTTCCTCGCCGGCGCGGCGGCGATGATGGCCGGCGGGGTCGCGCTCATCGCGAGGTCGAGCGCGTCGACTTCGTGACGCCGACAGGAGGCCCTCTTGCACTTCGCCGACTTCTTGCGCGACCTCGTCGTCATCCTCGTCGGGGCGAAGCTCTGCGGCGAGCTGGCCGTGCGCCTGCGCCAGCCCGCCGTGCTCGGCGAGCTCGTGGGCGGGGTCGTGCTCGGGGTGGGGGTCCTCCGGCTGATCCACCCCCACGAGCCCGTGCTCCACAACCTGGCGGAGCTCGGCGCCCTGATCCTGCTCTTCGAGATCGGCCTCGAGTGCGACCTGCACGCCCTCCTGGCGTCGGGCGCCCGCGCGCTCGTCCTCGGCGTCACGGGGATCGTGCTGCCGTTCGTCGCCGGCTACGGGCTCATGGTCGCCTGGGGAGAGCCGACGCTCACGGCCGTCTTCATCGGGGCGTCGCTCACGGCCACGAGCATCGGCATCACGGCGCGGATCCTGGCCGACCTGGGGGCGCTCTCCTCGCCCGAGGCGCGGATCGTCATCGGGGCGGCGGTCATCGACGACATCCTCGGCATCGTCATCCTCTCGGTCGTCGAGCGCCTGGGCGCGACGGGGACCGTGGAGCTGGCCCAGCTGGCGCGGATCGTCGGCCTCGCCGTCGGCTTCGTGGTCGTGGCCGTGGTCGTCGGCCAGCTCGCGGCCGAGCGGCTGGTGAGCGTCCTCCAGCGCATGCGCTCGCGCGGGATCCTCATCGTCGGCTCTCTCGTCTTCGCCTTCGCCCTCGCGCTCGGGGCGCACGCGATCGGGTCGGCGACGATCATCGGCGCGTTCACGGCCGGCCTCGTGCTCGCCCGGACCGACCCCAAGGTGGACATCGAGCACGCGCTCAAGCCGATCGCCGACCTGTTCGTCCCCATCTTCTTCGTGGTCGTGGGCGCGCAAGTGGACGTCCGCATCCTGAACCCGCTCGTGCCGGCGAACCGCCCGGTCATCGTCCTGGCGCTCGTCCTCACGCTGGTGGCGATCGCGACCAAGTGGGCGGCCGGGTTCGCCGTGACCGGGCGGAACCTGCGCCGCGTGGCCATGGGCGCCGCCATGGTGCCGCGCGGCGAGGTCGGCCTCATCTTCGCGCAGGTCGGGCTGGCCTCGAGGGCCGTGACCCCGGAGCTCTACGCCGGCGTCGTCGTCGTCGTCATGGCGACGACCTTCTTCGCCCCGCCGGTCCTGGGCGTGCTGTTCGGCCGGCGGCGGGCGGCGGCGGGCGGCGAGCTCAGTCCGCCGCCGCCCTGAGCTGGGCGGGCTGGAGGAGGAAGCCGAGCGCGCCGCCGTCCTGCAGCTCCGCCGGGTCGCACTCGACCAGGCAGAGCGCGGCCTTCTTGAGCGTCAGGCGCAGGCCCGAGGGGTCGCCGGTGAGGAGGAAGGCGGCGAGGCGCGAGAGGCCGGGCTCGTGGCCGACGAGGAGGACGGAGCCTGCGCCCGCCGTCGCGAGGCGGGCCAGCTCCCGGACGACCTCCGTGGGCGGGGCGCCGGGCTCGAGGACGGGCGTCTCGACGACGGCCGACGGCGGGAGGCCGAGCTCCAGGGCGGCGATGTCGGCCGTCTGCCGGGCGCGGACGAGCGGGCTCGTGAGGACCGTCTCGACCGCGATGCCGAGGGCCCGCATGCCGCGGGCCGCCTGGCGCGTCTTCCTCAGGCCCTCGGGGGTGAGCGCCCGGTCGCGGTCCTGTCCGACGCCGACCTCCTCGCGCGGGGTCGCGGGCCCGTGACGGAGGATGTGGATGCGCAAGGCGGGGTCTCCCCGGGTCAGGCCCCGGCGGGCCTCATGGAGCTCGCGGACGGCGGCGGCACCGGCGCCGCCGCCGGCTCGCGCTCGAGCAGCTCGCGCACGGGCGCGCGGAGCGCGGCCTGCACGCCGTCGATCGCCCCGCGGGCGTCGAAGACGTGGAAGCCGTACTCGGACGTCATGCGGTCGAACTCCTCGAGCAGCAGGCTCTGGTGGGTCGTGAAGGAGTCGTAGATGTCGAGCTCGGGGTGGCGGTCCTTTCCCGCCTCCCAGTAGTCGATCCCGCTCGTCAGGAGGACGCGGCGCGCGAGCGTCCGGACGTCCACCTTGAGGTAGAGGACGAGGTCCGGCAGCGGCGCGAGCGAGAAGAGGCGCGTCACCCACTGCCGGTCGATGCCGCGGACGGCGGCGCGGGCGATCGCCGTGTAGATGTAGCGGTCGGAGAGGACGACGTACCCGGCGCGCAGGGCGGGCAGGATCTCCTTCTCGAGCCGGTCGGCGAAGTCGCAGGCGTAGAGGAGCGTGTAGGTGAGGCGCGAGAGGTTGTGGCCGCTCTTCGCCTCGTGGATCGTGTCGCTCACGAGGGCCGACCGCGCCCACCCCGTCTCGGCGACGGCGTAGCCCGAGACCTCGAGCCACTCGCGGAGGAGCGAGATGTGGGTCGAGCGGCCGACGCCGTCCGTCCCCTCGACGACGATGAGCTTGCCGGCCGACTCGATGTTCTCGAGGTAGCGCGGGACGGGTCCGTAGAAGCGGAGGCCGCTCACAGCTCGTCCTCGCCGAGCTCGATCCCGAACCGCCGCGCCACGGCCGTCCGCACCCGGCGCTGCTGCTCGGGGATCGGGAGGGTCGCGTCGATCGTCACGAGCCCGAACTCGTCCGCGAGCTTCTCGTACTCGGCGACCACCCGCGACTGGAAGAGCCGGAACGACTCGATCGCGTCCGGCGACAGGCCGAGGTCCATGCCCGCCTCGTAGTACTTGAGCTTGAACCGCGCCGCGAGCAGGCGCCCGACCGAGACCTCGACCGGGACGCGGAAGTAGAACCCGAGGTCGGGGCGCACGGAGAAGGAGTAGAGGTTGCGCAGCCACTCGGGGTGGACGCCGCGCGCCTGGTCGCGGGCGAAGGCCGTGTAGACGTAGCGGTCGGCGACGACGAGCATGCCGGCCTTGAGCGGCGGCACGATCTGGTAGAGGTGCCGGTCGGCGAAGTCGGTCGCGTGGAGGAGGGAGAACGTGATCGGCGTGAGCGAGGCCTTCTTCTTGCCGGCCTTCGTCGCCTTCTTCACGAGCGGGGACGAGTTCCACTCCGTGTAGAACACGGGCATGTGCCGGCTCGCGAGCCACTTCCGGAGGAGCTGCTGCTGCGTCGTCTTCCCGGAGCCGTCGATGCCCTCGACGACGATCAGCGACCCCGGGAAGTCATGCGGTCGGACCTGCGACGACATGATGCTCGTCTCCCCTGGCATCGGTCCCCGCCGCCCCGTCGCCGTCGCCGTTGTCGCTGCCGCCGCCGTTCGCGGCGGTCCCGCCGCCGCCGCCGCCGCCATCGCCGACACGGCTGCCGTCGCCGCCCGCGACGCGGGCATCGTCGACGACGATCTCGACGTCGCGCCCGAGCGCCCGCGCGAGCAGCGCCGACTTGCGCCGCGCCGCCCACAGCTCGAGCTCGGCGTCGCCGTCGACGATGGCGCGGACCTCGAGCCGGTCGGGGGCGACGGCGCAGCGCACGGCCCGCACGACCTGGAACTGGCTGCGGTCGAGGCCCTCGGCGATCCGCAGGATCCCGGCGAGCAGCCGCACGAGCCGGCGCCCGCGCCGCGGCAGCGACCCGAACTCGCGGTGCCGGCGCTTCGGCATGGCCTTGCGGTGGTAGCGCGTGATGAGGGCCATGAGCTCGACCTCCTCGTCGGTGAAGCCGCGGAGGTCGGCGTTGCGGATCATGTAGTAGCCGTGGTGCTCGTGGCGCTCGAAGCCCAGGTGCTTGCCGACGTCGTGGATCAGGGCCGCGTCCTCGAGGAGGCGCCGCTCGGGCAGTCCCAGCCCGTGGATCTTCCCGGTCTGGTCGAAGATCGAGAGCGCGAGCTCGGCCACGCGCTCGGCGTGCGGCCCCGCCTGCCCGGAGCGGCGCGCGAGGTCGAGGGCGCTGCGGCGGCGGATGTCGGGGACCTCCTCCTCGGCCCGGAGGCGGTCCGCCTGGCGCGCGAGATAGTCGAGGACGACGCCCTCGCGCAGCGCGCACTCGCAGAGGGTCAGCGACTCGGCGCGCGCGATCTCGAGCAGCGTCGCGACGAGCAGGCCGGCCAGGTGGATCGTGTCCGCGCGCTGGGCGTCGACGCCGGGCAGGCGCGCCCGCGCCGCCGCGTCGAGCCCGGCGAGCCGCTCGGCCAGGTCCCGGACCTCCTCGGCCCGCACGACCTGGCCGTTCGGCGAGATCCACGGCTCGCGCCCGCGCCGCAGCCAGGCGGCCGCCCCGAGCCCGAGGATCGACCCCGACGTCCCGACGGCGAGCTGGAAGCCGACGTCGCGCGCCCGCGCGAGCACGGGCTCGGCGCGCTCGCGCACGAACGCCTCGAGCGCCTTGCGCGCCTTCGCCGGCAGCGGGTCCTCGCGCCCGAAGAGGTCGCGGAGCCGCTGGACGCCGAGCTTCAGGTGCTGGCTCAGGCGGAGCTCGCGCGCCCCGCCGACCGTGACCTCGACGCTCCCGCCGCCCACGTCGACGATCAGGGCGCGCCGGTCCGTGAGGTCGATCGCGTGGCGGACGGCGAGGTAGATGAGGCGGGCCTCCTCGTCGCCCGAGACGACGTTGGCGACGATCCCCGTCTCGCGCTTGACGGCGTCGAGGAAGTCGCCGCCGTTCAGGGCCTCGCGGACGGCGCTCGTGGCGACGGCGATGACCTCGTCGACGCCGAAGCGCTCGGCGAGCTTCCGGTAGCGCGCGAGCGTGGCGAGGCCGGCGCGGATCGCGCCGTCGTCGAGCCGGCCCGAGCGGAACGCCCCGGCCCCGAGCTTGACCATGTCCTTCTCGCGGTCCACGATCTCGAACGAGTGGTCGCTCGTGGCGCGCACGATGATCATGTGCAGCGAGTTGGAACCGATGTCGATGGCGGCGAGCTTCATGTTTCCGAGTTTACCAAGTGTGGCGGCGAGGCGCCGCCCGGGCGAGTCAATTTGCCGCGACGGGCGAGTGAAGGGCGCGTGAAGACGAGACCGGCGGTCCGCTCCCCCCCGTGCAGCCGCGCCCGAAGCCTGGCATACTGGGGGGGCTCGTGGGGATCTACGACCGCGACTACACGCGACGCGAGGAGGGCGCCGGCACGGGCGAGGGCGGGCTCGTGCGCGGCCACTCGACCGTCAAGGTCCTGATCCTCGCGAACATCGCCATCTTCGTGGTCTGGCAGCTCGGCGGGGCCGGGCGCCACGGCGACGCGGCCCCGTGGCTCTACGAGCACCTGACGGTGAGCGCCCGGGGCGTCCTCCTGCACCTGCGCCTCCACACCCTCCTCACGTCGGCGTTCTCGCACCGCGAGCTCTTCCACATCTTCTTCAACATGCTCTTCCTCTGGTGGTTCGGGAAGGAGCTCGAGGACAGCTACTACGGCTCGCGGAACCTCCTCTTCCTCTACCTCCTCGGGGCCGTGACCGCGTCTGCCGGACACGTCCTGCTGAACGTCGCCCAGGGCGTGGACATCCCGGCGCTCGGCGCCTCGGGCTCGGTCATGGCGATCCTCGTCGTCTGCGCGTTCCTCTTTCCGGACCGCCCGATCTACGTCTTCGGGATCGTGCCCGTGGCGCTCAAGTGGCTCGTCGTCGGCTACGTGGCCCTCGACCTCCTGCCGGTCCTCTCGGGCGTGCCGGACGGGATCGCGCACGCCGCGCACCTGGGCGGCGCGCTGGCGGGGGCGGCCTTCTACAAGCTCGACCTCCGGCCCTTCCACCCCGACGGAAGCTGGCGCTTCCGGCTCCGCGGCGGCCGGCCGGGCGGCGCGACGGGGCGCCGGGGGACGGCCCCGGCCCCGGGCCCGCGCCCCGAGGTCCGGGCCCGCGGCGACTCCGAGGTCGACGCCCGCGTCGACGAGCTCCTTCGCAAGATCAGCCGCGACGGGATCACGAGCCTGACGGAGGAGGAGCGGGAGTTCCTGAAGGGCGCGAGCAACCGGTACCGGTAGGGGCTCGCCGGCGAGCCGGGCACCCGCTTGCCTCTTCTCCGGGGGGTCGGGTCAGGGTGAGGTTTGGGCGTCGGCCCTGGGCAAGTGCTTCCACCCCCGCGCCGTCCGCCAGTTTCTCGCTCGAGTACCGCCCGCGATCAGCTCGGCGATTCGCCTCGAGATCGACTCGGTCTTTCCCGACCCGGCGCAAGCGATGACCTGAAGGGAGCCACCCCGGTGATCGACCACCCGCTGCTGCTGCGGGGAGAGGCGCACGCCGCCCGCGGGCGCCGCACCGAGCCCGGTCGCTGCGGTACTACCGGACGGAGGGCGAACGATGCGTCTCTGTGGAAGCACGAAGTTCAGGGCGGCCCGGGCGCTCGACGAGCGGCTCCGCGAGCTGACCCGGCGGGAGCGGCGGGCGGAGGCGGATCTCGCGGGCGCGTTGCTCGAGATGGCTGATACGAAGCTCCATCGCATGCTCGGCTTTCCGAGCCTCGGCGACTACGCCGAGGTCCGGCTCGAGATGCCGGCCGGCAAGGCGCGCCAGCTCGTCGAGCTCGCACGGCGGTTGAAGGAGCTGCCCGCGCTCGAGCGGACGTTCCGCGACGGCGACCTCTCGTGGACGAAGTGCCGCCAGGTCGCGCGCGTCGCCACGAAGGAGACCGAGCAGGCGTGGATCGGGAGGGCGAAGGCGACGACGAACCGGGAGCTAGAGGACGAGGTGGCCCGCGAGAAGGGAGAAACGCCCAAGGTCCGGCTCGTGCTCGAACTGACGCGCGAGCAGGCGGCCGACATCGAGGATGGCGTCCGCCACCTGCGCGAAGCGTGCGGCCCGGGGCTCGGGCTCGGGGCGGCCATCGCCATGCTGGTGCGCCAGGCCGCCGCCCCGCCGGTCGACCGGCCCGGGCACCAGGTCGTCATTCACGAATGCCCGACCTGCAAGAGTGCGTCACGTGACGCAGCCGGCGGCCCGGTCGCGGTCGGACCGGAGGCGCTCGCGGAGGCGAAGGCGGACGCCGAGGTCCTCGACCTCCGCGGCGGCGGCACCGGCACGCGCTCCGTCACGATCCCGCCGGCGGTGCGCCGGGCCGTGATCGCGCGCGACCACGGCCGCTGCGTGATCTGCGGCAACCGGAAGTGGCTCCACGTCCACCATCTCGACCGGCGCTCGCAGGGCGGATCGAGCCACGACCCGGACGGGCTCTGCATCCTGTGCTCGACGTGCCACAAGAAGCTCGTGCACGGCGGCTTCGTCCGGCTCGAGGGGAGGGGCGGCGCGCTCGAGGCCGTGCTCCACGACGGAACCCGCCTCCCGGCGGGCGGGGGCCGCCCGCCGGCGCTGAGGGCGCAGCCCACGCCAGGCGATGCGCCCGCGCGGCGCGTCGTCCCGGCCTATCTTCGCGAGCTCGTCGGCGCCACGCACCGGGAGATCGGGGACGAGTCGCTCCTCGCGGCACTCGGCGAGCGGCCGGCGCTCGCGGGGTAGCCCGGCGAGCGCCGGATCAGAACGCCTCGCGCGGGCTCCTCGGCCGCGGCGCCGGCCCCGCGCCGGGCTTGGGGCCGAAGGCCGCGCGCACGATGTCGATCGGGACGGCGTAGGACGTCCCGTAGTGGGCCGAGGCGACGTGGATGCCGACGATCCGGCCCTCGACATCGACGAGCGGCGCCCCGGCGGCGAACGGGCCGCAGGGCGCGTCGTGGGAGATCACGCGCTCGTAACCGCGCGGGGCCGAGCCGGCCGCGAAGCCGCGCCGGAGCTTGAAGGCGGCCTCGAGGGCGCGCGTGAGCTCCACGATCTCGTCGGCCCCGACGGCCTTCGCGAGCCGTCCGATCCCGGCGACGATCCGCTCCTGGAGGTCCGGTCCGCCCCGGGCGGCGAGGAGGCGGGCGACGTTCTCGCCGATCGGGCGCGGCGGGGCGCTGACCACGCCGGCCGCGAGGACGCCCTCGGGGCCGACGACCGCGACGACGGTTCCGACCGGGCGCGCCGCCGCGAGGGCCGACGTGGGGAGCGGTTCGCCGGTCTCGAGCGAGGCGAGGAGGAGGTCGTGCGCGGGCGCGCGCCCGACGACGCGGAAGCGGCGGCCGGCTTCGTCCGAGAGCCGGTCGCCCGGCCCGAAGGCGCTGGCGCAGGCGACGACGTCGGTCGCCGAGATGGCCGTCCCGAGGCCCTTGCGGCCGGCGTCGTCGGCGAGGCTCACGACCGGCCGGCGCCTCGCGGCCGCCCCCACGCCCCGGAACGCCGCGGCGAGGGCGCGGTTGCGGGGCGAGGTGCGCGTGCGCTTGACGAAGGCGTCGGCCGCCTCGGGCGCACCCGCGGCCTCGGCCGGGGCGGCGCCTGCGGGCGCGCGGCCGCCCTCGCCGCGCGGCGCCGGCGTCTTCAGCCGCTCGTCCATCATCCGGCGGACGATCGGGTCGAGCCGGTCCTCGAGGACCTTCAGGAGCGGGTTCGACTCGGGGTCGAGCGTCCGCCCGCCCGGGAGCCGGACGACGCCGCCGCGCAGCGTCTCGAGCCGGTCGGCGACGAGCTCGCAGGGCACGGCGAACGAGTCGACGCCGCCCTTCTCGTCGCCGAAGTTCACGGCGCCGTTGATCCCGACGAGCCGGCCCTCGGCATCGACGAGCGGGCCGCCGGAGTTGCCGGAGAAGATGGGGACGTCGGTGCGGATCGCGTCCGAGTAGTCGAGGATGCCGACGGTCGGCCCGCGCGCGCTGCGCCCGAGCGCCCGCCCGACCGTGAACGTCGGGCTCGGGTCGGCGCCGCGCGGCCCGCCCGGAAAGCCGAGCGCGCAGAGGAAGGTCCCCTCGGCCGGGCGCTCGACGACGACCTTGAAGTGCGGCAGCGGGGCGGCCTCGGGCTCGACGGGGTCGAGCACGGCCAGGTCCTTCTCGTAGTCGATCCCGACGCGCCGGTAGAGGACGCGGCGCCCGTCGTGGCGCAGGATGACGGCGTAGCGCGCGCCGGCGGCGACGTGGGCGTTGGTGACGACGGTCCCGGAGGAGTCGACGACGGCGCCGCTCCCGAGGCCGATCACGCCGAAGACGCAGACCGTCTTGGGCGTCGCCTCGGCCGCGACCGAGACGAAGCGGGCCGAGAGCCGGGCGGCCTCGTCGCGCCCGAGCTCGCGGGCGTCGGGCTCGCGCTCCTGCGCGCGGGCGAGGCCGGGGGTGACGGCGGCGGCGGCGCCGAGCGCCCCGGCGAGGATGAAGACGAGCAGCGCGCGAACGGGCGAAGCGTGGCTCACGGCGATTCCCTCCTCCTCAAGAGATCAGGTACGCGCGCGGAGGCGCCGTCGTTGGGTAAACTCGTCTTCGTGACTCCCGGGCCGCCGCCGCCGCGCCTCTACGCGGACCTCGCGCCGTGGTTCCACCTCCTCACGGCCCCCGCGGACTACGCGGACGAGGCGGCCCGCTACGTCGCCCTCCTGCGCGAGGCCCTGGGCGCCGGCGCGCCGCTCGGCGCCGTCCTCGAGCTCGGCTCGGGGGGCGGCAACCTCGCCTCCCGTTACGAGCGCGAGGTCGGGCGCGCGACGCTCGTCGACCTCTCGCCCGGGATGCTGACTCTCAGCGAGACGATCAACCCGGACTGCGAGCACGTCCAGGGCGACATGCGGACGGTGCGGCTCGGCCGCGTCTTCGACGCCGTGATCGTCCACGACGCGGTCTGCTACATGACCACCGGGTCCGACCTGCAGGCCGCGCTGCGCACGGCGTTCGAGCACTGCCGGCCAGGCGGCGCGGCGATCTTCATCCCGGACTTCGTGCGCGAGACGTTCGCCCCCGGCACCGACCACGGCGGCCACGACGACCCCGCGAGCGGCCGCGGGCTTCGCTATCTCGAGTGGACGACCGATCCCGACCCGACCGACTCGACCTACGACACCGACTTCGTCTACCTGCTGCGCGAGCCGGGGCGGCCGCTTCAGGTCATCCACGACCACCACGAGGCCGGGCTCTTCGCCCGGGCGGACTGGCTCGCCTGGCTCCGCGACGCGGGCTTCGAGGCGCGCGCCGTCCGGCCCGACCCCGGGGCCGACCCCGCCTGCGGCGGCGAGCTGTTCCTCTGCCGGCGCCCGGGGTGAGGTCGGGGGTCGCGCGGCTATCGGGGCTCGTGGCCGCGGTCCGGCCCGATCGAGCCGGGGCCGCGCCAGCGCTCGCGGAAGGCGAGCGAGCGCCGCGCCAGGTCCTCGAGGTCGAGAGGGGTGAAGAGGGCCTCGAGCCGCGGGAAGACCTGCCGCTCCTCGAGGCGCGCGTGCGCGTCGAGGCGCTCGCCGATGCGGGCGGCGAGGTCGCGGACGTCGCCGGCGGCGCCGCGCCCGAGCCGCTCCTCGAGGTCGGCGGCCGCCTCCCGCAGCCAGGCGTGGTCGTCGAGGAGGCGGCGCACGTCCTCGCTCGCCGTCGGCGGCTCGTGGCGCGCGAGGATCGGGAGCAGGACCTCCTCCTCCTCGCGGAAGTGGTGGAGGACGTCCTCGTGCCAGGGCACGACGAAGGCGCGCGCCGCCTCCTCGACCGTCCCGGCGTCGGGCTCGCCGGCCGCCGCGCGCCTGAGCGCGCGGGCGTGGACGAGGGCCAGCAGGTGGTCGCGCGAGAGATCGTGCAGGGAGACGTGTCGCTTCACGGCCGTCCGCCGCCAACGTAGCCCCGATGGGTCGGGCGGGTCAAGTTCCGCGCCTCTCGACTTGCATCTCGCAACGCACCGCGTCATAGTTGAGTCGTCATGGCGGTCCCCGGTCCCGACCAGCGGCCCGGCCCCGCCCCCGACCGCGAGCGCGACGCCTGCGGCATCGGCTTCGTCGCCCGCGTCTCGGGCGAGGCGAGCCACGATGTCGTCGAGTCGGCCCTCGTCGCCCTCGCGAGCCACGCGCACCGCGGGGCGATCGGCGCCGACGGCAAGACGGGCGACGGCGCCGGCGTCCTCTGCCGCCTCCCGTACCCGTTCTTCGCCCGCGAGCTCGAGCGCGCGCTCGGCGCCCGCGCCGGCGGCCTCGGCGGCGCCGCCGGCGCCGTGCCCGCGCCCGGCGACCTCGCCCTCGGCCAGGTCTTCGCCCCGCGCGGCGACGAGGCGCGCGCCCGCGCCATCATCGAGGAAGGGCTCCGCGCCGAGGGGCTCGAGCCGCTCGCCTGGCGCGAGGTGCCGGTCGACCTCGGCGCGCTCGGCCGCTACGCGGCCAAGGTGCGCCCCGAGATCCTCCAGGTCTTCGTGCGCCGCGGCCCCGGGGTCGGCCCGGGCGACGCCTTCGAGCTCGCGCTCTACCGCGCGCGCAAGCGCTTCGTCCTCCGCGCCCGCACGGTCGGCCCGAAGGACCTCTACGTCCCCTCGCTCTCGCACCGCACGATCGTCTACAAGGGGCTGCTCCTCGCGCCGTACCTGGGCGACTTCTTCGCCGACCTGCGCGACCCGCTCTTCGCCTCGCCGGCCTGCGTCTTCCACCAGCGCTACAGCACGAACACGCGCCCGAGCTGGAAGCTCGCCCAGCCGTTCCGCCTCGTCTGCCACAACGGCGAGATCAACACGATCGAGGGCAACTTCCACTGGATGCGCGCGCGCGAGGCGGCCCACCACACGACGATCTGGGGCGAGGGGCACGCCGACTACTACCACGTGATCGACGAGACGGGCAGCGACTCGTCCCAGCTCGACAACGCGCTCGAGCTGTTCGTGCGCCAGGGCTACGACGTCCGCCACGCGCTCCTCATGATGGTCCCCGAGGCCTGGGAGGGCCTCGCGCCCGGCGACATGCCCGGCCCGCTCCGCGCGTTCTACCGCTTCCACGAGAGCTTCATGGAGCCCTGGGACGGGCCGGCGGCGCTCGCCTTCCTCGACGGCCGGCACGTCGGCATGACGCTCGACCGCAACGGGCTTCGCCCGGCGCGCGTGACGATCACGAGCGACGGGCTCGTCGTCGCGGCGAGCGAGGCGGGGGCGCTCGCCATCGACGAGCGCCGCGTCGCCCGCAAGGGCATGCTCGGGCCGGGCGAGATGATCGCCGTCGACCTTGAGCGCCACGAGGTCCTGCCGGACCGCGTCGTGAAGTCGCGCTGCGCCGGCGAGAAGCCGTACGCGGTGCTGGCGGCGCGCCGGTTCATCCCGCTCGACGCGGCCGAGCGGATCGAGTCGCCGCCGCCCGGATGGCCGGCGGGCGACGACCTGACGCGGACGCGCGCCGCCTTCGGCTACACGAGCGACGAGGAGGTCATCGTCTTCCGCTCGCTCGTCGCCGAGGGGCGCGAGCCGGTCGGCTCCATGGGCGACGACACGGCCCTGGCCGCGCTCTCGCCCTTCCACCGCCCGCTGTTCCACTACTTCAAGCAGCGGTTCGCGCAGGTGACGAACCCGCCGATCGACCCGATCCGCGAGGAGATCGTCATGTCCTGCCGCACGCACCTCGGGCGGCGCGGCAACGTCCTTAACCCGCTCGCCGAGGACGTGCGGCTCCTCGAGTGCGAGCACCCGATCCTCGACCCCGCGCAGCTCGCGCGCGTCGAGGCGCTCGCCCGCGACTCCGCCTTCCGCACGCGCCGCGTGGACACGACCTGGCCGGTCGAGCGCGGGCCGGCGGGGCTGCTCCCGGCGCTCGAGCGCGTCGTCGAGGAGGCCGAGACGGCGGTCGACGAGGGGGCGCGGATCGTCGTCCTCCACGACCGCGCGGTCGGCCCGGAGCGGACGTTCGTGCCCTCGCTGCTGGCCGTGGCCGCGGTCAACGAGCGCCTGATCCGCACGGGCAAGCGGCTCCAGGCGAGCATCGTCATCGACAGCGGCGAGCCGCGCGAGGTCCACGACCTCGCCTGCCTCATCGGCTTCGGCGCCGGCGCCGTGCACCCCTGGCTCGTCTACGCGGGGGCGCCCGCGTCCGCCCCGAACGTGCCGCTGAGCGACGCCATCGCCCACTTCCGCACGGCCGCCAAGAAGGGCCTCCTCAAGGTCATGTCGAAGATGGGGATCGCGCACCTCGCGAGCTACCGCGGGGCGCGGATCTTCGAGGCGATCGGGCTCGCGCGCGAGCTCTGCGCCCGCTGGTTCCCGGGGACGGAGTCGCGCCTCGGGGGCGTGGGCCTCGAGCGGATCGCGCGCGACGTGCTGGCGTGGCACGCGGCCGCGTACGCGGGCGCGCGCGAGGGCGGGGCGCCCAGGCTCCGGACGCTCGGCTTCTACAAGCCGAAGGCGGGCGGCGAGGTCCACGCCTTCTCGCCGGCGGTCGTGCACGCGCTGCACGCGGCGGTCGGGCTCGATCCGAAGAAGGCGGCGGGGGAGCCGGCGCCGCCGCCGGCGGAAGCGAGCGGCGGGACCATCACCGAAGCCTACCGCCGCTACGCCGACCTCGTCCACGAGCGGCCGCCCGTCTTCCTCCGCGACCTCCTCGGGCTGAAGAAGCTGCTGCCGCCGGTGCCCCTCGCCGAGGTCGAGCCGGCGCCGGCGATCCTGCGCCGCTTCTCGACGGGCGGCATGAGCCACGGCTCGCTCTCGAGCGAGGCCCACCGGAACCTCGCCATCGCGCTCAACCGCCTCGGCGCGCAGAGCAACGCGGGCGAGGGCGGCGAGGACGAGGACCGCTTCGGGACCGAGGCGAGCAGCGCCATCAAGCAGGTCGCGTCCGGGAGGTTCGGCGTGACGGCCGCCTACCTCGTCTCGGCCCGCGAGCTCCAGATCAAGATGGCGCAGGGCTCGAAGCCGGGCGAGGGCGGCCAGCTCCCCGGGCACAAGGTGAGCGCCGAGATCGCCAGGATCCGCCACACGACGCCGGGCGTGGCCCTCATCTCGCCGCCGCCGCACCACGACATCTACAGCATCGAGGACCTCGCCCAGCTCATCTACGACCTGAAGCAGGCGAACCCGCAGGCGCTCATCTCGGTCAAGCTCGTGAGCGAGACCGGCGTCGGGACGATCGCGGCCGGCGTCGCCAAGGGGTACGCCGACACCGTCCACCTGGCGGGGCACTCGGGCGGGACGGGCGCGTCGCCGCTCGGCTCGATCAAGCACGCCGGCCTGCCGTGGGAGCTCGGGCTCGCCGAGGCGCAGCGCGCGCTCATCGCCAACCGGCTGCGCGACCGCGTGCGGCTCCGCGTGGACGGCTCGTTCCAGACCGGACGCGACGTCGTCCTCGCGGCCCTGCTCGGCGCCGACGAGGTCTCGTTCGGCACGGCGGCCCTGATCGCCGAGGGCTGCATCATGGCCCGCACGTGCCACACCAACAACTGCCCGGTCGGGGTCGCGAGCCAGCGCCCCGACCTCCGGGCGAAGTTCCCGGGTCGCCCCGAGCACGTCGTCTCGTTCCTCCGCCAGGTCGCGGAGGAGGTCCGCGAGACCATGGCCTCGCTCGGCTTCCGGACGTTCGACGAGATGGTCGGGCGCGTCGAGTTCCTCGAGCAGGCCGTCTGCGGCGAGGCGGTCGGCAGCCTCGACCTCGCCCCGCTCCTCCAGCCGCCCGTCAAGGCCGAGAAGCCGCGGCGCGCGATGGCGGCCCGCAACGACCCGCCGGGAACGGGCGCGGCGGCGCTCGGCGAGGAGGTCGCCCTGACCGTGATGGCGCGCCTCGCCCGCGCGCACGGCAACGGCGCCGGGCCGATCGTCGTCGGCGACCCCGAGCCGCTCGCCATCCGCAACACGGAGCGCACCGTCGGCGCCCGCCTGGGCGGCGAGATCGCCCGCCGCTTCGGCGCGGGCGGCCTCGCGCCGGGCGCGGTCCGCGTGCGCTTCCGCGGCGCCGCCGGCCAGAGCTTCGGCGCCTTCCTCCCGCGGGGCGTCGCGTTCGACCTCGAGGGCGAGGCGAACGACTACGTGGGCAAGGGCCTCTCGGGCGGCGAGGTCGCGATCCGCCCGCCGGCCGGGGCGCCGTACGCGAGCCACGAGAACGCCATCGTCGGCAACACCGTGCTCTACGGCGCGACCGCGGGCCGCCTCTTCGCCGCCGGGCGCGCCGGCCAGCGCCTCTGCGTCCGCATGAGCGGCGCGACCGCCGTCGTCGAGGGCGCCGGCGACCACTGCTGCGAGTACATGACGGGCGGCGTCGCCGTCATCCTGGGTCACGTCGGCCGCAACTTCGGCGCCGGGATGACGGGCGGCGTCGCCTACGTGTTGGACGACGACGGGCGCCTCGGGGACCACCTGAACCCCGAGCTCGTCGAGGCGCGCCCCGTCTCGAGCCCCGCCCACGAGGCCGAGCTGCGCGACCTCGTCCGGGAGCACTTCGCCCGCACGGCGAGCGCGCGCGCCCGCGCCCTCCTCGACGGGTGGGAGGCCGCGCTCGCCCGCTTCCGCCGCGTCGCCCCGCGCGAGGCGGTCGCCACGATCGAGAACGCCAACGAGGGCGTGACGGGCGAGGCGGCGGCGGCGGCCCGGTAGCGCCCGCGTCCGCATCCCGCCCGGGCGCGAAACTCCCGCCGGGGGCCGCGCGTTCAGATGGTGGAGCCCGAGCGGGCCCCGGGGAGGGGGCCGTCGTCTCCGCGCACGGAGGATCTCGGCATGCGGACGAAGCCGGCGCGGGTCCGGGGGCGGCGGTGGGGGTGGGCGTTCGCGACGGCCGTCGCCGCGCTCTGCTTCGCCCTCGGCGCGCCCGCGGCCCTCGCGCAGGAGGACGAGCCGACGGAGGCGGAGAAGGAGGAGATCGCCACGCTCGTCCGCCGCCTGAACGGCCGGGCGCCGAACCTGCGGGCGAGCGCGGCCGGCTCGCTCGGCGGGTACGGGCCCAAGGCCCGGTCGGCCGTGAACGCGCTTCTGACGCGGCTCAAGGGCGATCCGGACGTCGGCGTGCGCTGCGCGGCGGCCGAGGCCCTCGGGCGGATCGACGACGGCTCGGCGAACGTCGTCTCGGCGCTCGCGACCGCCCTCGGGAAGGACGACGCCCTGCGCCGGAGCGCCGCCTACGCGCTCGGCGTGATCGGGCCCAAGGCCTCGAAGGCCGTCCCGGCGCTGCGCGACGCCCTGAGGACCGAGGACGCGCCGGCGCGTCGCAACGTCATCCGGGCGCTCGGCCGCATCGGCTCGGACGTCGAGAAGACGCGCCTCGAGATGGCGAAGCTCGTGAGGCCCGGGCTCGCCGACGGCGACCGCGACGTGCGGCGCGCCGCCGCCCTCGCCCTCGTCTGGCTCGATGCCGGCGACGCCGCCGTCGTCGCGCCGCTCGGCGAGGCCGTCGGCGACTCGCGCGAGGCGGTGGACACGCGCATCGAGTCCGCCGAGGCGCTCGGGCGGCTCGGGCCCGCCGCGAAGGACGCCGTCCCGCCGCTCGTCGCGGCGCTGAAGGAGGTCTTCAAGCCCGTCCCCGGGATCCTCTACCAGGACGAGATCCAGAAGCGGCACCAGGAGCTGCGCCGGACGGTCGCGCGCGCGCTCGGCGCCATCGGCCCGGCCGCGAAGGACGCGCTCCCGGCGCTCGAGGCGGTGCGGCAGGACCAGGACGAGCCCCTGCGGGAGGCGGCGAAGCAAGCCATCGAGCGGATCAAGGCCGGGAGCTGATCGCCGGCCGGGCGGGGGGACCGGGACGGCGGCGATGAGCGAGGCGCCGGACGCGCGGCGGATGCACGACGCGAACCGCGTCGCCTGGGACGAGGCGGCCGTCGCGTACGAGGGCGAGGTCGACGCGCGGGTCGCCTTCCTCCGCGCCGGCGGGACGAGCTTCTGCCCGCCCGAGCGGCCGTTCCTCCGGGGCGTCTCGGGTCGCGTCGTCCATCTCCAGTGCGCCGCCGGGCAGGACACGCTGTCGTTCCTCGGCATCGGCGCGTCCGAGGTCGTCGGGATCGACATCAGCGAGCGCATGATCGCCTGCGCCGAGGCGACGGGCCGGGCCCTCGGCGCGCGCGCCCGATGGATCCGGGGCGACGTCCTCGACGCGCCGGCCGACCTCGACGGGACGGCCGACTGGGTCTACACGGGGCGCGGCGCGCTCTGCTGGCTCATGGACCTCGGCGCCTGGGCCGCCGTCGTCGCCCGCCTCCTCAAGCCGGGCGGGGCGCTCTACATCTTCGAGGGCCACCCCGTCGCCGCCCTCTTCGACACGGAGGCGGACGAGGTCCGCCTCGACCCCGACGGGGGCGACTACTTCCGCGCCGAGCCGCTCCCGAGCCGGGGCTGGCCGAGCACCTACGTCGGCGACGTGCTCCCGGGAGAGCGGTCCCTCAAGTACGAGCGGGCCTGGAAGCTCTCGGACGTCGTCAACGCGGTCGTCGGCGCGGGGCTCGCCCTCGTCCGGCTCGAGGAGCACCCGGAGCCGTTCTGGAACGAGTTCCCGCGGCTCCCGGACGAGGTCCGGCGGCGCTTCCCGAGCACGTTCTCGCTCCTCGCCCGGCGCCCGGGGTAGGGCCGGCCGGCGGCCCGGTCCCTCGGGCCCGGGCTACGGCGCCGGCGTCGCCGCCGCGCCGCCCGGCACGGCGCCGTTCGTCCGGCGGCGGAGCAGGAGCTTGGCGCCGAGCGAGACGAGGGCGAGGGCGAGGAGCAGGCCCCAGACGTCGGCCCGCATGACCTCGACGGCCGTCCCCGCCCGCCTCGCCTCGTAGGCGACCTTCCCGTAGATGAAGGCCTTGACGCCGATCCCGATGATCGTCGCCGGGATGAAGGCGCCGAGGCGGGCGCCGGCGATCCCCGACCCGTAGTTGACGAGGGAGTGGGGGAAGGCGGGAGTGAGCCGGAGCGTCAGGAGCCCGACGAAGTCGAGGCTCCGCTCGACGAGGCCGAACCCGGGCTTGCGGCGCCAGCGCTCGCGCGCCTCGCCCGTCAGGAGGTTGCCGATGCCGTAGGCGATGGTGGAGCCGGTCGTCGCCCCGACGACGCCGAGCGCGGCCGCGACGGGCGGCGGGAAGACGAAGCCGGCGGCGATGAAGAGCGCCGACCCCGGGATCGCGAGCGCGAACGTCACGATGTAGAGGCCGACGAGCGCCGGGGCCGCCCAGGGCGTGCCGGCGAGGTCGTCGAGCGCCTCCGGCCCCAGCCGGTCGCCGAGCGGCGTCGAGCGGACGAGGAAGACGGCCGTCGCGACGAGCGCGACCACGACCAGCAGCCGCCAGGGCAGGCGGGCGCGGAGCGTCGGGCGGCGGGCGCGGTCTCCGTCTCCGTCCATGTCCTCAGGTTACCAGGCGGTCCAAGGGTTCAAAGCCGGTACGCCCGCACGACGCGCGCGAGCAGGGCCGGGTCGTCGGTCAGGATGCCGTCGACGCCGATCGCCATGATCTCGCGCATCTCCAGCTCGTCGTTGATCGTCCAGGCGAGGAGGTCGGTCCCGCTGCCGGTGGCGTCGAGGCGCGCCCGGTCGCGTCTGAGGACGTCGAGGTAGGTGTCGTAGCCGCCGATCCCGATCCGCGGCCGTCCGACCGAGGCCACCCGGTTCCCCAGGCGCTCGGCCGAGCGGACGGCGCTGTAGTCGCCGGCGCTCGGCGCCAGGCTCACGATCTCGACGTCGTGCGTGATCGCGTAGCGGTCGCCGAGCTCGCGCTTGAGGTTGCGGACGACGCCCGCGTCCGTGTGCATGAGCGTCACCCGGTCCACGAGCCCGTTCGCCTCGAGCCCGCGCTTGAGCTCGCGGGCGAAGCGGCGCTGGACGTCCGGGCGGTCCGCCGGGAGCTTCACGTCGAGGACGATCTTCTTCAGCTCCGGCCGCTCGCGGGCGAGGCGCGCGACCTCCTCGATCGTCGGGATCTGCGCGTCGACGCGGTCGTTCGTCAGGATGTCGCCGTCGCGGGCGGAGTACCCGTAGTTCTCGCGCAGGCTCACGAGGTTGAGCTCGTGGACGGGGCGGCGCGCCGGGTGGCCGGCGGGCGGGACGTGGGGCTTGAAGCCCATGCCCCCCTCGAGCCCGGCCTCGCGGATCGAGGCGACGACGCCCCCCGGCTCGTGGTCGTGCCAGAGGACGACCCTGTCGTCCTTCGTGACCGTGATGTCGATCTCGACGGCGTCCGCGCCGGCGTCGAGGGCGGCCCGGATCGAGGGGAGCGTGTTCTCGGGGTGACGCGTCGGCAGGCCGCGGTGGCCGACGATCAGCGGCCGGATCGTCGGGTTCGCCTGGCCGATGAGGTCCTTGACGACGGCGTTCGTCGGGTGGGAGCGCCTAAGCCGCGCGATCGTGTCGTCCAGGTACCCGCCCGCCCGGGCGCGGTCGAAGACCCAGTGCGCGGCCAGCCGGTTCTCGCGCGTGTCGCTCGTCCCGAGCGCGCCGACGATCGAGGCGGCCGTCGCGGGACCGTCGGCGAAGGCCGGAAGCTGCCGGAGCAGGCGCGTCCGCTCGGACCCGTCGAAGCGGGCGACGAGCGCGGCGAGCCTCCCGCGCGCGGCCAGGGCGTCGATGACGCGCGCCCCCTCCGCCGGCTTGCGCTGGAGCATCTGGAGCATCCACTCCTCGTCGCCGCCCTCCCTCGGGCCGGCGAGGAGGTGCTCGACCAGGCGGGCGCGCTCGCCCGCGCTCGCCATTCCCCAGTCGATCATCCGCAGCGCGCGGATGTCCGAGTGGCGGCCCGTCCGGAGCGCCTGGTCGAGGTAGCGGCGGACGTCGGCGGGCACGGGCAGGCTGTCGGCGTCCGTGAACCAGCCCGTGTCGTAGGGCGAGGGCGCGGGCGGCGGCGCGGGCGCGGGCGGCCTCGGGGCCGGGGCGGGAGGGCGCGCGGCCGGCGCGGGCGGTCGAGGCGCGGGCGCGGGCGCGGGCGGTCGGGGCGGCGCCGGCGGCGCCGGCGGGCGCGGGGCGGGCGGCGCCGTCGGGCGGATGTCGATGCCCATGAGCTTCCGGTCGAGCGCCAGCAGCATGGGCGCGTCGACCAGGCCGGTCGCGGGGAGCCCCGCCGCGGTCTGGAAGGCGCGCACGGCCGCGGCCGTCTTCGGCCCGAAGGCGCCGTCGGCGGCGATCGCAGCCGCGCCGGCCCCGCCCCCGGCCAGGCGGAGCGCCTCCTGGAGCTTCTTCACGGCCGGGCCGCGCGACCCGTTGGCGAGCGTCCGCTCGCCGCGGAGGACGGCCTCGAGCGTCGCCTCGCCGCGCATCGTCGGCGAGACGAGGGACGGCGCGGCCGGCGCCGGCGGCGTGACGTCCGTCGTGTCCGGGCCGCCGAGGCCGGCGAGGTTCCGGGCCCCGCCGCCGGGGCCGCCGATCGCGCTCATGGGATCCCCTCCTTCCGCGTTCGGGGCGTCAAGTATAACGCGGAAGGGCCCTCACCGTCCTCACTCCGCCGGCGTCGTCCGGATCGCCACCTCCGTCGTCAGCGTCCGGTGCACGGGGCAGCGATCGGCGATCTCGAGCAGGCGGCGTCGCTGCTCGTCGTCGAGCGGGCCCACGAGCCGGATCTCGCGGTCGATCCGGTCGACCTTGCCCTCCTTCGTCTCGCACTCCGCGCAGTCCCGGGCGTGGACCTTGTCGTGCCGGAGGCGCACCTCGATGTCCTCGAGCGGCCAGCCCTTCCGCCGCGCGTACATCCGGACCGTCATCGACGTGCAGGCGCCGAGCGCCGCCGCCAGCAGCTCGTACGGCGTCGGCCCGGTGTCGGCGCCGCCCAGGCCCCGCGGCTCGTCGGCGTCGAAGGCGTGCGAGCCCACGCAGATCGGGGTCTGCCAGCCGATGTCGCCCGTCCCCGCCCGGACGGCGCGCGGGGCCTCGCCCTCCGTCGCCTCCGCCGCCCGGGGCGGCAGGTAGCGCGAGGCCCAGGCGGCGATGATCTCGCCGGCGTGGCGGCCGTGCTCGGGCTTGCGCAGCAGGTGGTCGGCGTCGTCGAGGCTGACGAAGCTCTTCGGGTGCCGGGCCGCCTCGAAGATCCGGCGCGCCGCCTCGACCGGGACGATCTCGTCGCCCGGGGCGTGGAGGACGAGGAGGGCGCGCCCGAGCCCCCCGAGGACCCGCGCGAACGCTCCCTTCTCGAGCCCCGCGACGAGCTCGCGCCCGACCAGGAACGGCCGCCCGCCGATCTTCACGGGCGCCGCGCCCTCGCGCTCGATCCGCTCGCGCGCCTCCTCCGGGATGTGGCGCACGACCTCGACCGGGTCCGACGGGGCCGCGATCGTCGCCACGGCGCGCACCGCCTCGAGCTCGGGCGCCGCCCCGATCGCCGCCGCCCCGCCGAACGAGTGCCCGACGAGGAGCGACGGCGCGGCGCCGCGCTCCTTCTCGAGGAAGCGGGCGGCGGCGACGACGTCGCGGACGTTCGTCGCGAACCCCGTGCGCGGGAACTCGCCCTCGCTCTCCCCGAGCCCCGTGAAGTCGAAGCGCAGGACGGCGATCCCGCGTCCGGCGAGGGTGCGCGAGACGTCGACCGCGGCCCGGCTCGTCTTGTCGCACGTGAAGCAGTGGGCGAAGATCGCGAACGCGCGCGGCGCGCAGCCCGGCATCTCGAGCCGGCCCGCGAGCCGCTGGCCGCGCTCGTTCTCGAACTGGACGCGGAGGGTCCTCATCGCGTATGCTCTCCCCGGGCCGGCGATCGGCGCCGGCCACTCGAACGCCAGGTTACCACCATCCGAGGAGGTGCGACCATGACCGGTGCAAGACCGCGCGCGCTCGCGTCGCCCCTCCCGGAAGCGGCCGCCTCTCCCGCCTGAGCCAGGCCGGCGCCCGCCCCCCGGCGCGGCGCGACCCGAGCGAAATGGAGCCAGGGAATCAGCGCCGGAGCGCCGGCCGGGTGTCGCCGCTGCCACACGCATGGAGCAAGACCCGAAGGACGACGCGGCCATCGAGCCGCAGGACGCGCACGAGGCGGCCGTCGAGCCGTTCGTGGCGCGAGGTCTCGTGACGGAGGTCCTCTACCCGATCAAGAGCGGAAAGGAGGCGACGGTCTACTGCTGCCGCGCCGGCCCGGCCGAGGAGGCAGGCGGCCGGGGCTTCCTCGCGGCCAAGGTCTACCGCGAGCGGCGCGGCCGCGGCTTCAAGAACGACGCGGTCTACCAGGAGGGGCGCTGGCACTGGGCGCGGAACACGCGGGCCACGCGGGCGTTCCGCAACGGCTCCGCCTTCGGCCGCGAGGTCCAGCAGGCCGCCTGGGTGGGGTACGAGTGGGAGACGCTGCGCGCGCTGCACGCGGCCGGCGTGGACGTGCCGCGGCCCGTGGCCTCGGCCGGGAGCGCCATCCTCATGGAGCTCTTCGGGACGGGCGACGACGAGGGCACGCCCGCGCCCATGCTGGCGACGATCCGCCCGGAGTCGGCGGGCGAGGCGCAGGCGATCCTCGATGCCCTCTACGCGAGCGTCGAGCGCATGCTCGCGCGGAACGTGATCCACGGCGACCTGTCGGCGTACAACGTCCTCTATGCCGGCGGCCGGTTCCGGATCATCGACCTGCCGCAGGCCGTGGACCCGCGTTTCAACCCGTCGTCGTTCGAGCTGCTGGCGCGCGACCTCCGGAACGTCCACGCCTACTGCGCGCGCTTCGGGGCGCGGGCGGACCCGGAGGGGCGCGCCCGCGAGCTCTGGCGGCTCTTCATGGAGGGGAGGCTCTGAAAGCTTGTGAATGTACCTGGTGCGGGTGAGGGACCCGGCGCCCCTGGGGCGCCGGGAGAGGGGCGAAGCCCCTCTCCGCGGGCGGGGTGAGGCCGCCAGGCTGTGCCTGGCGGCCGAGGGGGGGCGCGAAGCCCCCCCTGCACATAGGCCAGAGGCTGTGAGTCGATAGACTCACAGCCTCTGAGCCGCGGGTCAGTCGCGCCAGCGCGGGACGCGCCCGAGGACGTCGCCGGCGCCGATCTCGCGGCAGAGGGCCTCCATCTCCGCGCGCCGCGCGCCCCGCCACTCGAGGTCGGCGAGGCCCTCCGCGAGCGGCGCGTCGGTGCGGAGCGTGGCGAGGCGCTTGTAGAGGGCGGCCTCGGCGCGCCGGGCGCGCAGGCAGGCGGCGAGCGCGCCGGCGCGCGCGACGTCGACCTGCCAGTCGCGCGCCTCGTCCGGGATCGCCTCGATCGAGGCGAAGCGGGCGAGCACGGCCGAGGCCGACTTCTCGCCCCACCCGGGCAGGCCCGGGTAGCCGTCCGCCGAGTCGCCGACGAGGGCGAGCCAGTCGGGGACGGAGGCCGGGGCGATCCCGAAGCGGGCGCGGGCGGCGGCCTCGTCGATCACGCGCTTCCGCCGCCGGTCGTGGAGGACGACGCGCTCGCCGCGCACGCACTGGTAGAGGTCCTTGTCGGGCGTGCAGATGACGACCTGGTCGACGCCGGGCGCGTCCGCGAACCGCGCGGCGCCGGTCGCGAGGGCGTCGTCGGCCTCGAGCTCGACCATCGGCCAGACGACGATCCCGAGCGCGTGCGTCGCCCGCTCGGCGAGGTCGAACTGCGAGAGCAGCTCGACGGGCACGCCGGCGCTCGTCTTGTAGCCCGGGTAGAGGTCGTTGCGGAACGACTCGATCACGTGGTCGAAGGCGCAGGCGACGTGGGTCGCGCCCTCGTCGCGCAGGAGCACGATGAGCGTCCGGAGGATGCCGATCGTCGCCCCGACCGAGGCCGTCGCCGGGTCCTTCGCCTCGGGCGCGCCGAAGTGGGCGCGGAACAGCTCGTAGGTCCCGTCGACCAGGTGGACCTTCATGGCTATCCGAATCGCTCCTCGATCGCCGCCCGCGCCGCCCCGTAGCGGAGCGGCGGGCGGGCCGGCTCGGCCTCGGCGGCCAGGCGGTCGATCTCGCGGTCGAGCGCGGCGACGAAGGCGGGCGCGCTCGCGAGCACGGCCGTCTCGCCGAAGCGGTCGATCGAGTTCCGCTTGAGGTTCGCCGACCCGACGAGGGCCGCGCCGCCGCCTTCCCCCGCGCCGTCGAGGGCGAGGATCGCCTTCGCGTGCACCATGGCGGGGTGCAGGTACGCCCGGACGAGGCCGCCGTCGCGGCGCAGGAGCCCGTCGAGCGCCCGCAGGTTCGCGTGCTGGTACACGTTCGCGCGGCGCGGGAGGACGAGGTCGACGCTCGCCCCGCGGGCGAGCGCGAGGTGGAGGAGGGCCGCGCCGGTGCGGTCGAGGTAGGCCATGGCGATCCGGTAGCGCCCGAACCGCGCGTCGCCGAAGAGCGCCTCGAGCGCGGGCCGCGTCGGGAACGCGCCCGCGGCCGGGACGTTGGCGACGAACGCGATCGGCGCGCCCCCGCCCGCGCCGGCCGCGCCGGCGGACCGTTCGCCGCGCCGCGCCCGCAGCAGGTCGTCGACGGCCTCCCGGCCCTCGACGCGCACGAGGAGGTCGCGCCAGGCGCGGAAGCGGTCGCCCAGGTTCAGGCTGCCGAGGAGCGCGCTCGGCTCACCCGCCGCCCGCCGGAAGACGATCACCTTCGAGTGGTCGGTCGCCCGGACCTGCACGGCGCGCACGCGCCCCGGCAGCTCGTCCGCGAGCGCGCGCACGGCCGGCCAGAGCGTCGACGTCCGCTCCCAGAGCCGCGAGAGGTGCGACGCCGGCGTCCAGTCGAGCGAGACCTCGACCTCGACGCCGCGCCGGGCGGCGTCCGCGAAGGCGGCGACGACGCGCGCGCTCGACTCGCCGGCCTCGAGGACGTAGAGGGCCGCCTCGATCCGGTCGCCCGCGCCCGTGGCGCCGGCCTCGCGCACGATCGCCTCGACCGCGGCGTCGTAGGACGAGATGAGCGAGATGGCCTGGGGCCCGCCGTTCACCCGGGTAGCATGCGCGAAGCGTGCCCGGGAGTCCAGCGAGCGCCACCGTCCGGTGCGTATTGTATCCGCGCCGGACGGGTAGAATGCGATGCCCATGAGGGCGGAGCCCGAACCGGGTGGGGCCGCCGGCCGGGGCCGGGGACCGGTCCGCGGCCGCGGCGGCATGGTCGCGACGAGCCAGCCGCTCGCCTCGGCCGCCGGCGTCGAGGTCCTGCGGGCGGGCGGGACGGCGGCGGACGCGGCGGTCGCGGCGGCGGCCGTCCTCGCCGTCGTCGAGCCCTGCTCGACGGGGATCGGCGGCGACGCCTTCGCCCTCTGCTACGACGCCGGCGCGGGTCGCGTGACGGCGCTCAACGGCTCGGGGCGCTCGGCCGCGGCGCTCACGCTCGAGCGGCTCGGCGCCGAAGGCCTCGCCCCGCTTCCGCCCTTCCACGCCCACACCGTCACGGTCCCGGGCGCGTGCGCCGCCTGGGCCGACGCGGTCGCGAGGCACGGGGCGCTGCCGCTCGCGCGCGTCCTCGAGCCGGCGATCCGCGTCGCGAGCGAGGGGTTCCCGGTCCAGCCCGTCGCCGCTCACTTCTGGGAGCGCGGCGCCGAGCGCCTGCGGGCGGCGGCGGGCGGGGTCGAGATGCTCGTCGACGGCGGCCGCCGCGCCCCGCGCGCCGGCGAGGTCTACCGCAACCCCGGGCTCGCCGGGACGCTGCGGGCGATCGCCCTCGAAGGGCCGGACGCCTTCTACCGCGGGCCGATCGCCGCCCGGATCGCCGAGGCGGTGCGCCGCGCCGGCGGGGCCCTGACGACGGCCGACCTCGCCGGCCACCGCTCGACGTGGCAGGAGCCGCTCTCCGTCCGTTACCGCGGCGCGCGCGTGTGGGAGTGCCCGCCGAACAGCCAGGGCATCGTCGCCATCCGGGCGCTCGAGCGGCTCGGCGGCGGCGGGCCGCTCCCGCCGCCCGACTCCCTGGAGCGCCTCGAAGCCCTGCTGGCCGCGATCGGCGCCGGCTTCGCGCACGCCCGCGACCACGTCGGCGACCCGGCGCCCGCGGAGGCCGACACCGTCTACCTCTGCGCCGTGGACGGGCGCGGGAACGCCTGCTCCTTCATCAACTCGAACTACATGGGCTTCGGGACCGGGATCGTCCCCGCGGGGCTCGGCTTCACGCTCCAGAACCGCGGCGCGGGCTTCGGGACCGAGCCCGGGCACGCGAACGCGCTCGCCCCGCGCAAGCGCCCCTACCACACGCTCATGCCGGGCCTGCTCACGCGCGAGGCGGACGGCTCGCTCCTCGGCCCCTTCGGCGTCATGGGCGGCTTCATGCAGCCGCAGGGCCACGTCCAGGTCGCGGTCGCCCTCCTCGACGACGGCCTCGACCCGCAGGCCGCCCTCGACCGCCCGCGCTTCTGCCTCGACGTGGCGGGCGGCACCGGTGGCGATCGCGTCTTCCTGGAGGAGGGCTTCCCCGACGACCTCGCGCGCGCCCTCGCCGCCCGCGGCCGCGAGGTCGTGCCGGGCGTCGCCGGCCACGAGCGCGCCGTCTTCGGCCGCGGGCAGCTCATCCTCCGCGCGCCCGACGGCGCGCTCGCGGGCGGCAGCGACCGGCGCGCGGATGGGTGTGCCCTGGCGGTGGTTGCGACGCGCGCGTGACGTTTCCCCTTCGGCCGGCGTCTATGGAGTGCTCACGGCTCACGTCGACTCAACGAAGGAGGGGATCCCATGACCCGGTCGTCGCTCGTCGCGCTCGTCGTCGTCGCCCTGACCCTGACCGTCGCCGGCGCCGTCGCCGTGGAGGCCGACGACAACCCGCAGATCCCGGACGGCCTCAAGGGCTTCTCGGGGACGCTCCGCGGGAAGGTGACGGAGGTCCACCAGGACGGGAAGGCCTTCCACATGGACGTCACGGCGGTCGTCAACGTCTGGCGGAAGAACACGGCCCCGAACCCGCGCTCGGCGGTCGGGCAGAACCTGCTCATCAACGCGCAGTGGGAGAACCGCGGCGGGGCGTGGCACCCGGTCGAGAACCACGTGCGCTTCATCAAGACGCTCAAGGTCGGCGAGGAGATCGACATCGAGGTCGTGAACGACGAGGGCGAGCGGCTGCACATCCTCGAGCTGTCGCGCGCCCAGCGCGACCGGGCGGGGCGCCGGCGGTAGCGGCGCGGGACGTTCACGGGCGCGCAGGCGAAGGACGACCGGACCTGGATCGCCCTCCTCGCGACGGCGAAGGGCAAGGAGGTCCCGCACCTCCTTCGCCCGCCCGAGGCGATCCTCTCCGCCGCCGCCGTTCACGCCGCGAAGGGCGGCCGCTGGCTCGACCGCGATCCGGCTCGACCGCTACGGCGCCGTCGAGAAGCTCGACGTCCCCGGCGGCGCTGCCGCCGCTCGAGTAAGCCGGGCCGGGGCGTCGCCGCCGGCCCGCCGGGCGCGGCGCGGCGGCGCCCTCCGCCTCGCTCAACCCGTCCCGGCGAGCCGCTTCGCGATCTCGTCGATCACGGCCGGGTCGGCGCCGACGCCGGCGTGGTCGTACGACTTCGAGAGCCGGAGGACGTCGCGCCCGTACTCCTGGGACGAGCGGTTCACCCAGCCGTCGTTCGGCTCGCGGCGCGAGGGGTTGAACGGGTGCAGCTTGAAGGCCTTGTTCAACGCCTTGAACGCCGGGTGGACGTCCTTCGACCCCTCCCCGCCATGGATCGAGTTCGAGACGGCGAGGTCGACGAGGCGCCGGTCGGCCGGCGGGAAGGCCTTCTTGAGGACGTCCGGGTCGAGCTTGCGCGCCGCCGCCGGCAGCCGCCCGCCGACGAGGCCGAGCGCCCGCCCGAGCTTCCCGGAGAAGGGCTCGTCCGCGATCGGCGCGCCCTGGATCGGCGAGCTGACGTTCACGAGCTTGCCGAACACCTGCGTCCGGCCCTTCGCCTCGAGGCGGCGGCGCGTCTCGGCCGCGTCGACGCCGCCCGCGCTGTACGCGAGGACGGTGAGGTTCGCCCCGTCGACGGCGCCGCCGCGAAGGAAAGCGGACCCCTCGAGCGCGTCGAGCTGGGCCTCGAAGAGGCCGGCGAGCTTGTCGTACGGGGCGACGTGCGGCGACGGGTCGCCCGAGACGAAGATCTTGCCGCGGAGCTCGGGCGGGACCTTGACGCCGTAGATCTCGTCGACCGGCCGCGGCGTCAGGTCCTGGCCCGGCTTCGCGTTCGAGTAGGCGACGAGGAGGCGGTCCGTGTACTGCGCCGCCCGGAAGACGAACGCGGCCGAGGTCGGCGTGTTCGCGAACGCCGGCCGGATCACGGCGGTCGGGCCGAAGGGCTTCGCCCCGCCCGCCGGCACGGCGAGCGGCGTCGCCACGGCCTTCGCGGCCGCCGCCGCCGAGCGGTGGTCCTCGATCGGCGCCCGGAACGGGGGCTTGTTCTGGAAGAGCGCCGGCCCCGTCTTGCCGAAGGCGACGTCGATGGGCGTGAGCGTGCCGAGGTCGGGCGCTCGCACCGCCGCCCCACGCGGGGCGGCGGCGGGCGCGGCGGCGGCCGCCGGCGCCTTCGCGGCGGGGGCGCCGGCGGTCGCCTTCCGGACCGCCGACTCGATGCGCGCCGCGCCCGTCCTGAGCCCGTCGATCGCCGCCGCCAGGCCCGACCGGGTCCGCGAGACGACCCCCTCGGCCGGGGGCCCGGCGCGCCCCTCGTCCGCCCGGGCCTCGAGCTTCTCGTCGATGCGCGCCGGCTCGAACGCCCCGCGGAGCCTCCCGGACCTCTCGATCGCCATCTGGCCGCTCCTCCTCTCCTCGACCCGGGCGGATGATACCCGATCGGCGGCTCACGACCCACCGCCCCGAGCCGCCGGGCCCCGTGGCCGCCCGCGGGTAGCCCTCGACCTCGCGCCCCAGGACGTCGAGGCGCCGGCGCCGCGCGGCGCACGTCAGGGCCTCAGGTGCTTCGCGAAGAACCCGGCGATCGCGTCGTAGCAGCGAAGCTTGTTCGGGCGCTTCAGGACGTCGTGGCCCTCGTCCGCGAAGACGATGTAGTCGACGTCGCGGCCGCCCGCGCGCAGGCGCTCGACCAGGTCGCGCGACTCGCGCTCGACGACGCGGTAGTCGTTCGCGCCCTGGATGACGAGGAGCGGGCAGCGGATGCCGTCGATGTGGGTGCTCGGCGAGCGCTCGATCATGAAGTCGCGGTCGCGCTCGGGGTTCCCGACCGAGAGGTCGAGCGACGGGCGCCAGGACTCCGGGACGCGCGCGTGGAAGGACCGGAGGTCGTACGGGCCGAACATGTCGACCGCCGCCGACCACAGCTCGGGGTGCCGGGCCGCGAGCGTCAGCGTCATGTAGCCGCCGTAGGAGCGGCCGACGACGCCCACGCGCCGCGCGTCGAGGCGCCGGTCGCGCGGCAGGACCTCGGTCACGGCGTGCACGTGGTCGAGCCGGTCCTGACCGCCCCAGTCGCGCTCGACGCGCCGCATGTAGCCGAGGCCGTAGCCGCTCGCCCCGCGCGCGTTCGGGACGAAGACGGCGAAGCCGCGGAGCGTGAGGAGCTGGATCAGCGGCATCGAGAACCAGGCGAAGTTCGGCTGCTCCTGGCTCTGCGGGCCGCCGTGGATGTAGTGGACGACGGGGCGCGGGCCCTCGAGCCCGAGCGCCGGGGCCGGCAGGTAGAGGCGGGCCGAGATCCGGAGCCCGTCGAACGACGTGAACGACGCGTCCTCGCCCGGCGCGAGCCGCTCGGGCGCGACCCCGAGGACGCGCTCGCGCGTGTGGACGATGGGCCCGTCGGCGGCCGCCCGGGCGGGCTCCGAGGGCACCGTGTAGAGCCCCGTCGGCCGCGTCGCCGTCGAGAACGAGAGGGCGTACGCGCCCGTCGCCGGCTCCCGGTGCGCGTGCGCGAGCACGCCGTCCGCGAGCGGCGGCTCGCCGCAGATCGTGCGGTCGAGGCGCATCTCGAGGCGCTCCGCGTCGAACGCGCCCTCGTAGAGCCACGAGCAGCCGTCGATGTTGTAGGCGACGCGGAACCGGCCCGGGCCCGCGTGGTTCAGGCCCGTGAGCTCGCCCTCGCCGCGGTGCCGCGCGCCCGAGATCGCGACCGGCCGCACGTCGCCGCCCGCCGCGCGCCCGCCCTCGAGCGGGAGCCAGCCGAGACCGTAGCGGTCGTCGAAGAGCGCGGTCGGGAAGAGGAGGCCGCGGTCGCCCGGCGCGAAGCGGCAGTCGCCGATCGCGTTGAGCGGCGGGGCGGGGGCGCCCGGCGCGCGCGCCTCGAGCGGCACGCCGTACAGGAGCTCGCGGTCGCCCGGACCGTCCTGCCGCCAGAGGTAGAGGACGTGGTCGCCGGCCGTGTAGCCGTCGAGGAGCGCGACCTTCGAGTGGTCGGCGTTCGCGCCGACCGGCAACGAGCCGTAGCGGCTGGCGCCGAGCCGCACGAGGTCGCCGGTCGCGACGTCGCCGCGGAAGGCCACGCTGTCGGCCTCCGTCCGCGACTCGGCCGAGATGTAGACGAGGTTCCGGTCCGGGTACGCCCCGAACAGGCGCACGCGGTAGCCGGCGAGGCGCGAGCCGAAGGCCGGCTCGGGGAAGCCGCCTCCGAGCGGCACGAGGAACGGCTGGTAGACCTCGTCGCCGTCCCGGTCGATGAGGACGAGGATCCGCCCGAGCCGCTCGAGGACGACGAACGGCTGCTCGCCCCCGATCAGGTGCGGGTTCATGAGGGCGATGCTCGGCGGCAGCAGCGGCTCGGGGACGCTGCCGTGCGGGCGCGCGTCCATGGCGTAGAGCGAGAGCCGCCCGCCGAGGTCGCTGACGAAGTAGAGCCGGCCGCCCGCGAGCTGCGGCGCGATGAAGAGGCGGGCCGAGAGCAGGGACTCGAGCGCGTCGTTCGTGGCGTCCATGGCGGGCCCGATTCTACCGGCGGCGCCGTCGCGGCGCGACGGCGTGCCGCGCCCGCGCGCCGCCGCCGCCGTGTTGCAGGCCCCGGCCGCGCCCGCGCCGCGCGCGGCCCGCGGATTTCCGGCACGGCGAGTGCGCGGCGCCGGAGAGGACCGCGTAACCCGGAGGGGTCCGCCTCGCTACGTAGGCGATGGACGGCCAGGACGGAACAAGGAGGAGGCCATGCCCAACCCGCTCTTCGCGCGCCGGAAGCGCGCCCTGCTCGCGTTGCCCGTCATCCTGCTGGCCGGCGCCGTTGCCGGCGCCGGCTGCCGCATGGCGACGGTGATCGAGTCGCCCCACATCCACTCGTCCGAGTTCGGCCAGCCGCTCGCGCGCGCCGGCGGCGTCGCCGAGGGCGAGATCGCCGGCTGGGAAGGCACGCCGGTCGCGCTCGAGTGGCCGGCGACGCTCGCCGTGCTCCAGGTCCACCGCGACAACCGCTACGTCGCCCACTCGCAGGACGAGTGGGACGGGGCGCTCCGCTCGACGGGGGCGCTGAAGGGCGTCAACGTCGTCGACGGCCTCGGGATCGGCGACGAGAAGATGCACGAGTCCGTCGCCCGCCACATCGAGCGCAAGGGCCCGAACGAGGCGCAGCCCCAGAAGGGCAAGCTCTTCGTCCCGGAGCGCTGGCTGGCGTCGGCGAGCCGCTCGAACCTCCTCTTCATCTACGCGACCAAGGTGACGACCGACTCCTACTGGAACCTCTGGGCGGTCTCGTACCCGCTCCTCATCACGGCGCCGTTCCTGCCGGCCGAGGAGCAGACGGCGCAGGCCATCGCCAAGGGCTTCCTGGTCGACGTCCGGACCGGGAAGATCCTCGAGACGGCGGGGGCGGTCGCGACCGAGTCGCGCTCGGCGAACCCGATCATCATCACCCGGCCGATGTTCCAGCTCGAGCAGCAGGTCGCGCGCGACGCCGAGAGGCGCATGATCGAGCAGCTCGCCCAGAAGATCGTCGAGCTCAAGCGCAAGGCGGGTTGAGAAGAGCGCGCGGAAGCCGAAGCCCGGTTCCTCGCCGCCCGCTCCGCGGCGGGGGTTCGGGGGGCGGAGCCCCCCGGATGCGAGGACCAGGCTTGATCCGGCGCGCGGGCTCGCGTATGTTCGCGCGCCATGAGCCCGAGTACCCGAGCCCTGCTCGTCTCCGCCGCCGTCGCCATCGGCACGGCGGCGGCGCTTACGTCCCTCGTCCCGGCGCGGTCCCGCTCCCACGCCGCCCCCGACCCCGACGCCGAGGCCCGCGAGAAGGCGCGCGCCGCCCTCCACGCCCTCTTCGACGAGGAGTGGGAGCGCGACATGCGCGAGAACCCGACCCATGCGTCGTCGCTCGGGGACCGGCGCTGGAACGACCGGTGGGGGGACGCGAGCTTCGAGGCCATCGAGCGCCGCCACGCCGGCAACCGGGCCGCCCTCGAGCGGCTGCAGGCGATCGACCGCGCCGCCCTCGCGCCCGCGGACCAGGTGAACCTCGACCTCTTCCGGCGCGAGTACGAGGAGCGGGTCGAGGGCCACCGCTTCCGCACGTTCCTCCAGCCGATCAACCAGCGGGGCGGGATCCAGACGGCCGACGAGCTGCACGAGGAGCTGCGCTTCGAGACGGTCAAGGACTACGAGGACTGGATCGCGCGTCTGCGCGCCCTCGGCCGGCTCGTCGACCAGACGATCGCCCTCATGGACCGCGGGATCGCCGAGAAGCGCGTCCACCCGCGGATCATCATGGAGCGCGTCCCCGGGCAGATCGCCGCCCAGATCGTCGACGACCCGGAGAAGTCGCCGTTCTACGACCCGCTGCGCGAGCTCCCGGCCGCGATCGCCGAGCCTTCGCGGGCCGAGCTGCGCGCCGCGGCGAGGAAGGCGATCGCGGAGACCGTCGTCCCCGCCTACCGCCGCTTCTGGGCGTTCTTCGCCGACCGCTACCTGCCCGCGTGCCGCGAGAGCGTCGGCGCCTTCGACCTGCCGGAGGGCGAGGCCTTCTACGCCTTCCGGGCGCGCACCTACACGACGACCGACCTCACGCCCGAGCAGATCCACGAGCTCGGGCTCGCGGAGGTGAAGCGGATCCGGGCCGAGATGGAGCGCGTGATCGCGAGGACGGGCTTCAAGGGGAGCTTCGAGGAGTTCCTGACGTTCCTCAGGACCGACGAGCGGTTCTACTACGACGACCCTCAGGAGCTGCTCGAGGCCTACCGGGCGACGTGCAAGCGCATCGACCCGGAGCTCGTGCGCCTCTTCGGCCGGCTGCCGCGCATGCCGTACGGCGTGCGGCCGATCCCGGACCCGATCGCCCCGCACACGACGACCGCCTACTACAACGGGCCGGCGGCCGACGGCAGCCGCGCGGGCGCGTACTACGTGAACCTCTACCGCCCCGAGACGCGGCCGAAGTACGAGATCGAGGTGCTCTCCGTCCACGAGGGCGTCCCCGGGCACCACCTCCAGATCGCGCTCGCGATGGAGCTGGGCGAGCTGCCGAAGTTCCGCCGCTACGGCGGCTTCACGGCCTTCAGCGAGGGCTGGGGCCTCTACAGCGAGAGCCTCGGGGACGAGCTCGGCCTCTACCAGGACCCGTACTCGAAGTTCGGCCAGCTCACGTACGAGATGTGGCGGGCCGTGCGCCTCGTCGTCGACACCGGCCTGCACCGCCTGAAGTGGAGCCGCGCCCAGGCGATCGACTTCTTCAAGCAGAACGCGGCCAAGACCGAGCACGACATCGTGAACGAGGTCGACCGCTACATCGCCTGGCCCGGGCAGGCCCTCGCCTACAAGATCGGCGAGCTGAAGATCAAGGAGCTGCGCGCCCGCGCCGCCCGCCGGCTGGGCGAGCGCTTCGACGTCCGGGCCTTCCACGACACGGTCCTCGGCAGCGGGGCCGTGCCGCTCGACGTCCTCGAGAAGATCGTGGACGCGTGGATCGAGCGGACGCTCGCGGGCGCGAAGGAGCGATAGGTCGACGCCGATGGCCGGCCCCGTCCTCATCCGGGACCCGGCGGCCGCGGTCGCCTTCGTCCTCGCCCGGGATGCGGCCCTCGAGCCCATGGGCCTCGGCCCGTCCGAGGCGCGCGAGAAGCGGCGGCGGATGGCCGCGAGCCCGCTCGCCTTCCTGCGCGCGACGCCGGGGCTCTTCGTCGCCGACCTCGCCGCCCTCGCCGGCCCGTTCGGCGCGCCGGCGCGGCTGCGGCCGCGCGAGGCGCCGCGCCTGACGATCGTCGGCGATGCCCACCTCGGGAACTTCGGCGCGTTCCGGGGGGCGGCCGAGGGCGAGCCGGTCTTCGGCATCAACGACCACGACCAGGCGGGCACGGGATCGCCGGAGTGGGACCTCCTGCGGCTCGCGGCGAGCATCGTCATCGCGGCCCGCGGCGCCGGCGGGACGGACGACGACGCCCGGGCGGCGGCCGCGACCGCGGCCCGGGCGTACGCCGGGCGCGTGCGCGCGATCGCGGGCGGGCGCGACGCGGGCGAGACGGCGGTCGATCGGGCCGGCGCCGCCGGACCCGTGAAGAAGCTGCTCGAGAAGGCGAAGGGGCAGTCGCGGGGCGAGCTGCTCGAGGAGCACGCCGCGCGGGAGCGGGCCGACGGGAGCTGGGCGTTCGGGGCGACCGACGAGGTCGTGCCGCTGCCGGCGGCGCGCGAGCACGCCGTGCGGGCGGCCCTCGCCGCCTACGAGGGGACGCTCGGCCCGACGCCGCGCGCCCGGCGCCCGCTCGCGGTCCTCGCCGTCGCCGAGAAGCGCGGGAGCGGCGGATCGAGCTACGGCCTCGACCGCCACGTCGCCCTCCTCGGCCGGCCCGAGCCCGCGAAGAAGCCGCTCCTCCTCGAGCTGAAGTCGTTCCCGCCCTCGTCCCTCCCGGGCCCGGACGGCGCGCCGCAGGAGGCGGACGCGGGCGCCGTCGTCGCCGCCATGCGCGTCCTCGGCGCGCCCCAGGCCGCGAACCCGCTCTCGGGCGCGGCGCGCCTGGGCGAGCGGTCGTTCCTCGTCCGGGAGATCGACCCCGAGAAGCGGAACCTCCGGGTCGAGAAGCTCGACGGGCCGCGGGACGTGAGCGCGGTCGCGGAGACCGCGGCCCGCTGCCTCGCCGCCGCCCACGCCTGCGCGGCCGGGAGCCGCGGGGCCGCGATCGCGCGCTGGCTCGGGGAGGGCGAGAGCGAGGCCTCGGGCCCCGGCGACGCCGGGCTCGCGCTCGCGGTCGCCGGCCTCGCCGCGCTCTACGCCGACCAGGTCGCGGCCGACCACGCCGCCCTGGCGGCCGCGGTCAGAACCTCACCCTGAGGAACGCCATGGGGCCGTGGAAGGAGACGTCGACCTCGTCGCCGTCGTCCTCGTCCTCGATGTCGATCAGGTAGAGGAAGTAGCCGCCGCCGACGCCGATGTCGAAGGCGTCGATCGGGAGCGGGAGCGTGAAGGTGACGGTCGCCTCGCCCTCGAGGTAGAGGACATCGAGGTCCTGGGAGGTGAAGCCGATCCCGCAGACCTTGACGCCGACCTCGAAGAGCCCGACGAAGATGCTGGCCGAGAGCCCGACGAGCGGGATCGGCGCCTCGAGCGTCTCGGACTCGCGGCCCGTGAGCGTCGACTCGAGGGTCGCATCGAAGTGGAAGTAGCGCACGCCGAAGATGATCCCGACCTCGAGGTGCTCGAAGGCGATCGGGTTCACCTGGATCTTGCCGGCGACGGAGAGGATGTCGACGTCCGTCTCGACGCGCTCGTTGACGCCGAAGACGAACGACCCGAAGGCGATCTGCCGCTCGATCGTCTCCTCGCCCTCGAACCGGGTCTGCCAGTACGAGAGGTAGATGTTGACGTACTTGAGCGTGATGAAGACCTCGGCCCACGGGACGGGCGAGACCGTGTCGAGGTCGAGGTCATCCTCGAGGTCGATCGACGCCCCCGGGAAGGAGCCGCCGAGGACGTCCTCGAGCGCCCCGCCGTCGACGAAGGTGATGTCGCCCTCGAGCGCGGCCAGCCAGAGGCCCCCGCGGACGCCGATCGAGAAGAACTTCCGGGCCTTCGGGCCGTCCTTGTCCCCGGCCTCGACCTCGGGCTCCTCGAAGTCCTGGGCCCGGCTCGCTTCCGGCCGGGCGGCGCCGAGGACGAGGGCGACCGCGAACGCCAGCAGGGCGAACCGGAGCGGCGTGAGCGGCGGCCGGTCGGGCGTCGGTCGGGGCATGAATTCTTGATACGCGGGCCCGGCCCGGCCGGCAAGCCCTCGCTCGCTCGGGCCCCGGACGCCTTGACTCCCGGTCCGGCCAGGGGTATCGTGCTTTTCGAGGGTCGCCGGCCGCGGCGCGGGAGGGGGTGCGGGTCGGGCGGCGGGACGGTCGAAGTGAAGGAGGAGGGGGAGGAGCGCGCGGGGAGACGTTGCCGATCGCGTTGATCACGGACTTCGGCACGGGCTCGGTGTACGCGGGCATCATGAGGGGCGTCATCGCGGCCCTCGCGCCCGACGTCGCCGTCGTCGACCTCACCCACGAGATCGCCCCGCAGGCCGTCGAGGAGGCGGGCTTCCTCCTCGCCTCCTCCTACCGCTACTTCCCCGAGGGCACGGTCTTCGCCGCGGTCGTCGACCCGGGGGTCGGCACCGGGCGCGAGGTCGTCCTGCTCGAGGCGTCGGCGCGCCGCTTCCTCGCGCCCGACAACGGCCTCCTCGGGCCGGTGATCGACCGCGAGCCGGGCGCCACGGCGCGCCACGTGCGGACGCGCCGGCTCTTCCTCGAGCCCCTGAGCGCGACGTTCCACGGCCGCGACGTCTTCGCCCCGGTCGCCGCCCGCCTCGCCGCGGGCCTGGACCCGCGCGAGGTGGGGCCCTCCGTCCCGCTCGGGTCGCTCGCCCGGGCGACGGGGTCGGCGGCGCCGGCGGCGGCGTCGTCGCCGTCGTCGCCGCCGCCGCCCCCCCGGCCGCCGCGCCGCGTCGTTCACGTCGACCGCTTCGGCAACCTCGTGACGGACGTGCCGGGCGCGCTCTTCTCGCGCCTCGCCGCCCTCGAGGTCGCGGGCCGGCGCGTCGAGTGCGGCGCGCGCACGTACGGCGAGGCGCCCGCGGGCGAGCCGTTCTTCTACGTCGGCAGCTTCGACACCGTCGAGGTCGCCGTCGCCGGCGGCGACGCCGCGCGCGCGTTCGGGGCCGGGCGCGGCGCGGCCGTGAGGGTCCACGAAGGTCCGGTTCGGGGGGCTCTCGGGGCGGAGCCCCCCGAGGACGAAGACCGAGGCAGCGAGCCATGAAGATCCAGCGCCTGTCCACGCAGCCGGTCATCCCGGTCGAGGGCTCGAGCCGCCACTTCGGCGCCGCGTGGGAGGTGCTCCTCGACGCGGGCGAGGCGACCCAGCCGCACCAGCACCAGGCGATCGAGGAGATCTACTACTTCGTCGAGGGCACGGGCGAGATGGTCGTCGCCACGAAGAAGCGGGCCGTCGGCCGGGGCGAGATCATCTACGTGCCGAGGCTCATGACGCACCACCTCGAGAACACGTCGGCCGGGCTCCTGCGCTGCCTCACGATCGAGAGCACGCCGGCGGCCGGGGAGCCGGGCGACGACGCGACCGGGAGCGCGGGCGCCGAGCCGGACGACCCCGAGCGGACGCGCGAGTCGGTGCGGAACATCGACCGCATCATCGAGAAGATGCCCCGCGTCCTCGACCGGGTGACGGCGATCCAGCAGATCGTCGCCCTCTTCGACATCGGCGGCAAGCTCTCGGAGCAGATCGAGCAGGCGTTCGGCCTCGACAACGAGGAGGGCGTTTCGGCCCTCACGAAGGTCGAGCAGAGGATCATGGACACGGTCGTCGAGATCACGCGGCGCTACAAGCTCGGCGTCCTCGGCCTCGGCGACCTCGACCTCGGCGACTTCGGCGGCCGCCTGAAGGGCCGCTGAGGCTCAGAAAGACGACGACCCACGACCACGCTCCGGGCGCTCCTCGCCATCCTCGCCGCGGCGGCCCAGGCGGCCGTCTCGGCCTACGCCTTCGAGGCCGCCGCCGCGGCGCGCGGGGCGGGCTTCTTCGCGATCGCCTTCGCGGGCGCGGCCGGCGTCGTCTTCGCCCTGCTCTCGATCCGCGGCGGCCCGGAGGGCGGGCGCGCGGCCTGGAGCGCGCTCCTGCTGGCCGCCGCCGAGCTCTTCTTCGAGACGTGGGCGGCGGCCGAGGGCAGCCTCGCGACCGAGGCCGCGCCCTTCCCGCCCGCCGCCGCCGCCGTCGCCGCCCTGGGCTTCCTCGCCCCGCTCGCGCTCGCGCTCGTGCGCCTGCCGCCCCCGGACTCCCGCCTCGCGCGCTTCGCGTACGGCGGGGCGATCCGGCTCGTCCGGGCGATGGCGGCGGTCGCGGCGCGCCGCTCGCTCGCGCTCGAGCTGCCCGCCCACTTCTTCGCGCCGGTGAGGGTCGGCGGGCCGCTCGTCGCCGGGCTCGCGGCCGAGATCGTCTACGACCACCCGCTCGTCCGCGCCCGCGTCCGGGCCCCCGGGCCGTTCCCGCGCCTGCTCGTCCTCCCGGCGGGGCGGGCGCTCGAGCTGCTGCCGTCGCTCGAGCGGCGGCTCGGGTGGAAGGAGATGGGGGAGGTCGCGCCCGGGGCCGCGACCGCGCCCGAGGCGCGCGAGGGCGCCGTCGTCCTCGTGCCGGGCGGAGCGCTCGCGCCCGAGGTCGGCGACCTGGCCGAGGCGCTGAGGGCCCAGGTCGCGCGCCTGCGGCGCTTCGCGGTGCTCGTGGACGAGGCGGGCGTGACGCTCGTCGCGCGCACGCCGGAGGCGCACCGCTTCGACGCCCGCACGCTCGCCGAGGCGCTGGACGCCGCCCAGGCGCTCACGCCGGCCGTGCGGCTCGCGGCCGCCGCCGGGCCGGAGCCGGCGCCGTGATCCGATCCTGCGGGCTGATCGGCGGCAAGGAGCTGCGCGTCGACATCCCGCGTCCCGAGCTGCGCGCGCTCCTCAAGGACCGCGCGAGCCCGATCTGGGTCGACGCGCTCGAGCCGACCGAGGCCGAGCTCGCGTTCCTCGGCGAGACCTTCGGGTTCCACCCGCTCACGCTCGAGGACTTCGCCCGGCCCGTCGACCTCCCGAAGCTCGACGAGTTCCCGAACTACATCTTCCTCGTCACGCACGGCATGCGGATGGACGACGCGGCCGGCGAGATGCGGAAGGTCGAGCTCGACTCGTGCCTCGGCCCGAGCTTCCTCGTCACGAACCACCTGGAGCCGAGCCGGAGCGTGAACGCCGTCTGGGAGCGCGTCCTCAAGAACCCGCAGGTCCTCGCGCGCGGGTCCGACTTCCTCATGCACGCGATCCTCGACATGCAGGTCGACCAGTTCGTGCCGCTCCTCGACGAGCTCGAGGACCGCATGGAGCGGGTCGAGGAGGCCGCGCTCTCCGAGGCGTCGGGGCCGGCGGTGCTCGAGGACATCCTGACGATCCGGCGCCAGGTCCTGACGCTGCGCCGCTCGATCGCGCCCGAGCGCGAGGTCTTCGCCCGGATCTGCCACCGCGACATCGAGTTCATCTCGGCGCGGGCGCTCGTCTACTTCCGCGACGTCCAGGACAACGTGAACCGCACCTACCAGCTCGTCGAGACGTACCGCGACCTCGTCGCCGGCCTCATGGAGGCGTACCGGTCGACGATCTCGACGCGCATGAACTCGATCATGCAGCGGCTGACGCTGATCTCGACGATCTTCCTGCCCATGACCTTCGTCGCCAGCATCTACGGCATGAACTTCGAGCGCATGCCCGAGATCGGCTGGAGGTACGGCTACCCGGTCGCGCTCGTCATCATGGTCGCCATCGCCCTCGGCATGCTGTTCTTCTTCCGCAGCAAGCGCTGGCTGTGATGCCGCCCGACGGCTTGCCGCTCCGGTTAGGATGGAGGAGATGCCGCCCGCGCCCAAGCCGCAGAAGCCGAAGGCGCCGCCCCCGGCGCCCCTCGCGTCGGTCGCCTTCGACCTCGCGCGGACGGCGCGGCTGCGCCAGGTCCTCGACGCGCTCGGGTACGCGTTCCGCGAGCCGCCGCCGCCGGGGACCGTGCTCTTCGCGCAGGGCGCGGGCGCGAGCGAGGGCGCGAACATCGTCGTCTACCGGACCGGCCGGCTGCTCGCGCAGGGGAAGCGCGCCGCCGAGGCGCTGGCGGAGCTCGCGGCCTTCGAGCTGGTCCCGGGGGGCGTCCCGGGCGCGGGCGCGGGCGCGGGTGCGGGCGAGCCGGCGGCGGCGCCGGGCGAGCCCGCCGCCGCCGGTCCGGCCGGGGCCGAGGGCCCGCCCCCGCCGCTCATCGGCTGCGACGAGTCGGGGAAGGGCGACTACTTCGGCCCGCTCGTGGCCGTGGCCGCATACGTCGAGCCGGCGACGTGGGGGCGGCTCAGGCGGCTCGGCGTCCGGGATTCGAAGACGATCGCCGACGGCATGGTGCGGCGGATCGCGCCGGACGTGCGCGCGCTCTGCCCGCACGAGGCCGTCGTGATCCCGCCGGCGCGCTACAACTCGCTCCACCGCGAGATGAGGAACGTGAACCACATGCTCGCCTGGGCGCACGCCCGGGCGATCGAGGACCTGCTCGGGCGCGTGCGCTGCGACCGCGTCCTCATCGACCAGTTCGCGGCCGACCCGCGCGTCGTGCGGCGCGCCCTCATGGAGCGCGGGCGGGCGGTCACGGTCATGGAGCGCCCGCGGGCCGAGGAGGAGACGGCGGTCGCGGCGGCGTCGGTCATCGCCCGCGAGGTCTTCATCGACTGGCTCGCGAGGGCGGAGGAGAGGCACGGCCTCCCGCTCCCGAAGGGCGCGTCGGCGAAGGTCGAGGACGCGGCCCGCGCCTTCGTCGCGAAGCACGGCGCCGGGCGCCTGGGCGAGGTCGCGAAGGTCCACTTCAAGACGACGGAGCGCGTGCTGCCGCCGCTCTTCGGGGCGGGGGGAGGGGGAGGGGGAGGGGGCGGGGCGGGGGCCGGGGGAGGGGAGCCGTGAAGGCGGGCGCGGGCGCCCTCCTCGTCGTCGCCGCCGCCCTGGTCGGGGCCGCCGCGGGCTGCTCCACGCCCGAGGATGACGCGGCGGCCGAGCGCGAGGCGAAGCGCCAGGCGCTCGCCCGTCACTGCGGCGAGCTGTCGGCGGCCGAGCGCCAGGCGCTGCTCCAGTCGAGCGTGCGCGACGACGAGGACGCCGAGCGCGTCGTCCGCGAGATCCGGGCGGCGAAGGTCGAGCGCGAGCGGCTGGAGGAGGAGCGGCGCGCGCTCGCGGCCGCGCCGCGGGCCGGCACCCCGCGCGAGATCCGGCGCGTGCTGCTCGACCGCTACGGCCCCGAGCTGACGCCGTTCCAGCGGAGCTACGTCCTGGCGACGGACTTCCCGTCGCTCGAGGCGGGCGAGCGGCTCTGCCGGAAGTGGACCGAGGAGAACCGGGCCTTCGCGAGCCCCAGGCGATAGTCGCAAACCGGCGCCTCCCGCCCACTTAAAAATACCCGCCCGAAAAGCGCCCGAAAACGTGTCGGACCCGCCGTGTATGCTCGCCTGCGCGGCTGGAAGGAAGAGTTCGTCAACGAGAGCCGAAGGGAGCGATCATGAGCGCGGGCGAAGCGGTTGGCGGGGCGGGCGGCGCCGAGGGGCGGGGCGCGGGCGGCAACGGCGGCGGGCACGGGGCGGCGGGGCTCGCGGTCGGGGCCGCGGCCCCGGGGGTCGAGCGCGACGAGAAGGCGCGCCGGCAGGCGCTCGAGTTCGCCCAGTCGGTGATCAAGAAGAAGTTCGGGCCCGGCGCGATCATGCGGCTCGGCGCGGACTACCGGCCGCAGATCGAGTCGATCTCGACGGGCTGCCTCTCGCTCGACCTGGCGCTCGGCATCGGCGGCTTCCCGCGCGGGCGGGTGGTCGAGGTCTTCGGGCCGGAGTCGTCGGGCAAGACGACGCTCGCCCTCCACGTCATCGCGAACGCCCAGAAGAACCGCGGCTACACCGCCTTCATCGACGCCGAGCACGCGCTCGACCCGGGGTACGCGAAGCGGATCGGCGTGAACCTCGAGAACCTCCTGATCTCGCAGCCCGACTACGGCGAGCAGGCGCTCGAGATCTGCGAGACGCTCGTCGCCTCGAACGCCGTCGACGTGGTCGTCGTCGACTCGGTCGCGGCGCTCGTCCCCAAGGCCGAGCTCGAGGGCGAGATGGGCGACAGCTTCATGGGCGTGCACGCGCGCCTCATGTCGCAGGCGCTCCGCAAGCTGACGGCCGTGATCCACCGCTCGAAGACGTGCGTCGTCTTCATCAACCAGATCCGCGAGAAGATCGGCGTCACCTTCGGGAACCCGGAGACGACGACCGGCGGCCGGGCGCTCAAGTTCTACTCGTCCGTGCGCATCGACGTCCGGCGCGAGGGCCAGATCAAGTCGGGGGAGGAGGTCATCGGCAGCCGGGTGCGGGCGAAGGTCGTGAAGAACAAGGTCGCGCCGCCCTTCCGCCAGGCCTCGTTCGACGTCATGTTCGCGAAGGGGATCTCGTGGATCGCCGATGTCCTGGACCTCGCCTGCGAGCACGGGATCGTGCAGAAGTCCGGGTCTTGGTTCAGCTTCGGCAGCACGCGGCTCGGGCAGGGACGCGAGAACACGATCGCGTTCCTGGAGGAGAACGGACCGGCGCTCGCCGAGATCGAGAGCGGGCTCCTGGCGAAGCTCTTCCCCGCGCCCGAGCCGGCGCCGGGGGAGGCCGGCGGCCCGGCGGCGGGCGCCGAGCGGCCCGCGCCGGGCGGCGGCCCGGGGCCGAAGCGGGGCGAGCGGAAGTAGCGCGTGGAGATCGAGCCGATCCTCGAGGAGCTGAAGAACCCCGACCGCAACCGGCGCTTGAAGGCCGCGTTCGCGCTCGGGGAGGCCTTCGCGGGGCGGGCGGCGCCGGGCCGGCCCGGGGATGCGGTCGTCGCGCGGGTCGTGACGGCCCTCGAGGAGGTCATGGCCGATGCGGGGTCGGGGGCCTGGATGCGGAAGCGCGCGAAGCGGGCGCTGAAGAAGATGCGTGGAGAGGAGTAGGACGAGCGTGACGCGCGTCCCGCCGGGGCCCGTGGGCGAGACGATCCCGCCCCGGAAGCAGGCGGCGGCGCGGCATTACGGGAGCCATCAGTACTACACGAAGCGGGCGTGGAACGTCGTCCGGGCGTACATCGCGCACTTCACGGCGCCGGGCGAGACCGTCCTCGACCCGTTCGGCGGCTCGGGGGTGACGGCGATCGAGGCGCTGGCGCTCGGGCGCCGCGCCGTCCACGTCGATGTCTGCCCGTTCTCGACGTTCCTCGCGCGGCAGGTCGCGCGGGCGCCGGTGGACCTCGACGGGCTCGAGGTCGCGTATCGCGGCGTCGAGGCCGCCTGCCGCCCGGAGCTCGAGGCCTGGGCGGCGCTCCCGGACGGGGAGGCCGCCCGTCTCGAGCCGCGGGACTGGTTCCCGCGTCACGTGTCGCTGCCGCCGGACGGGGATGTGGCAAGGGTCGAGGACCTCTTCTCGCCGCGGCAACTCGCGTCGCTCGCCCGGCTCCTGGCGGCGGTCGAGGCCGTCGCGGACCCCGTCGCGCGCGACCTCCTCCGGTACGCGTTCTCGGCGACGCTCTACAAGTGCAACCGGACGTTCCTCTCCGTCCCGACGCGGGCCGCCAGCCGGGGCGGGAGCGCGATCTTCAGCCTCTACCGCTACAAGGTCGCGCGCCGGCCGGTGGAGCTGCCGGTCTTCCACCAGTTCTCGCTTCGCTTCCGCAAGCTCCTCGCCTGCAAGGCCGACACGAACCGGGAGATCGGCGCCTCCGGGGGCCTCGTCTGCGCCCTGGCCTCGGCCACCTCCCTGCCGCTCGCCGACGCCTCGATCGACTACGCGTTCACCGATCCTCCGTACGGCGGCCACATCGCCTACCTCGACCTCGGGACGCTCTTCCACGCCTGGCTCCGGCTCGACGTCCCGGCCGCCGCGCGGCGCCTCGAGGCCATCGAGGGCGGGCGTCTCGACCTCGACCGCGCCCACTACGTCTCGACCCTCCACGCCTCCGCCCGCGAGATCGCCCGCGTCCTTCGCCCGGGCCGCTGGGCGAGCGTCGTCTACGCGCACCGCGACCTCGCCTACTGGCAGGCGCTCGTCGACGCCTTCGAGTCCGCCGGCCTGCACCTCGTCGCCACGATCCCGCAGCCGCTCTCGGTCGTCTGGTCCATGCGCAAGAAGAAGAACCCCGGGACGGCGCTCGCCGGCGAGGTGATCCTCTCGTTCGCGAAGGATGGAGCCCGGCGCGCGCGGGCCGCCGGGGCGGCGCGGGACGCGCACCGGGCGATCCTCGCGCTCCAGGAGGGGATCACAGGACCCTCAGGAGGTCGATGAAGAGCCCGCGCGGCTCATCCAGCCGGAACGGCCCGGGGAGCAGGATCGGCCGGAAGTAGTGGGCCATCTGGAGCCCGACCACGAGGACGAGCAGCGACCAGAAGGCGAGCAGCCCGCCGCTCATGACGGGTGCCCCGTCGAGGTACGCGAGGTAGGCGCGCGCCATCGAGAGGACCCGTAGCCCGACGACCAGCGCCAGCAGGAGGCCGAGGGCGTGAAGGACCATCATGAAGCAGTAGCCGTCCGTCGACGCGCCGAAGAACCCGACGATGGGGGCGAGCGCGACGAGGATGAGCGACGCCGAGGCCGGGGTCAGGAGCACGAGCGCCAGGGTCTGCGATCCCGTGAGGCGCGACCCGAGGAGGGCGTTGAAGACGTAGAGCGTCGGAGAGCAGAGGAGCGCCGACCCGAGGAGGACGAGCGGGACCTTCACCACCGCCCACCACGCCAGCGCGTGCACGGCCACCGCGGCCCCGTACGCGGCGGCGAAGATGCCGGCGATCGCCAGCAGGCCGGCGATGTGGCGGGCGACCCGGCGCTCCTCGCCGATCTCGCGGATGAGCGGACCGGGCGCCCGGAGGAGCGCGCCGGCCAGGTGCAACGGCCCGGCCTCCGGCCACTTCTGGGCGTCGAGCGAGTCGAACCGGTCGAGCCCCGTCGCCGGCCGGGCCGGCGGCCGCCCCGCGGGCGCCCCTTCACCTTCGTCGAGGACCTCTTCCCACATGGATCGGTCACCTCCCTGAAAGGGCCGTGACGAGCGAACGCCAGACGGCCTCGTAGAAGTTGCCGCGCAGGTTCTCGGAGAGGGGGATGAAGCGGTCGGCGACCAGCGTGTACCCGATCCAGGGCTTGAGCAGCCAGGCCATCTGGGCGCCGACCAGGCCGTAGATCCCGACCCACGCGAGGAGGAGCCCGCGCGTCGGCAGGGCGCGCCGGAGCCGCACGACGCTGAAGGTGCCGGCCGCCGCGATCGCGAGCGTCAGGAGCAGCACCATGTGCGGATAGGCGTGCGGCTTCGGGAAGGACGCGCCGGCGAGCAGGATGGGCGGCGAGAGCGCCCCGAGGATCATCGTGGTCGTGAAGATCGTCCGGACGGCGACCCGGACCGCCTCGCGCGGCGCCAGGCGCGGGGCCGCCAGGGCCGTGAAGATCGCGAGGCAGATGGCGAGCGTCCCGAGGAAGAAGACGGGCATCTTCACGGCCGCGTAGAGGACCTGCATCCCGCCGACGTAGGTGCCCACGGCGGCGCCGAACGCCGCGCTCGCGAGCGCCGAGGCGAGCACCAGTCGCCGAAGCCCGACCTCGGTCCTTTCCCCTCCAGTACTTTGCATTGCAAAGTACTTTATCCAGCAAAATCAGCGGCTGTCAAGCGGCGGGTCTCTCCGGCCTCGACTGGCGCCGCCGGCCAGTCTCGGCTACGCTCGGAGCATGTCGATCCGGAGCCTGCGCGACCTCGACGGCCTCGCCCGCGTGGGGCGGCTCGTGGCCTCCCTCCGCGACGCGATCGCCCGCGAGGTCCGCCCCGGCGTGACGACCGGCGCCCTCGACCGCCGCGCCGCCGCCTTCCTCGCCGCCGCCGCCCCGGGGGCCCGCCCGGCGCCCAGGGTGGAGTACGGGTTCCCGGGCACGGTCCTCCTGAGCGTGAACGACGAGGCCGTCCACGGCGTGCCGGGACCGCGGACGATCCGGCCGGGCGACGTGGTCAAGGTCGATGTGACCCTCGAGCTCGACGGCTACGTGGCGGACGCGGCCGTGACCGTCGCCGTCGAGCCCGTCTCGTCCGCCGTGCGGAACCTCTGCGACGGCACGCACGCCGCGCTCGAGCGGGCGCTCGAGGCGGCCCGCGCCGGCGAGCCGATCTCGGCGATCGGCGCGGCCGTCGAGCGCGAGGCGTCGCGCCGCGGCCTCTCGGTCATCCGCGCCGTCTGCGGTCACGGCGTCGGCCGCCGGATCCACGAGCCGCCGGCCGTCCCGAACCACTTCGATCCGAGCTTGCGCGGGGTCCTGACCGAGGGCCTGGTGCTCGCGATCGAGCCGATCCTCGCCGCCGGCGCGGGCGACGTCGTCAAGGGCGCGGACGGCTGGACGATCCGCACCGCCGACGGCTCCCCGGCCGCGCACCGCGAGCACACGGTCGTGATCGCGCGCGGCCGGCCGATCGTGCTGACGGCGGCCTGATTCCGCGGGTTTCCCCGAATTCGCGCCACCGCTTGATTCCCGGACCTCGCGGCGGTATCATCGGCCGGCTTTTGGGGAGTCTTGCGGAGGAAGTGCCCGATGGTCACCGTCGCCGATGTCCTGAAGAAGATCGAACGCCTGAAGAAGGATCTCGAGTACGTCCGCACCTTCCAGGAGAAGTGGCGCGACCAGAGGGACCGTTTTCCCAAGATCTACGAGGGCATCGTCGAGCAGGAGCGCGCCTTCCTCCGCCGCATCGAGGAGCTGCGCAGCCTGAAGGTCGACTCGGCCGTCGCCGCCTGGGACATGGCCGACGAGCCGGGCGCGGCGCCCTCGCCCGCCTCGCCGTTCTCGGTCGCGGGAATGCCCGAGGGACCGAAGGTCGAGCCGCCGGGGATCGACGGGGCGGTCGTCCCGACCGGCCTCGGCTCGCGCGACTCGGGCGACGAGCGCCGGTCGGCGGCCGGGATCGACGTCGGCGAGCGCCAGCGCAAGCGGACGACCGGCTCGACGCCGGCGATCGCCGCCGACGCGACCGCGGACGCCGCGGGCCGGGCCTAGCGAGGCCGGCGTCCGCGTCGCCCTCCCCGCCGGCCCTCGGTCTCAGCGCCGTCCCAGGAGCGGGACGGCGATGGTCGCGCACACGAGCGTCACGAGCACGATCCCGATGAGGTCCAGGAGCAGACCCGCGCGGACCATGGTCCGCACGGGGACTCGCCCCGTCCCGTAGACGATCGCGTTCGGCGCCGTCGCGACCGGCATCATGAAGCCGCACGAGGCGGCGAGCGCGCCGGCCATCATGAGCGGCATGGGCTCGATCCCGAGCCCGCCCGCGGTCGCGCGCAGGATCGGCATGAGCAGCGCGGCCAGGGCGGTGTTCGAGGCGATCTCGCTCGTGAAGACGGCGATCGTGGCCGTGGCGCCGATGACGACGAAGGCCTCCGCGCCCGAGAGCGCGCCCAGGCGCGACGCGATCCAGGCGGACAGCCCCGTCGTCTCGAACCCGCCCGCGAGGGCGAGCCCGCCCCCGAAGAGGACGATCATGTCCCACGGGAAGCCCTTCGCGAGCGTCTCCCAGTCCATCAGGCGGCGCGCGGAGCCCGGGCCCTCGGGGACGAGGAAGAGCAGGACGGCCGCGGCCACGGCGACCGTCGAGTCGTCGACGAACTTCCCGAGCCCGACGGCCGGCGCCCACCCGGGGACCGCGAAGCCCGGCCCGAAGGCCAGGTCGGCGCGGAAGACCCAGGCGAGGGCCGCGAGCCCGAAGATGGCGGCGGCGCGGCGCTCGGCGGACCGCATGGGGCCGAGGGCCCGGCGCTCGTCGGCGATGAGGCGCGCGGACTCGGCCGCCTCGGCCGGGTCGCCGGCGGGCACGCGCACGGCCACGCGCACGAGGATGAACCAGGCCGCCGGGACGTAGAGGACGACGAGCGGGACCCCGACGGCCATCCACTGGGCGAACGTCGGCGGCACGATCGAGGCCTGGACGGCCGCCTGGATGCAGATCGCGTTCGGCGGCGTCCCGACGATCGTCCCCATCCCTCCGATCGAGGCGGCGTAGGCGATGCCGAGGAGCAGCGCGACCGGCAGGTTCCCGGCCGACCCCCGGCCGCCGCGCGCCTCGAGCCCGGCGACGATCGCGAGCGCGATCGGGAGCATGAGGAGCGTCGAGGCCGTGTTCGAGATCCAGAGCGAGAGACCGGCCGTCGTCGCCATGAAGCCGAGGACGAGGCGGCGCGGGCGCGAGCCGAAGACCGTGAGGGCGACGAGCGCGAGCCGGCGGTGAAGGCCGCTCCGCTCGATGCCCAGGGCGAGGACGAAGGCGCCGGCGAGGAGCATGAGGACGTCGGCCGCGTAGTGCTTGGCCGTGGTCCCGGCCGACTGGATCCGCAGGACGGGGAAGAGGACGAGCGGCAGCGCCGACGTGACGGCGATCGGGATCGCCTCGGTGATCCAGAGGATCGCGATGAGGGCCGTGACGGCGAGGAGCCGTCCGCCCGCGTCGCCGACGCCCGGCGGCGCGGGCGCGAGGAGGATGGCGGCGAAGGCGGCGACCGCCAGCGGCAAGGCCAGGCGTCTTGGCGTCATGGGCCGCGATTCTATAGAATCGGCGCGATGAAAGAAGCCCGCGCGCCCGGACGCCGGCCCGCATCCGGCCTCAAGCGCTGGCTGGCGCCGTTCCTCGTCGGCCTCGGCGTCGGGGTCGGCTACTGGGCCTCGACCTCGGGCTCGCCGACGCCGCCCGCGGCGCCGCCCGCGCCGTCCGCTCCCGGCGGCCCGGGCGAGCCCGGCCCCGCGCCCGCCGGCCCGCACTTCCGCGAGGTCGCGGCCGAGGCGGGCGTCCGGTTCCGGCACACGGCCGGCGCGAGCGGTCGCCGCTACCTGCCCGAGACCATGGGCGGCGGCGTGTGCTGGCTCGACGCGAACGGGGACGGCGCGCCCGACCTCCTCTGCGTGCAGGGCGGCGCGCTCCCCGGGTACGCGGGCCCCGTCCAGCCGACGACGCTCTTCCTGAACGACGGCCGGGGGCGCTTCCGCGCCGTGCCGCTCGCCCACCCGGGTTACGGGCAGGGAGCGTGCGCGGCCGACTACGACGGCGACGGCGACGTCGACGTCCACATCACGGCGTTCGGCCGCAACACGCTCCTCCGCAACCGCGGCGACGCGACCTTCGAGGACGTGACGGAGGCGGCCGGCGTCGGCGACGTGCGCTGGGGGACGAGCGCGTGCTGGCTCGACCACGACGGCGACGGCGACCTCGACCTCTACGTGGTCAACTACCTCGACCTGGCGTCGGACCTCTCGAACCACAAGCCGTGCGTCCAGAGCGGCCACGCGGCCTACTGCACGCCCGACGACTACGGCGCGGTCCCGGACGTCCTCTACCGCAACAACGGCGACGGCACGTTCACGGACGCGACGCGCGCGGCCTTGGTCCACGAGGACGTGGACGGCAAGGGCCTGGGCGTCGTCGCCGCCGACCTCGACGGCGACCGGTTCCCGGACCTCTACGTCGCCAACGACACGCGCCGCAACTTCCTCTACCGCAACCGGCGCGACGGCACGTTCGAGGAGGTCGGCCTCCTCGCCGGCTGCGCGCTCTCGGAGGACGGGAAGGGCCAGGCGGGAATGGGCGTCGAGGCGCAGGACCCGGACGGCGACCTCGACCTCGACCTGCTCGTCACGAACTACCAGGACGAGTACAACGCCTTCTACCGCAACGACACGCCGCAAGGGGGCGAGGCGCCGCTCCTCTTCGCCGACGCGAGCTTCGCCTCCGGCTTCGGGACGCCGGCGCGCCGCCGCCTCGGGTTCGGCCTGAACGTCCTCGACCTCGACCAGGACGGCCGCCTCGACGCGTTCGTCGCCAACGGCCACGTCATGGACAACATCGCCCGCTACAGCGAGACCGCGACCCACGCGCAGCGGGCCACGCTGCTCCGCGGGGTCGCGGGCGGGCGCTTCGAGGAGGCGACCGACGCGCTCGGCGGGCCGGGGCTCGCGCCGGCGCTCGTCGCCCGCGGCTCGGCGGCCGCCGACATGGACGGCGACGGCGACCTCGACCTCGCGGTCTCGGTCGCGAACGGCGACCTCGTCCTCCTCCGGGCCGAGGGCGGACCGCGCGGCGCCTGGCTGATCCTCGCGCTCCGGGCGAAGCCCCCGAACACGAGCGCGGTCGGGGCGCGCGTCGTCGTCGAGGCGGGCGGGCGCCGCCAGGTCCGCGAGGTGCGCGCCGGGTCGAGCTACCTGTCGCAGGACGACCTCCGCCTCCACTTCGGCCTCGGCGCCGCGACCCGGGTCGACCGGATCGAGGTGCGCTGGCCCTCCGGGCGCACGGACTCGCTCGCCGGGCCGATCGCGGCCTCGCGCGCCCACGTCCTGGTCGAGGGCGAGCCCTTCCCCCGCTGAGCCGGAAAATGGCGCGCAAGCTGCGGCCGGCTCGCGGCGTCAAACCTTCCTGAGGGGCTGGGAAGGCCGGAAGGCGGGGAGGACGGACATGACGAGTCGGCTGGCGAAGGTGACGGCGGCGATCGTCGCGATCCTCGCGATCGCGCTCGCGTTCACGCCCGGCGCGGCGTTCGCTCAATCGACGGGGACGGGGGGCGGGGCGGGAGGGACCACGGCTCCAGGCGCCCCGGCGGCGCAGCCGAGCCACGGCCGCGAGATCGACCTGCCGATCGGGGGCCCGCTCGAAGGGTTCGAGGAGGAGGAGCCCGAGCCCGATCCGCCCGACGAGGACGACCCCCCGCAGATCTACGACGAGGACATCCCCACCCGGAGCGAGTCGCTGATCTACGTCATCGACATCTCCGGCTCGATGGGCTGGGACTACTCGACGTTCCCGGGGCTCGACGGCCAGCCGATGTCGGGGCACAAGCTCGACCGGGCGAAGGTGGAGCTCCGGCGCTCCATCAACGCGCTCACGGACGAGTGGAAGTTCAACATCATCGCCTTCGACTGCTACATGTACCGCTGGCGGGGGACGCGCCAGCAGGCGACGCCTCAGAACAAGACGGCCGCCGCCGGCTGGATCAACTCGCTCCAGCCCCAGGGTGCGACGGGCACCGGTCCCGCGGTCGCCCTCGGCCTCCAGGAGCGCGACAACCTGACGATCGCCCTCCTCTCCGACGGCGCGCCGAACTGCGTCGGCGACTACTACGCCTCGATCCCGGAGCACCGGCAGATCATCCGCGGCGCGAACGCGCAGCGGGCCACGATCCACACCTTCGGGATCGGCGCGTACGGCGAGTTCGAGCGGTTCCTCCGCGACGTGGCCGCCGACTCGGGCGGCCGGTACTACCCGGTCAACTGACGGCCGGGCGAGGCGTCCCGGAGCCGGGTCGAGGACAGGGGGCGGCGCGCGGCGTCGCCCCCTGTCTTTTTCCCTGGTTGCCGCGGTGCGTCGAGTTTGGTAATGTCCCGCTTCCGAGACGAAGAGAGAGGGCCTCGCGGGAACTTTGATTGACGGCGGGGGAGCCATGCCAGACACGTTGACGATCACCGACAACCGGACCGGGAAGAAGTACGAGGTCAAGATCGAGGGCGGGGCCATCAAGGCGCCGGACCTCCGGCAGATCAAGGTCGACGACCAGGACTTCGGCCTCATGACGTACGACCCGGCGTTCATGAACACGGCGTCGTGCAAGAGCAAGATCACGTACATCGACGGCGACCGCGGGATCCTGCTCTACCGCGGATATCCGATCGACCAGCTCGCCGAGCGGAGCACGTTCCTCGAGGTCGCGTACCTCCTCATGTGGGGCGAGCTGCCGACGAAGAAGCAGCTCGACGACTGGGTCCACCGGATCACCCACCGCACGTTCATCCACGAGAACGTGAAGAAGTTCATCGACGGGTTCCGGCACGACGCGCACCCCATGGGGATGCTGCTCTCGACGGTGGGCGCGCTCTCGACCTTCTACCCGAACTCGAAGAAGATCTTCGACGCCCAGCTCCGGGAGAAGCAGATCATCCGCCTCATCGCGAAGATGCCGACGCTCGCGGGCTTCGCGTACCGCCACGCCATGGGGCTGCCGTACGTCTACCCGGACAACGACCTCAGCTACTGCGGCAACTTCATGTCGATGATGTTCCGCATGTCCGAGATGAAGTACCGCGTGAACCCGGCCCTCGAGCGCGCGCTCGACGTGCTCTTCATCCTCCACGCCGACCACGAGCAGAACTGCTCGACGAACGCCGTGCGCGCGGTCGGCAGCTCGCAGGTCGACCCGTACGCGGCGGTCTCGGCGGGCGTGGGCGCGCTCTACGGGCCGCTCCACGGCGGCGCCAACGAGGCCGTGCTCCGCATGCTCCAGGAGATCGGGTCGGTCGAGAACATCCCGCAGTTCGTGAAGGACGTGAAGACGTCGGGCGGCGACAAGCGGCTCATGGGCTTCGGCCACCGCGTCTACAAGAACTACGACCCGCGGGCGAAGATCATAAAGCAGATGGCCGACGCCGTCTTCGAGGTGACGGGCACGAACCCGCTCCTCAAGGTCGCGCTCGAGCTCGAGAAGATCGCGGTCAGCGACGACTACTTCGTGAAGCGGAAGCTCTACCCGAACGTCGACTTCTACTCGGGCCTCATCTACCAGGCCCTCCAGATCCCGACGGACATGTTCCCGGTCCTCTTCGCGATCCCGCGCACGGCCGGCTGGGTCGCGCAGTGGCTCGAGATGATCAACGACCCCGAGCAGAAGATCGCGCGCCCGCGCCAGATCTACACGGGCCACGACCGCCGCGAGTTCGTGCCCATGGACCAGCGCGACGCGGTCCCGGCCGGGGCGGCGCGCTAGCGCCCGCCGATCGCCACCCGCTCGATGCCGGCGAGGTCGCGGAGGACCGCGACCTCGCCGTAGCCCGCCGCCCGCAGCAGCTCCCGGGCGGCGGCGCCCTGTCCCGCCCCCATCTCGAACGCGAGGAACCCGCCCGGCTCGAGGTACGCCGCGCTCGAGGCGACGAGCCGCCGGATGGCGTCGAGCCCGTCCGGGCCCGCGAACAGGGCCTCGGGCGGCTCGCAGCGCACGTCCGGCGGGAGCGGCGCCCCGAGGGCGACGTACGGCGGGTTCGAGACGATGGCCGCGAGGCGCCCGCGCAGGTCCGCGAGCGGCTCGAGGAGGTCGCCGCGGCGCGTCTCGACGAGGTCGGCGACCCCGTGGCGGCGGGCGTTCCCGGCCGTCAGGTCGAGGGCGACGGGCGAGATGTCGGTCGCGATCACGCGGACGCGCGCCGTGACCGCGAGCGCGACGGCGACGGCGCCGCTCCCGCAGCCGATGTCGGCGACGAGGGCGCCCCCCGCGCCCCCCGCGCCCCGCGCGTGCCCGCCGCCGTGCAGGCGCGCGAGCGCGGCCTCGACGAGCGTCTCGGTCTCGGGGCGGGGGATGAGGACGCCCTTCGCGACCGCGAGGTCGAGCGAGAAGAACTCGCGCCGGCCGAGGATGTAGGCGACGGGCTCGCCGCCCGCGCGCCGCTCGATCGCGAGGCGGAGCCGCTCGGCCTCCTCCGCCGAGAGCCGGTCGCCCGGCGCGCGCCGGTAGACGGCGTCGCGGCCGCGCGCGCCGAGCGCGTGGGCCAGCAGGACCTCGGCCTCGAGGCGGGCGTCGTCGGGGGCGGGGCCGGAGCGCAGGAGGGCCTGCGCCCGGGCGAGCGCTTCCGCGATCGTGGTCGCCTCCGCCATCCGAGGATATTGTAGACGCGAGAAGCGAGAACGGAGGCCCAGATGATCCGGATCGGGTGCTTCTCTCTCCTCATCCTCGTCGGCCTCGGCTTCGCCGCGCTCCTGCACGCCGTCATGCGCGACGAGCGGGCGAAGCTCGCGAAGGAGGTGCGCCTCCTGGCCGACGCGCGCCCGGCCCGGATCGCGGAGGCCGCCGGCCCCGAGGCCGTCGTCCCGGGACCGGTGCGGATCGGGGGGCGCGTCGTCGCCGACGCTCCGCTCAAGCTGTCGACCGGCGCCGGCGAGCGCCTCGAGTGCGCGTACACGCGCGTGAAGCTGGTCCAGCACTACACCTCGACCGACTCGAAGGGCAACCCGAAGAAGGAGTCGGGGACCATCCACCAGCGGACGGAGGCGGCCCCCTGCGCCGTCGACGACGGGAGCGGCCCGCGCCTCCGCCTCGACCTCGAGGCGGCGAAGGTCTTCCTGAAGCAGCGCGAGGTCGTGCCGTTGCCCGCGCCGGCGGGCGACCGCCTCGAGTACGGCGACGGCTCGTTCCAGGTCGCGCGCCGGAAGGACGATCGCTTCGAGGCCGAGCTCGAGTGGCTGCCGGTCGGCGCGACCGTGCTCGCCGTCGGTCTCGTCGCCGAGGGAGCGGCCGGGCCCGAGCTGGCGGCCCCGCCCGGGGAGCCCATGCTCGTCAGCGCCTACGGCGAGGTCGAGACGCGCAAGATCCTGGGCGAGGAGCGGACGGTCACGTACTGGGTGGAGGGGATCGGCTACGCGATCGGGGGGTTCTTCGCCTTCGTCGGCGTCGTCGGGCTGATCGTGACGAGACGGCGGCGGTCCGCGCCGCCGCCGCCGCCGTCGCCGTTCCACCCGCCGCCCGCGCCGCCGCCGCCACCGCCGGCGGCGCGGGGGTTCGAGGTGAGCTGACTACTCGCCCACCCTGGAGAAGAGCTTCCCCTTCTTGCCCTCGCCGCCCTTCTTCGCGGGCGGCGCCGGCGTCGCCCCGAAGACCTCGACGTTCGTGCAGAGCTTGTAGTCGTGCCCGAGCGAGCTCGTGAACGTGAGGGCGACGTGGGCCGCGGCGAAGCCCTCGGCCGGCCTCGGGACGCGCACGACGTAGCGGCCCTCGCCGGCCTGCTGCACGGGCACGCCGCTCCAGCGGTCGTTGCGGAAGTCCTTGTCGGGCGAGGCGGCGGTCCAGAGCTCGACCTGCTTCGGCGCGTCGGCCGACTCGATCGTGAACGTGCCGGCCTCCGCGTCCGCCGCGAAGCGCCACGAGAACCGGGGCCGCGCCTCGCCGTCGAGGACCGTCTTGTAGAAGGCGGAGACGGCCTCGAGCGCGCTCGGGCCGAGGCCGTGGCCCGCGTTCGGGACGTAGTGGATGTACTTCTCGCCCGGGAGGTCGGGGAAGTAGAGGTTGATCGCGTCCACCGCCCAGTAGGGGTCGTTCGTCCCGAGGACGATCAGCTTCGGCATCGTCAGCCGGTCGCGGAACGTGTAGGGGTCGACGAGGTCGAGGAGCTGCTTCGCCTCGGCGTCCGACACCTTCTGCGGCAGGCCGAGGCGCGTGTAGTCCCGGATCTGCTCGCTGTAGGCGCCCAGCATCTCGAGCTGGTGCGGCATCTGCTTCGGCATGTTGAGGACGTCGATGACCATGGGCGCGATCGCGCAGACGCGGCGGTCGGCGGCGGCCGTGAGCCACGTCGTCCAGCCCCGCTTGCTCGCGCCCGTGACGAAGAAGCGCTCGACCTTCTGGCCGCCGTCCTTCGCCGTGAACGCCTGGACCGCGTCCATGGCGCGGATCGCGCTCCTCGTCATGGGGAGGAGGCACGGCCACGTCTCGTCCTTCGTCTCGATGAACTTCTGGAAGGTGAAGGCTATGAGAGCGTCCTCGCGCAGGTTCTCGAACAGCGGCTGGTTCGGCACCTGGCTCAGGACGGCGACGACCGTGCCGGTCTTCACGGCCTGGCCGAGGAGGAGGAGCGTCTCGCCCGACAGCTCGTCCGGCGGGTTGTCGCGGTTGCGGCCGCCGCCGATCACGAGGAGCGCGTCCTTCGCGTGGTCGCGCTCCTCCGGGACGATCACCATGAGCCAGTGCTTCCAGGCGATCCCCTGCCACGTCTGCGACGTGAGCCGGATCGCGGTCACGGTCGCGCCGGGGGCGGAGTACTCCTTCGCCGCCTCCCAGGCGAAGGAGTCGTCCTTCGCGGACAGGTAGGCGGGAAGGGCCGGAAGGTCGCCGGCGCGCGCGCCCGCGGGCGCGGACGCGAGGACGAGCGCGAGGGCGAAGGCGAGGAGCGGGAGCGGGCGCGCGAGGCGCATGGCGGAACCTCCTCTGGGGAACGACGCGTGAAGCCTCAGCTGTCCCTTGAACTCTAAGAGCTACGCAGACGGAAGGGCGAATGTTAGCAGGCGGCGGCCCGGGCGAAAAGCGCGTACTCGCGGGTCGCGTCGAGCGCGCGCTCGAAACGGCCGAGGCTCTCGATCGCGAGGCCGATGATCCCGCGCTCGTAGCCGTCGCGGACGACGAGCTCGAGGCCGTGGCGCAGGACCATGGCGGCGACGCCGCCGTGGCGGGCGCGCGGGTGGATCGCGACCGTGTGGAGGACGACCTCGGGCGGGAGCGGCCGCCCCAGGGTCATCCAGGCGGCCCAGCGCGTCGCGTCGCCCGCGAGGCCCCGCGCCTCCTCGACCCAGTTCGGGTAGGCGAGGGCGAGGGCGACGTCGCCGAAGCCGACCTCGCTGGCCACGCCCACGTAGCCGGGCGGGAGGATGGCGAGCACGCCCGCGTAGGTCTCGACGAACTCGTCCCGGTCGAAGGCGGTGAAGCCCGGGTGCCCCGCCCACACCGACGTGATCAGGGCGTGGAGGCGGGCGAGGACGGTCGCCGCGTCGCCGGCCGCCGCGAGCGGCTCGGGGCGGTACTTCCCGCGCCCGAGGCAGCGCCGCTCGCCGGCCGCGAAGACGGGCAGCAGCGACCCGGCGACCGCCCGGTCGAACTCGTAGCTGCGCCACGTCACGATCGACCGGAAGCCGAGGCGCTCGAAGAGCCGCGGGTAGTGGGGCGGGTTCCGCGGCTCGAAGAGGAAGGGCGGGCGGTCGAAGCCGCGGACCAGGAAGCGGTGGGGGCGGTGGACGCCGCCGTTCATCGGGCCCCAGAGCGTGCGCGCCCCGCGGCTCGCGAGCCAGGCGCCGGCCGCGCCGACGAGCGCGCCGGCGACGGCGACGTCGTCGATCGACTCGAACCAGCCGAGCTGGCCGACGCTCGCGCCCGCGGGATCGGTGAGGCGCGGGTTGAAGAGGGCGGCGATCCGCCCGAGCGGCTCGCCGTTCGAGTCGAGGGCGAGGAAGCCCTGGACGGCGGTCGAGCGCGCGAGGGTGCCGAGGCCGGCCAGGTCGCGGGCGTCGACGGCGCGGAGCGGCGCGACGAAGCCGGGTTCGTCGCCGCGCAGGCGCCCGGGGACGTCGAGGAAGAGGTCGAGGCCATCCGGGGACGCGACGGGCTCGACGCGCATGCGCCCCTTTTCCCGGTTCCCCCGGGACCGCGTCAAGAATAAACTCTCCTCGCCATGAGCGCGCCCGAGCCGCCCCCGACCGACCCCTTCCTCGACTTCTTCCCGACGCACGAGCGTCACGCGGACGCCGTGGCGCGGCTCCTCGCGCTCCTCGGCCCGCTCGACCCGGACGGCGACGGGCCGTTCGGGGGCCGGCGCGCGCGCGAGCGCGACGAGCGCGACGAGTTCGTCGCCGACGCGGTCGACGCCTTCCGGCGGGCGGGCCTCTTCGAGGTCGTCGTCCCGCCGGCCGACGGCGGCCTGGCCGACCTGCCGCTCATCTACCAGGCGGGCGGGCTCCTCTCCTCGCGCGACCTCTCGGTCGCGATCGCGCTCGGCGTCGTCGCCCTGGCGACGTTCCCGTTGAGGCTCGCGGGCACGCGCGACCAGCGCGCGCACTGGTTCGGGCGCGTGCGGGCCGGGGACCTCGCGGCGGTCGGCTTCTCCGAGTGGGCGCACGGGTCGGACCTGGCCGCCAACGCGACGACCGCGCGCCGCGTCTCGGATGCCCCGGATGCGCCCTACCGGCTCGACGGCGAGAAGTCGCTCATCAACAACGGCACGGAGGCCGCGTTCGCGCTCGTCATCGCCCGGACGGGCGAGCGCGTCCCCGAGACCGACCCCGACGCCCGGCGCCTGAACGCGGCCACGCAGAGCTTCTTCGTCATCGACCTCCGGTCCGACGGGGTCCGCCCGGTCCCGCGCTTCAAGACGCACGGCGTGCGCGGGGCCGACATCTCGGGGTTCAGGCTCGACGGCGTCCTCGTCCCGCCCGACCGGCGGGTCGGGTCCGAGGGGCAGGGCTTCCGCATCGGGCGACGCACCCTCGAGATCTCGCGCGGCGGCGTCTCGGGGTTCGCGGCCGGGCAGGCGGTCCTGGCGCTTCGCCTCGGCTGCCGGCACGCGCGCGAGCGCCGCCTCTACGGCGGGCCGATCGTCGCCCTCGAGCCCGTGATCGCGGCGCTCGTCCGCGCCTACGTCGAGGTCGAGGTCATGAGCGCGCTCGCGCTCAAGACCGCGCACGTCGGCATGTACGCACCCCTCTCGTCGCGCGACCTCACGTGCTGCGCGAAGCTCCACGTGCCCGACGCCGCCTTCCGCACGATCGCCGACCTCGGGCTCGTGCTCGGCGCGCGCGGCTACCTCCGCGACCGCCCGTTCGAACGGCTCGTGCGCGACGCGCGCCTCCTCCCGATCTTCGACGGCACGGCTCACATCCAGGAGGGGGAGGTCGTGGCCGCGGCCGCCCGCCCGGCCCCGCCCGGGGCGGCCGTGGCGGCGCGCGACCCGATCGCCTCGATCCGCGCGTACCGCACGGCCTGGCGGCCGGACGCCGACCTCCTGCGGGCCGACAAGCTCGACTGGCCGCTCGGGCGGGCGGTCGAGGTCGCGGCCCTCCACGCGGCCTGCCCCGACCTCGGGCTCGCGCCGCTCGCGGCCGGCCGGCGGGTCCTCGAGCGGCTGCTCGAGCGCGCGCTCGCGGGCGCGCCCGTGACGGCCCTCGACGGCACCGACCGCGGCCGGCTGGCGAGCCTCGCCGCGCGCACGTCGGCCGTCGCCGCGCTCGGCGAGCGCGCGGCCTTCGACCTCGCGGGCGGCGGGGCGGGGGCCGTCCCCGAGGCCCGGCGCGCCGCGCTCCGGCGGGCGGCGGCCGGGGCCGGGCTCGAGGCGCTGGCGCTCGCCGCGGCGCTCGCCCCGGAGGCGGCCGACTCGATCGTCGATCCCGAGGACCGGCGCTCGGTCCTGGCGGGCGCCGCGGACGCCCGCGCGCCCGCCGTCGAGGGGCCGCTCCGGGCGGCCGTGCGGGCCTTCGACGCCGCGCCGGAGCGACAAAATTTACGGAACCGTGACGCTCCGGCGCCTTGATTCGATCGGCCCCGAGAGGCTACGCTTGCCCCCTTCGCCGGCGCCAGGATCGCCGGCTCCGCCCGGAGGAGGGATCGCCTTGGCCGGTCACAAGCTCGGAACGTGCGGGATCGCGGCGCTCGTCGCGGCGGGCGTGCTGGTGGTCGGCGGTGCGGGCTGCGGCCAGAAGAGCTCGGGCGGCGGCGGCATGGCGCAGGCGCCGGCCGCGGGTGGCTCGCCGACGGGCGGTACGGGCGGCACCGGCGGCCCGGGCACGACGGGCGGCTCCCAGCCCGGCGGGACCGCGGGCGGGTCGCAGCCCGGGGGCGGGACGACGACCGGGGGCGGGGGCGGCGGCGGAGGCGCGACGACCGGCGGCGGCGGGACGACGACCGGGGGCGGGGGCGGCGGCGGAGGCACGACGACCGGCGGC
>Ga0187892_10000200_pt1 | contig 158537 bp, 114 predicted proteins | sample MA1701073metaG_FD_139345 | JGI IMG/M metagenome (GOLD analysis project Ga0187892, IMG submission 139345) | Bio-ooze microbial communities from a basaltic lava cave in the Kipuka Kanohina Cave System on the Island of Hawaii, USA - MA170107-3 metaG ...
ATGCAGTGCGTAGCGCAGTCCTGCGTTGTGTGCAGGTCTGCGGCTTTGAAAGCACCGGGTCAGCGCAGACTGCAGAGAAAAAGCGGCAGACCCTGAGAAGCAGGGTCTGCGCTACCCGACTCCGAAACAGGTGGCCATGTTGTGGAGCCATGCAGTGCGTAGCGCAGTCCTGCGTTGTGTGCAGGTCTGCGGCTTTGAAAGCACCGGGTCAGCGCAGACTGCAGAGAAAAAGCCGCAGACCCTGAGAAGCCGCCCTACCCCACCTGGTGGGATTGTTGTTTGACTCCTCATGCAGGTTTCGGTAGTCTTTCCTCACCTTACGTTCCCTTTCTATTTTGCCCACTCAGAGTCGCGGTTGCGAACTTGCGAGGATCCTATGTTGATTCGGACGAGCTCTGCTATGCCCGTAGTCGCCTCCATCGGTTTGTCGATTGGGATTGCCTTGTTGGTCTTTGGCGATCAGCGCGAATCCGCAGCACTCTTCGGCGACGCCACGAAGCTGGTCTCGGCGAGGGTCCCGGGATCAACGCGGAATCCGGCTTCCATGAGTCGCGGCGGGCTCGGCGCCAAGGTCAAGGTCGTGGACTCTCAGAACAATCCGGTTTGGGTTGGCCTGCCTCTCACGTTTCAGAGGAACAGAGGTCAGGCCGATCCCTCGGTCAAGTATCTCGCCCACGCCTCTGGTTGGGGATTGTTCCTCAAATCCACTGAAGCCGTCCTTACCCTGCAAGGCCGGAGGCACGCAGATCAAGTGGTGGAATCGACGCCGCCAGTTCCGCCTCGCGTCGAGGAGTTGAGAACAAGCAGGGTTCGGCTGGGTTTTGTAGGAGCAAACCCTGCGGGCGTTCCGAAAGGAGAGAATGAAAGACTTAGCCGGTCTAACTACTTGACCGGAAACGATCCCAATCGATGGGCCACCAATGTGCCGAGTTTTGAAAAGATCCGGTACCCCGAGATCTACAAAGGAATCGATTTGCTCTTCTATGGAAATGAGCAGTCGGTGCAGTTTGATTTTGTGGTGCGAGCAGGCTCTGATCCCAATGCGATCCGGCTGGGATTTACGGGAGCTGAGCAACTTGAACTGGAACCCACGGGCGACCTGCGCGTGACCGCCGATGAAACGTCCTTCCGGCTCCGCAAGCCGGTCGTGTACCAGGAGGACAACGGGAGTCGCCAGCCTGTGACGGGGTCGTTTGCCGTGGCAGGCAAGAACGAGGTGCGATTCCAGCTCGGCCCTTATGATTCGGCTAAGCCATTGATCATCGATCCAAAGATTGATGCCAGCCGGACGATCGAAGGAAATGGATCCGACACCAGTGTCGGCGTGGGCACGGACCAGCAGAACAACGTGTACGTTGTTTTCAACACCACGTCGACGAACCTGGGGGCAACGAACTCCGCCAGCGGCCAGGGAGACATTGCGGTGGCAAAGTTCAATTCCAATCTCGACCCGCAATGGGTGACCTACGTCGCCGGCACCGGACTCGACCTGGCTCAGTCGATGAGCGTGTCGCCCAATGGGGCTGTCACGATTGGCGCTGGGACGACCTCCACAAACTATCCGACGTTCCGCCCGGTTCAGGGCACGTTCGGAGGACCGTCTTATGACGGTGTCATTACACAGTTGAATCCGTCGGGCACAGGGTTCAATTTCTCGAGCTACGTTGGCGGCAGCAATTTCGATTGGGTCACCAGTGTGCACGCTAATCCCAACGGCAAAATCTACTTTTCGGGAGCCACGCAATCGAGCAACCTGCAGACCACGACCAATGCATTTCAGCGCACGCTCGGCGGCGGCACCTGCACGGGCGCTCCCTGTTCAGACGCTCTGGTGGGCGTTGTGACACCCGGAGTCACCGTGTGGGACTACCTGTCCTATCTTGGGGGAAACCGGGATGAAGCCTTCGCCAATGCCATCACCTCGGACGCAGCGGGCAGCTTCTACGTGTGGGGGATTACTGCCTCGACCAACTTTCCCGTGAGAAATGCCCTCCAGTCTCAGCTCGCAGGCACCTGGGATTTTTTCCTGGCGAAACTCAATACAACTTCTGGAATGGAATTCAGCAGCTTGTTTGGGGGAAACTCGACGGAGGTCGCCACCGGCATCGTTCAGGGTGGCGATGGCGCGATCTACACCACCGGCCACACCTTTTCCACGAACTTTCCGGTCACGATCGGAGCGTTTCAAACGGCGCCAGCCGGAACGAACGATGCGGATGGCGTCGTCACTAAATGGAACGTGAACGGCCTGCTTTTGGCTTCGACACGGATTGGAGGCTCCGGAAACGACTCGCTGCGGGTTCCGATCTGGACGCCCCGTGGCCTCTTCGTGCCGGGCTTTACGCTTTCCAGCGATTATCCGGTCAATGACTTTTTTGCGGCAGGGCTAGCGAGTGGCTCGAGCTTGCGGAGCCTGCGAGCCAGCGACTATCCGGTCAACGCCCTCTTGGAGGAAGGGATTCCGTCTCCAGGCGGCAATGCGGTTTTCGTCACAAGGAACGGCGGAGCAACCTGGAGCCGAGGTAGCCTGGGACTAAGAGGTCTGGGCGGCGGGTGGGTGTTTGTCAACCCCAATAACTCTGAGACCCTGACTTACGTTGATCGAACGGGGCAATTGTACGTCAGTCTCAATGCTGGGAAGCACTGGTCCAGCCAGGGGCCCCCTGAGGGATTCACGGCCGCTTACGATGCCAGGGACTTCAGCGGCACAACCATGGTCGCTACCAACAACGGTATCTGGTACAAACAGGGGGGAAATCCCTGGGTCCGTACAACAGGAATTGATGCCAATGTGGTGGTAACTTCCTTAACGGAAGATACGGTATTTTCGGGCGTGATGTATGCCACAACTATAGGGAGAGACCTCTACAGGTCCACCAACTATGGTTACACCTGGAGCCGAGTCCAAAACGGGCTGCCAGAAAGCGTGACTCTCACCAGTGTGGCATCCAACGGAACCAACGTTGCCGTTGGGACTGCCAACACTGCCACGCCTTTTTTCCGGTGCGCTGCTGACGGTACCGGTTGTACCGCTAGCGGGAGCGGCCTTCTGGCTGCCCCTGTGATAGATGTTGATTTTGGTCCACCCAGTTTCGGGACCCTGTACGCCTCGCAAGCTCCCGTGGGCTCGACCCAGGGTGGATTCTTCAAGAGCACAGACGGAGGGAGCAGCTTTTCTCCAGTCGTGAGAACTCAATCAACTATTCGCGACTTCGAGGTCTCAGGGAACGTGATGTATCTCGGCATGGATGCGGCCAGCGGCTACGGAGTTCTCAAGAGCGAAGACGGCGGACAAACCTGGCGTGACGTTGGCCTCAACCGGAATGGCATCAGCTCCATATCCATCGACTCCAATAATCCCCAGACGATCTGGGCCGTCAGCGATGCAGCCTTCAGCGGCACTGGCACGTTTTTCAACTCCGATCTAAGCAGTATCGGATTCTCCTTCTTTAACAATGACAACGCGCAGGCCAGCCGGAACGGCAATGATGGCGCGGCCGTAAGCAGCAATGGCAATCTCTTCACCGTGGGCACCTTCGCTGCGCCTTCGGGAACAAGTTCATTGGCTGTCCCGCTCGGAACCCTGACGAATTTCGCTTGGTCCCTCAACGCGCAGAACGGTCTCGCCGCGGCACCCAAGCTTGAGGTCGAAAAAACAGTCTCCAAATCGCCGACTTTAATAGATAACCAGGCTTACTTCAGGATCCGCGTAAAGAACCTGAGCGACTCCGATGCGACCCAGGTCGTCATTTATGACACACCCAGCAACGGTCCTTATTCATCAGGAAGATTTGTTCAAGGGATCGGAACGTGCAGGACCGAGCAGCTTGTTCGCGCGTTCGTAGAGTGTCATCTCGATCAGCCATTGCACCCTCAAGAAGAGGCAATCGTCGAGGTTGTAGCGACTGTCTTAGTGTTGCCGGACGGCCGCCTCTTCAACACCGCACAGGCGACGGCCATCATCAGTGGAACTGAGGTGAGAGAAACTCATGAGATTCGGATCGACTTCAAAGGGCCTCTGGGTCACGACCTGCGCATCACTGACCTTAGGCCCAATACCGCTGCGCCAGGAGCAACCCTCGCAGTCGAGGGAGCAAACCTCGACGGCGTCAACAACGTTACGTTTAACGGAGTTACGGGAACCATCGTCGGTAACACCGGCAGTCAGGTCCTGGTTCAGGTTCCCCAGGGGCTCACGGGACAAGTCAATGTGAGTCTGAACACCGCGCAAGGTCCAGCCGCTACGGTCGCCGGAGTTCAGATGGACTCACCGAAAGCCGACGTGGCGGTCGAGCGGGTCTTTCAAGCGGTCAATCAATCTCAAAAGACCATCGTTTACTCCATCACCATCAGCAATAAAGGGCCGTCGACTGCGAACAGCGTTGTGGTCAACATCGGTGCAGGCAGTGTGACTGGACTACTAGCCACCCAGATCACTCCCCCGTCCGGAGCCAATTGCAACAGCACGGGATCGCAGTGCACCATCCCGACTCTTGCGCCAGGCGATTCGAAAGTGATCGGACTCGTTTTCAACTTTGCTGGTTTTAGCGGAAGCACGCTCGTTAATCAGGTCTCGGTCAGCTCCTCAACGCCCGATCCTGACTCGGCGAATAACTCGAAGGGAGTCTCGACAAACTCTGCCAGCGCCGTGCCCCAGATCAGCAGCTTCTCTCCCAGCTCGGGAGCGCCGGGCAGCAACCTGACCATCAACGGCAGCAACCTCAACAGCGGCGGCTCGCAGCTTCAGTTCCTCAGTACCGGAAGTGCAGCCACAGTCGTCACCAGCACGACGGTAACGTTTGGCGCGGTTCCTGCAGAGATCGTTTCTATTTCGAACTCACAGATCGTCGTCAAAGTCCCGGCTGGTGCGTCGACGGGTCCGATCATGGTAACGACGCCCAACAGCTCGGCGGTGAGTTCCACCGCCTTCACGATTTCTGATGGTTCGTCGGGAACCGTCACCAGCTTTGTGCCCATCGTGCTGACAGCAGCGGGGCTGAACAATTCATTCTTCACCACCGAGCTCACGCTCTCGAATCGAGGCGCGGCCCGGATCGCTTTGACTGTGACCTATAGCGCCGCGTTCGGTGACGGCGGCGGAAGCGCGAACACTTCCCTGTCTCCGGGACAGCAGTACGTCATCGACAATGCCGTTGAGTGGTTGCGCGGTCTTGGCATCTCGATTCCCGACAACGGCAATCGCGGCGGCACACTCGCCATCCGGGCCAGCGGATTCCTCTTGCCTGCTGACTTTGCGGCGACCGCTCGAACCACCACAGCGGCAGCCGGTGGCCGGGCCGGACTGGCCTATTCAGGCGTTCAGACCCTGAACGCGCTGACGGAGCCGAGCTTTATCTACGGTCTGCGCCAGAACAGCCAGGATCGCGCCAACCTGGCGGTACAGCACGCAGGCAAAGCTTCCGATGGAGATCTGGTGCTGCGCTTGACGGTGTATTCAGGCGACCCCGCGAATCCGGTCGTGAGCCCCCTGCCCGACATCACTCTCTCACCCGGCGGGTTCTCGCAGATCAGCGGCATCTTAACTTCGAACGGTCTCTCACTGTCGAACGGCTACGTCAAGGTGCAGCGGATCAGCGGGTCGGCACCCTACTACGCCTACGGCGTGATCAACGATCAGGCGAACTCAGATGGATCCTTCATTCCGCCTGTTCCCGAAAGCTCATCGGCCGGTGCCACCGGCATCACGGTTCCGGTGGTGGTTGAGGCCAACGCCTTCAACAGCGAATTGACGGCTACGAATCGGGCCGCCGTCGCCAAGACCGTCCGCCTGAGCTACGTGGCGAGTGCTATCCAGGCGCCGAATTCAACGGCTAATTTCACGCTTACCTTGCGGCCTCAGGAGCAGTTAATCATCGCCAATCTGGTTCAGTATCTGCGAGCGCAAGGAGTTTCAGGTGTTGGACCGAAAGGTCCGGCGTTTTCTGGAGCGTTGTTTGCGTCCGTGGATGGAGGGGATGTCAACGACATCTTCCTGGGTGTGCGCACGTCGGCCCCGGGAGGAGGCGGGCAGTTCGGGCTGTTCTACGTGGGTGTGCCCAAAGGCCAGGCCTTCGAGGGTGACGGCTGGCTCTTTGGCCTGCAACAGAACCAGGAGAACCGAAGCAATGTAGCGCTGGTCAATACCGGTGAAGTGGACGGCAACAACAACAGCTACACGATTGAGCTGTACGATGGATCGAGCGGGACCAAAGTGGCTACGATCCCAAACCTTGTGGTGAGTGCTCGCGAGTGGAGGCAAATCGGAACCATTTTGGCAACCTACGCTCCTGGGGTGACTCAGGGTTACGCCCGGATCGCCAGAACCGCCGGAAACAATCCGTCGATTTACTACGGTGTGATCAACGACGGTGGCCAACCGGGCGAACGCACTGGCGATGGAGCCTATATCCCGGCAGCACGCTAGGAGCGCATTGGGCAAACCCGTCCGGCCGGCGGCGGAAGCAGATGCGGCAGGACCCAGCCAAGTCCGAGAATCCCGGTCCTGGCTTTGGAGTTTATGCCTTGTGGTTGTTGGTCGACCTTCTAGTTTTGTCCCTGTTGGAATGGGGAAACGCCGCATTCTTCGCGGCAAGGGATATAGACTCGGTTGAGTGAAGACCCCCTGTAGTCCCACTACCTAAGGGGGACAAATGTGAATGGGCCAGACCAGAGATCTTGGTCCAGCCCGGTCAGAGCATCTCGGACCGGTCTAGAAGGCCTGCCCAATACTGAAGAAGAATCCGCCTCGACTCTCTTCCGGCCGGCGGTCTAGTTTAAATCCGTAGTCCAGTCGAAGAAGCAGGAACGGCGTCCTGACCCGAAGGCCAAAGCCGGCTGATTTTCGCACCTCAGACAGATCGAAATCCGACATCTTGCGGTAGACGTTCCCCATATCCAGGAAACCCACGCCATCAAAGAAGTGGACAAGCGGGAATCGGATTTCATTGTTCGCGATGAAGACCGCCTCGCCTCCGGCGGGATCACCAAAGAAGTCTACCGGGCCCAGACGGTTCTGATCATAGCCGCGGAGCGTTGTGCCGCCTCCGGCAAAAAACCGCTCGAACGAGACCACATCCTGACCGCCCAACCCCTTCGCCAGCCCCAGGCGAACACCGCCGGCATAGACGAACCGAGACTTCCTCGATCCGTCGTTCCAAGGTATCTCGGTGGGTTCCGAGAGAGGTAGATATTTGAAGTACTGGCCATAGTATTTGACAAAGCGGAGGTCTGAGCCCAGCGACTGGGGAGCAAACTCGAACGCATGGGAGCTGAAGGAACCGCGGGAGGCATCCAGTAGATCGTCCCGGTTTTCACGGGTCAGGGTTCCGGTCAAACGGGCCACGGGCAGAGTGATATCGAACGGAAAGAGCGGATCGGGTTCTTTGTCAAAGGTATGAATTCCGTCCAGCCGGTAGCCGTAGGACAAGATCAGTTTGTTCTTCAGCCGCGCTTCCTGTTGCAGTGAGAAACCCATCCGATCAGTGATGAAGGGCAGATTCGCGGGGGCTTCCCTCCGCCGGAAGCCAATCAGGTTGCTCTTCAGGGCGAGACCGCCGAAAAACGGCTGGCTGAAGTAGCCACGCAGTTCACGGGTCTCTCCATCGAAGCGGGTTCTCAAGCCCAGCACTCGCGCACTGCCCAGGAAATTTCGGGTGGTTGCATCGGCGATGATTCCGGGGCCGCGCTCCGTATCGAAGAATGCGCCGTAACGCACCTGGTAGGGCTGAATCTCCCGCAGTTTGATCCTGACCCCAACTCGTTTTATATTGCCGGTTTCAGCGGGTTTGTCGTCAAGGGCTTCCGTTTCGAGATCCACCAGCGAATAGGCTCCGGCGTCGTATAAGGCTTTGCGCGAGCGGTTGATCCGGTCAAAGTCGAGAGCATCCCCCACAGAGAATTTCAGCTGGCTGCGCACAAAGTCGTCGCTGGTTCGATGATTGCCCTCGATTTGAACGTCCTCAATCATGCCTTTTCGGTTCTCGGCAATTTCGAAAACTAGATCCAGCAGTCCAGGCTGCTCACCGCGCTGGGGGCGGGCCGTAACCACCACGTCGTTGTAGCCCTGGTTCCAGTAGAATGCCTCCAGACGGGAGGTCGAATCTCCCGGGATCTCCGGACGGTAGAACTGCCCTGAGGACACGTCCAGCGATGCGGTCAGCTCTGCGTCCGCAAAAACCGTGTTCCCACGGACCTGCAGCCTGCCCACCCGATAGAGGCGGCCCTCCTCAACAGGGATCACCACGCGGCCCGAGCCCGTTTCTGGGTTTAGTTCGTAGCGGATGGGCTGGATTGCCGCGTCCAAATAGCCCTGCTGCAGGTAGTAACGTTTCAGAAAGTCGGCGACCTTGTCCGGCTCAAGATAGAGAGTGTTCTCCAGTTTCTCCGTCCGAATCTGGCTCTCCAGAACGGAAGGCTTGACTCCGGACGCCCCCTCGAACATCAGCTCGACCGACCGATAGCGCGCTCCCGGTTCAATCTGCAAAACCACCTGCTTCCGATCGTCCGCAGGTGTTTCAATGCGGTAGGCGACTTTAGGCTGCAGAAAGCCCGTCTCAACCAGTCCCCGACGGAGGATCTTCGTGGACTCTTCAGCCCGCTGGGCATCGAAGACACCTTCTCTCCAGGCCTGCTCAATCTTCTTTCGCTGGTCGGAAGTGACCTCCTTCCCCTCGAATACAAACTCGACTCTGGGCCCCGCCTCGACATTCAACTTGAGGCCGACCCGGTCGTTCTGAGGTTCCCGGTTGAGCCGAATTCTGGCTTCGGGATGTCCCTGTTTCGCATAAAAGCCCTGCACACGATCCAGGCTGTTTTGAACTCTGAAGAAGTCGTATTTGTCCCCTGCTTTGAGCTTCAGCTGGTCAGCGAGTTGTTTTTCTGAAAATACCGGCTTGCCCAGGAACTCGATGCTGGAGATTTTCTTGATCGTTTTCGCGGCGGACGAACCCGTCTGTCCTGTGCCGCTGTGTCCGCCAAATCTGAGATCGTGCCGAAAATCGTAGCGATAGCTGTTATCGCTTTGTTTCGTGGCTTTGGCCTCGAACCGTTTGGTGAGGTCGTACTCTGCGGTCCAAATCTGGTCCTGGCTGTCGGTGAGATCCATGGAGTAGATCAGTCGCAGGTCGCGAGTCAGATCTTGTCCAACGGTGAGACGCGCACCAGGGTCGGACTCGGCCGCGATCAGATTGGGTTCAATGCGCACCTGGCTGAGACCGAAAGCTTGCTCTGCCGTTCGAGAGATTTGTCCCCCGACACGCCCTGCCAGATAGGACAGAACCTGTTCTTTGGCGACGTTCAATTCGGCGCCGCGAAATTCCTCCAGCGTCCTCCCGGTCAGCAGCAGAGAAATAATATCGGGCTCTGAAAGATCCGGGTCCGATGGGGATGTCAGCCTTGAGGTCAGGTCTTTGAAGGTCCCGCTCAGCTGGAGATCGATATCCTCCCCGCCGGCTTGCGTCTTGGCCAGAATGTCCAGCGACGGTTCGATCCTGTTCTGACTGATGAAGTCGATCACACCTCTCTCGATCAGGTACTTTCTCTCCTTCAGGTAGATTTCACCTCCCTCCCCTAGCGACACCCGGCCTGTCAGCGCGGGGCGGTAGTAGGTGCCGACCAGCCTCAGGTTGCTGTCGGCTGCCAACTTGGCCAGATTGTTGTCGACCAAGATCGGATCGTCTGTGCTGATGGCGATGTTATAGCGAATCTTGGAAAGCACGGGACTGCGCTCGCCGGCCAGCTCGAGTGGTACGTCGGCAGACAAGTTGCGGAGAAGCTGGTCTCCCAGTTCCACAGGCTCGCGATAACTACCCTCGGCAATCCGCGCGCTGCCCGCAATCAAGATGGACTCTTCCGGGGACTGAAGGGTCAAATCCGCACTGGCTGAAGTTTTGAGTCCTTCGGGAACATTGAGAAACACATCGTTCATCCGGATCTTGAGATTGAGTTTCTTCAACTCAGTGCCGGCATAGTCGATGGTCCCTCCCCCCGTCAGACCTCCTCCGTTGAGGGTGCCATTCAACTCCTCCACCGTGATGCTTCGCTTGTTCATTCGAACCAGAAGGTTCAGATTTTCGGCCTGAATTCTGGGCGACTTGATGCTGAATTCACCCTCCCGGGTCTGCAAAGAGCCAGAAAATTCGGGCGAATCCAGACCGCCTTGAATGCCGAGTTGGATCTGGGTCTGGCCGCCAGCCTTGATATCCTCTGACATGAATGTGAACACGCCCGCATCCAGGGAAGCATTGAGCTTGAGGTCCACCGTTTGGGGTTGCGCGAGGTTGGCTTGACCGCTGGCCTGGATCTGTGTGGTGGGCCCTGCCAGCTGAAACTGGTCGATTCTCGCCCACCCGTCGCGCAGCGAGATCCGGGAGGGTTCGGACTGATTCACGGCGTATTCCGCGACCCGAAATCGAAGCGCGTCAAAGACGACGTCGGCGGAAAGCGCTGGTAGTTCAAGCCGGGGTGCGTGTCCGTCGACGCGAACACTGACGGACCCAGCCACGTCTCTCGGGACCGTGCGGATCGAGTCTAGCTGCAGTTCCCGCGCGCTCAGCGAAAACCGGGCGGGACCGGACTTCCCTTCCAGCGGAAAGGGCAATGTGCCGGGCAAGAGACTCAGTGGCAGTTCTCCGCTGGCTTGAATCGTCCCCAACGCCCACTGCCCAGTGGCCTGCCCGAGAACCAGGGTGCCATTCTCCAGCTTCATGGCAAATCCAACGTGGGTGAACGGCATGATGAGCGTCGGGTCGTAGAAGAAGCCATCGCTGAGAGAAATTTTCGCAGCCGGCGTCAGGCGCTCAAGAGTGCCTTGCAATGAAAGATCGATATCCAGCAACCCGCTGGCAAACACCTTTTCCTTCAAAGGGACGAAAGCCAGAACCGTCCCCAACTCGGCCTTCCCTCGTACTGCCAGGCTTCCCGCAGGATGAGTTTCGTCAACGGGCACCCGTCCCTGAATTTCAATCCGGCTGTCGGTAGAAGCCACAACAGCCGGGCCGACGTTGACCACGCCGTCCTGATAGCTGAACTCCACCGTCCCCTCGTTGTTCAACGGGTGTTCGCCGACAGACAGCTCCAGACGGCTGATCTGAGCGGACAGCTCACCTCTTTTCCAGTTGTCCAGCTCACCGGACGCCTTCAGTGTGGCGCTCAGTTTTCCCGCCAAAAGCTGGTCTTCGGCAATCTTGAAATCGAGTTTGGAAACGTCAGCCTGATCCAGCGACAGCGTGAACTCAGAGGGGTAAGGCGCAGAGGTCTCAATCCGGGCCGTCCCAGCCAGGTTGAGATAGGGAACCTTCATGTCGAGCGAGACCTGCTGACCTGCAAGGACAGCGTTCGCGCTGAACGAACCCACCTGGCGGGCGCCCATTTGCAGGTCAATGGCGTCCAACTGGAGTCTGGCTGAAGGATCTGCTAGCGTTCCGCTGCCGGTAGCCGACAGGTTCAGCGTTCCCCGGAGCGGAGAGTGGCCCGGCAACAACAATTCGTGGAACTCGAGGTTTCCAGCGTCTGCCTGGAGGTCGTATTCCTGGGTCTCCGGGCGATAGCGCCCTTGAGCCGTCAGCCTGCCCCCATTTTGCTGTGAGGGGTTCTTTTCCAGAAGCAGTTCGGGCAGCTCCAGTTCATCTCCAGTCCAGCGGGCCCTGACTTGAAGATTTCCCATCGATTCACCGTAGGCTTTCAACGAGGTTGCCGAAAGACCTATTGAAGCACTCGGGTTCGTGAGAGTTCCACTGAGCCGCAGATCTGCGCTGTAGTTGCCTTCAATGGGCAGCCGGTCTTGCAGCGCGGCCAGAGAAGATCCGAAAGAGCCATCCTCTAGCTTTGCTCTGAAATCCATGGAAGGTTGACCACCGGCCAATCTGAGTTCGCCCTGCCCGCTCAGAGTCTGCCCCGCCCAAGTCAGACTTAGGTCGCGAAAAACGACCCCTTCCGCATTGACTTCGGTGTCTGCTTTGAGCTGTGTACCCGTCACGTCACCCACTTGAAGTGGATCGATGGAGATGGCTGTCGAAAGGCTTGGGTTCGAAACAGGGCCATGGATCTGAGATTGGAACCCCACCGATCCGTCCACGGGCAGCGGCACCAGGGCCTCTGATTTCTTGCGCCCGAGCAGCGACCCCAATTCGCCCAAGAAAGCCGCCAGGCTTTCCGCTGTGCCTTCCATATTTCCGCTGAGAGTCCTGCGAGACTGGATAGACACCTCACCGCGAAGGTTGGCGCCCATCAAGTGCACAGAGGAAAGGGATACCGAAGCTTCCGAGCCCCTGGATCGGGCTGAAAAAGCGCCCGACACCGGCAGAACGTTGAGTGAGGGCCGCGAGCGGGTGCTTTTCAAGCTGATCTGGGCTTCTCCGCCCTGAATCGTGTCTCCCTGCCAGCGGGTAGAAACCGATCCGGTCGCGCGAGTGGCAATCTCAACAGGCAGACCCAGCAGTCGCGTGACCGGTTGAAGGTCAAGGTCTCTAAGCCTGGCACGCACAAAACTGGCGCTTTTGGATCCAGCCAGGTTCAAGGCAGCCGTGGCTTCAATGGCACCACCGGAAAGCCGTGCCGAAAGCGCTTCGAGGCGAAGCATCTGGGATTCCGAATCCCAGTTGGCCTGCGTCTGGAAGCCAACCTGGCGGTAACCAGCCGCTGAGATCCCGTCGCCGCGCAAACGGCCGGAGACGCGAATCCTGCCGTCAGCGCGCTGGAGCGAGCCTTCAGCCACAACGTTTCCGGTCTGGACTTTCTGATTGGGAAAGTAGCCGGAGATCCGGTCCAGATCGAAGGCCGCTTTGAAGGAGAGGTCGAAGTCTGGATCGGAGAAATCATCTACCGATCCGGACACTTCCATCCCGGCGCCTCCCGCACTGACTGTCAGATTCTTCAGTTTGAGCGCGCGCGTCTCCAACAAGGCCTCCAGCTCCAGTCGTTCGATTGGGAAAGCACGCCCTTCAAACGCGCCATCGCCACTGCGATCGGTGGAAAAACGGACCCGGCGGTTCTGTTCATCAGATTCGAACCCCATCTTGAATTGCCAGAGGGGAAGACTAAGGCGACGACTTCTTTGGCGATCTTCGAAAAGAAATGAAGCCTTGGAGATTTGCAGCGAGGCGATCGTGTCCCACACCGGTCGCCCGGCAGGTGATTCCCCTTCTTGCGCGGAAGATTTCGGAAGGTTGTCGCGGCCATGTTCGTCAACGACATACTCAACCGCAAGGCCGCTGATTCGCGCTTCCCGCACCGTGAAATGCCCGGTCAGGACGTCAATCCAGCGAAGGTTCACGCTGAGGTCGCTGGCCTTGACCAGGGGAGGCAGATCGGGAGTGGCGGAGGAACGCAGCGTCCAGCTCTGAAGCCTTGCATTCAGTGTGAAGAGGTTATAGTCGAACTGCGTCGCTCCAAGATCCAGACCTTGTGAACGCAAAGCCTCTCGCACCCACTCGAGGGCATAGCGCCTCGTCGGTGGCGCGTGAAGCACCGCCAGGCCAACCAGAATGAGAAGCGCCATGCCTGTGGCGAGAATCCCTGCCAGCCGCCATTTCGATCGAGTCTTCATGGGCAAGCTAAATTGCGGTTAGAAGGAGACCACGAACTCAACGCGCGGAACGGAGCACCGTTCGAACTTTCTGCGCTTCGGGAGCATCAGGGGCGAGTTTCAGAAAGGCCTGGAAGTGCTCCAGCATCTTGTCGGGCCGCTTCAGGAGGTTGTAGGCCAGCCCGGCATGATAATGGGCGTAGGCATGATTGGGCTCGAGCTTGATTGCCTTTTCCAAACTCTCCGCCGCCGCTTTGTAATCCTTGTGGTGTGCCCCAAGCACTCCGCGATAGTAGTAAACCTCCGCGTTGTCAGGATTGACTTCCTGGGCTTCATCCAAAGCGACCTTGGCTTTGTCCAACTGCTCCTGACCCATATAGGCTCGAGCTAATCCGATTTTGACCAGGTCCTGCGTCGGGTTCTTTTCGTAGTCTTTTTGAAACAAGCCTTCAGCCTCCTTGAACTTGTCCTGTTCCAGCAAGGTGAGGCCCAAATAGTACGCTGCTTGGGAGTTTTCTGGTTCCTTCTCCAGAATTTGTCTAAAAGTGTGTTCCGCCTCTGAGTATTTCTTAATTTTGTAGAGTTCCTGCCCTTCCTCCAACTGATTGCCAAACGCAGGCAAGGCGAAAAGAACAGTGATTGCGAAAACTGCCAGTCCAACGATTCGTTTCATGAGCACAGACTCAACCTCCTTTTGGTTTGCCTTGGCCCTGTTGAGCCAAGGCGGTCAAGCGGGTTGGATGCTAGAGTGGCGCTTCGAGAGGCCCAGACTTCCTTTACATCTTTGATCTTATCATCGCTTTGCGGTGTCGTCTTTGCGCGCCGCTATAATCCCGGGAATTGCGACTGTGGGTGGTCCTGGCCTGGTGATCGAGGACGGCAGTTTCTGTTTCTATGCTACCCGGGCAGGGCGCGGTGTCCTCACCGCAAAGTTTTCCAAGAGCTCCCCACGGCGGCTGGGACAGCCCGCCCTACCTGTTGTCTGTGTGCCTGGCCGAAACAAGAAGAAAACGCTCACTGCGGTCGCATCAGCGGCTGACGCTGTCTAGGAATCTCCGCAGTCACGCTTGACATTTTTCCGCAGGATCGCTATAACCTGTCAATGTTCTTGGCACTCTACGTCAGTGAGTGCTAACAATCCCCTTTTAAATTTCAGATAAATAAGGAGAACAGCATGAATTTGAGACCGCTGCATGATCGGATCCTGGTCAGAAGGATTGATCCCGCCGAGCAGGCAAAGGGCGGCATCATCATTCCAGACACCGCGAAAGAGAAACCCCAAGAGGCGGTGGTTGTGGCCGTCGGGAACGGTAAGATCCTCGAAAACGGAACCCGGCTCGCGATGACGGTGAAAGAGGGAGATCATATCCTCTTCGGGAAATACTCGGGATCGGAAGTAAAGATCGGTGGCGAGGACTTGTTGATCCTGCGTGAAGATGACGTCCTGGCCATTACAGAAGCAGCTGCCCGCTCAAAGTCCAGTAGCAAGTAAACCGAGTTTCAAAAATTCAATTATTGTGAAGGAGGTTTTGAGAATGGCAAAGCAGATCGTTTCGGGAGAAGGGTCACGCCAGGCAATTTTAAGAGGTGTGAATCAGTTGGCAGATGCGGTGAAAATCACCTTGGGCCCGAAGGGCCGGAATGTGGTGTTGAGCAAGAAGTTCGGTTCGCCCACAATCACCAAAGATGGCGTCACAGTTGCAAAAGAAATTGAATTGCCCGATCCGCTCGAAAATATGGGCGCACAGATGGTGCGTGAGGTTGCCTCAAAGACCAGCGATGTGGCAGGTGATGGCACAACGACCGCTACCGTTCTGGCTCAGGCGATCTTTCGAGAGGGCTGTAAGACAGTGGCTGCAGGCGCCAATCCGATGGCACTGAAGCGCGGTATCGAGAAAGCGGTGGATGAGGTCGTGTCTGAGATCAAAAGACTGTCCAAGCCCGTCAAGGGAGAGATGATTGCTCAAGTGGGCACTATTTCCGCCAACGGCGACACCAAAATAGGCAGCATCATCGCGGAAGCCATGAGCAAGGTGGGCAAGGATGGCGTCATCACCGTTGAGGAAGCCAAGACGATGGAGACGACGCTCGACATCGTCGAAGGAATGCAGTTCGACCGCGGTTATCTTTCACCCTATTTCGTCACAGACGCCGATCGGATGGAGTGCGTGCTGGAAGACGCGCTGGTGCTCATTCACGAGAAGAAAATCAGCAGCATGAAGGACCTGCTTCCCGTGCTGGAGCAGGTAGCCAAGTTGGGGCGCCCGCTGCTGATCCTCGCGGAAGAGGTCGAAGGCGAAGCGCTGGCCACTCTGGTGGTCAACAAACTGCGTGGTACATTGAGTGTGGCGGCCGTCAAAGCCCCGGGTTTCGGTGACCGTCGAAAGGCCATGCTCGAGGATATAGCGATTCTGACCGGAGGAAAAGCCATCACGGAAGACCTGGGCTTGAAACTGGAGAACCTTCGGATTGAGGACCTGGGACGCGCAAAGCGCATCGTCATCGACAAAGACAACTCCACCATCATCGAGGGTGCAGGCAAGGCGAAGGAGATCGAGGGACGTGTCCGGCAACTCCGCTCTCAGGTGGAAGACACCACTTCCGATTATGATCGCGAGAAGTTGCAAGAACGGTTGGCGAAACTGGTCGGCGGCGTAGCCGTGATCAAAGTCGGCGCGGCCACTGAGACCGAATTGAAGGAGAAGAAGGCCCGCGTTGAAGATGCAATGCATGCCACACGGGCTGCTGTGGAAGAAGGCATTGTGGCCGGCGGAGGCGTCGCGTTCGTTCGTGCGATTCCGGCGGTCGGGAAGCTGAAGCTGGAGGACGACGAGAAGACCGGCGCCGACATCGTTCGCCGCGCTTTGGAAGAACCCTTGCGGCAGATCGCGACAAATTCCGGCATCGAGGGTTCCGTCGTCCTGGAGAAGGTGAAATCAGACAAGAAGGAATCGGTTGGTCTGAATGCTCAAACCGGCGATTTCGAAGATTTGATTGCTGCTGGCGTGATTGATCCTGCCAAAGTCGCGCGTACGGCTTTGCAGAATGCTGCTTCAGTGGCCGGCCTCCTGCTGACGACCGAAGCTCTCATCTCAGAAATTCCTGAGAAGAAGAAGGAAGCTCCCATGCCACATGGGGGCGGCGACATGTACTAAGCCTTGTGAAGCAGACTCCGTCTGTGACTTCCTTCTCGGCGGCCCATGTTACAATGGGCCGCCTTTTTTTGTTTCGGTAGCCAGAATCCCGGATGCCAACTCCTACAAAGAAGATTCTGACCCTCGCCGCTGTAGCCGTCGTCTCAGCGTCGGTGCTAATGCCTCCCGTTTGCCATCTTTTGTTCAACTGCGGGTGTTCCTGGCTTTGGACCACAGCCAGCGAACACTGCAATATCCACAAGGCTACCCCACCGCATTGTCCGTGGTGCAGTCATGGGAACCCGGGATATTACTTGCCTTACGCTGGCTTCATCGCGGGGCAATTAGCTGCCGGCCTGTTGACCTGGCGGCTGACGGGCCGCCTTGTTGTCGCCGCAATCGCCACTCTGGTGGCTATCCTGCCCGTCGGCATTCTGTTGGGTGCGTTGACCCTTCTGCTCGTGGATTATCCTCATTTCATTCTTCATTAGATTTGGATTCCATTTCTCGGCGGCTTGCGGGTCGGAATTGGACGGCCGCCAAAGCGTAGATTCGAGCGCTTGAGCCTGTAGAGACAGATGTCCGCTGCGCCTGAATTCTTACCCGGGTTCTACAAACCAGTATGCTAAGATAGCGCCCGAATTCGAAGCCCCGAGGACTTCGACATGGATCGTGTTCCACAGTTCAAAGTGGATGGAGACTTAGTTTTAACTGTTCCCCTCCAACCGGGTTTTGGCAAGGTCCTCTACGAGTTTGTGCGGCTGGCGGTCTCCAAGAGTGGCTTCGATGCGGAAGAATCCAAACGGATTGCGGCCTCGGTTTCGACTCTGGTCGTCGACAAGGCTCAACGGGCCGGCAAAGAGAGTCCGGGTCACCTGCGGCTCTGCGTAGCACACCGCCGGGGATCTGTCTCAATCAAGACGACCATCCAGGAACTCCATTTTTCCCAGGAAGAAAAATTTCAGACACAGGCAAGTTAGACATGTCTTCGGCTCTTGATGCTTTTCTCTCTGCTGAGCTGGACGCTCTCCGTCAGAAAAAGCTTTTCCGAAAGCTTCGGCTATTGGATGGGCGCCAGCTGCCAGAGGCGTCTTTCGACGGCCGCTGTGTGGTCAACCTTTCATCAAACAATTATCTCGGTCTGAGCACCCATCCCCGTCTGATCGATGCGTCCAGGCGCGTTACCGAAGAACTGGGCGTGGGTTCTGGGGCCGTAAGAACCATTGCGGGCACGATGAAGATCCACATGGAGCTTGAAGAAGCCATTGCCCGCTTCAAGCAGGTAGAGGCTTCGGTGGTCTTCCAGTCAGGCTTCACGGCGAACGCCGGAACCGTCTCTTCCTTGCTCGGCAAGGAAGATCTGATCATTTCTGACGAGCTCAATCACGCCAGCATTATCGATGGTTGCCGGCTGTCCCGGGCGGAGATCAGAGTGTTTCCGCACAAGGAGCTGAACCGGCTTGAAGACATCCTGAAAGAAACAACTGGATTTGCAGGAAAGAGACTGGTCATCACCGATGGCGTCTTCTCGATGGAGGGTGACATTGCTCCCCTGCCCCAGATTGTCGAACTAGCCGAGAAGCATGGCGCGATCATGATGATCGACGATGCTCATTCCAGTGGAGTATTGGGAAAGAACGGGCGTGGAACCGTCGATCATTTCAATCTGCAGGGCCGCGTCGATATTCAGGTCGGCACTCTCTCTAAAGCCATCGGTTCATTAGGAGGCTATGTCTGCGGGAGCCGAAACCTCGTCGATTTCCTGTACCACAGAGCACGGCCCTTCCTTTTTTCCACGTCCCATCCACCCGCCGTGGCGGCTTCATGCCTGGCGGCATTTCAGGTGCTGCAAGAAGAGCCGGTGTGGCTGGAACAGCTTTGGGGCAATACACGATTCTTCAAAGACGGCTTGAACCGCCTTGGATTTGACACTGGCCAAAGCGAAACGCCCATCACTCCGATCATCGTTGGGAAGGGTGATCTGGCGATGCGCTTCTCTGACGAGCTTTTTGCTGAAGGCGTCTTTGCTCAGGGAATAGGCTATCCCACCGTTCCAGAAGCGCGCTCTCGGATCCGAACTATCGTTACGGCCACGCACACCCGCAAACAGCTCGAGTTCGCTCTTGATGTGCTGCAGCGGGTCGGCAAGAGGTTGGGAATCATTTGAATGCTGATTGACGTCTCATTGGCAGCCTGCAATTGACAATCGAAAATCTCCTAAGGAGTTCTATGCTTGAATTTCATCCCCCGAAACGTATTCTGCTGGGGCCTGGCCCGAGTGACGCCGATCCACGGGTCCTGGCAGCGATGTCTGAGCCGCTGGTCGGCCATTTGGATCCTGAGTTTCTGAAGGTGATGGACGACATCCAGTCATCCCTGCGCTCTTTGTTTCAAACCAGCAACAGACTGACCATCCCTGTTTCTGGCACCGGCAGTTCCGGAATGGAAGCTGCTTTCGTGAATCTCGTCGAGCCTGGCGACACCGTGGCAGTTTGCGTCAATGGCGTTTTCGGCGAGCGCATGTGCGACATCGTGACGCGGTGCGGTGGCGAGCTGCTGCGAATCGACGCCGAGTGGGGAAAGTCGTTTGACCCGGACTCCATCCGGACGGCTTTGAAGCGGCTCAAGGCGCCGCAGCCTAAAGTTTTCGCCGTTGTGCACGCGGAAACCTCCACGGGCGTGCTGACGCCGCTCTCGATGATTCAGGAATTGCTTCGGGATTTTCCTGAAACCATGCTGCTGGTGGACTGTGTTACTTCACTGGGTGGCCATCCCGTGGGTATTGACCAACATCATGTCGATTTCGCCTATAGCGGCACACAGAAGTGCTTGAGTTGCCCGCCCGGCCTGGCCCCCATTACGCTGTCTGAAAGAGCTGTCAACACTTTGCGACAGCGCAGGAGCAAGGTCCAAAGCTGGTACCTCGATCTGAGCATGGTGGAAAAGTACTGGGGCGACGATCGGACCTACCACCACACGGCGCCCATCTCGATGAACTACGCGCTGCGTGAAGCACTCCGCTTGATTGAAGAAGAGGGCTTAGAGAAGCGTTGGGCACGCCACCGTCTGAACCATCAGGCTTTTGTGGCTGGCATAGAGGCCATGGGGCTGGAGATGCTCGTCAGGCCGGAGAATCGGCTCTGGAGTTTGAATACGGTCAGGATTCCAAACGGGATTGCCGACGCCAGAGTGCGTGCGGCTCTGCTCCAGGATTTCGGGATTGAGATTGGTGGAGGCCTCGGCCCGCTGAAAGGCAAGATCTGGCGGGTCGGTCTCATGGGATATTCCTCACACAAAAACAACGTGCTCTTGTTCTTGAATGCTCTGGAGCATATCCTGACGCGCGAGGGCTTTAAACTCAGACTCGGTGCTGCCGCGGAAGCAGCCGGGCAGGTTTTCTTGTCCAGCTAGGTGCGTGTCCCGCGTTGGACCTAAGAATTCCCGGCCTTTCTGCGATTGACGCAATGTTGGCGGCGATCGCGAACAGCGGCAGATTGTTCACGTTTTCACGCGCGCTCACCCGCTTCTTGAGAGGCAATTCATTGGCGAAGGGCCCGTCCGCCAGAAGGTGCGCCAACTGCCGAACCGTCGCCGGATTGCGAGAACTTGGGTCTGCCCGATTCAGTGGCAATCTCCCAACCGACCAGGTAGATCAACCGGGTGATCTTTTCCATTTTGTCGAAGTTGATTTTGTCGGCTGTGTCGCTAGGCCGGTGGTAGTCTGGATGAAAACCCGTGAAGAGAAACACCGATGGGATGCCCGCCTTCAGGAAGCACCAATGGTCGCTTCGCTTCAGAAGATTCTCCTGGCCGGAATCGTAGCGGTAGCGCAGTTTCAATCCGGTACGCAGGTTGCAGGCTTCAAACCACCGCTTCAAGTCCGGGCTGAAAGACGATCCCGCAATGTTCACTGAATTTGTGTTGCCGGCTTCGGTCTCTGACTCAATTCCGTCAGCGGCAGAAGCTGGGCGCTGCTCATTCCGTCCAATCATATCCAGCTGAATCATCGCGATTGTCTTGGCCAGAGGAAAAACTGGATTCTGCGCATAATGCCTGGAGCCCAGCAGTCCGAGCTCTTCAGCCCCCCAGGCAGCCAGCACGATGCTCCTCCTGGGACGCAACGGTCCTGCCTGATAAGCCTCCGCAAGTTCCAGGACGGCGGTGGTTCCGGACGCGTTATCGTCTGCTCCAAAGTAGATTTCCTGATCTTCGCCGAAGCCCATATGATCGTGATGAGCGCTGATCAGGATGCACTCGTCACGCAACTGCGAATCCGAGCCTGGGATGATGCCAATGACGTTATAGCCTTTCAGCGATTTCCGTTCGTACCTCACAGTCAGCGATACCGTCTTTTCCAATTGCAGCGAAACGGGATTCAAGTCGGCATCAATCTTGTCCTGAATTTCCTTTAACAAGTCGGGCGAGTTGCCGCTGCGAAACAACTTTTCTGCAGCCGGGTATGAGAGAAATAATACCGGAATTCTAACACCCTCCATGTCGCTGGCCAGGTGAGTCTTGGCATTCTTGAAGTTGAGCGAATCCAACGTTGCGACGCTCTCGGATGAAGGCAGAATGATGAGAACTCCAAGCGCACCGGCAGCCTGTGATTGCCGTGCCTTTTCCCAGGGTTCCTCGTAATCTTTCTGCGAGTAGAAATCCCAGCGAGACTGTTTGGGGCCCCCCGGAAACTTGCTGAAGACCACAGCAATCTTTCCCGCGACGTTCGCACTCGCAAAGTCGTCGTAGCTTAGTTCCGGCGCAGATATTCCATAGCCTGCGAAAGCGAGCTGTCCTGAAACCGCGCTAGCATCCGGCCCCCACGGAGCCGGCATAAAATCCTCACCGAGCTTCAAGTCAAGGTTCGCACCTTCCTGAAGAGCAACTGTCAGTCTGCAATCCTTTTGCGGAACGGCCTGGACCAGATCGAACTCCTGCACATGCCTGCCTGAGTTGCCCGGAGGAGGTTGCAAGCCATTGCGTTCGAAAATGCTGGCTATGTAGTCTGCGGTCATCGCCGCTTCCGGACTGCCTGTTCCCCGCCCTCTGAAGTGCCGTGAGGCTAAGAATTGAAGGGTTGAGCGGATGCGGCGGCTTTGAATGGTGTGAAAGCCGCTGGCGATATCCTCGAAAGCGGCAGCCTGCAGTGGTTGGATCCAGAGCAGGAGGCAAAGGAATAGCGCAAAGATTCGGGCCGATCGTTGGTCACGGAGAGTGATCATGCGGTCTCTAGAGTCTTCCCCTGCGGATGACATACTCCTCATAGGCTTCCGGTGTATCGATGTCGATCAAAACACCAGGATCCTCGACATTGACATGTAGAATGCGCTCCTGATGCCTGCGCACAACGGACACGGCACTCTGATCCAAAGGAGCTTTGAGCAGTTCACCAAACAGCTCCCTCGCCCAAATGATAGGGTGCCCGCGCCGATTTTGGAATGACGGAATCACCAGAGGCATAGGTGTACCGTCAAAGGCCTCCAAGAGATTGTTGACAAGGTCCCGATGAACCAACGGATGGTCAATCAGAAATACCATCACTCCATCGACAGACGCCGGCAAACCCTTCAGTCCACACTGGAGAGAGGAAAGCTGGCCGAGTTCGTAGTCCTGATTGATCAGGACTCGACCCTTCAAGTGCGGCAGTGCGTGCAAAATGCGCTCAGGCCGATGCCCGAGAACGATAGCGACGTTCGATAAACCGGAACCTTCAGCTTCACCTACGATGTGCTCCAGAAAAGTTGCACCGAAAATTTGAAGCAGGGCCTTCGGCTTGCCCATGCGTTCAGACTTTCCTGCTGAGAGAATCAGGCCTGCGACAGATTTCATGGGAATGCACTAACCAAAGGCGGCCGTCCTTGATGGGCCCGGTCGCCACAGGTAGGGTACGGCGCTCACAGAGGCTGCACATCCCGCTTCCAAAGAGTCAGAAAACTCATCACGGCCGCCGCCATCGCAATTCCACAGGCCACGGGCGACAAGATGCCTATTCCCTTCCCTTCCCGAAGGAGCTGGAATGACACTGTGGCAGTGACTCCAGCACCTATCGCTGTCAATGCCGACGTCGCGTTCGGCGCTCTCCAATAGAGCCCAAAGACCAGCGGCACAAACAGCGCCACGGTCAGCAGGCCGTAGAAGATCTGCAACGCCGACAGCACGCTCGGCAGCAGCACTGCAAGACCGATACCGAGAAGCCCGGCAAACAGTGCTACCCAGCGGGCGAGGCGAAGCAGTTGGCTGTCCGTCAGATCTGAACGCAAATGCCCCTTCACGAAGTCTTTGGCAAACGATGTCGAAAGCATCGCCAGCACAGCGTCAGCAGAACTGAGTTCGGCTGAGAACACAGCTGCCAGTGCCAATGAGCCCAGCCAGGGTGGCAACATCTCGACCATGACGGTGGGGAGAGCCAGTTCACGGTTCTCAAGATGCGGATGAAGCGAGCGGGCCGTGATCCCCAAGAGAGGTGGCAGCATGGCAAACAGGAACAAGCAGACCGCGTTGAGCAGAACGCCGTTTCGTGCGACCGTCGCCTCACGGGCACCGTAAACTTTTTGCAGGATTCCTGGCGAGACGAGAAACGAGGGAGCCAGCAGAATCAAATAGTCGAACACTCGCGAAAAACCGCCACTCGTAAAGCTCAGATAGTTGTCAAGTGGCACCTGGTTCTGTTGCAGACTGAGCACTACGCTCTCCCAACCTCCCGCGTAGCTCAACGCAAACGGAACCGCGAGCAAAAAACCAGCGAGCTTCACCGCCACTTGCACAAGGTTTACCCAGGCAACGCCGATCAAGCCACCTGCGGAGAAGTAAGCTGTAACGACAATCCCGCCCACGAGGCAACCCAGCCATTTGGGTGCCTGGGCCACGACGTTGAGTATCCAGGCGATCGCAATGAACTGTCCGGCCAAGATCACGAGCGCACCGAGCCACAGCAGGATGGCCACGGCACCTCGAACGCGCCGGTCATACCGGTGCTCCAAATAATCGCCGACCGTGAGAAACCCGTGAGTGGCGGCAATCCTCCACAAGCGCGGACCAACCGTAAACGCCAGCAGCGCTGACCCCACTGCAGCTGATCCCACCCACCACCAAGCTACAAGGCCAGACTCATAGCCCAGCCCTGCAGCACCAACCGTCGAGCCGGCGCCAATATTGGCGGCCAGTAGCGTGGAAAACAGCAACCCGGTTCCGAGTCTTCTGGATGCAACGAAGAAGTCACCAGCGCGCTTGACACGTCGCGCCAAGGCAGCGCCGAGCAGCAACAAGAGTGTTGAGTAAAGAAAAAGGGTCCACAGATGGGCAGTCAACCTCAACCTCGCTTGCCGGGGATCAGCATCTCCTGGCAGCTGGGCAGCCCAGGAAGTCCTTTGGCTCGGAGGACACCTCTGCAAACCGCCTGCGTCACAACCTCGGCAGCCAGTGCACCCAGCAATGTGAGGTTGATGGCAGCTGAAACAGTGCCGGTCGCGATGGCAAACAATGTGTCGCCGTCGAGAGGCGTGTGAACCGGGTTGATCGAGCGCGCCAGGCCGTCGTGAGCCATTTGCGCGATTTTGCTTGCCTGGACCTTGCTCAGAACAGCGTTGGTTGCGACGACGCCGATCGTTGTATTCTCCGAAGACTGCTTAACATTCCCGTAGTGCCCCTTCCGCAGAAGTTCCATGGAATTGGCCAGTTTTTTTCCATCGGCCGTGCGCGCGCCTGCCAGAATCACACCGGTCGCAGGGTCCAGCACGTCCCCTACCGCATTGACAGCAACGAGAGCGGCCACAGTATGTGGCCCAACGCGGATGGCCGCGGTTCCCAGTCCACTCTTCATGGCACGGTCGATGCCAAACAACTTGCCCACAGTGGCCCCTGTGCCGGCGCCAACGTTCCCTTCCTCGCAAGGGTGCGTCTTGGCAGCTTTGCAGGCCAGATAGCCGGAGCGCTTGTCAGGCCGAATCCTGGCATCACCGAGATCGAGGTCGTACAGGATCGCGGCGGGAACGATGGGAACCCGTCCCACCCGCGTTGGATATCCAACCTTTTGCTCTTCGAGATACTGCATCACTCCATCAGCCGCTTCGAGTCCGAACGCACTCCCGCCGGCAAGAACGATGCCATGAACCTTCTCGACGCTGTTGATCGGATTCAGCAAGTCTGTCTCGCGTGTGCCTGGAGATGCCCCTCGGACGTCCACACCGGCAATGGCGCCGGCTTCGGTGAGGACAACCGTGCAGCCCGTCGGGCGTCGTGTCTCGGTGTAGTGACCCAGCTTGATGCCTTCGATATCGGTGATGCAGCCGGCCGAAGCGAGTGAAAGCGAAGGCTGCTGCACAGCCCTGGCGCTTCGAATGGAGAACACGGCGCCGCAGGCCACAGCCTTGAGGAACCTCCGCCGGGAACGGGACTGAGAAAGGCAGGTTGAGCTAGACATCGGTCACGAGAACGTGCGCTTATCCCTCGAATACGATCCCAATATCTTCATAAAGCTGGCAATCTCTTCGAGGTGAGCCAGGGCTTTTCGGCAGTTTTCGTCGCTGGTGCTGCCAGCAAAGTCGATATAAAAGAAATACTCCCAGGGCTTGCCATGCAAGGGTCGCGACTCAATCTTGTAGAGATCGATGTCCCGCAACGCAAACACGCTCAGTGAACGGAATAGCGCGCCGGGCAGATTTCGGATTGAAAAGACCAGTGACGTTTTGTTTGCTCCGGGCGGTGGCGGCGCCGACTTCCGGCGCAGGACCAAGAACCGAGTGAAGTTTTCCGGGTTGTCTTGAATGCCTCGCTTCAGGATGTGCATGCCATAGATGCTTGCAGCAAGTTCACTGGCGATGGCTGCAGCGTCCAGAAGTTTCTCCTCTTTGATCTTCTTGACGCTTCCCGCTGTGTCATAAGTCGAAACGATCTGGACACCTTTAAGCTTGGCAGTCGTGTTCTGGCACTGCATCAGAGCCTGAGGGTGCGACAGAATCTTTCGGATCGAAGACAGGCTCGCTCCAGGGTTAGCGATGAGATTGTGGACGATCTGAAGATTCAGCTCTCCGACAATCTGCAGCCGGTGCTTCAACAGAAGGTCGTAATTCTGATGAATGCTGCCGGCGAGCGAGTTTTCGATCGGCAGCACACCCGCGTCCACCTGCCCGGTCTCAACCTTCTTGAAGGCCAGCTCGAAAGACTCGCACGGCACCAGCCCAACGTCATCTCCAAAGAAAGAGCGCGCGGCGATCTCGCTGTAGGCGCCGCGTTCTCCCTGGAAGGCAACTTTCAAAGACCTTGATTTAGGCATGTGAGGATTGGAAGCAACGCAACATTTCTTGCGGAGCGCGGCTCATGTATAGCAGGGGCAAAACCCAAAAGCAACGCTAAACGCCCGCCAGCACTCGTACTTCAGGCACGGGGCCAGGCAGTCCACAGTGAGAAGCGTCCAGCGCTCCCTGGGCAATCTCCCGGCCCCAGCCACCGGGGAAGGAATGGCCGGCCTCGCCCCGGATGCCGGGTGCTGGAATGAATCCCCAGTTGCAGGGGGCATAGAAAAAGGCATATTCTATTGATGGAATTCAAGTTTCTTTCTCATGGGCCCGTCTCAGAAGTCCTACATACAGAATCAGGAGGTTGTTATGAAAGACAAGGCACGTCGCAAGTTTCTGAAGCAGTCTATCGGTTTCGGTGCGGCCGGAAGCGCTCTGCTGGCACGCCCACTGTCTGCTGCGGCTTTCTCACGAGTTCTGGGGGCCAATGATCGCATTCGCTTTGCATTGATTGGCTGTGGAGGCATGGGAAGAGCTGATTTGAGGGACTTCTTGAAGATCAAGAACGTCGAGTGCGCTGGATTGTGTGACGTCGACGACAGTCAGGTAGGTGAAGCCGTCAAGAAGACTCTGGAGCCGGCGTCCGCGCCGGCGCCAGCTTTGACAACCCGAGATTTTCGCAAGGTTCTCGACTCGAAAGATCTGGACGCCGTCATTGTGGCGACGCCCGACCACTGGCACGCGCTGCCGACTGTCATGGCCTGCCAGGCGGGCAAAGACGTTTACGTCGAAAAGCCTCTATCGGTGAGCATCGCCGAAGGCCGGATCATGGTGGAGACAGCCCGCAAACACAACTGTGTGGTGCAGATGGGCACACAGCAGCGCAGCGCGCCTCACTATACGGAAGCGGTGGAGTATGTGAAGAGTGGAAAATTGGGGCGTGTGCGACTGGTTCGCGTCTGGGCGTATCTCGACTGGAAAGGGGAAACGCCGGTGCTGCCCGACGGAGACCCGCCGGCAGGCGTCGACTATGACATGTGGCTGGGGCCGGCCAGAAAGCGTCCATTCAATCCGAATCGCTTCCATTTCACCTTCCGCTGGTACTGGGACTACTCGGGGGGCCTGATGACTGACTGGGGCGCACACATGATCGACATCGCCAACTGGGCGATGGGCATCAAGGCCCCGAGCTCCGCTGTTTCTATTGGAGGCAAGTTTGGATATCCAAACGACGCCATGGAAACGCCAGACACGCAGCAGGTGATGTGGGCCTTTCCAGGTTTCAGCATGATTTGGGAGCATGCTTTGGGCGTTGGCCGTGGCCCTGAGTCACGTGAACACGGCGTTCAGTTCCACGGAGAGCAAGGCGTGCTCGTGGTTGATCGAGGCGGCTGGGAGGTCTACCCCGAGACTGACCGGATCGACAAACCGGGCCGGATCTACAAAGCGGCCGGCGTGCCGCGGAGATCTTCTTCGGGTGATATGCACCTGCTGCACGTTGAAAACTTCATTGATTGCATGCGCTCGCGCAAGCGGCCCAACTCCGATGTGGAGATCGGGCACAATTCCATGATTGCCTGCCATCTCGGCAACATCGCTCAGCGGCTTGGTCGCCAGGTAAAGTGGGATGCCGACAAGGAAATGATGATCGGCGACAAGGAAGCACAAACCTATGTGTCGCGCGAGTACCGTGCGCCCTGGAAGTTGACCAGCTAGTGGAGTGATTCCGAAGTTCGTCACATCTTAAGATTGAGTGGCGCGGACATCCTGCTTGCTGCGATGTCTGTGCTTCGCTCTGCCCTTGGCACCGAGCGTTATGGCTGGGCCACTCGCAACTGTTGTGCAGCCATTTGGCCTTCTTGCCGGGGGGCAAGGATCGAACGTTTGAGGAACCGCTTCCGAAGAGCGCCGCGACAGGCGCCCGAACCCGGGTGCATGGTAGCGTCGCCCTAGCTGAAGGCCTTACCGCAACGAGCTTGAATTCAAATTGAAGGGATGTCACCTGCCAATGTCAGGAAAAATCCAACGCCGTGATTTCATCAAAACCAGCGCCCTCGCTACCTTTGGTGCTGGTGTCGCTTTGAATGCAGACATCGCCCGAGCCCAGAATGCCGGCGACAGAGTCACAGTCGGTTTCATCGGCACGGGCCGCATGGGACAGTCGAACATCAAGACCTTCATGCGACATCCCGAGGTGGAGGTCGCGGCTGTCTGCGATGTCTACAAGCCCAATCTGGATGCTGCTTTGAAGCTTACAGACGGTAAGGCAAAGGCGCTCAAGGATTTTCGGCAGTTGCTGGAAATGAAGGAGATCCAGGCCGTGGTCGTGTCTTCGCCGGACCATTGGCATCCCCTGCACACCATCATGGCCTGCCAGGCGGGCAAGGACGTCTATGTCGAGAAGCCGATTTCAGTGTATCTGGAAGAGGGGCGGCAAATGGTGCGCGCCGCGCGCCGGTATCAGAAGATTGTCCAGGTTGGCACTCAACAGCGCTCGGGTATCCACTTTCAAAAAGCAGTGGAACTCATCCGCGCCGGACACATCGGCAAGGTCAGTTTTGTCCGTGCCTGGAACGTCGGCAACATTTTCCCAGACGGTATCGGCAATCCACCGGATAGTGATCCTCCGGCGGATTTGGATTGGGACCTCTGGCTGGGCCCAGCGCCGAAAGTTCCTTTCAACGCTAACCGCTTCGGCGTGCACCCGGAACGGTGGTCCAGCTTCCGATGGTTTTGGAACTATGCGGGTGGCATGATGACCGATTGGGGAGTTCACCTGCTCGACATCGTGCAATGGGCCATGAACGCTGAAGCGCCCTCCACAATCTCAGCTCAGGGCGGAAAACTCTATCTTCAAGACAACCGCGAAACGCCGGATACGCTCCAGGTGACGTACGAGTATCCGGGATTTGTTTGTGTCTATGAGAATCGCGAGTGCAACGGCGCCCGGCTGGACGGCCACGGATATGGCATCTGCTTCCACGGGACGCTGGGCACGATGTTTCTGGATCGCGCCGGCTTTGAAGTGACCCCTGAGAAATCAGGAGGCGTCAACAAATGCGAGCCAGTTTCCGTTAAGAGCTCCAACAATCACAACTTCGACCACGCCCGCAATTTCCTCGACTGCATCAAGAGCCGAAAGCTGCCGATCTGCGACGTTGAAATTGGGCATCGCTCTTCCTCTGTCGCTCAACTGGGAAACATCGCCTATCGAACCAAGAGCCACCTGGCCTGGGATGGACAAGCGGAGCGGTTCAAGAAGAACAAGCAAGCAGACAAACTATTGGCCGCGAGGTATCGGAAACCGTGGAAACTCACGGTGTAGCTTCTGTGAATGACGTTGCTGCCGGGCGCCGCCAAGAGCTCGATGCTGCACTGGGTCAGTCGTTGCTTGGCTATCTGAGAGCCGAGCATCTTTCTCTGCTTCAGCTGGTTCCAGAGCAGCACTTCGGATAGTGTGCTGTGGTTTCGTAACTCTCGGGAGCGACTCTTCAGGCTTCTGTCGTAGTGGATGCGCATGATCACCCCAGATTCCCCCTTACCAAAGGGAGTGGCGCGTCAGCGCCGGGGGTTGTGTCGGGACACCCAACGGCACGCAATGGAGATCCCGAGCGAGACCAAGGTGGCGCCCAGCTTAGGGGACTGTGTCCGGACAACCCCCGTCAGCCTGCGGCTGACGGCCCCTTTTCTAAGGGAGACTTTCTGCTTCGTTGCATTGCCCCTACATGATCCCAAAGGTCTCAAAGGCCTCCTTGGCGCTCATGCCGCCTTCAATGGCTTTGCGCACCATCTTCTCGCCGCGTGCCTTCTCGAGGGCACGGTTGAACACCTCTTCTTCGACTGATCGCGGAATCACGCACACGCCGTCCACATCGCCAAACACGATATCTCCTGGAAGAATGCGAGCCCCTTGCATCTCAATCGGAACTCGAAAGTCCACCACTTTGCCGCGAGGCCCCTGGTCTTGCGCATAGCATCCGTAAGAGAATGTGGAAAACTGTAAGGCCAGAATGCCATGAGTGTCGCGTGAATACCCGTCGAGCACGGCGCCAGCGGCGCCACACTTCTGAGCGCGGAGGCTCATGAGCTCACCCCAAAGCGCATAGCGGGCTGTCCCTCCTGTGCAGATGTAGACTTCGTTGTGCTTCAGGTCGTCAAGAGCCTCCAACATCAGGCCGAAAGCCTTTCTGGAAAGTTCGTTCTGTCCCCCGGAGGCTGACTCCTCAAAGAAATCCGCTTCAAGCACCGTCATGGCACGGCCGATGACGACCATTTCGCGTTGGAGTGGCTGGATTTGGGGCGGAAGAAACTGGTGGCGCAAATTGAGTTTGTCCATCACATCGCCAACCACGGCAGTGAAGAGCTCGCGGCGAGCCAGAGCAAAGAGTTCTTGATCACTGCTCCACAACCGGCTTTGGCTCACGCTAGGTCTCCTCTCATGATTGAGGCAATTATGGATTCCTTGGAATCGCTGACTACTGGCAGATTCCATGGGCCAGTATCTCAATGGCTCAATGCCTCTGCCATTTGTTTCCCCACTTGCCTCAAGAATTTGTTGGGATCATTGACCAGTGGGCGGTTGGTGAACAAGACGAACACCAGCTTCTGCTCCGGTTGAGCCCAGCAGATGGTTCCTGTGGCTCCGCCGTGGCCAAAGGCATTTGAGGGTGAGCCGTCGTAAAAAGCGTCTGCACCTACCTCCCACCCAAGGCCCCAAGGCCGGTTTAGCCCAGTGTTCTGATCGGTTACCATCATTTGGCCCAGTTCCGGCTTCAGGACGGGTCGGCCCTGATTCAGCATTGCGTGGAGCAGTCGCGAAATATCTCCTACGGTTGTGTGCATGCCGCCCCAGGGAACGCCCAGTTTGCGCCAGTACGGACTGTTCCAGTTCCAGTCATGATCGGCATCTCGCATGATCAGGTCGCCCTGCATGGGCAGATCGCAAAGCACAGTTTCCTCAAGCTTCCGTTTGCCAATTCCCATAGAACTGCTGCGCATTTTCAACGGCCTGAAAACCTCTTGCCGGAGAAAAGTGTCCAGCGACTTCCCCGACACGCGCTCAACGATCTCGGCTGCGAGCAAGATTCCCATGCTCTGGTAAGAAACACGGGTCCCAGGAACGAAAAGCAACGGAGTGCGCAGAGTCCCGGCCACAAATTCCTTGAGCGGGGCTTGGCGTTTCCGCAGTTCGATATTGTCCGGAAGCATATCAGGCAATCCAGAAGTATGGCTCAACAGGTTTCGGAGTGTGATCTTCTCGCGCCCGTCTCCCTTGAACTCCGGAAGATACTTCTGCGCGAGTTCATCAAGACGGATACGACCCAGTTCGGCGAGTCGCATCACCGCCAGGGCGGTCACAGGCTTTGAGATCGAAGCCACCAGGAAGACACTGTTCGCGCCGCATTCCTGCGCGCCCTTCTCGCGTGACAAACTACCAAAGCCCCGCTCCAGAAGAATCTTCCCATCCTGGGCGACTAACAACGCGGCCGCCCCCACAGCGCCGCTAGCCACTTCGTCCTCCACAAGCTGCACGGCAGCCTTCAGCCGTTTGGCGCTCATGAGGTTCTCCTCCGCGATCAATTCTCGGGCGGCCGTCAGCCCAAGCAAGAATGCAAGCAACAAGCAGCCAGCTCGAGTCATGGGAACACCTCTTTGGGATCTTTGCCTTGGTGTTGGGTAGCGTCGAAGGCGAAGTTTAGGGCGCGAGCCACAATCCTGTGAATCGGACGGGCTCGCGAGTCGAGCGCTACAGTTCTCATGCGACCGCTATTCTAGAACATTCGGGCTGCTATTTCGGAAGAACTGACGCAAATGGAAGAGCTATTTGCTGGGGCTGAATTGGCGGGTCCCAAACAGGCCCGTCGGGAGGACGAGAATTCAGCTGATACTTGAAGCGCAGCTTCTGGATCAAGTCGTGAATCCTCTTCGAATACGCTTCTGGGGCATAGGCTGAATGCTCGAACAACTTCCGATAGTGCGCTGAGAGTTTCGGAAATTTCTCGTCGATGAACGGGAGAAATACCTTCTGAGCTGAGGGCATGAGAAACAGCGGGCGTGCACTCAAATAGCCGGCGCCTGCGTCCTTTGCTTGCCGTGCGACTTCTTCGAGGCCTGCTGCATCATCGGTCAAGGCCGGTATCACGGGCATGATAAACACCCCAACGGGGATTCCTTGCTCCGCCAACTTCTTTACGGCGAACAGCCTCCGGCGTGGGGTGGCGGCCCCTGGTTCGAGCAATCTGGCAAGGCGCGGTTTGACGGTGGTCACCGAAAGGTTGACATGCAGATGGCCGATTTTTTGGATCTGCTGCAGTAGACCGATGTCGCGGACCACCAGATCGGACTTCGTCGTGATTGAAAGGCTGACACCGGGGCGCTTCGCCAGAACTTCTAGGATCATGCGTGTCGTAAAGAACTTTCGCTCAGCGGGCTGATAAGGGTCTGTCGCTGTTCCCAGCGCCACAGGCCTCCCGCGCAGTTTGCTGGGCGTCAATTCCTCAGTGAGGACCTGCGCTGCATTTCTCTTGCTGTAGATTTTGCGTTCGAAGTCCAAGCTGTCTTCTAGCCCCATGTATTCGTGGGTGTAGCGCGCGTAGCAGTATTTACAGGCAAATTCGCAACCGCGATACGGATTGATCGTCCAGAAAAAGGGCATCTGCGAATTCGCAGAGCGGTTGAGTATTGACTTCGCTTCTAGCTCAAAATAAGTCACTTGCTTCTTTTCTTGGAGGCATTCGCTTGCGGCAGCCAAGCGAGCGATACCCTGAAGCGGGGCTGGCTGCGGGGAAGCATGCACGGGGAGCACCTCCAAGGTCATGAGCTGCATCTAAGTTTCGCTTTTTATTCGCCTTTGTCAAGCACAAAAACTCAAGCCATGAGGCTTGAGGTCTGAGACCTGGGGCTCCGGAGACATTTTTCAGGGTGTGTCGCAGATGAATCAACAGCTGAATCGTGAGCTGCCCGTCAACTGCAGATAGGAAACGACGGAGCGGTATTAACCTAGCCTTGAGATTTGCTTGTCACTCGAGCATCCACTTCCAGGTCTCAGGCCCGTACCTACTTCTTTCCAGGGTTCCAATAGATCTTTACATTGTGTGTGGCACGTCCTCCGGCGATAATGTCGTCCAATCCGTCGCCGTTCAAATCGGCAACGGTCAGGTCCTCGGTGGCCATACTACCGTCATCCACCAGGATCTTCCTTCCGCCGAGCCAGTCTTCGTCCTGCGGGTCAAACATAGCAACACCCGGACTCAGCCCAGATTCGTTGCCTTCACGCCATCCGACCAGCAGCTCGTCGTCGCCGTCACCATCCACGTCAACACAGGCCAGAGCATGACCCTGTTTTAGCTTGGCGTCGAGCACACGGCGCGTCCACGGAGTGGATCCATCGGCCGACGGCACATAGACCACGGCCTGATGGCCATGCCACGGCTCAATCGTGGCTAGATAGCGTCTACTGCTTTTGAATCGCCCCAGCTTGATTTCCCCAGCGCCTGGTGGCGTTGCGTCGTCCTCGTTTCCTTCTCCAATCAGCGTCTGCTTCCACCCAGTGTCCGTTCTGTCTAACAAAGACACTCCTTCCAAACTGGCGGTGATGAGTTCGTCGGCGGCGTCTTCGTCAAAGTTCACAACGTAGAAATTGTGAAGCGCGTGCAGCGACTCATTGATGACTTCTGCCTTCCACTCGTCCTTCGTCGGATCCTTCGGAACCGTGTAGGCCAGCAGCCGCACGCCACTGCCTTCCTCCCACTTGGGCGGTTTCGTTCCCCGCCCCTGGAGCGGTGCAACAATGAGTTCCTTGCGACCGTCGCCATCGCAATCTGCCCAGCGAATGCGATGCAGCGTGGGTTCGGAGCCAATGGGAAACAGTGTCCATGGTTTGGTTGGGTCCTCAGGCTGGCGCAACCACTGCAGGCTGCCTCCGCTTTGCGTGTTGGTGGGCATCCATTCGGCGCCCAGAGCTGCATCGACCCGGCCATCGCCATCGATGTCATGCATCGCAATGCACACATTGTCTTTCTTGGTTAAGCCGTCTGCCATGACATGCTTCTTCCAAGTCGGATTCTCAAACCACACCGCCTGCGTGGGATTGATGGCAACAATGTCTATCTTGCCATCCCGATTGATGTCGGCTGTTGTGACGGCATAGACGATTCCTAGGTCGCCGTCGACCAGTTGTTCCACGAATTTCGGCGGGGATTGCTGCCACGCCAGGACGCTGACACAAACGGAGCCGATGGCAGTGGCTGCAACAACTAGAGACCGCTTGCGATTCGAAGTCGTCATAAGGTCTTGCTCCGAAGGTCCTGCGCGAATGAGTTGGATGCTGCTTACCAGATGTAGTCTTTTGCAATCGGCCGCTTGTCGTGCCCGTCCAGGACATGCACTGCCCGGATCTTCTTCAAACTGACGGGCGAGAGCTGCCCGATCGGAATGTAGATGATCTTTCTTCCCAAGCGCGCGGCGACGGTTTTGAAGAGCGAGCGAGGCGGGCGGGCCGCTACGTAGACAACAAATCGCTCGAGCGTGTAGTCGAGCCCAGCGAGGAGCAGAGTCTCTGCTTTCGATTCGGCGAACCAGTAGTCCGCATCGCTCCAAACGTCGAGCATTCGACGCGGCGGATAGGAAAGCAAAAAGCCCCCGTACTCAGCGCGGGTGATGCCAGGCCCCACGACTTGCTCAAATGGGTTGGTTGAGTAGAACGCCATGTCGGACTCCTGAGTGTGCTCTCCCAGCCAGGTCATGTGCCAGGAATAGCGATTCTCAGGGTCCTCTTCAAAGATGACGACTACAGCGCCGACTTCACCGGACACTTTTTGAAACTGGCGCACGTAGAGCTTGCCCTGATGCCAGTTACGCAGAGTTTCACGAATGTCTATCCCATCGAGCAACGACGTCGAAAACGGTTCCGTGTGGGACCGCTCCTCAGACAGAATGCTCTTCCCCTTCTTCTTCAGAAATAGCCCGTAATGTTCCAGCACAATGTCTTCGGGCGGGTAGGAACAGATGCCTCGACCATCGAACTTCTCCGCCCACTCGCCCGAAAACTGTTCCTTCTTGCGTCCCTTGAGCCCGAGAGGCCGCACACGCGCTTTCTCTCTGGGCAGGCGCCTGCGCAGCCGAATGCGTTTCATATTGAGCCAGAGCTCTTCACCTGAGATGTTCACGGTCATCAGGTCAGAGCTGGTCTTCTGGTCAACGTGCGATGCGCCCAGCGTCCAGAGTTCCCAGGCGAAATTGTCGTCGACGATCGAGCGCGCGGCCACAGTCTGATCAAACAGGCCTGCCACCAGGTTTTTCCCAAGCAATGCCAGGTTTCTGGAGTAGCGCGAGTAAAGACGGCGCTGCCAATGTGCTACTTTTTCTCGAGTACTTGCCTCGTAACGCTTTTCCGCTTCTGCGAACAGCCGGAAGTTCAGACGCTGTCGATCCATGAAACGGAATCGACCAGGCGGTGTGGGAACTGCCAGTTCGATGTCGTGCGATCCGGACTCGCTCGGCGAGTTGCACGCCTCTTCCTCGTCCGATGCCAGTTCGCTTGCCTTCGCTTCGGCAGTGGCAACGCTGCGGTCGAGCCAGCCCACATGCCGTGCGCTGTTCCTGACAGCATTCTCAAGCTGCTGGCGAGGGTTTTCAGCCTGTGGCTCGATGAGGGTGAACGCGCCGATCTCCCGGCGCAGCGACTGGGTCGTTTCATCATCCGTGCTGCCCCGCCCTCTGCCGTAGCGCCGCGCCTCATAAACGGATTGCAGGAAGGGGTACTCCAGAAGCACCTCGGCCAGGCAGTCTGGATGCAGGTTCAGGACCTGCACACCTTCGCGCCGCAGTCGCGCCAGCGGTTCGGCCTGTGGCTCCTGCATTGCGTCAAGAACTGGATCCAGCAGATTCAAAGACAGGACGACCAACACTTGAGCGAGCGGATCGCAGCTCTGCAGTTTCCAGGCGATGCCGGAAGCATGACGGTGCAATTCAAACGAACTCGGCTGAGGATGCAGCCTGTAGCGCTCGACATACCGGGCAACACCCAACCTTCGAATCGCATAACTGTCTGGGTACAGGTCACTCAAATGAGGCCGGTCGCCTACATCGGGATCGACAAAGAAGACGGTGGCTCCCACTTCGCAAGCGCTCCGCATAGCCTCGATGAACGGGTCTGTGATTTCGACAGGAACGTAAACCGATTCGTCTCCTTTTGAAGCGTACAAAATGACGGAAAGTTCCGGTAGCCTCTCAACAGCCCTGAGGAATGCCGGTTCGAGTGTCGCGGGCAGCTCCACTGCGACTACTTGAGGCCTGTCCGTCAGAATTGCCTGGCGTACCTCTTCAGCGAACTCCATCCTGCCCGGCACAACCGGCAAGTAACGAAAACGCCCGCGCCTGAGGCTTCCAGGATCTTCATTTGGGAACATACCTTAATGCCTCTTCACCCAGAGTTTGACGGATAGCTGTTTTCAACGCTGCGGGTCGTCCCAAGCTGGGGGTCGCATTCATCAGCTTTATGGCAAAGCGCGCCAGATTGATGCCGTCCCGCACCGTATAACGCTCGTCGGCTTCATGTGCGGCCTGTAGGAAGTCTGTGACGTAATCCAAGACTTGCTCTTCAGCAAATGGCAGGTTCTCGTGGAGAATCTGTCTCTCTTCCTCGCGCTCAGGAAAGTCAATCAGGATCTGCGGCTGCAAACGCGAGTGAATATATTCAGGCAGCTCGAAAGTGGAAGCGTCGTCATTCATCGTTGCCACCAGGCGAAAGTCGGAATGAGCCTTGATCTTGATACCCGCGACGATGGACTCAACGTAGCGGCGGCTGTCGAGCAGTGGAGCCAGGCTTGCCCAGCTCTTTTCGCTCATGCGGTTCCCCTCATCGAGAATGACAATGCCCCCACGGATCATGGCGGTCACGAGCGGCGAGGCCACGTAACGCAGCCGTCCTTCCGATTCAATCACCGGCGTCACAAGCAAGTCTTCCGGTCGCGTATCGAGCGTGGCTTGCAGAATGTACACTTCCCGACCCATCTGCTTGGCCACGGCGTACGCCAGGGTTGTCTTGCCGACACCTGGCTTGCCCAGCAGACGCGGGCTCATTGGCAAGTCCTTGGAATCTACGATCGTCCAGGCCGCCATCAACTGGCGCGCCAACTCATCCTGCCCGACCCAGCGAATCGGGAGTTCATCCGAGTGTGCCAGGTAGAGCGTGATTCCTTCCAGATTGACAGTACGCAGAGAGTGAGAAGTTTCCTGTTTCATTGTCGGTTCAACGTCCAAGGTTCAAAGTCGAAGGTCAGTCCACAATGCAAGAGCAAGTATACGACAGTTGCTCCCGTGACAAAGCCCAGACCTTGCGGTAGCAACCTGCCTTGCAAACTTCGGAGCTGCGACCTCTCCATCGATCCGCCTTTGTGGAGGTGCAGAGTTGGCCTATACTTCCGGAAAACAATTGCGACCTGCTCCGTCTGAGCGGGAGAGCTTGGCCTTATCATGCAAAAAAGAGTGCTCGTCCTGCTGGCCGTCGTGGTAGCTGTTATCGTCGGTGGAACAGTCGGCTACCACTATCTGGAAGGATGGTCGGTTGTCGACAGTTTCTACATGACGATGGTAATTCTCTCGACGGTTGGACTGGGAGAATATCGTACGCTCGATCACGCGGGCAAACTCTTCACCATAGTCCTGATTTTCTTCGGTGTCGTCATCGCCGGCTTTGGTTTCAATGCCATCGGACAGCGCATCCTTGAGAACCAATTGGGAGCTTATCTTGGCAGGAGAAAAATGGAAAAAGAAACGCGCAAGCTCAGCGGGCACTACATTATTTGCGGCGCCGGGCGTGTGGGCCGCCGGGTAATCAAGGAATTTCAGATGACCCACGTTCCTTTTGTAGTCATCGAAAAGGATTCTGCGATTGCGGAGCGGCTCGCCGCTGAAGGCTGCCTTGCGATCGTTGGCGACGCCTCGGATGACGAGGTCCTGATGAAGGCCGGAATTGACAGAGCCCGCGGTTTGATCGCAGCTATATCCACGGATGCCGACAACGTCTATGTCACCTTGACAGCCAAAGGACTTCGTCCGAACCTCACGGTTGTCACTCGCGCCCAGGAGGAGAGCGCCGAAAAGAAGCTGCTCAAGGCTGGCGCCACGAAGGTCATAATGCCCTATCAATCAGCCGGACAAATTCTGGCGCACTCGATTCTGAAACCCAATGTCGCCAGCTTCATCGAAGCCGTCACGACCGGCGATATGGCCAAATTGCATCTCCAGCTGGAGGAAGTTGTGATCTCAGAACGCTCACGAATTGCCGGCACAAGCTTGCAGCAGTCGGGAATCCGGCAAAACCTGGGTATAATTGTGCTGGCTATGAAGAAAAGCAATGGCGTCATGGGGTTCAATCCGGCCGCGGAGTCGCTTATTGAGGCTGGGGATTGTCTGATTGCGCTGGGTGCTGCCGACAGTTTGCGCAGGCTGGAAGAATTGGCGGACTAGGTCCGATGGAAGTTGCCTGTTCCTGTGCATTTCGTGCGTTACAAGGAAGGGCCGGGTCTCGGGTCTCCGAGGGTTTCCTTCTTTGATTTTTGTCCCTTGTTTTTGGTTGACGATCGCTTTCGTGCTGCCGATGAGTAAATCGACACCACTGTAGGAGCCCGAGAATGGAGTCTTTCAATGATCCGACAGATGCTGGTTCTGATCACGGGGGTTGCCCTTCTGAATCTTTCAGTCAATGCTCAGAGTCTGGCTGATCTGGCACGTAAGGAACGCGAGAAGCGCCCCACTGAGAAATCTGCCAAGAAGGTCTATACCAACGAAGACCTGGACAAGTACGGGGCACTGCGGCCGGCTTCGACAACATCTACTGAGACGCAATCGGCCGCAAGTGCGGCGACCGTGGCGAAGACCTCCGATCTGACTTCAAGTGGCAGGGATGAACGCGCATGGAGCAAGCGTTTCATTGAGGCCAAGGCCAAGGTTCAGGAAACCAAGACACAGGGCGAAGCTTTGCAGGCGAAGCTGAATGATCTGAACCTGAAATTGGTGCGCCAGGCCGATGTTTACGACCGCGAGAACGTTTACGGCCCTCTCATTGGCCAAACCCGGCAGCAAATTGAAAAGAACAAGGCAGACAGTGCTGCCGCTCAGCAGGCCCTCGAGGATTTACGCGAGGAACTTCGCAAGAGCGGCCAGCCGGCTTCTTGGGAAAATTCAGAAGCGGTTCTTAAGCCAGACCCGAAGGAAGCCCAGCCCGCAGCCAAGCCCAAAAACAAGGATCAGAAATACTGGCAGGATCAGCTGGCCACCATCGACAAGCGCTACAGTGCCTTAATCGCGCCGCTTGAAATAGAGCGCTTCCAGCTTGTCAACCGCAGAGACCTCAAGCAGGGAGAATCTCCAACAGTGACTGGCACGCTGGGGCTGGGTGCGCCGCCGCGAGTAATCGACATCGATGTCCAGATTAAAGAGTTGGTCAAAAAGCGAGACCAGGAGAAGCAGGAGTTTGTGAATCAAGCCATCCGCGAAGGGGCATTGCCAGGATGGTTCCGGTAGCTGTAGATTCTGGGTTTGAAGCACTGGAAGATCGAACCATAGCCCCTCTACCCCAACTCTTGATTGCAGGCATTTCAGCAGGGCGCGCTCCTCTATCAACAATCTCCCCTACAAGCAAACTGGCGCCGCGTTGCCCACCTCAGCAGCCGGCTTTCTGATTTACGCATGAAGATCCTTGACGTCGGTTGCGGGACTAACAAGTATCCTGGAGCGATCGGTCTCGACGCAAATCCAAAGACTGGCGCCGATGTCATCCACGACCTCGGGATAGCACCCTATCCGTTTCCAGACAACGAGTTTGACCAGATCATCTGCCGGCACGTGGTTGAGCATATTCCTGACGTGATGGTCTTCATGTCAGAACTGCACCGAATCACCAAACCCGGCGGAAGGATCAGCCTCGTCACCCCGCACTACACCAACCCTGATTGGCCCGCTGATCCAACTCATCGTAATCACTTGAACAGTTACTCCTTTCAGTACTTCACCCGCGATCGCAGGCTGTTTCCGTTTTACACAACCGTCGAGCTGAGAGTAGTCCGTTGCTATGTGACGCTGGCAAACCTGTGGCGTTTCTTGGGACTCCAATTCCTGGTCAACTTGGATCAGCGCTGGCAAGCGCTGCGCTTTACGCGGAAGTTTTGGGAGTGGTATCTGAACCTGATCATCCGCGGTAAGGACCTCTATTTTGAGTTCGAGGTGATAAAGTAGAGCATCAGTAGATCCACTCATAAGCGCGAACCAGACGTTTTCCCGTGAGCCTCTGGCGATCCCGTGCGGCGGACGCTCCATGCGCATGACCATTTCCAAACATCAACTGAATGCCACGACCTATGGTCTCATCTTATTGGCTGTTACCCTTCCACTGGTGAGTATTGCTGTCTCACAGATATTCTTAGCCTTATCCATTCTCTCCTTTGTTCTTGAGTGGTGTTGGGCCAAACGTGAGCGGATTGTCTTCCCCCCAATCTGCCTTCCTCTGGTTCTGTTTATGTTCGCCACTCTGGCAGCTTTGATCTTCTCGCCGGAGCCAGGTATTGGACGGGCGCAGATCAACAAGTTCTGGTTGTTCGTGATTATTATTCTCGTAGTCAACCGTTTCGATGGCACGCGCGTTGTCCAGGCCTATCACCTGCTTTTCCTGCTTGGCGTTCTCGCGTCGATGATGGTGATCGCTCAGTTCATTGTCACCATGCAGGTGAATGTGGAAACACGATTGACCGGATTCATGGGCAACTGGATGACGCTCAGCGGCGAACTCATGCTGGCCTCTGTGGCCGGTGCAGGCTATGCGCTCTTCAGCAAACCCCGGAAAGTCTGGCTCTGGATCGCCGGCTTCGGAGTAATGACGGTTGGGCTGCTGTTGACGTTGACCCGAAGTGTTTGGATTGCCACACTCGTTGGTGTTTTGCTCTTGTTGTTGATGAAGCACTTTCGCTGGCGAACTCTAGCCGCCGCCGGAGTGGCCGTGACGCTGCTAGTGGCAGCGGCGCCGGGCGTCATTCAGAAGCGGATCAGGAGCGTCTGGGATCCGCAAGATCCCTCGAACTATGCCCGACTGGCGATCTGGAAGGCTGGGCTGAGGATGGTTGCCGATAGACCATGGACGGGCGTTGGTCCACAACGAATCCCCAGAGTCTTTTACGAGTATCATCCGAAACCCGAAGATCGGCAGCGCTCAGGGTTTTACCCCGTGCACATGCACAACAATCTTCTTCAGTTTGCCGCCGAGCGAGGTGTCCCATGTGCGGTGCTCTGGCTTTGGTTGATGGGCAGATTGGCTTGGGACCACTGGCGTGGCTTCAGGATGTCGAAGGAAGGAGAAATCGGAAGGACTGTCTCGGCGATTGGCTTTGCCGCAATTGTCGTCCTCTTTCTGGCAGGGCTGTTCGAATTCAACTTTGCCGACTCGGAAGTGCTGATGATCTTCCTGTTTCTGATCTCCGCACCTTATGCGCTTCGAGCCAGCCAGCAGCCTTGCCAGCCTAGGCCTGCCGCTTGAGACTGGTAGGAGCGCTCCCTGACGGTCGCGGTACAGAACGGCCTGCACTGAAGCCAAAGCAGTTACAGTACCGCGCCGCGTGAGCAAGCGCCGCCTGAATTCTTGTTCAGAGAGTTTTTCAGCATCCAGCTGGGACTGACAGCTCCAGCCTCAATCCAGCCTCACTCACACAAACCTTGTCATTCCGGGCACGGCGACCGCTGGTTCACCCAGGGTCACCTTCCACTCCATTTTTGGAGGCATCAGGTCTTCTTTCGAGTTCATTGCCTGTTCCCAGGCAATTGATTGACCTGTGTATGCAGTCATCCTTCCCAGAATCGCCATCATCGTGCTGTTAGACATCCAGATGCCGTCGTTGATGGGCTCGCCTCTGCGAATCGAAGCGAAGAGCTCATCATGTTCGTTCTGATACATGTTGTTGTGGGTGCCTGAGTAGTGCCACTCTGTCTCGCCGCGGATGGCGTGGATTCGCCGGGAGCCCTCGATTTCACAGCTTCCCTTAGTTCCGAAGATGTAGTCCTTCGTTTCATTCGCGCAGCCTTGCTGCTGCCGGCATTGATGAAACCCCTTGGCGCCGCTGGCATAGTCATACGTAACGCTGAAGTGATCGAAAATGTGGCCAAACTCGGGTCCAGTGCGCTGCTGCCGGCCACCGACGGAGACGGCTTTGATGGGCAGCTCTCCATTCATCGCCCATGCCATTTTGTCGATGCTGTGCACCGCCTGCTCGACGATGTGATCGCCGGAAAGCCAGGAATAGTAATACCAGTTGCGCATCTGGTATTCCATGTCGCTCCACTCCGGCTGGCGCGGTTTGTTCCAGATGGGCCCCGTCAAGTAGGTGGAGTGTATCGCAACAAGTTTTCCGATGGCACCATCGTGAATCTGCTGAAACGTAGCGCGCTCTGCCGCGCTGTAACGCCAGCAGAGTCCCGAGACCAGCGCGAGTTTCTTTTTCTTGAACTCCTCAGCCATCGCCAGGACGGAACGCACTCCAGGAGCGTCCACCGCAACGGGTTTCTCACAGAAAACATGCTTTCCGGCATCCAAACAAGCCTTCAGGTGTTGTGGACGAAATCCCGGAGGAGTGGCCAGAAGCACGACGTCGACTCCACTGTCGATAACTTTCTGATATGCATTGAACCCAACAAAACAGTGTTCGGGGTCGACGTGAATCCGCTCGCCGCCTTGGCCCTTCAAAGTTTCCAGACTGCTTTTTAGACGGTCTTCAAACGCGTCGGCCATGGCGGTGAGCACCACGTTTTTGTCGGCGGCGATCGCTTGGGCCGCTGCGCCAGTGCCGCGGCCCCCACAGCCAACAAGCCCTATCTTCAACGTTTCGCCGTTAAAGGCGAAGGACTTCTTTGGGAAACTGAGATACGCGGCCGCAATGCCACCGGCTGCTGCTGACTGGGTCAAAAACCGGCGTCGCGACGAATCCGGTTTGTCTTGAAGATCCCGTCTTTTCATGGAAAGTCCACCTCTGAATTCAAAGATTTTTCTCGTGGATCGAAACTCGCCCGCCTGGAAGTGAAGCCTATTGTCGCACGACCCGCCTGATGAATCCAGGCCGATTCAGGTTCCGTGATATCGAGGCTAATAGATAGCAAAAACGCTGACCGAGTTCGTGGTAGCGAAGTCAATCCCAGGCCGTCGTTCGGGGGGCCGTGAATTGAGGGTTGATTGATTCTCTGTAAAGGAGCCGCCAACGACAGGCTCTTCAGTGGTAATATTCAACAAGTCCTTTAAGACTTCGGATGTTCTCATTCGTGACTGAGTGTCGCTGACCATCGCCCTGGCCGTTGGCCCGATGAGGACTAAGTGTGCCAGCCTTTCGGTGATTGAAGGTGTGTTCCAATCCGAGAGCTTCAATATAACTCTCAGGCATCCCAATTGGATGGAGAGGCGCTAGAACAGACGCATGAAAAGATCTTTGCTCACGCAATCATTGTTTTGCCTTGGGATTTCCCTGCTGGTTGCATTTACTGGGCAAGCTCAAGCACCTGAATCGAGCGTCACCAAGGTCACGGCCCAGGCCGACGGCAGTCGCAAAACCGGGACCGGTTTCATCGTACAACTGAGCGAGGATCAGGCCTATGTGGTCACTGCCGCACATGTGGTGGAAGGAGACAACAAGCCTGAGATCGAGTTCTTCACGCGACGAAACGCGCCCGTGGCGGCCAGAATTGTCGGGCTCGAAGGAGGGGATCCCAAAGGCCTGGCGCTTCTGCTCGTCAGCGGTCGCGCCAACCTGCCCTCGGGGCTGGGAGTTCTTTCGCTGGCCGCTTCGCTTGACCTAAAGGGCGGCGACGTGGTCACGGCGATTGGTTTCCCGCGAATGGCAGGGCCGTGGGCCATCATCCGCGGTAGCATCGTTTCACGCCAGGGGCGGGAAATCATTTTTGACGCTGCGATTGACGAGGGCAACTCAGGCGGGCCGCTGATCAAAGATGGCCAAGCTGTCGGTCTGATTACTGGAGTGGCTGGTCGTTATGGTCGCGCCACACCCGCAGCCAGCGTCCGTCTCTTCCTTGACGGTTGGGGCGTTCAATCTGCCCAAGCCAGCCAACCTCTTGCGCCGGCCACTCCCCCCGGGAACACCAGCAGTGCCCCGACGGCCACCTCACGCTATCCCGAGAGTGCAATGGGCTTAACGAAGCTGATCGAGGATATCCTCGGCTTACTCCAGGCGGGTGACATCAAGGCGGCAACTCTGCTTGCCGCGGGGATCGCTCGGTTCGACCATGACGCCTGGTTCCGAGAGGTCTTTGGTGGCGATGTGGGGAGCCGACTGGCATCCAGTCTAGGAGGATCAGACATGGCGGCAGCATTGATCCAGACGTTCTCGGAACAGATTGAGAAGCGCCGGACCGTCGTTCATGTCGAGCGTTTTACTGGACAGAACGAACGCGCTGTGGGGAATCAGAACCGCGCTATGGCTGCAATGAGAAAGCCAGAACCGATCTACTCCGTCAGACTTGCAGAGCCAGGCCAGGATCTCGGTCTTCATTTATACAACTTCATCTTCGCTCAGGGTGGATTCCGCTTCGTAGGCAAGATGCAACTGCCGGAACCCGACGGCAGCCCGAAGGCGAAGTGAACCTCGACTGGAGCTCGAAGAATTAATTATGAGAGAAAAGGTTGCGGTCAGCCAACTGACCTCGGGGAGTAGCTACACATCTGTCAGGGCTCGCTACTTTCGGAACCATCCTTTGATTCCGTGAAAGACTACATCCTTGATATCTTCGTTGGAGAGCATGCTGCGGTAGTTGTGGGAATTCCAGGCTGGAAACCAGATCGTATTCAAAAGATGTTTGGGCAGTTCCCTGACCACCAACCCACGAGCCCTATTCATCAAGTAATCATCCTGATTTAACGTGGGATCCAGGCCCGCCAAGATCCCGGCTATCGTCACTTGCGACTTGATGAAGAGAGTAATGTTGAAGCGAAGGACATAGCCGTCCTTGCCCAGGCGAAAGATCAGATCCGACAGTGTATCGAAGTTGCTACGTCTGGACCGCTGCTGCAGGGTCTCGGTGATGAGCTGATCCAGTTCCCTCTGCTTCTCGCTATCCTTGGGCAGATCGCCTTCGATCAGCGCAGAAAGGTGCCTTCTCAACCGGCTGGCGTCACGCAGCTGAATGCCCAGTATTAATTGAACTAATTCCGATCTTTGCGAGCGCGGGAAGAGTCCCGACAACCCCCAATCCAACAGCGCGATCCGATAGGGATCTTTCGGATCGTCCAGAACGTGAAAGACATTCCCAGCGTGCGGATCCGCATGGAACAAAGCCTCCGCCTGCGGTGAGAAAATGACATCCGCAGTAAGAACATCACTGAGCCGCCGTGCCATGACCCTCCGTTTATTGGGATCTCCTTGGAAGGCATTCGATATCTTCTCCCCATGGACGAATTCCATCACAGTGACGCGGGGTGTTGAGAATGGGTAGAGGTGGGGCACCAAGATGCGTGAATTGCCCTCATAGTAGCCAGCAGCCCGTTGCAGGTTGCGTTGCTCCTCCTCAATCCGAATCTCTTCGGCAATAGACTTTCGAATGCTTTGAAACATTTCAGCCAGAGGCATCTTGCCGAGTTCGTAGAATTCGCCGTGCCTGCCAAAATAACGTGTCAACTCATCAATAATGGCAAGTTCCTCCGGAATGGCCTTCAAGACATAGGGCTTGATGATCTTGCAGACAACTTCACGGCGCCCTGGTTCTCCCGGCATCTGCAAATCCGCGCGGATCACAGCACCGACGCTCGCCTCCGCCAGGATTCGGTCGGCAAATCGGATCTGATACTTCTCCAAGGTGTCTGTTCCAAGTTGGATGCCGATGAAATCAACCAACTCGGCCCGAGTGCTTGTCGCAAGGCTGTTTTCCAGAGTCTGAAGCGCTCGCTGAATATCGGCTTCCAACCCTGGGTTGCGGGCCAGGATCTGGCCGATCTTCTGAAAGGTTGGCGTTCGGGCGGTAAACTGCAAGATGCGGTCACCGCGACTGTTGTCGGGCGGCAGATACGCCAGGTCGAGCAATCGATCTATCAGCCGTTCTTCATCCAAACGATCCAAGAAGTACAAGAGTGCATCGTGAACTATGGGAACCCATTCTTTGGATGAACCTCTTGGGATGATGTCCAGTATGTTGGATTGGTGGAGAAAAACCTCCAGCAGCTCGCCCTTCCGTTCCTTCCAGTCAATTGCACGCATCACTGCCAGCATTTCGGATCGGGGCACCTTGCGGATGCCAGACGTGTCCGGAGCGTTGATCAATTCCATCGCCAGCTTCTGAGTTGCCGGATCGAGCTCATTCACGACCTCCAGAAACAGCTTCAGGCCCGATTGGTTGGCGTCATAGCTCTGATAGTGATCCTTGGGTGTTGGAAGCGAAAGCTCCGCTTGGCAGGGCTGTGGAAGGACGAGCTGCGCGGAAAGAACGAGCAGCAGGAGAAAAATGGGGGAAATCACGAAGGCCTTGCAGGGATTCCGTCACAACGTCAGCTGAAGGACATTCTCAACATACCGCTTTGACTGTGTGGCGCTCTCTCTGGGGGTGGTGTCAGTGGAATCCAGTTCGACGGTCAACCAGCCGTTCCACCGGTTCTTTTTCAGAATCGCAAGGATTCCAGGGAAATCGACTCCGCCTTTGCCCAGTTCGTAAAAGATGCGTTTGCCCTTTTCGGTGTACCCCTCTCGCTTAGGAATCTCACCCTTATGTCCACCGCGATCCTCGGGCTTGCAGTCTTTCATGTGAAATTCCACAATCCGGTCCACATAGGTTCTCGTCAATTCGACCGGATCAATTCCCGCCATGTTGATGTGACCCGTATCCAGGACCAGATAGACATGGCGAGGGTCGGTTAGCTCCATCAGCTGGTCGATCTCTTTGCGATCCTGCAGCTGGGTCCATAGATGGGCATGAACCCCGAACTTCAGTCCCTCACCGCTGATCCGCTTGCCGAGCTCGTTCATGGTCTTCGCCATCTGTTTGAGATCCACTTCTGTGGTGCCCTCGGGACGGCGTTGCCCGGTGTTGATTTTCAGATGGGTGCAGCCGAATCCTTTGATCCAGCGCACCAGCTTGAGGTGTTCTTCAATAATGCGGTCTGCCAGAGCGGGATCTTCAAACTGCATGGCCATGGGGCCGCCGTTCGATATGGTGACAAATCGCAGCTTAAACTCCTCCAGTATCATCTTCATCTCTTCCGGCTTGTCCCAATAGGGCAACACGAAGGAATAGAAGGTTTCAACGGCCCGATAGCCCACTTCGGCGGCCTCACGAAAGGATTTGATAAGATCCTTCTCCCATCCACCACGTGTGTTGGTCGTGATGCCAATGTTGATCGGAGGATTGCGGGAGGCCAGCAAAGCTGTTGGAACTCGCGATGCCGCAGCCAAAACAGTGAACTTCTGAAGAAACGAGCGGCGCGTTGAACGATTCATTGTCATTTGCCTGGGCTGTATCTAACAGCGATCCGACGAAAGCTCTAGAGCGCTCCGCCTTTGAGCACACCTCAAAGCAGAAACACCCAGTCCCTAACGGTCACTGGCACAAGAAAGTCTGCACTGAAGCCAAAACAATTACAGTACCGTGCTCGTGAGCAAGCAGTGACTGGATTCCTGTCCAGAGAGTTTCTGTCACCTAACGAGATCCTCTTAGTACCCTCTTGCCTTGTCCACGACATTCAGCAGCGGCAGGCCATTGGAGTAGCGACGCACATTTTCTGTCACCAGCGCGATGAGCCTAACCTGCCGAATCGGCGCCATGCCTGAATTGTGGGGTGTGATGACGAGGTTCGGACAATCCCACAGAGGATGCTCGGCCGGCAGCGGTTCGGGCGTTGTCACATCCAGCCCTGCCCCAGCGATTTTCTTTTCCTTCAGGGCCCGCACGAGCGCTTCCTGGTCCACCAATCCTCCGCGCGATACGTTAATAAAATACGCGCTTGGCTTCATGCGGCTGAACACGCTGTCATTGAACATTTTGACCGTTTCTTTGGTGTGCGGCGCAGCACTCACCAGCACGTCCACTTGAGGCACCATTTCCATCAACCAGCCTGGCTCGCGCAGCTCAGCCACAAGAGCCGGCTTCGGCAACGGCTTCGGATCTACTGCCAGAACCCGCATCTCGAATCCGTAATGGGCACGGCGGGCAATCTCCGTCCCGATGCCGCCCAGGCCAACAAGTCCCATCGTTTTCTGGTAGAGGTCAATCAACGGGACACTGCTTCGTTCACCCCATTTGCGGGCCTTGAAATTGGGAATGGAATCCTGAACGAACCCACGAGTCAGGCCTAGAAGGAGCCCCAGCGCGCTCTCGGCAATCACCGGCGCGTAAACTCGCTGCATGTTAGTCAACACACAGGGGTGCTCCATCAGCTCTTTGGGCAGGACTTCTACTCCCGCTGCAGTGTGCTGAACCCATTTCAAGCCTTTCGCTTGGGCGAGCGACTCGCCATCAACCGGACCAAAGACCGCCTCAACATTGGCGATTTGTTCCTTGAGACTGGACCGATCGCGCAGCATAACAAGTTCAACATTCTTCCCGGCAGCGCGAATCTGGTTTGCCTCAGCATCTGTAACACGATGGGTGACTAACAATTTGATCGCGCCACCGTTGGGTCTGGGTTCTGCGACCGGATAAATAGGAGCCACGACGGGAGTGGCGGCCGCGACCACTGTCGATGGGCCTGCCGCCAGTGTAGCTGCCGTGCCTCCCGCAAGCCCAGCCATGAAATGACGTCGAGAAAGGTTTGCTTGATTCATAAGATTCTGGCTCCTCTCCAGATGCGTGCACCCCAGAGACGCTGAGACGCTGAGTCGCCTAAAAAGCGTTCGCGCGTTTCAGTCCATCCTTGAGAACGGGCACATGAAAATCGAGTAACAATCCAACAGGCAATTCTGCGAGCTTCAAACAAGATCAGACTTGGACCTCGTGCACGGAAAGCAAGACCCCGCGTCTCCGCGGTGAAATGCGCCTTGCATTCAATTCACTTCCCGGCCACCAATCCAAACCTGACTGATCTTGCGTGTATTGAGAATGTTTTCGAATGGGTCTGCATCAAGCACTACCAGATCGGCGCGTTTGCCTTTTTCCAGAGTTCCATAGTCCTTTGCTATCCCCAGGCACTCTGCCGCGTTGAGCGTAGCCGTCTGAAGAGCCTGAGTAGGCGTCAGACCGGCTTGAACCATGAGCTCCAGTTCGCGATGTTCGAAGAAGCCCTGGAACCGGGCGGGCGGTCCCGTATCGGTACCAAACGAAATCTTCACTCCAGCATCGAAGAGCTTCTTCAAATTCTTCTGTCCCATTTTCAACTGGCCGGGATACTTCGAGAAGTCCGGGTCAGACTTGACCTTCTTTCCCCACGCAGGATCCTTCAAGGTCTTGATAAGGTCCGCGTCGGTCCATTTGCTGAAAAATGGATCGTCGAGGAAAGCTGGAGGCTCTGCGTAGACGAAGGTTGACTCCTCACGAGTGAGGGTTGGTACTGCGAAGGTTTTCTTCTCTTTCAGTGTCTTGATCAGGGCATCGTCCACTTCGCGGTCGCGAATACTGTGGGCCATGCCGTCGAGTCCTGCCTCCACCAGTTTCTTGGCGTCTTGCAGGTAGAAGAGATGGGCCATGACCCGCAGATTCGCTTTGTGTGCTTCTTCAATGATGGCCCGGTAGAGTTCCGGACGTATCTTAGTAAAATGTCCCCAGTGGTCATCCACCCAGATCTTCACCATGTCGACTTTCAGTTTGGCAAGTTCCTGGATGTGTGCCTTGACATCTTCAACGGAGTCTACCTCGACGGGAATTCCAGCGTTTCCCGGAAGCACTGCCGGATAGCCTTGCTTGCCCGTGAATCCGCGACCTGCCGTAAGGACGGAAGCCCTTGGCGATTCATCACCTTTCGGAGCGCCACGCAACTCGTATATGGCCTCAAAGTCCGTGCCCAGACTCATTACCGCAGTGACTCCGTAGCGGGCATATTGCTTCAGCTGAGTCAGAATGTTTTCCTTCCCGTAGTTCTCTTTTCCCTGTTTCAGTCCTTTCGTCATGCCCACGTGACCATGGGAATTGATAAGCCCAGGAATTAGAGTCTTCCCCTTTGCGTCGACAGTCCGGGCGCCAGCGGGAATCGTCACTGTCCCACGCGGCCCGACGGAATCAATTCGATCTCCCCGAATGACAACGACAGCGTCCTGGATCGCAGGCACTCCTGTTCCATCCCAGAGCTGGGCGCCGTCAATGACGATGGCCGGAGGTTCCGGGGCGGTCGCGGGAGCTTGAACTCTTTGCTCAGAACAGGCGCTAAGAAGCGTGAGGCTGGCCAGAAGCAAAGAAAAGAGCCTCCCAGTCGAGTAGCAGCAACAAGTGTTCATTCTCATTCCTTTCTCACGGATCAAGTCGCTGGAAATGGTCGCGGTGCCCATTCCCAGTTTGCTCAACAGCGAGCGACACGGTAGAAACACACCTACTGCGTGGAAGTCATCAGCCCCAGTCATCGGGACCACTTCGGAGGCCTTACAACTTACCCTTGATGCCGAGCACTCCGCTCAGTGCTGTCACATGAGGGCAACCCAAGCCTCAGCTGTTGTGGAGTCTCGCGTCTTCCAGGATCTGCTTGGCCCGAGTAGGATTGTAGATACCGCAAGAGCAAAACCTGGACATGTAGTTGCACGCCTGCTCTGGAGTTCTCCGCCCTTCCCTCACCCAGTCGATCATCTTGCGCGCAAAAGTGAACGAGATCATGCCATGGCCACACATGGTGGAAAGCTGCAAGACCTGCCGGTCGGCCAGCTTGTCAGTCTTGCCGATGAATCCCAGCGAGTACTCAACGCTGTGGCGAGGCAAGTCGATCTCGTGACAGCACTCTTGAGCCCTTTCAATCGAAGCACTGATGTTGATGGACAGCCCGAGGTCCGCCTTGCGTACTTCTTCGAGAAATGCCTCCACGGCTTCCTTGTTGTCGAAAACCGCGGCAACCGTGGTTGGATTTGAAACCTTTTCAACCACTTCCTCAATGTCAGGCTTTGAGTCCCGGGACCAGTGCGCCAGCGGATTCAGATGGGTGTTCGGCCGATACATGCCGCCCTTCGAACCATCGCCGATGTTGACTGGATTGTGCTTTACAGCCATTCGCAAAAAGTCGCGCAGCTTAGGCACGGAATCCTTGTCGTTATACCCACGGCAAGGAATAGCAAAGACTATGAAGTCATTTTGCAAGCTATTCTCATCGCCGTAGCGATGGAGGGTATTGGTCATGATTATTGCTCCTCATTAATAACGGTTCAGCCGTCAGCTCTCAGCCTTGATCACCCATCAAGCGGACTGCTGAACGCTGATCGCTTGCAACGGCTTGTTTACATCACACTCACCGCTTCCTGTTCCACAGCCGCGACATGGGAGGCACGGCCCAGCCCGAGGTTAGTCTTGCCTCGAACAAAGTCGAACTCTTCCTGCCGCAGAATCTCCTCAAGTTCGTTTTCACCGTTGGCGTCGCAGCGGGCCGCGGCCCCGATGGCGACCACAGTGTCCAGGCTCTTGGCAACTTCGCGGACCTTTCGAAGGACAGCGGGAACATTCTTCATCGAGGTTTTGAACTCGACGATGGCTGAAAGGATTTTTTCATTCAGAATGTCTTCGCGAATGTCTCCTGTCGAGGTATTCGTCATCAGGTTAGTCACCGGATTCCGCTTTTCGAAACTCAGGTCCATCTTGGAAAGCGCGCGCGTCATTTCCTGAATCTGCCAAAAACGCACTCCCACTGTGGGACGCCCAAACTCAACCGTAAACCCAGCATCACCGGGGCCCACGCGGTTGGTGACGTCATTGGTTTTCACTTCTTCGGTGCCACGCCCATGCACGCCGGTGCTTTCATGGGGCACGACAGGATCGCTAAAGGCGCGGCGGACGACGCGCGGCCAAGAGAGTTCAGGCTCTGTAAGAGCGTCTGTGGGACACACGTCTGGTTCCGGATCAAACCTCCAACGCACCCAGCTGCCGATTTTTCGAATCGTCCGTACCATGACAGGATTCAAATGTTCCTTGCTCATGCCACGGTAGCAGGTGTAGCACTCGACGCATTCATCCTGGTTCACCGTGGCACGCCTCTTGATGGGATCAATATGAATCGCCCCCATGGGACAAACGGGAACACAGTTCGCACAAGCGACACATTTCTTTTCGTCAATCAACATAGAAAATCTCCGTGGGCAGGCACAAGTTGGGGCATTCAGGCTATGACCAAGGATCAGGGACCATGAATCTGGAAGTCCTTGAATCTCGACTCTTGAGCCTAGACCCTGGACTCTTCGACAACCGATTGCGTGGGGTCAATCTTAAACCATAACAGCCCGGCGACCAAACAGAGAAAGCTAGCCAGGATGAACGCGGGCGTCCAGGAATGGAACCGCTGCACCAGCCAGGCCACCAACAGGGGCGAGATCGCCCCACCCCAATTTCCAAACATGTTCATCACACTGGACACAGTGCCTGAATGATCTTGCCCAATGTCCAGTGGCACTGCCCACGAGACGCCTGTAGTCAGTTCCAGACCTCCAACAGCCAGGGACATCGCAAGAACAGCCAGCGTCGGATCGGGCGCGAGAACTCCCAGCGTCACAAACACCACTGCCACGCTAAAGCCCCCAATAGCCACGAGCCTCCGGCTGTAACGAAGATCGCCCGTTTTGACATAGAGGCGGTCTGACAGCCACCCGCCAAGTGAATTTGTAATGGTTCCAGCCAGGAGCGGAATCATCGTGTAGACGCCGGACTTGACCAGGCTAAAACCGCGAACTTCTGCGAAATAGGTCGGCAGCCAGCTCAAAAAAATCCAGAGAACGTAGCCATAGCAAAAGTACATGACGCAGACGTACCACATGTTAGGCCGGCCCAGGAGTTTCTTCCAGGAGAGCACACTCTTCTTTTGCGCCACTGTCTTGCCGTCGTTAATCCAGCGCAACTCGCTGGCTGAGACAGCTCGATGGTCCTCGGGACAGTCGTGATACCAGAAAAACCACACGGCGGCCCAGATAATGCCAACGATTCCAAACAACAGAAATGGCATCCGCCAGCCCCAGATCACAATCAAAGCAGCAACCACACCGTGGGTCAGAGCGCCTGCCAGCCGAGACCCTGAATGGGTCACGCCTTGAGCGAAACCGCGCTCTGAGGTTGCCAGCCATCGCGAAAAAGCTCGAGTGGCGCTCGGAAATGCGCCTGCCTCGCCAGCGCCGAACAGAAAACGAATCACAACGAACGACGTAAGATTCCAAGCCGAAACTGTGAACATTGTAAATGCCGACCACCATAGGACGATGCCCGACAGCATCCGCCTTGGGCCAATGCGATCCACCAGCCAGCCACTGGGCACCTGCAACGAACTGTACCCCCAGGCAAAGGCGCTAAAGATCAGTCCCTGGGTGAGCTTGTCGAAGGAAAATTCCTTGGCGATGATCGGCATCGCTGCGTAGATGCAGACCCGATCCATGTAGGTGATAGCGTATAGGGCCACACACAACCACAGGACCCTGTAGCGAACGGAGGTCTTTGCCGCTGCGGCATCCACAACGGTCTGGTCAGATACATTCATTGATTGGATCAGAATCAGATTTGAGCGAAGGAGGAGTCTAGAGGAAATGATCCACTCAGGCAAGGCCCAGATCAATTGGGACAGTGGCTCCCACCTTCAGTCTTCTCTCCCTGAAACACAGTCGATGGTTGTTAGGTCAGGGACAGGCTCTGACAGGTCCCTTGGGAAAACTGGAAAGAATTCAAGCTTTGCAAAACTGGCACAGGCCCTTATGATTCCACTACACGATTGTTGGGATTCCAATTCCATCTAAGGAGGACATCAGTCCCATGGGGATGATCAAGGAATTCAAGGAGTTTGCAGTCAAGGGGAATATGATGGACATGGCCGTTGGCATCATCATCGGCGCGGCTTTCGGAAAGATAGTTTCCTCGCTGGTTGCGGATGTCTTGATGCCGCCTCTCGGTATCCTGCTCGGGGGCGTGAACTTCGGTGCACTGAAGGCCACGCTAAAAGAAGCCGTCGGTAGCACGGCTGCAGTCACGCTGAACTACGGGAGCTTTATTCAGACGGTCGTCGACTTCGTGATTGTGGCATTTGCGATCTTCCTGATGATCAAGGCAATCAATACCGCCAAGAGGAAGAAAGAAGAGGCCCCCGCAGCTCCTCCTGCCCCGTCAACGCAAGAAGTCTTGCTCTCCGAGATCCGGGATTTGTTGAAAACTCGTCCGCTGAGTGCCGGCTCGCCGCGGTAGCCACTCCCATCCTTCCTTGAAACCGAAGGGTGCCACCGATCACAAATCAGGGGCACCCTTTTCTCATGCCTTCTCTGAAGGCCACCTTGAAAGCCACTTTTTCTGTCGAGCAGGCGGACGTCACAGTCTGCGAGGTGATCACCCGAGGACGTGAATGCCAAAAAAAAAAGCCCCAGGGAATCCGGGGCTTGAAAATTTCAAAACATGTAGCGCAGGCCCGCGTCTCAGGCAGATCTGCGGCTTCTATTCTTGGCGACTCCAGAAAATGATTCTTTGCTGCCTGGTGGTGCGAATCTGAGACGTTCACTTCCGCAGACCGGCAGAATCGCCGGTCTGCGCTACAAACTCCTAATCACCACATCAGGGCGAATGTGATGTTCATCAGCGGCTGGCCCCCCAGCGAAGCCGTTCGCGGGTCCGTGGATAGCTTCGCGAAAGTCCGCGGGTTCCGGAAATCGACTGTCGTGGTTGGCGTATTGAAGTTGTAAGTCTTCAAGCAATTCTGGAAGTCCCAGCGGAACTGCGCCTTGAGTTTTTCCGTAATCCGGAAGCTCTTCGAGGCGGAAACCTGAGACCAAAGAAGCCGCGTTCCCGTTGTGATATTCCGCCCCGCATTCCCCGGCGTGAAAGCCGCCGGATAGGCGAAATGGTTAATATCGAGGATCGGGTTGATGTTGACGGCAGTAAACCGATCGGGCCCCAAGTCTCGCCAGTTGTCACGCAAAACAGGCTGGCTGACCAGGTTTGGACGCCGGTTTCCGGCAAAGGTCGGAAAGTAGTTGTTGGGGCTGCCATCAAAGCCGAAGGTCAACGGGTTTCCACTTTCAGCGGTCTGAAGCCAAGCCAAATCAAAACCGCCCAGAACGTAGTCTTTCCAACCGCCCGTATTCATCCACTTGCGCCCCTTGCCGACGGGAAGCTCGTATGTCGCTGCGCCGATGAACCGGTGATTTCGGTCGAAACCAGCGCGTCCCTTCTCCCAGGCTCGGTTCTGAATTGGGGCAACACCAGTGCCGTCGTTGTCGTTATCCTGACTATCGAGGGCTTTGGACCAAGTGTAAAAAGTAGTGAACGTTAGGCCGTAGGAGTAGCGCTTTTCGAGCTTGACGGTGCCCGAGTGGAACGTGGAATGACCGAAGTTCGAGCGCATCCGGATATCGCCAAATTGCGTGTAGGGACGGTAATTCTGCGCCGCTGCTAGCACCGTGTTTTGGAATGCCAAGTCGCCCTTGCCGAAATCGATCGGGAATGTGTTGATCTGCCAGCGCTCCACCAGCCCGACGCCGGATGATGCCTGGTAGGAGAACTCCAACAGGTAGTTCTGAGTCAGCTCGTACTGAACACTCATATTCCAATTCAGAACGTAGGGATTGCGAAGGTTTGGATCCCACCACTCTGAGCCGCGTCCACTGAAATTCGTTCCGACAAAAGGCGAACTGCCGTCGGGACGAATGTTAAACGCGACAGGAGCGGGCCCCTGGCTAAGCCGAAACAGAGGCGTGGGATTCCCAGGCGCTTGTTGCTGGCTCGCGGTGGCTACGTACTCCTCAAACTGGCCGCGCGACGACGGGAACTTCACATCAACCGTGTTGATCGCAAATCCGCCACGGAAGACCCACTTCTGCGCCGGATGCCACGCGACGCCGATTCTTGGTTGAAAATTGTTATTGTCGCGAGCGCTCAATCCCGAGCTGGGATGGATGATCCCCCCTCGCCGCCCGGTGACTGGGTCTGTGGCGTTCGGATCGAAATTGCTCATCCTCCCATACTTGGTGTTGAACGGGCTCTCGTTACTGTAACGGACTCCCAGATTCAGTGTGAGCGTTGGAGAAAACTTCCAGTCGTCCTGGAAATAAAAACTGTGAATGCTCGCGCGAGGCAGCCAACTCGTCAACTCCCGTGTGAAGGTGGCCTGGCTCGCGTAGCCCAGCAGCAATCCTGCAAAGGTATTTCCGGTGTTAGGAACGGAGTTGCCGTTGGCCTGCAGGCCCGTCGTCATGTTTGCGAAACTGAATGTGCCGCTGGCCCGTCCCACATCGATAAGGTTCAACCGGTGGTGTAGAACCTCATACCCCATCTTGAACGCATGCGTGCCGCGGGTCTTCGAAAAATCTTCGCGGAACGACAGCGTTTCGCCGACTGTCCGGCTTGGGCCACTTACGTCCAATCCGTAAGCCGTGTCAGCAGAAAAGTTATCGCCGCCGCCGCTAATGAACGCGGGAAGCAATTCATCGGTGATATTGGGAATTCCCAATGTCTGGCCGTAGTTTTTCTTGTACGAAGGAACTTCGCGGTCGTTGCGCCGGCGATAGAATCCAATGCGAGCGTCGTTGACCGTGGTCGGATTGACAACCCAGGTCAGACCCACCGACGCATTGTGCTGATGAAATGGTTGATTGTTCCCTTCCCTGGCATCGAAGTCTTTGATGCGAATGTTGCGTGGCCGCCCTTCGCCGTTCTGGCGATTGTGAGTCCAACTGGTATAGGCCTTCAGGTTATTACTAAACTGATGATCAATTCGCACGTTGAAGTCGTCAAAGAACACCCGTGCGAATTCGTTGTACTCCAGGTTAGGGTCGGAACGGCTGGGACCGGTCGAGCTCAACCCGCCCGGAAAGTTCGGCGCGACCCAGGGATCGATGGCAAGAAGCTTCCGCGCCACAGGATCGAACCGATCTAGCGGAATGATATTGCCGGGGAACGGATCGCGCACCCAGGTGCCGTCGGCAAGTCGCCGTGTGGTCGCCGGATCGTAGATCGGGTTGCCATTCCCACCCATTGTGAAGTTGCCTGCCTTCATTGCAAGGGTCGGCGTTCCTGCCCGATCCTGGGCAACCTTCTTTTCATGCAGACGCTGGTAACCAAAGAAGAAGAACGTCTTATCTTTCTTGATCGGACCACTCACGTTGGCGTCCGGCAGCATGAAATAAGTCGGGACACCTTTCGGATTGGTTGCAGTGGGTTGAGAGGTCCGTAGCCGGTCGAAGAAGAGCCGGTGCTGCATCCTCCGAAACCTGCCGTAATAGGAGGCGAGCCCGTGCCAGTCGTTCGTTCCGGTTTTCTTCACGACGTTGATCACCCCGCCGGCGGAATGGCCGTATTCTGCGGGGAGAGCCGTGGTCAAGACTTTTACTTCTTCAGTGGAATTCTGAATGGGCTTGATGGTCCCAGTTCCGCCCATCTGATCGTTGCCGACAACACCATCCTCGAAGATCCCGATGGCGCCGTTGCGCTGCCCGGCCAAGTGATAAGCGCCGAGGTCTCCGCCGTAGGCATAGCCGCCAGTGGTCATTCCGGGAATAATGTTCAGCGTGGAATTGATGTACCGCTGGTAGAGCGGCATCTTGTAGAGAAACTCCCCTTCCACAACGGCACCGCTGGCCGACGTCTCAGTCTCCAGCAGTTGCGTCTGCCCAGTCACTTCAATCGACTCGCCGATCTCGCCGACCTGCAGCTGCACATCCACGGCAAGCGTGTCGCCCACGCGCAAGTCGACATTGTCACGGACGAGCTTCTTGAAACCCTGGAGCTCAAAAAGGATCTTGTATTTCCCGGGTTGCAGTGACTGCACGCGGTACAGTCCTTCATTATTGCTTGTTGCCGGGAAGGTAAAGTTGGTTCCTTCCTGCGTCACTGTAATGGTGACGTTGGGGACCACTGAACCTGAAGGGTCGGTGACACGACCGGTCAGCGTGGACGTCCCGATCTGTGCAAAGCCAATTGCGGCTGATAAGAAAATTAACGCAAGCACACGACAACCATGTATGACACCCCGCATAACGGCCTCCTTGAGGGTAAGTGAAGGGCACCCGCCGCCCCCGGCTCCACGCTCAATAAGTTATTTGGAAAAACTGGCCGGATTATGTTGAACGTAAGATGAGAAGTCAAGAGGGAAAAAACTGGAGAAAGCAAGCCACAAAGACGAGATGGGCAACCACCACAACACAAGGGCACCAGCAAAAAGGGACGCTCTTCGGAAGGCTTGAGACCTGAGGCTCTGAATGATTTCGACCAGGTCCATACCGCCATCCGATTCTGCCTTTGTGGCTTCCTCTCGGCGTCTTCGCGACTTCGTGGCTCGCGTGGTTCCGCTTACGCCAGGATTTCTTTCACTACTTGGCCATGGACGTCTGTCAACCGCATATCGCGCCCGCTGAAATGAAAGGTGAGCTTCTCATGGTCCAGCCCGAGCAGGTGCAACATCGTGGCGTGGAGATCGTGGATATGCACTTTGTTCTCAACAGCGAAGTACCCGTAGTCATCAGTCGCCCCAAAGATTGTACCGCCCTTGACGCCTCCGCCCGCCAACCACATGGTGAAGCCAAACGGATCATGATCGCGGCCCACTTCTTTGACATAGCCGCCATCGGGAAATTGTGCTGTCGGGGTCCGACCGAATTCCCCGCCCCAAAGAACAATAGTTTGGTCCAGCAAGCCCCGGGACTTCAGGTCTTTCAGGAGTGCAGCAATAGGTTGGTCCACGGCTTTGGCATTGACACGATGACCGTTTTCAAGTCCACCGTGCTGGTCCCAACGATCGATGCCCTGCCGCGCCGGAGGCAGCAGCTCCACAAACCGCACGCCGCGCTCCACCAGGCGCCGGGCCAGCAGGCACTGCAGGCCAAACTCCTGAGTCGCTGCCTCATCCAATCCGTAAAACTTGCGCGTGGCTTCCGACTCTCCCTGAAGATCCAGCAATCCCGGCACTTCGGCCTGCATGCGGAAAGCCAGCTCATAGTTCGAGATAGTCGCATCCAAGGCGCTCACAGCCCCAAAACGTTCGACCACGCTGGAGTTCAACTTCCGCAGAAGGCTAAGCTTGTTCTCCTGCAGTTCTCGGCTTTTCTCGCGCGGTTCCAGGTCGGCAATGGGCGACTTTCCCTTTCTGAACAGTGTTCCTTGATAACTGGCAGGCAAGAATCCGCTGCCAAAGAGATCGAGGCCGCCGGGAGGAATCAAACCACTCTCAAGAACGACAAAGCCCGGCAGATTGTCGCATTCGCTCCCCAGCCCGTACGTGAGCCAGGCACCCAGGCTAGGCCGGCCCTGGAAACCCGACCCAGAATGCATGAAGTAGTTGGCCGCTGTGTGCTCAGAGTGATCGGCCACCATCGAACGAATGATCGCCATGTCATCCACGCACGTCGCCACATGAGGAAACAGCTCGCTCACATCGGCGCCGCACTGGCCGTATTTCTTGAACTGATAGGGCGAAGGCAGAATCTTGTTACTGATGTTGAAGACCGTGGTAGGAGTCTCCATCGGGATCGCCTGTCCGGCTTCCCGGGCCAACCTCGGCTTAGGGTCGAAAGTGTCCATCTGCGAAGGGCCGCCGTCCATGAAGAGGAAGATGACCGACTTCGCCTTGGCAGCATAGTGAGGCAAGCGCGGTGCCAGAGGATTCACCGTCGATGCAGCCGAAGCCTTATCCGCCAGCAGCGCAGCCAAAGCCAGGCCGCCAAATCCATTGGCACAACGGCAGAGCATTTCCCGACGAGTAATTTCAGGCTGGAACAAGTTGATGCGGTGCATAAGACCTCGCAGGGGAGGCTTGAGACTTGAGACCTGAGGCTTGATGTCGTCGACTGACTAGCTTTCCTATCCTCATACCTCAGGCCTCAAGTCTCTGGCCTCTCCCCTTCAACGGAGGTAAATAAATTCTGCCGAATTGAACAGAACATGTGCAACATCGGCCCAAACTTGCTGTTCAAGTTGCTCGCTAGCAGAACCGGCTTCGAGATATCGAACCTTCTGTGATTCGATAAACCCAAGAACCTCCCTAGCTTCTCCCTCCAGGGCCGGCCTCCCAAACGACTCGAGGAACATTCGATGAATGCGCGCCCCAGAGTCGCCAGGCACGGTTCGTAACCGAGATGCCCAGGCTTCCGCCTGCCGAGCGACGAACTCATTGTTCATCATCATGAGTGCTTGAGAAGGCACTGTTGACACACTGCGGCGACCAATAGCAGAGGTTGGCAATGGGTAATCGAAAGCCATGAAGAGCGGTGTCAGAAAATTTCGTCGCACCTGAATGTAGATGCTACGGCGGCCATTGCCATCCAAGGGTCCCGATTCCGGCTTGCCGCGCCCATCCTGATAGGCACTAATGTGAGGCGGCACGCTCGGACCAAACAGAGTGCGATTCAGCGTTCCGGAAACCGCAAGGATTGAGTCGCGAATCGCCTCAGCTTCCAACCGCTTCACCGCGATGTGGTGCAAGAGTTTGTTCTGAGGATCTTCCTTCATTGCCGCCGGATCGCCCTGACTCGACATCGCGTAGGTGCTGCTCAGCACCATCAGTCGATGCAGTGCCTTGACAGACCAGCCACTGTCGATGAACTCTTGCGCTAGAAAATCGAGCAGCTCAGGATGGGTCGGCAGATCTCCGGTCTTTCCGAAGTTATCCACCGACCGCACGATGCCCTGCCCAAAGTGATGCTTCCAAATACGGTTTACCATGACGCGCGCCGTCAGTGGATTTTCGGGACGAACCATCCATTCCGCCAGATGCAACCGGCCGCTGCCCCGGGTGACGGGCGGCTGCTGCTCACCCGCAATAACCTGGAGGAAACGCCGGGGCGCCACTTCACCGAGATTCTTGTGATTGCCGCGAATATGGATCGGCACATCGTGAGGCTCTTCGTCGGTCCCAACCATCGCAAAGACGGATTCAGGCAGGGCGCGTTCCAACTCGAGGCGCTCGTCTTGAAGCTTCCTTAACCTTGGCTCTGTAAGTGGGCTCTCGATGGGGGGCGCGCTGCTCGGCGTCCGCTGCCCCGGTGCGGCCTCAGGCAACCAACTGTGAGAGCCCTGGCCCTTCGTTGGCGCAAGCACGTCCTTACCGTCTTGGGCCGAACTCCCGGCAAGATCCTCTAATTTCCCCGTCGGACTTAATGCTGCTAGAAGCCCGCTGGCACGCGAGGACTTCTGCAGCGAGCGCAGGAACAGACTCTGATAGGCTCCCGCCAATGATTCCAACGACTGCAACCTGGCTTCTGAGAGCAACGACAAGATTTCCGCAGCTGGGGGTTGTAATGTCTGAGGGGGTTCTTCGGAGTCCGATAAAACGATCTGGTCAACAGAAATGTGCCCCTTGGTGCTGCGGTCCACGATTTCAAAGTAGCCCAGACGGCCGATCTCTTTCGTCAACCGGAGTGTCATCCACTGCAGACCACCTTTGCCATTTGGGTAGAGGTGCAGGCTTTTGTGACCATCCGCAACCACAGTGAACCGCAATCCAGCCTTTTCAGCCTTGGCCAGTTCAGCGCTGCCGTTCATTCGCACATGCACAAAAAGTTTAGGCAGCTTGAACTTCTTTGAGGTTAGACTGCCGGTCAGGCGATCCGAACCGCCGGCGAAGGAACTCGCCAACCCTTGACCGCGGTAGTTCCAAATCCCTTGGTTAGGCAACAACTCATGCACCGGGCCTGCGCCAAACGCGGGTCCCGCGACGCTCCAGCCTTCAAACTTTTGCGTTTCGAAGTCTTCCTGAAGGACATCGCCCCTCTCTTTGTGTGTTAGATCGTTCCTGGAAGCTTTGGCCGTCCACAATTCCAACTCGTGGCGAACTTCCGCCAAAGTCTTCTGAAAATTGTTTGAAGTTGATAAAGCTGTGCCGGTCAGGCCTGACTTGGCTGGAGCCACCACTGAAGATACTCCTGTCCGCGCGGCCATCGCGGCAAAAGGATAAAAAACATCCTCAGGGTCCTTCTGAGCCGACCTGAGGCGGACGCCCCACGCTTGCGACAACTTAGTTGAAAGACTCTTCGCCAGGTTGCCTTCCTTAGCAGATGCCGCGCCAGTCGCCCAAGCCTCAGCTGCATTCATCAGGTCATTCTTCAGCTGGCGTACCTGCGCGTCTTGGTACGGCCTCAACAACTTTCGAATTTCCCTGTTGGCAGCCGCAATCCTGCCCTGCAGCGCTGCGATCTGATCGACGCGTTTGGGCGCATCGATGACGGTCTCCGTCACATTCGTGCTGTGAAGGAAACCAGCCAGCGCGTAGTAGTCGCTTGTGGGAATCGGATCGAACTTGTGGTCATGGCAGCGAGCGCAGGCGCCCGTGAGTCCAAGAAATGTCTTGGTCAGGACATCGATCTGGTTATCCACTTCATCCGCCCGAGACTTGATCGAGTCAGTCGCGCTGTTCAGCACTTCCCCAAACCAGAGAAAACTCGTTCCCAAGGGAGACTCCCAATGCGCTCTGTCGGCGCTCTGGCGCTTGACAGGAAGCAGATCTCCAGCAATATGCTCTTTGACAAACTGGTTATACGGAACATCCTCGTTGAAAGCTCGAATAACGTAGTCGCGGTAGCGCCAGGCATCAAGTTTGTCATTGTCGAACTCATGGCCGTTGGTTTCCGCGAATCGAACCAAATCCAGCCAATGCCTTGCCCAACGCTCGCCATAATGAGGTGACGCCAACAACCGCTCAACGACCCGCTTCGGTGCCTCCGGAGAGGCGTCAGCAACAAATGCTTCAATCTCCTGGGAGGCAGGCGGGAGTCCGGTGAGATCAAACGTCACGCGGCGAAGCCAGGAATGCTTGTCCGCTGGGGCTGCCGGCTTCAGGTTTTTTGCTTCCAAGCGGGCCAGCACGAAACGGTCGATTGGAGAACGAACCCACGTTCCCTCTCGAACCGCTGGTGGCGCCGGCTTTTGAATGCCCTGGAAGGACCAGAAAGTCCGACCCTGCTGCAGGTCGATTCCCTGTTTCTCCGTGGCAACTGCGGCCACTTCCAGCCGAGGATCTGGAGCACCGCGCTTGACCCAGGTGGTAAAGTCGCCAATTTCCTGTTCGCTGAGTTTGCCGGTGGGCGGCATTTTGAGTCGAAGATCCTGGTAAGAAATCGCCCTGATCAACAGGCTCTTCTCCGGAAAACCGGGCACGATAGCAGGTCCGCTATCGCCGCCCTTCAGCACGGCCGCGCGGGAATCGAGCCGCAGACCACCCATCGGAACGCTTGCCTGTGCTCCATGACAAAGCAAACACTTTTCCGCCAGGACCGGCCGAATTTTCTTCTCGAAGAACTCAACTTCTTCAGCAGTCGGTCCGGCCGCAAGAATCGGCAAAGCCGAGAGTACGAAGAGAAGCCCGCCGAATCGCAACAGACCTCTAGGTAATCTGAACTGAGTTTTGCTTTGCCTGGTCATTCCGCTTCTGAGTGTAGTGAGGCATTGAAAGCCTGTCAACGCTGCTACGAGCCCGGCAAGCAAACGAGTGGCGGCGGCTTCAGCCGAAAACATTCGTCACCTTTTTCCAGGCGGGCCAAGTCTCAAGGCACCTGGGTCAGGATTGAGACCCGGCAAATTGACGGCCGACCTGAGAGGACGGAATTATGAAACGATCAGGTGACTGGCAAGTGGCGCTAGGTATGACTTCTCTCCAGTGGCTTTTCTTGAAGGGACCTTCTGGCCTCACGATCTTGACATGCGCCAAGTTTCTTGAGGCGATGCGGTTGGTTGAGGTGAATTTCAACCGAAGGCCCTCTCTGCAGGTTCTGAGCTGAAGCACATTGAGCCGGGTCCGGCTGGGGTGTGCTAAACTACCTCAGTCTACAGCAGAGTGTGCGCTGACTGGGCCCAAGCGTCGCACAAAGCGCACCGAAAGAAAGCGTATGCCACTCGAAAAGGTACTTCTGGCGAAGCCGCGGGGTTTTTGTGCGGGCGTCGTCCGCGCGGTCGACATTGTCAACATTGCGCTCGAGGTCTACGAGAAGCCGCTGTACGTGCGTAAGGAAATTGTTCACAACCGGCACGTGGTCGATGAACTGCGTGCCAAAGGGACGGTTTTCGTGGACTCACTTGAAGAAGTGCCAGAGGGAGCCACTGTTGTCTTTAGCGCGCATGGTGTCTCGCCAGAGGTTCGGGATACGGCCAAGGCAAAAAAACTGAAGGTCATCGATGCCACCTGCCCGCTCGTGACCAAAGTCCACCTCGAAGCGGTGAAGTATGCGCGGGAAGGTTCGACCATCGTGCTGATAGGTCACAAGGGGCATGAAGAAGTCGTGGGGACCATGGGAGAGGCCCCCGAACACATGGTGCTGATCAGTTCGAAAGATGAGGTCAGCTTGTTGAATCCACTTGACCCAAACCGCATTGCCTATCTCACCCAGACAACCCTGAGCCTGGACGAAACCCGCGAGATCATCGCAGCCCTGCGCGCGCGCTTTCCGAACATCATGGGTCCCCCTTCCGAGGACATCTGCTACGCGACGCAAAACCGGCAAGAATCCGTTCAGGCAATGGCGAAGTGCGCAGACTTGATCCTGGTCGTGGGCTCAGCCAACAGCTCGAATTCCAACCGGCTCGTTGAAGAAGCCAAAAAGTTTGGGGCGCAGGCCTACCTCATCGATGACTACCGCGACATTCAGGAAGGCTGGCTGACTAATGTTCGTGTTGCCGGCGTCACAGCGGGCGCTTCAGCTCCCGAAGTGCTGGTCCAGCAGGTGGTCGAACACCTTCGCTCGCGCGGCGCCCAGGCGGTTGAAGAATTTGAGACCACCAAAGAGAATGTCCATTTCGCCCTGCCAGCCAACCTCGCACACGATCTGACAGCCAAGCGAGTCGGCTAAGTTTGAGCTCTGTGGCGGCCAAGCCAGCCCTCCCAGTTTTTGCGGCGATTTCTGTTGAGTGAACTGATCTCTTGGTTCAAGGTCAATGAATCGAACCGTAAGTCCCGAGGTATTGCTTCTGTTGCCTTGGCCAGAAGGCAACCCTCAGTTAGACGAACGCCTGAATTCTTGCATAATTCTGGCGCAGAAGTTCCGACACATCCTTCGGCCAATGGGCCGGATCCTGCTTCTCAGCAGGACTGCTTCACGGGTCAGGCCCGCGGAAACCCATCCCTATTGTTCCTTGAACAAATGCACCAGAAGGGCCCGCAACATTCCGGTGTCATGAAGGCGTGCGTCTCGCCTCTCACAGCTCCGTTGGGCAGCCGAGTCGTCATCTGCACAGAAGACCTGGACTTGGGTCGCTTCGACAGCCGCACCTGTGAACATCTCGAAGTTTGGCGCCGCAGGTCAAACTTCCAGAGGCGCTAGCCTAGCGGCCCCAGCTGTTAAAACGAGTGTCGCTTTAACTGCAAAAGACGGGTCTGGTGGCCCCACACCACGGAGGGGAACGATGAAGCACCTTCTGCTGTTTTGTGTGTTTCTATCGGCTGGCGATCATCTGGCCCAAGAGTCATTCGACTGGCGCCACTTCAATTCTTTGAAGGATCAGGGCCGGTTGCAAGAGGCCCTTCGAGTCCTGGATTCGGCAAAATCCAGCCGCTCTCTTCAGTTCGCCAGCGAGAGACAGAAGCTTCTCTTCCGTCTTCAAAAATTCCCACAAGCACAGCAGGCCGGCGAACACTGGATTCGCCTCGCCGAAGAGCTGGGCGATCCGGCCAGCCAGCTCGAAGCCCTCGATCAGACCGCGCAAGCCTGCCAGGCTCAGCACAAGTACGAGCCGGCTACCGGGCTGCTGCGCAAGGCTCTCGCACTCGCTGGCCAGCTTGGCCAGCGGGATCGGGAGATTATCCTCCTTACAGCGTTGGCTCATACCGAAACCAGTTTGAACCGGCACGGTTCTGCAGCCACTCTTCTAGACCGCGCGGAGGGTCTATGGCGCGAAAAGCGGGATCCGGCTCAAGGAGCCCGTTTGATGAGGGCACGTGGTGTCTCGATGTGGTACCAGGGCCATCTCTACGAGGCTCTGCCCTTCCTGGAAGAGGCGCGTCACCTGGCGGAGAACGCGGACTCTAAGGGATTTTTGGCTACGATCCTGAGCAACGTGGCTCAGGTCCACACGCAGCTCCATGATTACGCTGAGGCGATCCGCTATCTGCGCCAGGCCCTGGACCTCGACCCGGCATCCGGGAACCGTACAAACTTTCTATCTGCCCTCGGGGTTTGCTATTTCGAGTTGAACCAGTTCGACAAGGCTGCAGAGGCCTTTAAGGAAGTCCTGGCATTGGCAGCGAAATCCGGAAACCGGGGAGCCGAGGCCTGGGGCTTGGGCGAGTTAGGACTCACAATTTGGGAGGCTGAGGGTGACGCCGCCAGTGCGCTGAACTACATCGAGCGTTCCGCCGCCCTCTTTTTGGCGCTCAAGGACGTTAGGAACGCATTAGCCCCCCTTTCGAACAAAGCCATGATCTACCGCGATCAAGGGCGCTGGGAGGAGGCGCTTCGTCTCTACCGCCAGATTGAAGAACGAACCTTAGCGATCGCGAAACAGCCCGAACCGAACACTTACAAGAGTATCGGTCAATGTCTTGCTGCACTGGGCAGGTTCGAAGAGGCTGAGCCCATGCTTCTGAACTCAGTACGCCTGGCCGAGCAGCGTGGAGACAGCAAACGGGTTTGGCAAGGCCAGTACGAGCTGGCACGTCTCTACGATCGAATGCAGCGGACGGAAGAGGCAGATCGCGCCTATCAGCACGCCCTCGAAGCTATTGAATCCCTGCGACAGTCCCTGCAGGTGGCGGCCTTCAAGACGGACTTCTTCACCGATAAGGTTCGCGTGTACGAAGAGTATTCGAACTTTCTCTTGAAGCAGGGTCCGCGGGATGTGGGCATTCGTCGTGCTTTCGAAGTGACCGAACGGGCCCGTGCCCGCTCGCTATTGGATGCTCTCGCGGAGTCTAAGGCCGGCTTGCACGAGATGCTCCCGGCTGAAGTCCGGCAACGAGAGAGGGATCTCCTCGACAACATCTCTCGCCTCCAGGCACAACTACGCGAGGGCCAGTCTGTGCCTGAAATCCGCACAGAGCTGCAATCCAGGGAAAGAGAGCTCGATGAACTCTATGTTCGCGTGCGCACCGACTACCGGCGTTTCGGCGAACTCCGCTATCCCCGAGCCGCCAGCCTGCAGGCAATTCAGAGTGCGCTGCGTTCCGACGAAGTGCTACTCCAGTATATGGTGGGAGAGGAAGCTTCTTTTCTCTGGCTTGTGGACGCAAAGAACGTCCGCCAGTTCGCCCTGCCCGGTCGAGTCGAACTGGAGTCCTCGGTGCAGAAGCTGCTTTCGCTGCTGGTGAGCCCCGCGTCGAGCGGCGTGATGACCGCTGATGTGGCGAACATGCTGTTGCCGGCAGAGGCGCTGGATGACAAGGCATTTCGGTCCCTCATCGTTGTTCCGTCTGGGATCCTCTACTACCTGCCCCTTGAGATTTTGCCGGAAGCCTCCGGCGCCGGGCCGCTCGTGGAGAAATACCAAGCGACCTATCTTCCTTCGGCTTCGCTGCTGGTGGAATTGCGCAGCAAACCGCCGCAGCAGAGACGGCCCCGGTTGCTCGCCCTGGGGGACCCAGTCTACGAAGGCGCCCAAGCCCCAGAGCGCACTGGAGCCCTGCTGGCCCTGCAGTCGCTTGGGCCCCTACCGCACACCCGCGCAGAGGTCGAAGCAGTTCGAGGTCTCTTCGGGCGGTTGTGGTCCACCGTGATGCTCGGGACTGATGCCACGGAACAAAGGCTGAAAGCGTTAGATCTCCGTCGTTTTTCAGTGGTGCACCTGGCTGCCCACGGCGTGGTCGATGCGAGCGCACCGTCCCGTTCTGGCTTAGTCCTGGGAAGGGATCACAACTCGAAGGAAGACGGAATTCTGCAAGTTCGGGAGATGTTTCGGCTGCCACTGAACGCCAGCCTGGTCACGTTGTCGGCTTGCCAAAGCGCACTAGGAAAACTCACCACCGGAGAAGGAATGGTGGGGCTCACGCGGGCTCTTCTCTATGCCGGTGCCGATACGGTGGTCGCCAGCCTCTGGAACGTAAACGATGAAGCGACCGCGCGCTTCATGGAAGCCTTCTACCGTTTCCTCAAAGACGGACACGCCAAGGCGGAAGCCCTGCGGCGAGCCAAGCTGGTCATGATTGAAGATGCACGGCTCCGCCATCCTTATTATTGGGCTGGTTACGTCTTGATTGGTGAAGGGTCCAACCCGGTTGAGTTTCCACCTGGCTGGCTTCCTTTCGGTTTCGGTCTGGCGTTGCTGGCGCTTGTGGCGGTTTGGCTAAGCCGAGCGAAATGGCGTCGCTGACCCTCAACACTGCCGGATGAGCTCAGAAGCGCGGAGAAGAACTGTAGCGGCGGTCTGTGACCGCCGCTACAGCTTGCGACCCTCACGGAGAGCGCTGGAAGCCCAGCCAGGGCGATTCCGCCACGACTTTCCCTTCACGGTCGATAGCCTCGATTCTCCACTCGAAGCGTTCTCCTGGAGCGAGCAGCCGCATCAATTCGGCTGGCGGACGGTAGCGTTCTCCCTCGACGGTTGCGCTCCAGATGGGACGATTTCCCTGGCGAATCTCCAGGCGAAATTGATGGCTGATTGGAAGCGTGCCCCAGGAAAAAATGCTGATGGCATCCATCTGTCCTGCTGGCTCGTAAAGCTGGATGGAATGTCCGCGCGTCGTCGGCGCTGGCGGTGAAGGAACGTTTGTCGAGTCTCGCCCGATGCGCCAAAGGCTCAGGCTAACGGCAACCAGCATTATCGCGGCAGCGGCTCCCCAAAGGCGAAAATTGAATCGCGGGCTGGCCGGCTGCGTCTTGTCCCGGGCGCGCCATGGGGCAGTTCGCCGGTCGAGCTCGTTGGCCGTTCGTTTCCAGGCCACGTCGTCCAGTTCCGCGGGCGCCGACCGCAGGCGGTCCAGGAGTTCCTGGCAAATCCCGCACAGGGCAAAATGTTCCTCCAGGTGCCGGCGCTCGGGTTGCGGGAGCTCCTGATGATGGTAGGCCAGGATCTGCTCACCATCGGGGCACTCACCCTTGGCGTGTTGTAGCGCCTCGAAGAGCCGCTCGGGCAGGCGCGATTTAGGATCCATTTTCGGTGCTCCCTGCTACGGCACGCCGGGCCTCCCAGCGGATCCGGAAATTGCGTTTGGCATTCTGCAGATGGGATCGCAGCTGGTCCTGCTCGAATCCAGTCAACGCTTCTATCTCAGGGTAGGTAAAGCCTTCGACGTACCGCAGCAACAGGACCCTGCGATGCTCCGGGCGAAGATCCTCCAGAATCTGCCTGGCCGTCTGGATCTCCTCCTCCAGGATGACCAGGTCTTCCACCGGCGGAGCATCCCCTGTCACTTCCGAGGCCGAGGCTGCTTCCAGCACCCGTTCGCGCGTTTTCTGGTCGCGAATCCGGTTCAGGCAAAGGTTGGACGCGATCCGACAGACCCACCCTGAAAAGTTGCTGCCTTCCAGGGTTGCGAATCGCTGGTAGGCCCTCAAGAAGGCCTCATGCGTGACGTCCTGGGCCTCCTCGCCATCACGCAGCAACCGTCGGCAGATGCCATACACTTTCCTCCGGCAAGCCTGATACAGGCATTCAAAGTGTTCACCGCGTCCGGTCGAGCGGAAGCGTTCGACCCACAGGGCTTCACTGGAATCCTCCAGGTGGTCGCTGTCCATAGGGCACGTCCACCATTGTGATGGCCGCTGCCCTGGCCGTCAAGCAGTAGCATCTTTTCCATGATTCTCCTTCCCCCACCTCCTATCTGTCTGCGTTCAGGGGCTGCCGAACCAGACCGGATCCTGCCAACACGACACGCCAGCAGCAAGAAATACACAACACAACCCTCACGCCTGGCGATCTCATGAGATCTTTCTTTTGGCCACGCAGAGTGCGTTCCGTTTTCTGCAACGCACCAGGGCGCGACCGGGTGCGCCGGTACGTCGAAAAGCTCCTTTTCTAAAATTAGACTGAATGTGGGAGCCACTGTCCTCAGCGGCGAACGACCCAGCTTCGAATCAGCCATCGCCGCTCGGAGAACGGCTCCCACATTTCGAGCGGCAGGAGGCCGCTTCTTCTTATGGTGCCCAGCAAAAGCGCCCGCGTAAGGACGCGCGGGCTGCATTGATTGGCGAGTGGAGTTGCAGGTGCGCTTGATTCGCAAGCTCACGCTTCAGGCCGAGAACCGTCAACAGACAACGAAGGGCCAGAGAAGTCGCTCCGCAACGAAACTGCCACTTCCCTTTCCGCTTCCTACTTTCCTTTATGCAATTTCTCCCGCTCGCGGTTCTTACTGGCAAATAGACAGGAATGCGTCCCAGAGCTGCTGGCCGCGCGCCCTGTCGCAACGGCAGGAATCAAGGAGAATCACCATGATCGGAACCCATCCAGAGAGAACATCTTCCCAGATCTGTTTCGCAATGGCGGGGGTTCTTTTTTGGGCTTTAGCCGCCAGCTTTTCTTTACAAGCCCAGTCCCGGGCGGACCTGGCATTTGCCAAAGGATGTGGATCTCTCGTGAACCCGGCGGGGCAGCCTTTCAACTGCAATGCCGTTGTTGTCAACCTTGGTCCCGATACGGCAAGAGACGTCTACTTTGTCGACTATCTCCCTGCAAACACCTACCCCTCTTCCTTACCGCCAACTTGCACGATGGGCCCTCTGAACATCTTGACTTGCCCTCTTGGCGATCTCGAAAACGGGCAGAGAGCCGACATCCAATTTCAGGCAACCACTTCCCGGAGGGGCGGCTTGTCAAATACCGGAATCGTTGTGTCGCGGACTCTAGACCCTGTTCCAGGAAACAACAGCGACCAGGCCATATTTAGCTTCCAGCCTGTTTCCCAATCTCCGACTCAGGGAGCCAACCTCGGAGTAACCAGCTCCATCCTTCCCAGCCCCTTTAATGTGTGGAATCCGCTGTCTTACCAGACAACCGTGACTAACCAAGGACCGGCTACTGCCCGCGCAGTGCAGCTGATTAATCCTCTTGTCTCGTTTGGTTCGACGTTCCGTGTGACAGGAATCTCCTCTAGCTCCACAACCGCGACCTGCAACCTGTACAATGGGCGAGCTCCATTTTTCATTTTGCCGACACCTACCCGACAGCTGGATAGGGCCAATGTCGTTTGCTTGATAGGCGACCTTCCAGCGGGGAATTCTGTGAGGTTCAACTTCACTATCGAGCCGACACAACCCAACCAAACGATCTTAAATGGCACCGGCGTTTTTAGCGCTACATCAGATTTCTCTCTCACGAACAACCAGTCCTTCGGCACGGTTCCGTTGTGCCGAATCCTGGGAGACGTCAACAATGATGGGAAAGTCGATCTGGAAGACGTGAATATCGCGAGAAGCTTTGTGGGGCAAACGGTGTCCGAGAACCCGGACAGCGCTACCGCAGATATTGATGCGAGTGGAATCGTGAATGACCGTGATGTTGCCTTGGTTGAAGACAACTTCACGTTCCCCCTGGGCCAAACAGAGGCAACGGTACCTTTCGTCTCGTCTGACAACGTAGCATATTCGTACTTTAGCCCGACCCAGGCCTATAGGTATATCTCCGGCGGCGCCACCAACCAAGATCTGATCATGGCGTTTGGTCAATTTACAAACCTTCTGAACGCACCTCTCAATGCACCAAGAACCAACCTCGGAGCCAGCCACACTGAGCGCTATACGAATGTTCAAAACAACGACCCGAATGTACTTTACGGATTTGGCGGCTCTGGCACCTGCGAGGGAGCGCTTTTCAGGATCAGGGACGCTCAAAGGATAATTGTAGCGTTCACGGCCGTGCACCTCGCCGCCACGGATCATCCCGAAGACACACTTAATGCAGCTGGCCCGTTTCCTCCAGGCACCGAGGTGGTATTCTTCGGTGCCGACGACAGCTATCGCGCTGGTCGAGGGACGAGGGCAGGAATCCTTGCGTGGGCGAATGCCAACAAGGCTAATCTCAACATTTTGGGCTACTTCCCAGGGGACACTGTTCGTGGGGACATTCAAGGTAATTTCTACACCAACGATCGGCGGACGCTTACATTCACGGCTTTAGGATCCAGTCTCAACCCGTCTACAGATGGCCAGTCGGTGACGCTTTCGGCCAACGTGACCACGAGTGGCGGAACCGTGCCTCCGGGGGCCGTGACGTTCTTTAGCGGAAGCACGCCGATTGGAACCGCGACGCTGGACAGCAGCGGACAGGCTACCATCACCACGTCGGCCCTGACGGTGGGGTCCCACAGCATCACGGCAGTCTTCCCGGGAGACGGCAACTTCGCTGGAAGTACCAGTGATGTTCTGATTCAGACGGTGAATGCAGCAACCAATCCAGTGCCGACGCTTTTCGGCTTGAGCCCTAACTCAGCAACGGTTGGCGGCGCAGCATTTACACTCAACGTCAGCGGGTCTGGTTTTGTCCCAGATTCCGTGGTGCGCTGGGACGGCCTTGACCTTTCCACCTCTTATGTAAGCAACCTGCTACTCAATGCCTCGGTTTCTGCCAGCGGACTGGCTTCGGCCGGCACGGCATCGATCACGGTGTTCAACCCCACGCCCGGTGGCGGTACTTCCAACGCCCTGACGTTCAGCATCAATAACCCGGTGCCGAATCTTGCCAGCCTGAGCCCGAACGCCACCATCGCGGGTAGCCCCGATTTCACGCTCACGGTGAATGGTTCGAATTTCGGGACTTTCTCAGGGGTTTTCTGGAACGGCACATCGCGAACCACCTCGTTCATCACTGAGAACCAACTGATCGCCAACATTCCCGCCGCAGACGTGGCCACGCCCGGCACGGCCGAGATCACCGTTGTCAACTCCAGTCCGGGCGGAGGCACTTCTAATCCCTTGACCTTCACCATTAACAGGGCAGCCACCACTACCAGCCTCACCTCCTCTCCCAATCCGTCGACGTTCGGCCAGGGAATCACGCTGACCTCCTCGACAGGGAGTCTGAGTGTTGGAACGCCCACAGGGAGTGTGACATTCCGAAATCGAGCGAACGTCCTGGGCACCGGAACGCTCAACGGCAGTGGTCAGGCCGACTTAACCATCTCCAACCTGACCGCAGGCAGTTACTCCTTCACGGCGGAGTACCTGGGAAACATCAACTTCGCAGGCAGCAGCAGTGCTGCGCTGACCCAGATGGTGAACCAAGCCAACACCACCACCAGCCTTACCTCCTCTCCCAACCCGTCTGGATTCGGCCAGGGGATCACGTTGACATCCTCGACAGGTAGTCTGGGTGTTGGAACGCCCACAGGGAGTGTGACATTCCGAAATGGAATGAACGTCCTGGGCACCGGAACGCTCGACAGCAGCGGTCAGGCCGGCTTAGCCATCTCCAACCTGACCGCAGGCAGTTACTCCTTCACGGCGGAGTACCTGGGAGAAATCAACTTCAGCAGCAGCACCAGCCTCGCAGTGAATCAGATAGTGAATCCTGCCACTACCTCCACGAGCCTCACGTCGTCTTTGAACCCGTCTGTCTTCGGCCAGTCGGTTATCTACTCGGTGAACGTGAACTCCGGAGGTGGAACGCCCATTGGTACCGTGACGTTCAGGGATGAGACAACCGTCCTGGGCACCGCGACCCTCAACGGCGGCGGACAGGCCAGCTTCACCACTTCCATGCTCACGGGGGGCAACCACGCCATCACCGTGGAGTACCTGGGCGATGGTAACTTCAGCGGGAGCACCAGTCCGGTGCTGAACCAGACGGTGAATCAGGCATCCACCTCCACCCTTCTCATTTCGTCCGCGAATCCGTCGAGTTTCGGCCAGTCCGTGGTTCTCACAGCGACCGTGACGTCTGTTGGCGGGACGCCCACACAAGGAAGCGTTACATTCCGGGATGGCGCAAACATTATCGGCACCGCAACCCTCAACAGCGGCGGACAAGCCAGCCTCACGACTTCGACTCTGACAGCAGGCAGCCACTCCATCACCGCAGAGTACGGTGGCGATAGCAACTTCGCTGGAAGCACCAGTCCTCCGCTGATTCAGACGGTAAACCCGGCAGTCAGTTCAACGACGACCAGCCTGTCCTCCTCCCTCAACCCCTCGACCTTCGGCCAGCCAGTGACTTTCACGAGCACCGTGAGCGGGAGCGGAGGCACACCAACAGGGATCCTCAGCTTCCTGGATTTAACGTCGGTGCTAGGCTCGGCACCGCTGGACGGCAACGGACAAGCCAGCTTGACGGTCTCCAATCTTGGCGCGGCCAGCCATTCGATCACGGCGACTTACGGTGGCGACAGCAGCTTCACCGGCAGCACCAGTGCAGTACTGAACCAGACGGTGAATCAGGCATCCACTTCCTCTCTTCTTATGTCCTCCGTGAACCCGTCGAATATAGGCCAGTCCGTGGTCCTCACAGCGATCGTGACCTCCGATGGGGGGACGCCTGCCGGGGGTGGCGTGACATTCCTGGATGGAGCCACCATCATTGGGACGGAAACCCTTAACAGCGGCGGTCAGGCGAGCATTGTCACATCCTCGCTGACTGCTGGCAGCCACAACCTGACAGTGGTCTACGGCGGGAATTCCAACTTTGTTGGAAGCACCAGCCCGGTGTTGATGCAGACCGTCAACAAGACCGATCCTTTCATCGGCATCGGCGCGGGCGGCCCATCAAGCTTCGGGCAGTCCGTGACGTTCACGGGCACAGTGATCGGTGGGAGTTCAATGCCTACGCCTACCGGAACCGTGACGTTCTTCGATGGAGCCAACGTGATCGGGACTGGGACGCTAGACGGCAACGGACAAGCCAGTCTTACTCTTTCAACTCTAGGTGTCGGGAGCCACTTAATCACTATGTCGTATGGAGGCGACGCCAACTTCAATGCCGGAACCGTCGGTCTGACTCAGATTGTGAACAAGGCCGACACTGCCATCAGCCTCGCGAGTTCTCCCAACCCGTCGAATTTCAACCAGGTGGTGATCTTCACCGCAACGATGACCTCGACGGGTGGAACGCCTACCGGCGCCTTGACCATCTTTGATGGAGGAACCGTTAGTGGCACAGCACCGCTCAGCATCAGCGGACAGGCCAGTTTCACCAGATCCAATCTGACCGTCGGAACTCACGACATTACGGTGACCTACAGCACCAATGCCAGCTTCAACGGAAGCACCAGCAATGTCGTGACCCAAATTGTGAACCCCTGACATCCCAGTCAACAGGCAGGTGCGTCGCGCTTTGCGACGCACCTGCCACCTGCACTGGACGGTGCGTTCCAACAAACGGAACGCACCCTGCGCCGCCTGAGCAGACACACGTTGGGAGGGTTGAGATCCGCCGCTGTGGAATGTGCGAACCTCGCTGTGTCCGGCGAGTCTGCCCGAAGCGGCTGCCGGCTTGGAAAATGATGCGTGGCACTGCCCGGATTCGGTCTTCCTTCGGAAGAGGCGCGCCACCAAGTTACATAAGGAAGATTGAACATCAAGGAGGTAGAAACGATGCAACCTATTGGCGCGCAGGCGCGGCTGCTTTCGGACGATGTGCTGGTGAAGTGGCTTCTGGAAGACTTTCCGTATCGTATCCAGCTCTCTCCCATTTTTCCGTTCATTCCGATCGCGGCCGACTCACTCCGTTACGCGACGACCGGAGTCCTGCCACCGGCCGTCACCATCGGGCAATGTGGGCCGATTCCGGAAGACACCAAACAACCCAACGATCCAAACCGGGTACACCGCATGGCGGAGATCGCCACTCATTTCCGTGTTTGTTACAAGGCGCAGGACATCTTCTCCTCGAACGTCAACGACCAGGTCGCCGTGCAGATGGCACTCGCGGTTCGCGAGTTGCTTTATAAGTTTTGGACGCTCTTCGAGAGCGGCGACGCATCGGCAAACCCGGATGAATTCGACGGACTGCTGAGGTTAGTGGATCCCTCGAAAGTGGTAGACCTGGGATACGGGGAGTTGACGCTGGAAGATATGGATAGAGCCAAGGAGCTGGTGCGAAGCAACGACGGCCGGGGCACCGTCATCTTTGCCAGCAGCATCGGCAAGCGTGCCATCCATGGAGCCTACTGGGACCGGGGCGTGAGCCCGGAGTACGCTGAGATAGCGTTTCCCAGCCCTGATGGGAGCACCAAGATGCAGCGAGTGCTCCTGTTCGATGGAGCACCGGTCCACATCAACGACCTCAACCAAGTGTTTGAGTATGCGGAGAATCGGCCCGGGGAACTCATCCCGCCTGACAGGGTCCTCAATCTGGACGGGTTTGACCCGCCCGTGGCCACCCACATCTGGTTCTTTGTCCTGGGACAAGGGAATCTGCACGGGATAATGCCGGAGAAGGCTCGAAGTATCATCGTGCGTTCAACCATCCTGGCGGATGCCTCGACTCTCGTGTACCACGTGACGATGCCTGTGGGGATTGCCCTGGGGAGCTTGGGCGGGCTTTCTGTCATCAAGAACGTGACGATTCCGAAGGGCAAAGGGGTTCGCCCGAAGCATCATGGATGACGATTTCGACTTCAAACTGGACAAGCATGTGCGTTTGATGTCCCGGTAGGGTGCGTTGCGTTTTTTCAACGCACCGAATCGTCCGGCCGCAGGTGGTGCGTTGAAAGGCGCGACGCACCTTACCGGTCTGCAGGTCTTGCTGCGGCTGGAAAACGAGATCAGAATTCTCATTTCGCTAACGCATCCCGGTCTAATGGACGTGAAGAATGCCCAAAGTGAAAAGCAACTGTCCCTGCTCTGGGAGCCCGACCGGAGCCAGAAGTCCTGTTGGGGGAGCGATGGAAATGTCCCCGCTGGCGCTCGAACGCTTGGGAAGCACCGCGATCCCAGACGAGTTCAAGAATCTTGTAAGGGAGGGGATCCCTGGTGTCGGAATTCCCGCTGGTTCGGAATGGGCAGCCACCTCCACCGCTCGCGGGACTGACATCGGAGTCAACCCCGGCGTCGGGACATTTTTGCTGGCCGATTTGACCCTGGATCTGAGCGGAGTTCCACAAATGACACAGGGGCTCCGCGGGATGAGTGGCTCCAGCTTATCTTCGATTGCGTCTGATCTTCTTCCCTTCCGGCAGATGGGGCCAACGGATTTGTTGACAATGGACGGTGCAGGCGACTCAGAGGGCAGTCCGAGCGAAAAGATCATGCAGTTTGGTGAGTTGGAATTCGATGCAACTTTCAAGCTGGTACCGGCTGGAGGTGTCGATGCAATCTTCAAGTTCATAAAAGAGGAGGTCAACCCAAAACTGTTCGTTGGAGAGATAACAAAGGAAACCATTGAGTCCGCGCTCGCTGCAATCACTCCTGAGTTGAGGATGAACCTTGACTGCACAGGGGTCTGCGAGAATTTCGAATCAATCAAAATTGGACAGCAGGGGCCCAAGCTCTACAAAACGAAGGCCGGAGGAACGACCGTTCCCGTTGTCAATATTTCGTTTTCCTTGCAGATAGAAGCGGATGTGATCACAGCTCCGACGAAAGTGATCAGTCCTTGTGTCACTGAGGAGGAACTGGATTTTCGGCGTAAGAAAAAAGAATACGATCGTAAGGACGCTGAATTCAGGAAGGCCTTAGAGGAGAGGGCCAGCAAGAGCGCAAAAGGTGAACCGCCAGGGCCGATGCCAAAACCTCCGGGGGAAACGCCGGAACCTCCCGACAAAGAAAAGAGATCCAAACCCGGCAAACAGGTCCAACAGGACTTTATTATCCGATGGGACTACACAATCAAGTTCTCATTGCTGGAGATCGAGAGAACCGACAGGCTGTACGGTCAAACGGTTACTCGCTATTCCCCCTGCTGCCCGGTGGCCCCTGCCGCTGTGCCCATACCTCCCGCCGTACCACCGGAAGGTGAAGGAGAGGAGAAGGACAAGCAGAAGGAGTTGTTCCTCGCAGGATGGCAAGAGTTCGGCCAAGCCGTTACCCATCACCCTCGCTACTCTTACTTACCTCGCAAGGCCACACCAGAACCACAAGGCAAAGAGGAAGCGCTTATTGAGGAGGACCAGCCGAAACGGTCCTTCTTTGTCGGGTTGGCTGACATAGCAGTGAGCGCTGAAAAGCTAGCCACCAAGTTCCTGGCCGCGCTACCTGGGGAGCAGATAGCTGGCTCGCCGAACATCAACGCACCTTCGTTCGGCAGGACGAGAACGAAAGTTCCATCAGAGGACACATGAAAATCTCCCCAGAAGCCCTTCAACGCCTGCGGAGCACCGCGATCCCACGGAGTTTCCTGAACGTTGTCCAGGAATTCGCGCCGCGCACTGGAGTGCCAGGCACCATCGATCCAACAGGGTTGGCCGCCTATGCCACCAACGAAGTGCCGGCCGCCGAGAGACCTGTGTCGGAGATGCCCGCTCGGCCCGGGCCCAAGGGCTTCAGCGCGCCCTCTTGGGACGAGGTCCTCGCCGCAGAGCCTGAAGGGTCCGTTGAGCCGGAGTGGGAGAAGTCAGCGCAATGGGAGCCGGAGCGGACACTGCAACCGCCGGACGAAGTTCAGGCTGAGCTTGAAGTTGAAACGTTTTGTATGACCAGTCTCAAGCTCGACTCGAGCGCGGTTGGCCACATGACGCCCGGGCTGGGCGAGCTGATCGGGACACCGTTGGAGTGGATCGTACGCAATACATTCTTTTGGCAGGGCGATGCCGATGTTCCTTGTTTGGCGTGCCGGCTGGTGATTCTGGTGGGCGGGATGAATGCAGTAGACGGCCATATCACGGACAAGGATATCAAAGGAGCGCAGAGGTGGGCCGTTCGGCGGGCGACTGAGTTGAGCAAGAGTGGCGAATGCTTCCAACTCTGGCGGATGCCCTTCACATTCCCGTTCCCCCAGCGGGTCTTCGCTGAAGACATCAGTGGGGGTACGGAACGCAAAGCAGTGCAGCATACGGAAAAGGGTACGTCTGGTGCGATTCAGAGCTTTTCCGAAATCCTTCCGCCGGGCTCGAGCGCCGAGCGTCGGATCGATGAGCTCGTTATCTTTCAGCACGGAGTGAAGAACATAGGCCCAAAGGATGCAAAGGAGGAGAGGGTCGTCGCGGCGCTCAAGAAACTCCTTGTGGAAATATTGAAAATTCCCGTCTGCCGGCTCGTCTACTGGTCATGTAACGCCGCTGTTAATCTCGACGTTTCACCGGGCAGCCCAATCGATGATTTGATGACGGAACTGGCCAAGCTATCTCATCGAGAGCCAGGTCGATGCGGTTGTAGGGATCGCATCGAACTGATCAAGCCCACCGACGGAAAGTGCGCCATAAAAGATGTGGCCCAACCCAAAGACCTCGCTACTGGCGACGGGAGAGTGATTCGCGTTCGCTGGAGTGTTGAGGAGGAGCCTGCGAGGCAAGAACCTGAGACAGTGGAGGGTGACAGAGTGCAAAAAGTGCTGGGTGTTCCGATCGTCGAGGACGCAACACTCAAGTAGTGGCGTCGCTCGACTGACGTCTGGATCTGGGATCATTTCTAGCGCGACCTCGCTTTTCGGGGGTCGGCGGCTTGGCGATGCAAGTCCTGCAGGCTCGTTCCTCCTAAAGCCGCAGACCTGCCCAGAACGCCAGTCTCCGCTGCAGGAAGGTTAGTTTTTCACCGAGAAGTGGCCAGAATTTCAACGCTCGATTTATTTCCCCTTCATTTGTGAAATTCTCCGAAGCGTCTGGAAAGCTTTATGGGTCGGAGGCGATGACGTTTCCCAACTCTCCAAAGCCGATCCTTGAACAAAAGCGTTGAACTCTCCTTCCAGAACGAGATAGATTCCTCCCGTCTTTCCAGCAGGTTCTAGTCTTCCCGGTCAGAGTACTGTCAGTGTTAGGAGATCACCCATGCTCTGGTGGATCTGGGTCCTTCTGGGCTTTGTTCTGCTTCTGGCTGAACTGCTAACTCCTGGAGGGCTCTACCTTCTTTTTTTTGGCGTTGCCGCTATTGTCGTCGGATTGCTGGCCGGCGTCGAGCTCACTGGTCCTCCCTGGTTCCAATGGTTGCTTTTTTCGGCTCTGTCGATCATTGCCTTGGCGCTGTTTCGCAGGCCGCTGCTTCGTAAGTTGCGACCCGCCGGCGCTGCGGTCGAGGTGGACAACCTGGTGGGCGAAACGGCTCTTGTCCTTGAGGCGATGGCTGTCGATGCCATTGGCAAAGCAGAGTTGCGCGGGACATCTTGGAATGCTCGAAACGTCGGAGGCAGCTCGCTCGAGCGTGGCCAGCGATGCAGGGTAGAGAAAGTCGAAGGACTGTTGTTGTGGGTGCGTGGGTAGTGAGTTGACGCTAGCGGACGACTTCGGACCAACGATGGGACAAAGTTAGTGACGGCTTCTGCAACGCTCTCACTCGGGGCAAGAGATTGGCGGAAAGGATCTGACAGATGGGAGACCTCACTGGCGGGTTGATCGTTGTGCTGGTGCTGGCGGTGATGGTGATCGTTGTGATCGCCAAGACAGCCGTCGTCGTGCCCCAGCAAAGCGCTTACATCGTGGAGCGGTTGGGACGATACAGCGGCACGCTTGACGCCGGGTTCCATGTTCTGGTTCCTTTTATGGACGTCATTCGCTATCGGCACACGTTGAAGGAAATGGCGATCGACATTCCAGAACAAGTGTGTATCACCCGCGATAATGTTCAGGTTGCTGTCGATGGCGTCCTCTACCTGAAGGTGCTAACCCCACAGCGCGCCTCCTACGGCATCAGCGACTTCATCTTCGCCATCACACAGCTGGCGCAAACGACGTTGCGCAGTGAAATCGGCAAGATTGAGCTGGACCGGACTTTCGAGGAACGCACCAACATCAACATCTCCGTGGTTCATGAACTCGACAAGGCTTCCGAACCCTGGGGCGTGAAGGTTCTGCGCTATGAGATCAAGAACATCACGCCGCCCAAGGACGTTCTGCACGCTATGGAAAAGCAGATGCGTGCCGAGCGCGAGAAGCGAGCCACGATCCTCAACTCCGAAGGTGTTCGCGATGCTGCGATCAATCAGGCTGAGGGCGAGAAGCAGCAAGTCATCAAGGCCTCAGAGGCCAGCAAGCAGCAGAAGATCAACGAAGCCGAGGGTCAGGCGGCCGCGATTCTGACGGTGGCAAATGCCACGGCAGAAGGCATTCGAAAAGTGGCGGAGTCCATTGAAGCACCCGGTGGATTTCAAGCGGTGCAACTTCGTGTGGCCGAACAGTACATCGGCCAGTTCGGTAATCTGGCCAAGGAAAGTAACACACTCATTCTTCCAGCAACTCTCAGCGATGTGGGTTCGATGATTTCATTGGCCATGAACGTCATTCGGCAAGGCAGCGGCAGCGAAGTCACACGGCAGCCTTTGAAGAATCCACCGCCGCCCCCCGCGCGTTCATGAACCTGAAGCCTGATGTGTGAAGCACAAAGGACTCGGCTCCTAACCCCTGGCGCGGGTCACTAGGGTTCACACCACAGACTACGGCCTCATGAATGGAGACTGAGTCTGCATCCGCAAGAGCCCGCTGCGGGCTGTCATGCAGGGCGTCTTCCCATCCTCGTCACCCCAACGGAATTGTGCGGGTGCATTCCTGGAACGATGGTTCCGACATGTTTCCTTCCGGTGCGAGGATCCTCCAAAGCCCTACCGGGCTGAGATGTGGGGGGGGCCTCTTTCTGGTCGAGCTTGATTGTGCCGAGGGCGTTCGTTGATCGTGAGTAAGCCTTCGAGGTTTGGTCGATATCGGGTTGCTGAAAAGCCCTCTGAACTGAATCCAGTCGCCGCGTGCCGACGCGCGCGGTACTGTAACCCTCAGTGCATGCGCTTTTGTACTGCCATTGGGATCGCTGAAATCGGGCGAAGGGTGAGGTGAAGCCTGGTATCCTTCTTCCTACCGTTGTGGACTCAGCGCGGCATTTGAACATGAATGTTCCCCTGACACCGCTGATGTTTCTCCGCCGGGCCGCCAAACTGTACGCGGCCAAGTTGGGGGTTGCCTGCGAAGGGAGGCGTTTTACTTACGAAGAGTTCAATCACCGCGTCCATCGCCTCGCACACGCCCTTACCAGTCTGGGTGCTGAAACGGGAGATGTTGTTGCGTTTCTTTGCCACAATTGTCACCGGTTGCTGGAGGCGTACTACGGCGTTCCACTGGCGGGAACCATTCTGTTGCCGCTGAATATCCGGCTGGCTGCTTCGGATTTTCTCTACATCCTCAATCACTCCGGGGCCCGAATCCTCTTTCTCGAGTCCGCATTTCTTCCGGTGATCCGGTCCATTCGCGACCAGCTGGAGCGTGAAGTAACCTTTGTGCTTCTGGATAGCCCACCCCCGGAAGGTTGGCTCGCGGCTCATGCCTACGATATACTGCTCGAGCAGTCGCCGGCAGAGCCCTTCCCCGATTCCATCACGGACGAAAACGACGTTGCGGAGTTGTTCTACACCAGCGGCACAACAGACCGGCCTAAAGGCGTGATGTTGACGCATCGCAATCTTTACTTGCATGCGATGAATGTTCTCTGGGCTCTGCAAAACACTGACCGGGATGTGCAGCTCCACACCATTCCGCTCTTTCATGCCAACGGTTGGGGCGCGACGCACACGATTACCTGCGCTGGGGGGACGCATGTCCTGCTGCCCCGGTTTGATGCTCGCCAGGTATTCGCTCTGGTGCAGCAGGAAAAAGTCACTACCTTCAACCTGGTTCCCACGATGGCGACGCTGCTGCTGGGTGAGCCTGGGCTTGAGGAATTCGACCTGCGAAGTCTGCGACTCATTCATATGGGTGGCTCGCCAGTTCCGAAGCAGATGGTCAAAGCCCTTAAGGATCGTTTTTGCTGTGAAGTGTCTTGCGGCTACGGACTCAGCGAAACGTCCCCTGTGCTCACCGTGGCGCTCATCAAGAGCCATCTGCATGAGGAGGGAGACGCTTTCTATCGCCGTGCGGCCATGACGGGCTTGGAGTTGCCGGGCGGTGAAGTTCGAGTAGTCAACGAGGATGGCACTGACGTCCTGCCTGACGGGAAGGCGGTTGGAGAGATCATGACTCGTGGCAACATCGTGATGAAAGGCTATTGGAAACAGCCGGAAGAGACGGCCAAGGTTTTTCGTGACGGTTGGTTCTACACCGGTGACATGGCGACCATCGATTCTGAAGGGTATGTGCTGATCGTAGATCGTAAGAAGGATGTCATTATTCGGGGTGGCGAAAACATCGCCTCCATAGAGGTCGAAAAGGCTTTGTACTCACATCCCGGTGTGCTGGAATGTGCCGTCATCGCGATTCCAGACGAGAAGTGGGGCGAAGTGCCGAAGGCCTTCGTAGTTCTTAAGGAGGACGGGCCGACGATTGAAGACCTGCGAAAGCACTGCAAGACGGTCCTGGCAAGCTACAAAATTCCGGCCGAATTTGAAATTGTCAACGCTCTTCCCAAGGGCGGGACTGGAAAGATTCAGAAGCGGGTGCTCAAGGAAAAGTACTGGCAGGGACATGAAAAGTGGGTACAGTGAAAAATGCATCACAGAGAAACCCAGACACAAACCCGCGAGAACTCCTAAACGAGCAGGGGAGACATAAGCAGGCAATATTGCTCTACAACTCAGGAGGTCGATCTTGATCAAGCGCAACTGGCAGGTAGCGATTCCCATTCTGCTGCTCGTTCTGTTTTCATTCTCCAATGCGATTGTCAACTTTTGGACAGACTGGCTTTGGTTCGAAGAAACAGGCTATCCCGTTCTCTTCACGAAGAGTTTTTTCACCGAAGTTGGGCTAACTGCTGTCTTCGGGCTCGTTTTTTTCGCGGTATTGTACGGCAATGCGTTGCTCGCCCGCCGTCTGGCTCGTGGCAGTTCTCGATTTTACACGGATCCACTTTTCGAGCTTCCCCAGCTCGATCTGATCAAGCCTGGTTTGCACTGGATTCTCCTGGCTGGCTCGCTGGTTCTTTCCTACCTGGTGGGCACCTGGGCTGGCCACCAATGGGATGTTTACCTCCGCTATCAGCAGGGCACCAGCTTTGGTATTGCCGATCCATTGTTCGCCCGCGATATTGGCTTCTATTTTTTTCAGCTTCCCTTCTACAAATTCCTTTACAGCTTTGCTTTTACAGCTCTGGTCTTTTCATTTCTCTTGTCATTTGCAGTTTACATCATCGAAGGAGGGTTTGGGCTAACCCGGCGAGGGCCTGAGATTGGCAAGGCTCCCCGGCTGCATCTGTTCTCTCTCGCCAGCCTCTTCCTGCTGCTGTGGGCCGTCCACTATCAGCTGGAGCTGTTCGACCTCCTCTTCTCCGACCGTGGCATTGTCTCCGGCGCGAGCTACACGGATGTCCACGCCGAAATGCCAGCACTGTACGGGCTGGCGGTCTTGAGTCTGGTTGCTGCCCTTCTCGTGATGCTTAGCGCGTTTCGGCAAAGCTACCGTCTGGCCTGGGTGGGTGTCGGAGGACTCGTCCTGATGTCGATTGTGGGACGCATGCTCTTCCCCGAATTGATGCAGCACTTCCACGTAACACCGAATGAGAAAAGCCTGGAGAAGCCATACATCGAGCATGAGATCAAGTACACACGGATGGCTTACGGGATCGATCAGATTCGGGAGCTGGAGTTTCCTGCGCTGGAAGACCTTTCACCGGAAGCCATCCGGAAGAATGAGCTGACGCTGCAGAACATACGGCTGTGGGATCACCGGCCCCTTCTCCGAACCTACGGCCAGCTGCAGGTCATACGCACCTATTACGACTTTGTAGACGTGGACAATGATCGTTATTTGATCGATGGCAAGAGCCGACAGGTGAGTTTGTCGCCTCGCGAGCTTTCCTCGGAACGCCTTCCCAGCCGCATCTGGATTAATGAACACTTGACCTATACCCACGGCTACGGCCTCTGTCTCGGGCCGGTGAACCATATCAGTCCGGAAGGTCTGCCTCAGTTTTTCATCAAAGACATCCCGCCCGCAGCCACCACCGAGATTCAGGTTACGCGGCCACAGATCTACTACGGTGAGAAGACAGACTCGTATTGTTTTGTTCGAACAGGCGAGAAGGAGTTCGATTATCCGGCGGGCGATGAGAACGTCTACACAGAATACAGTGGAACCGGCGGTATCCCGGTCAGGCACCTAGGGCGCAAGCTGCTGTTCAGCTTTAAATTCAAAGAACCCAAGATCGTTCTATCCAGCGCCATCAACTCCGAAAGCCGGCTGATGTTTGCACGCTCGATTCCGGCACGGGTCGAAAAGGCGGTCCCGTTTCTCGCCTTTGACCAGGATCCCTACATGGTCATCGCCGAAGATGGCCGGCTGTTCTGGATCATGGACGGCTACACCACCAGCCGGTATTTTCCTTACTCAAAACCAACGGCCAGGCTGGGGAACTACATTCGCAACTCGGTCAAGGTCACCATCGATGCCTATCACGGAACAATGCAGTTCTTTGTCAGTGATCCCCGCGACCCGGTCATGCAGGTGTACTCAAGAATCTATCCTGGAGTATTTCAACCGCTCGACTCCATGCCAGCCGACCTGCGACGGCACATTCGTTATCCAGAGGATCTGTTTACCATCCAGGCCAACATGTACGCCACCTATCATATGAACGATCCCCAAGTGTTCTATGGCAAAGAGGACCTCTGGCGCACTCCCACGATCGCAGCGGCCAGCGAGGGCGACACACCGCTCGAGCCGTACTACACCATCATGAAGCTGAGCGCGAGTGAGCGCGAGGAATTCATCCTGATGACCCCCTTTTCCCCAGCGCGCCGCGAAAACATGATCGCCTGGATGGCAGCCCGTTGTGATGAGCCCAACTACGGCAAGCTGGTGGTTTACAACTTCCCCAAACAAAAGCTCGTGTACGGACCGTCACAGATTGTCAGCCGCGTGAACCAGGACGCGCGCATCTCGCAACAGCTTACCCTCTGGGACCGGAGCGGGTCCCGGGTTTTGCGAGGCAGCTTGCTTGTAATTCCGGTGGAGAATTCCATCCTCTACATTCAGCCCTTGTATCTTGCATCGTCGCAGGAAGGAAGTTTGCCTGAGTTGAAGCGGATTATCGTGGCCTACGGAAACAACATCGCCATGGAAGAAACCCTGGAGCTTTCGCTGGGGCGCATCTTCGGCATTGCGGCCACTGCTTCAGCCTCAGCAGCGCCGGCAACGGCCTTGCCGCAGCAACCCACTGGGCAATCGCTGCAAGCGCTCATCGAAAGGGCAAACACCCATTACGAGCGTGCCCAGAACGCTCTCAAGCAAGGCAATTGGCAGGGATACGGGGAAGAAATCAAGCAACTGGAGAAAACATTGCTGCAGATGAAGGAATCGAGTTCGAAATAGGCGCTGAATACTGAGTGTTGAGTGCGAAGGTCGCAGTACTCATTGAGCACTGCGAATCATAGCGACCCTGCTACGAGCTTTGTCTGATACAGGCACGATTGCGGAGAGTATCGAATCTTTTCGAGAGACGATGCGCGCATCGTCCCCATCTTCTGTAAGTCTCAATAGTACCTCGCTCTACTTCAGCATCTCTTCGAGAATCCTTGCGTCGTTTTCCTTTTCCAGTCCTTTCAGTCCCAGCATCTTTGCCAAAGTCGGCGCGATGTCTTCCGGGCCGCAGGCGTCGTTGTAACGTCCTGGCTTGACTGGCGGGCCCATAAAGATGACCGGGATATGACGGTCGTAGTCGTGAGGTGTGCCGTGTCCTGTGCCACCCACCTTATTGCTGATGTAGATATGTGGCTTCGGAGTGGCGATGATGTGCGGGCTTCGCGGTTGAAAGAACGAATTTCGGATCAGCGGAAGATGAGGGTCTCCGCGGAACTCCGAATTCAGGATCTGCGTATGCGTATAAACCGACTCGAAGTAACCAGTTGCCATGAGCGCCCGAACGATCACTTTTTCGACAGCACCGCGTTCGAGACCCTTTTGAGCAAGCACTTCCTCACTCAGGTAAAAGTTCGGCGAATCAAACTTCGCAATCAGCCCTGCTGCCCGAGGGAAATGTGACTGCAACGCTTTCTCGACCGCCGCATTGATTGTGTCTTCATGCACACGCAGAGCCTTCACACCCCTCTTCTGCAGAACTTCCACCAAAGGCAGCGAGCCGTGGTCAGCGGACAATACGACCCAGGTGTTTGCCAAGCCAACGCTGTCGTCAATCAAGCTGAATAGCTTCTGCATGATTTGGTCAAGGCGTAGTTGTTGATCCAATGCTTCCTGGCTGTCTGCGCCGTAGGTGTGTCCAATGACATCTGTGGCAGAAAATCCGACGGCCAAGATGTCTGTTACCGCGTCCTGACCGAGGCCATGCGCTTTGATAGCTTCCTGGACGACCTGCAGAACCATCTCATCCGCAAAAGGCGTTCTGCGGAAGTCGTCGTAAAAATCCTTATTCGGCGGGGCGTAGCGGATGCGGTGCGGAAAGACGATGTCCTTGCGGTCCCACTCGCCCTCAATCGCGTCAGGCCCTGCGTGTTTCTCGTAGATCTTCGTATCTGCCAGCAATGGCTCCCAGGCTTTCCCCGAGTATTGGTCCACAAACTTTCGGTTGTTCCAGTGAGTCAGCCACTCCGGGGCACTTCTCATGTAGTAAGTGCTCGTGACGAAGTTTCCCCCTTCGTTCTCATACCAGTAGGCGGCGTCGGCCCGGCGTCCCGCCATAAGAATGGCGGAGCGGTCTTTCATCGAGACTCCAACAACCTTAGAGTCCGGCGAATCAAGCTTGAGGAGATCGCCCACGGTAAACCCAAGAAAGTTTGCGGGTGAGGCGCGTCGCCCTTTGCCTCCCAAGGGCGCCTGCACCGGGTCCTCGACTACGTTAATTGTCTTCTTCAGGAGCGGGTCATACCAGTCGTTGGCGACAATCCCAGAATGCGAAGCGTGACGGCCGGACAGAATCACTGAATGGCCTGGTCCCGTCTCGGTGTTGGCATGACGATACTTTGCATTGGCAAAGACAGCCCCTTTATCGAGCAGCGTGCGGAAGCCGCCTCTGAAAAGAGAGTCGAAACGCGTAAGGTAGTCAAAGCGCATCTGATCAATGGAGATTACCAGAAGTAACTTTGGCCGGGCGGACGCACTCTGGCTGCGGAAATCACCCTTCGATCCCAAAACGAGCAAAGCCGCCACGATGAACAGCAGGGTGGCTCTCTTCAGTCTCTGGAAGCTCGGCAAATAATAGAAGCGATGCGTTCCTCCGCCGCTACGACCAGGTAGTTTCATTGGAGCCTTTCTGATCCACTCGGGTGTCCGCCGGCAAACATCGAGCCGGCAGCGTTGAAAGAAGGCTGAGATTCTGCTGTCTCTACAACGACGAGTCAAATATTTTGAGGGGTAAGGCCGTTCCGTTCCAGCACGCCCCAGCGCCACAAGTGGCTTTTCGCGGTCATCCATCCCATTTCCAGCACTTGGGAAGCGAATGCGGCTGAGGAAAGTGGGCGCGTCTCCAGTGTCACACGGCCCTCTTTAACAGCCTCCGAGACCGCCGAAAGAGATCGCTCGCGAACCATGACAGTCGAAGTCGTTTTTCCTACCTGAGTGAGGAAATGGATGTCTGAGGTTCCAACGAGGGGCTTGTTGAGGAGATGAGCGGCCTCTACGGCCTTCTGATTGAAGTTCACCTGGCTGGTATAGAAGTGACAGTACTCGATGGCGTCAAAGCAATCTTGGTACTGAAAAAGCAACGGCCCCAGGCAGGGACCCGGATAGAACGGATGGGGAGCAATCGTAAAAACGTCTGAGTTCTCTGAACGAAGCCGGCGCAACTGGTCAAAGCTCATTGGGTGCTCGAAGCGCTCCAAGCCGTAAATAAGAACATCCTTGCCCTCGATGCTTGCTTCTACCGCCGGGACGAGAAGGACTCCGGCCGTGTGGGCGTACTCCCTCAGCGCGGCTGACCACTGCAGTGCTCGATGACATGTGATCGCTAAGACGTGGATTCCCTGGCGGGCGGCCTCATCAATCAACTGTTCAGCAGAATGCTTGATCCAATCCCGTGGATCATAGTCGGTGTGACTATGCAGCTCCATTCTCAGCTCAAGCAGGTCCATGGAAAGAAACATTCCTGATTGTGAGGGTCAAACCAACAGCAGCACGCAGAGTCTCAACCCAGAAATTTCTGAACACACTCCAGCGAGCGCCTGAGACCAGCGAGCTCTTGGATGAATGTCATGACCAGGTGTATTCCCGGAATGTCGTAGAAATATCCAGGATGCATCAGCACGCCACAGGAGTTCAGTAGATCAATCATCCATTGTTCTTCGTCTCGTTCGGAACCCAACCAGCGCGCCGTCAGATAAAAACCACCTTGGGGAGGGACAACAGCTAGGTACTTGCAACCAGACAGCGACTCGACCGCGACCTTACGGCAACGTTTCACTGCTTCGCGGTAACTTGACAGAAACGGTTGCCCCATTTCCAAAAGATCCGCTGCGGCGAACTGGACAAGCTCGTTGACCGGCAAGAATGTATCGGAAATCATCTCCAGCGCCTGCAGAGATTTCTTGACCAGCGCTGGATCTCCGCTGATGCCCATCCAGCCTAACTTAAGACCCGGCAGAGCCAGCATTTTCGAAAAGCCATTCAGAGTGAAGACAAGCGGTGCCTGGGTCTGTGCCGGCCGTGGCAGCTGATCCAATCCATGGAGAAACTCGCTGAAAACCTCATCTGCGATAATGGGAAGGCGATGACGAACGGCAATGTCTGCAAGTCCCTGCAGTTCTCGCGACGTGGCTACAGCTCCCGTGGGGTTGTGCGGTGAGATGAGGACCATGGCGCGCGTCCGGGTAGTAAGCCGCGATTCAAGATAGTCCAAATCGACTTCCCAGTTCCTTGACTCGCGAAGCGGATAGGAAGTGAGATGCACATCGCAGAGCTGGGCTATGGTCTCAAACAGCGGATAGGAAGGACTGGGGCAAAGAATCTCATCGCCACTTTTGGCCAGCAACCTGAAGCAGTAAAAGTAAGACACGCTAGTACCCGGAGTCAGCAGAAACTGATCCGGTGGCAAAGCAATGCCAGCAGACTGGTAGTAGCGTGAGATGGCTTGGCGCGCGACATACTGGCCTAAGGAATCAGGCCGGTATACCTTGGCCGCACTCAGAGCGCGCGTGAAAATCTCCTGTAGAAGCCCGTCCGGATATTGTACGCTTGCCTGGTTGACATTTCCGGAGACGAGGTCGACTAACTGTTCTCCTCGGGCGACGGCTGCATCTCGTGCCTGGTACAACCGATTCAGTGACTGTGATAAGGAATGAGCAATCGGGGAAAAGAACATCAATTCTGGGAATTCAGGGAAACCCGCGCGGGATGCTCGCTGTGTGCACCGCTCGATCATGGGCCCCTTGACGATCCGTGGGAAGTATATCCGAAAGTCAGCGGGTTATGGAGCCATTGACACTTCGATTGGCGGCCAATGGCTCGACCGGCAGGGGAATCAGACGTCCAATGCTGTGCGTACCTTGGCAGCAAAGGACTCGGGGGTTAAGGGCTTTTGGATGAATTGCGCGTCACTGTCCTGCGACTCTCGAAGCAGCGGTGACGCCTCGGAATATCCGGAGATGAAGAGTGTCTTGATTTGCGGTCGCAGTGCCACGACCCGTTGTGCCAGTTCCCAGCCATTGATGCCAGGCATGACCACATCGGTCACCAGGAGGTGAATCTGATCTGAGAAGTTGCGGCAGCATTCCAGAGCCTCGCTGCCATTTCGAGCCTCGAGAACGACGTAGCCCTCCCGGATCAGCACCTGCAGCACCACCTTCCGGACGATTTCGTCATCTTCGACAACCAGGATGGTCTCGCAAGCCTTCTCGCAAGGTGTGCCGACAGCGGATCGGCTGATCTCTGACCTTGAGGGATCAACGCCGGGAAGATAGATCCTGAAAGTTGTGCCCCGCATGGGTTCGCTGGAAATTCGGATTCGTCCTCCATTCTGCTTCACGATCGCATAGACCGTAGAAAGACCAAGGCCTGTTCCCTTGCCAGGTTCCTTAGTCGTGAAGAACGGCTCGAAGATATGTGATTGGGTCTCTCCATCCATGCCACATCCGGTGTCACTGACCGACAGCATCACAAACTGCCCGGCCGGAGTGCCCAACTGGAGGTCGGCTGCCTCTTCGTCGAATCTCACATTGGCAGTCTTGATGATCAGTTTGCCGCCCTCTGGCATGGCATCTCGAGCATTGACAGCGAGGTTCAAGATGATCTGCTCCAGTTGGCCGGGATCGGCTTTCACTTGGCCGAGCGGCTCATAGAGCGTCGTTTTGAGCTCGATATGTTCTCCGATAAGGCGAGCCAGCATCTTATCCATTTCCGCTACTACGACATTCAGGTTTACGATCTTAGGTGCAACCGGCTGTTTGCGGCTGAACGTGAGAAGTTGCTTCGTGAGAGAGGCAGCCCTGTCAGCAGCCTTCTGGATCTCTTTCAGGTCGAAGCACAACGGGTTGTTCGGGTCCAGGTTGTGCAATGCCAGCTGGCAGTAACCGGTAATTGCGGTGAGGAGATTGTTGAAGTCATGAGCGACCCCGCCTGCCAGTTGCCCCATAGCTTCCATTTTCTGGGATTGACGCAATTGCTCTTCAAGCCGCCTGCGGTCGCCGATGTCTCGTACCACCGCGACCAGATAGGTTTTTCCGGCAATCGCGGCCATCGAAACCGATGCTTCGACCTCGATCTGACTTCCATCCTTTCTCTTGGATCGAAACTCCGCCAGGGCTGCGCGCTTTCGGCCACTCCGCCAGTCGGCCTCAAACGCCTGAAGGCTGAGTTTCGCGTCAGCCCCCATGATCTCCGCAACATCACAGCCGGCAATCTCCTGCACGGCGTCGTATCCATAGAGAGTGAAGAACGCCGGGTTAGCCGAAAGAAGCGTTCCGACATCAAAGACCGCGATGCCGTCTCGTGAGGCTTCAATCACTGCGGAAAGCCACTGTTGGTTGTGTATCAGATCTTGTTCCACACGGCGCTTTTCACGCCGTCGGCCTGCTTCGTGAAGTTCACGCTCAACTGCGGGCACCAGGCGATTGAGTTGCCCTTTCAGAATGTAGTCTTTGGCTCCAGCTTTCATCAAGCTGGCGGCTGTTTCCTCGCCCATGGAACCCGATACCACAATGAAAGGAATGTCGAGATGGGCCTGTTGCAGCACCTCCAGAGCTGCGGGAGCGTCGAAAGCCGGCATATTGTAGTCCGCAATAATCATGTCCCAGCTCTCTCTGGCCAAGGCCTCGCTCATCCCGGAGGCCGTTTCTACCCGCGTGAATTGTGGCGTAAAGCCGTGATGCCGCAGCTGCTCCAAGAGCAGCGTGCAATCGTCTTCCGAGTCTTCGACTACCAGCAGATGAATGCCTCTGCTCGCAGACTGGAGCCTGGATCGTTGCTCCCCAGAGTTCATGCTTCTCGAAGAAGAGGGATCTGGTTGAGTATTGGCCACGGAAGGGCCCTGGTTTCTGCCCGGTTCCATCCACCGCACTGGGATGGCGGGAACTGTTCTTTACTTCCTGTGTTCACCCGTCGCCTGACAACGATGGTCAGCACGAATGCGCAACAAAGTGCAAAACCTCACGGGCGAACTCTGAAGCAACTGCTTGTGCCAAAACCTGTGTGTGCAGAACTATTTTCGGCTGATACAGAGGTTTTGATTAGCAAAAAATAGCACACTTGAATGGGCATGAAAATGGATTTCTCTGACCCGACTGCCCAGAGTCTTCAGCAGGCATTGCTGGGACAGCGGTTCTCAGGTGTTAATTGGACTCAAATATGGAGAAGCAGGACGCGGGCGAGTGCGAGCAGAATTCAGCTCAGCTGTGCTCTCTAGGAGAGAAGGAAAAGGAAGAGATTTGATTCTGGTAGGAGCTGATTCATCAGACTTTAGTGTGCCACGGATTGCCGGCTTCGATTTCTAAGAGTCTTCCAGCCAAGAACGAATCACCCAAGCACTAACGCTTTTCTACCGGGAGCCTTAAGCTTACCCATTCCTTGTAACCACCCGACATCGAGAAGACCCTAGTGTAACCCATTTTCTCCAACGCATCGGCAGCTAGAGCCGAGCGATAACCTCCGCCACAATACAGAATGACCTCGGCGCTATGATCAGGTACTTGGGATTCGATGTCGCGTTCGATGATTCCCTTCCCGAGGTGTTTTGCACCTGTCGCGTGGCCTTGGTCCCATTCATTGTCTTCTCGGACGTCGATAAAGTGGAAGGAAGCTCCAGATTCCAACTTCTTCTGTGTTTCGGCAGGGGAAATCTCGCTGATACGGGATTTGGCATCGTTAACCAGTCTGAGAAAACCATCGGAATGCTGCATCACTCGTCTCCTTATACCGCACTAAGCTTGAGCTGCAACCGAATCTTCCTCACAGTTTGTGCTTCCAGCCAGTTAGCGATGCGGTCAGATAGGGTCAGGGCATAGTTGAACAGTTGTCGAATAGCCGCCTTTGGTTAAAGGGACTTCGTGGGTATCCGCTTGAAGGTAGTGCTGCAAGAGCGACCCCACTTGGGTCATGTAAGTTAGCTGTGCTCTAAGACTGCGTCAAGCTCAGCGGACAGGTCACCGGTTTCGACGCCAAACCCTCTGAAATCGAACAAACGCCTGTCGAGGAGATGCGAGGGAACCACGTGGCCTAGCGCTGCCAGCATCGAATCGCGAGTCCCTGGAATCTCTGCTTGAAGTTCTCCCAACAGCTGCTTCATCCGCGCGCGTTTCAGGTTGGGTTGAGACCCGCACAAATCGCAGGGAATGATTGGATACTTCATGAGTTCAGCAAACTCGGCGATGTCGGTTTCACGGCAATAGGCAAGAGGGCGAATCACGCGGTTGCGGCCATCGTCGCTTCTCAGAACGGGCGGCATTGTCTTGAGGGTACCTCCATAGAGCAAATTCAGAAGAAACGTCGCCAGCAGGTCCTCCGCATGATGTCCCAGCGCAATCTTGCTGCAGCCCAATTCCACGGCGGTATTGTACAGAATTCCACGGCGCAGCCTCGAACAGAGCGAGCAAGTCGTCTGGCCTTCCGGAATGGTGGCCTTGACAATCGAATAAGTATCTTTCTCAATAATTCGGAATTCCTGCCCTAGTCCCGACAAGTAGTCTGGCAACACGTGCTCGGGAAAGTCCGGCTGTTTCTGGTCGAGGTTCACTGCGATGAGTCCGAACCGGACCGGCGCGCGAGGCTGCAAATCGCGCAGCAGAGTCAACAGGGTGTAGCTGTCCTTGCCACCGCTCAAGCAGACCATGATCCGGTCGCGATCCGCTATCATGCCGAAGTCGGCGATGGCTTCTCCCACACCGCGCAGGAGCCGGGTTCTCAGTTTTTCGACTCTTTCCATTTAACGGTTCGAAGCTCACAATCTACTGCCAACGGCGCAGACTGACCAGGAACTTGAGTCTTCGGGTCTCCGATTCTAGGCCTTGGACATTGCACCCTCGACCGCGATTTCCAGCCTCGCGTAGTTGGCCTTCCTCTTACAGGGCGTGAACCCCTCGACGAGGATCGCGTTGCGCAGCACTTCTTCAGTAGCCCGATAATGCGCGCCGGCTGGAGTAATGACGTTCTCCTCGATCATGATGCTGCCCAAATCGTTGGCGCCGAAGTGCAAGCCTTGACGGCCCACATCAATCCCCTGAGTCAGCCACGACACCTGGACATTGGGAATATTGTCCAGGTACAGACGTGCCATGCTGAGCCAACGCAGATATTCCTCGTCCGACCGCCGATCTGGAATTTTTCGGCCAATTTTTGTGTTGTCGGGCTGAAGCGTCCAGGGGATAAAGGAAACGAATCCTCCTGTCTTCCGCTGGGACTGATATAACCGATCCAAATGTTCGAGGCGGTGAGCCTCGGTTTCCCCAAGACCGAACATCATGGTGGCCGTTGTCGGCAACTCCAAACGGTGGGCGGTTTCCATTACCTCGAGCCACTGATCAGTGTTGCACTTTGTGGTGTTCTTCTTCCGCACTTCATCCACCAGGATTTCACCACCGCCACCCGGTATGGAATCCAGACCTGCATTCTTCAGGCGCACTAGAACTTGTTCCGTCGTCATGCTGAACAGCTGGGTGAACGCATAGATTTCCGGAGGTGAAAAACAATGAAGATGGATGCCGTAGCGCCGCTTCAGCTCACTGAGCAGCTCTTCGTACCACTCCAAGGGCAGATCGGGATGGAGCCCGCCCTGCATCAAAATGCCGCTGCCCCCCAGTTGCAGTGTTTCTTCGACCTTCCTGAAGATCTCGTCGAAACTGAGAACATACCCTTCTGGCGACCCAGGCTTTCGATAGAACGCACAGAACGTGCACACCGCTGTGCAGATGTTGCTGTAGTTGATGTTGCGGTCGACCACGTAAGTAACAATGTTGTCTGGATGCAGACGCCTCCTGACACCGTCTGCCAAGGCTTGAAGTGTTTCAAGCGGCGCCCCACGCACCAACTGCAGATACTGATCGAAAATGAGACGCTCGCCCTGCTCGATTCGTTGTGCCAGTTCATTCAGGGACATTTTGCACTCTGCACCGCGAGACAGTTTTCCATTTCAAGAGAAGATCTTATTGCTGGGCGCAACCCCCAACGCTGCACGTCTTATGGCCTCGGTTCGAGCGTTGCCTGCATCTTGATCCGCTCTTTGCCCCGCAAGACCACGATGTCGACGACATCTCCAACCTTCCGATCTCCGAGAACGTAGGTGTAGTCGTAGACATTCTTGATTTGCTTGCCGGAGCACTCGACAATGATGTCGCCACCTTTCAGACCCGCTTTCGCGGCAGGGCTTCCCTCGCGGACGCCTGAAAGTTTGACGCCGTCCACTTCCTCGCCATATTCCGGAATGGTACCCAGGTATACCCGAAACTCGCCTCGTGCACGGCCTTCCTTGGATTCCTTGCTTTTGCTGAACTGGGGCCGCTGCGGCATTTCGCTTAGCTCGCGGGCAGTCTCGAATGCCAGCTCCAGAACCTTCTGTGTGTCCAAGAAGTTGATTTTCTGATAATCGTCGCCCGGCCGATGATAGTCCTGATGAACGCCAGTAAAGAGAAACAGAACTGGAATATTCTTAGCATAAAACGACGCATGGTCGCTGGGCCCATATCCATCGTCCTCGAATCGCAGTCCCAGTTTGCCTTGGTTCAGCTGCTCCAGAAGCGTCTTCCAAACCGGCGAGCTGCCTGAGCCGCCAACCACCAGGCGATTCTCTTTCATGCGACCGATCATATCCATGTTGATCATGGCCACAGTCTTGTCCAGCGGAACAGGAGGGTTGGCGGCGTAATACTTAGACCCAAGCAACCCCGCTTCCTCCGCTGAGAAAGCTGCAAACACCAGGCTGCGCTTCAAAACAGTCCGACGCGTGCTGAACGCGTGAGCGAGTTCGAGCACGCCTGCGGTACCTGAAGCATTATCGTCGGCGCCGTTGTGGATCTCCTTGCCCCGTCCTTCCGCCAGCGAACCTGCCTCGCCCAGTCCGATGTGATCATAGTGACCTCCTATGACAACAACTTCGCTCTTGAGGTCATGGTCACTTCCTTCGAGAAATCCGATCACATTGGCGCTACTCTTTGTCACTCTCCGCAATTCACTGTGGAATGTGACTCTCAGACCGGACAGCTCCAGGGACCGGGGTCTCTTGCTGGCGTTGATTTCCTTCTGCAGAGATGCCAAGTCGAGTCCTGCGCTTTGAAAAAGTTGGCGTGCTTTGGGCAAACTCACGGCGAAGGCAGCAATCCCCGAATCAGCAAAGTCGGCATCGTATCGCAATTTTGAAAGCGTGCTCTTGGAAAAGTCTTCCTCGTCGTCGATATAGACGATACCCTTGGCGCCCTTTTCGCGCGCGGTCAATGCTTTGTAGCGGAGAGCATGCTGGCGATAAAACTGACCATGGGAATTGTTGCCCTCGGGGCCGTAACGGAGAACCCATACAAAGCGATCCTTGACCACAAGATTCTGGAAGTCGTCATACTTCAGTTCCGAAGCTGAAATACCGTAGCCGGCGAAGGCAACCGATCCGTCGAAATCGCCTGATTTGGAGAAGGCGACAGGCATGAAATCCTTCTGCAACTGGAGCTGTTCAGACACTTTGTTTCCGGTCATCGTCAGCCGGTTGTCACGTCCCAGTTCGATTCCTGCGACAAACGAAAAAGTCTGCTGAAAGCGCTGCAAGCCTTTCAGCGATTTCAGGCCGTACTTTTCAAACTGGCCGGCGATGTAGTTGGCGGCCTTCTCTGCCCCGGGCGTCCCGGCCAGTCTGCCAGTGAGCTCGTCAGAAGCCAAATACTGGATGTGCTCCGAAAGCTTGGCCGAGGAGATGACACCGCTTCCTTCGTTTCCTCCTCGATTGGAGCGAATGACTGCAACGGTCAGGAATGCAGTTCCCAGGAAAAAAGAAAGCGATACTACAATTCGCTTAGTTGTGAGCAGATTCATGATGTGAAACTTTCTCTGCCTTGTGGCCGCGCGGATTCCGCCAATTTTCCCTCAGATGCTGAACAAGAGCATTCACAATCTCCGCAGATGAAATCCCCCATCGACGTTGATGACTTCGCCAGTGGAAAATGGGAAATACCCCTGTGCGATTGCAACCACGGCCCTTCCCACGTCTTCCGGCTGACCCCAGCGTTGGATGGGTGTCAGACCTTCGGCGATCAGGTGGTCATACTTCTCTTTCACACCCGCAGTCATGTCGGTCTCAATGACCCCCGGTCGAATCTCAAACACAGGAATGCCAAACTCCGCCAGGCGGTTAGCGTAGAGTTGCGTCATCATGGCAATTCCCGCTTTGCTCAAACAATAATCGCCACGGTTCGGCGACGACGTGTAGGCTGAGATTGAGGAAATATTGATGATCGCCGGTGCGTAGTCTTGAATCTGTTTGCGCAGGTCGATCATCCACCGAGCCAGCTTCTGAGTCAGAAAATACGGCCCCTTCAGATTGGTGTTCATCAACCGGTCGAAACTCTCCTCGCCGGCCTCCAGAAGATCCGCACGCACCTTGGGTGCAACCCCTGCGTTGTTGACCAGAACGTCGATGCGTCCAAACTGGCTGCGAAGGAAATCGGCGACTTTTTCATGATCTGCAATTCGGCTGACGTCAGCCTGAAGTATCTCCGCGCGCGCGCCTATTCGGCGCGCCTGTGCCTGCACCTCCATTGCTGCCTGGCTTTGGCTGGCAAAGTTAATGACAACGTCCAACCGGCTCTCGGCCAGCGCCAGGCTAATCGCTTTGCCTATGCCACGGCTGCCACCAGTGATGAGAGCAACTCGGTTGGGACTCATAGTTATCCGGATTCAGCGTGTGCCAGGCGGCGGATTCTCTTCCGACTGCAAACGGCTTTGCTCGCTCAAACGCGTCATTTTCCACGCTTTGTCGCGTTCGGGCAAAAAGAAAAAGACCTCGGTTCCAGGATAGTGTGGCAGAAGTGCCTTGCCTTTCTCTACTCCTTCCACATAGAACGCATTGTCCAGAGCATCTCCGTCAGTGCCACTGTTTGTGACCACAGCGACACTCAACATGTTTTCCACCGGGCGCCCCGTGCGCGGATCCATGATATGGGAATACGTTACGCCTCGGACTTTGAAAAATTTCTCATAGTTTCCAGACACAGAGAGGCATTGGTTTTTCAGGACGACTGTCGCGGCGCTCTTCTTGGAATTGTGCGGGTCTAGCGGATCGCGCAGTTTCACTTCCCAGCCCAAGCTGCCCGGCGGGGCGCCCAAACCATACAGAGTGCTGCCGCCGGCGCTGACAAACGCACTGCCGATATGTTGTTCGCTCAGCAAGGTAACCACACGATCGACTGCGTATCCCTTGGCGATGCCTCCAAGGTCAAGTTCCATGCCGGACCGTTCGAACTGCACCGTGCGTTGTTGCCCGTCGAGGATCAGATGTTGGTAGCCTACTCTTCGTAAAACACTCCAGAGCTCAAAGAACCATGGAATGCGCCCTTCTCCACGAAAAAACCCCCAGGCCTTCATCAACGGCCCCACAGTAACATCAAAGGCACCGTTCGACTCCCTGCTGTAACCCACACACCGCTGCAGAAAGTGGAACAGCTCGGGTTCCACGAGAACCGGTCCCTGGCCCGCCTCTCGATTAATGCGGGAAAGAGGGCTGTCGCGGTCATAGTGGCTCATCAAGCTGTCGATGCGATCCACTTCGTCCAGGGCGGCCGCCGTGATGAGCGGCAGTTGCTTGGGATCATCTCCATAGAGCGCGATCGTGTAGGTGCAGGCCATCGAGACGCGGCTGTCCTCGAAGCGGTGGAGTTGCGGAATTCCGTCCCGGCTGAGAATCGCGGACGGAAAAAAGAGAATGACAAAAATCAGCTTGAACGAAAGGTTCTGGGCAGACAGCATGGCAAGGCAGGAAGCGGATCGAGAAGACAGCCACATCGAGCCTTGCCGATGTGGCTGTTTCTCCGCCCGGAGGAAGCGACACAGCGAATCGTGTGGGGGGCGAGATTCTAGATTTTCTTGCTGATTTGCGTTACCGCAGGCAGCGCGGTCTCCTTCGGCCAGAAAATTTTCTGGTTCGTCTCCATGGCCCGGTTGGCGTAGATCACAGCACGGGAATCGGCTGCGCCGACATGCACGTTGGCAAGCGGCTTCTTTCCTTCACGAATACAATCGAAGAAGGCTTCCTCTTCCACGGTGAGCGCATCACGCTCCCTGTCCATCTCGACAACGCCCATGTCAATGAGCCACTTCTTGGCGTAGTCAATCTCTTTGGCAACAAAGCCCACGTCTTGTTTCGGAAGTTCCGGGAAAATGGGGACGCCTTTGCGAACCCCGCGGTTGGCTGCCGTAGCTCCAGCCCACCAGTTCTGTTCCTTGGTATCCGCGGTCTTCACTTTGTTTGTGGGAGCATCCTTCGGCTTGTTCTCGCGGAAGAACATGGCCTTTGCGCTGTTGTTGCCCAGTGTGATCTCGATGGTTCCCTCGTCTCCCATAATCACTTCCGAGAAATCCAGGTGGGCGTTATTGCAGACCGAAGTGAATACAAACTTCTGCCCTTCGGGATACTCAAAGATCACCGAAACGTTGTCGAAGATGTCTCTTCCATCTTTCCAGTAGTCCAGGCCACCCACGCCAACTACCGACACGGGTTCGGACTGGAATGCCCAGTCGGCGATGTCAACCTGGTGTGATCCCAATTCAGCCATGAGCCCGCCAGAATACTCGCGGTAGACGCGCCAGTTGAGCAACCTCTCGAATTTAGGCTCGGGAACCGGGATCTTCCAACTGCCATTGCGGTGCCACTGCGCTCGCATGAATTGAACCTTGCCCAAAGCGCCACTATGGACCATCTGCATCGCAACTTGATAGATCTTGCTATAGCGCCGCTGCAAACCCACTTGAAAAACCTGGCTGGGGCGGGCATTGACGGCTGCTATTACCTGGGGGATTTCCTCTTCTGTCTTCGCCATGACCTTTTCCACGAAGACATGTTTCCCGGCGCTCAACGCATCGAGCAGCATAGGAACATGCAGGTGGTACGGCGTAACGATGAAGACAGCCTCAATATCTTTCCGGTCGAGCAATCGCCGGTAGTCGTCGGGAATGGTGTCTGGATTGCCGCCGATGGTCTCCACACCCTTTTTCAGGTTCGGAGGGTAGATGTCGCAGATGACTGCGCAACGGCCCGTGGTGACTGTCGCGAGATGTTTGAGATGGTTGGAGCCTTGACGGCCCGACCCAATGAATCCGTAGTTCACCAGATTCTTCAGATTCTGAGCGCTGACAATCGAAGGAGCACCGAAAGTCGAAATTGCCGTGCCAGCCGTAGCGGCCGCCGAAGATCTCAAAAAACTGCGACGGCTCAGCACCTTGGGCCTCTGGTTGTCTGACATGTTGGACTCCTTGATTCTGAGATTGGACTGAAATGAGGACACCGAGAATTTAGCACAGTAACCGGTGAATGCCAAAGGGTTTATCAGGAATTACTGGCTAACCGGAAGCCGTTGTACCTTGCAGAAACTATGGCACGACCACGCTTTTCGTCGACCGCCACCGGGACGTCGTCTCGATCGCTTCCATCACCCGGTCCAGTGGAAACCGATGCGTGACCAAATCCTCAAAGGGAAAGCGCTGGCCCTTGCTTCTCAGGAGCTCCAAAGCCTGAGCCATGTGCCGATGCTCGCTGCCCCACGATCCGTGAAGCTGAAGCTGCTTGCGGGTGATGATGTGGGGATTAATAGAGACCTCGCCGGCGTCGCCATAGTGACCCAGCACCAGAAACTTGGCTCCGTCGCGGCACATCTCGAGCGCTTCCGGAACAACTTCAGGAGACCCCACGCACTCAATCAGAATGTCGGTGCCAAACCCTCGAGTCAGTTCCCGAACACGCTGAATACGCTCTGAAGCCGAGCGGTATTCGTCGATGTTGAGGCACTCTGAGGCTCCGAACCGGCGAGCGGTTTTGAGACGCCCTTCTGGGCCACCGATAAGAATCACCTTCCCCGCTCCGCAATCGAGGGACACCGCCAGTGCCGCCAAGCCCACTGGGCCGGCACCCTGAATCACCACGGTGTCGCTCCAGCTGATGCCCATGCGCTCAATCCCATGAATAGCTGTCACCAGTGCGCAGCCGGCACCGATCACCCGCTCCGTGCTCAACGCTTCATCCAGAGCGAAGATCGCAGATCCTGGCCGCAGGTAAATGAACTCTGCGTATCCTCCATGGCAGTGTGGCGCCTCTTCGCAGTTGTAGGAAATCCCGTAGGCCTTGCGATTGAGGCAGCGCGTCGGCTGCCGCTTCTCACGGCAATAAAAACACTGTCCGCAGGCCAGCGAAGAGCTCCAGGTGATGCGATCTCCCATTCTCAAGGGCTTGCCCAGCCAGTCTTGTTTCAGGGACTCCCCAAGCAACTCGATGGTTCCGACCGTTTCGTGGCCCAAGATGTTCGGCCGAGGGATGGGCAGCTGGCCCTTCCATAAATGGACATCCGTGCCGCAGACCCCGGCCATCTGAACCCGCACGAGCGCGCCCAGCGGTTCCGGCGACTCGAGCAACGGGTACTCCCGGACCTCGATGGGGGTCTTAAACTCGCTCAAAACGGCAGCTTTGAAGGTTTGGGGCATGATCGCGAAAGATCTCCTTTCCGGGTTCATTGTATCGATTCAGGCATCGTGCCGACACCGGGAAATTACCCGAAGGGTCACAAAGAGCGCGAAAAGGCTCTGCTTCCAAAACTGCATTCCGGCATCGTCGCTCCGCTATTTTCGGCCAACGGCGTTTGAAGTAAGCCGCGCGAGCGGCGTGCGAGCTCCCCAACTTCGCCAGGCAGGTTCCTGATTCATGTTCGAAGGAACCCGCATATCCACAAGGCTGCTGGACCTCTTCGGCCGCTTCGAGTGGCTCGCCCGCGTAAGCAGGGCTATTCGGTTCGAAGAATTTCCACGATGTCGAGTCGAGCAATGGGACGAGTAGCCACCCAGATGCCTATCGCTGCAATCAAGGCGATGAAGACAAACGTGGCCGCATATGCCGTGGCGCTCACGGATTTCGCGCCGTCGACCAGACTCTCGAGCAGCCTTCCGCTGAGGAGGGCCCCGGCGATTCCAGGAATGGCCCCTGCGGCAATGGGGATTAAGCCCTGCCGCAGGAGGCTTCCCCGGAGCCGTGCCGAGGTACTGCCCAGCGCCATACGTACGCCCATCTCATGGGTTCTCTGGGCAACGGTATAGGAAACGATGCCATAGATGCCGATGACGGCGAGCAGCAAGGCGAACGCGGTAAAGCAAAGAACCGCTGTCCTATAAAATTGCGGTCGGGCGAGGGCGTCAGCCAGCCGCTGCTGCATCGTTTTTACGCCGAAGACCGGGACCTGTGAGTCTACCGACTGGATCACGGTGCGAATCATCGCGAGGCGGTCTTCGGCGTGACCATTGACCCGGGCCACGAAGGTCGAAAAAAAGCCGCCTGGTGATTGAGCGGGAACAAAGATCTGGTTTGAGTTTGCCCCGTCGGTCATATAGTCCATCTCCTTGACGACGCCAATGATTCTCCAGCGAGGATCGTTGCCTATCGTAACCTGGCGGCCTAGCGCATCGGCGGGCGACCCGAATTCGCTCGCAAACAGCTCATTGACGACAGCAACTTTGGCGCCGCCTTGTATTTCCGCACCGGTGAATTCGCGACCCCGCACAAGGCGTCCGCCCATGGTTCGGAAATAGTCCGGGAATACCGGAACGAGCATGGAATTCTCCTTCGCTGGACGACCATCTATACCAAATGGTCCTCCCATGAAGCCAGTGGCATAAATCGGGAGGAACTCGGTTTCGCTGGCGCTGCGTACTCCGGGGAGTCGTCGGATTCGAGCCAGCGCTTCCTGGAAATAGGCCAGCCGGCGGTCGTCGAGTTGATGGGTGGTTCCTTCCAGCGATACGTTCACGGTGACCAGGCCGTTCCAGTCAAACCCGCGGTCGATTCGCATGAGATTGGCAAACGCGCGACCCACTGAGATCGAAGCCGTAAGAAGGACGACCGTGAGCATCACCTGCGCGGCGACCAACGCTTCGCGAATGAGCCGCGAGCCACGGTTGTCGATCGAACCGCGGATCCCGAACGTGTGGACACGGCCGGCGTACAATGACGGCAGGATGCCGAAAAGCAACCCGCTGAGGACCGATGTCGCGATGGCAAAACCCAGGACGCGACCATCCAGAATGGAGTAGGCCTGCGAAGCAAGTGGTGCGGGTTGAAGTTTTGCAGCGATGGACGTAGTCCAGAACGAGACGAAGAGTCCGGCGATAGAGGCAGCCAGCGAGAGAAGAACGCATTCGGTCAGCAACTGTTGTGAGAGCCGCGCCCGGCTTGCCCCAAGCGCGGACCGTATGGAAAGCTCAGTGGCACGATCTGCGGTACGCGCCATCAAGAGGTTCGCGACGTTCGTGCACGCGATCAGTAAGATCAGCACCACGCAGCCCATCAGCACCAGCGAGGCGTTTTTTGTGGGCCCGGCCAGTTCGTCTCTGAGCTCAATCATGGTCGAAGGGTACTTGATCCCCTGAAGATGGGTGCGGTTGGGCCAGAGCCGATCGGCTTCGGCGGCGAATGCTTCGTGGGCTTGCGGCCAGGTGATACCCGGTTGCAGCCGCGCGATCGTTTCCCAGCCGTTGTTGCCGGGAGTAAAGACTGCGGGCTTCCAGAGAACAGCGTTCCCTGGATAATCGAACCCTGGCGGTGCGATGCCAATAATGGTGAGAGGGATTCCGTCTGCTCGAATCGTGGAACCCAGGGCTCTCCGGTCGCCTCCGAAAAGCTGTTGCCAAAGTCCGTAACCAATGACCGCGACTGCATCGCGTCCGGGCACATCTTCCCCCGGGGCGAACCCGCGTCCAAGTACCGGCTGCGTGCCCAGCATGGAGAAGAAATTCCATGACGCGTGGGAGAGATGAGCTCTGCGCGATTCACGCACACCGCCCAGATTGACATCCTGCTGGTCGACTAGTGCGGCGTCAGCGAGATAAATGCTCTGTTGGCGCCATTCGTGAAATTGTTCTGCGCTGTCATGCGGCGGAAAGAAGTTGCGTAGTGAAGCCAGGCGCCCGGGGTCCTGAAAAGGCAGCGAGCGCAGCAGCAACGCATTGACAACGCTGAAGACGCCTGTGTTCGCGCCTATGCCGATGGCGAGTGCGAGAATCGCAAAGCCGGTGTGGTAAGGGCGGCGGGCCCAGAGGCGAAACGTGTGCCTGGCATCCTGCGTCACTTCGCGAGAAAACTGTAACGAGACGGAAATTGCCAAATTCGCAATGAGGCGAATCCACAAAATATCCAGGGCAGCGGTCCCAGTCGATTCATTGAGTTCATCGCGAAAGTCGCGCTCCAACCGTTCCGCATAGTTTTCACTAAACCCGGCCGGATAGAGCTTAAGCAGCCACCGGTACAGCCTCAATGAGAAGGGTTCGTCAGGCATGCTTGGGCACTCCAATCCTTGCCGTGGCTGTGTTCATAGACCCGATGACAGTGATTAGCCAGCGATCGCCTCAACGTGACAGCACAGGGGGCGTTCCGTTAGTTCAGTCGGTGGCTCGACGACAGCTAAGGAACAAAACTCGTCACAATTTTACGGCACGAGAACAATGTCAAACTCCACCTCGACCTCATCTTTCACCTTCACCGTCCCTCCCGCGATGCTAACAGGAGTTATCCCAAAGGCACGCTGCTTGACTCTGGCGGAACCCAGGTAGTGACCGTTCCTGAGGTCCACGTTGACAGCGACAGCCGACGATTCTCCATGCAAAGTTAGGTTACCATGCACCGTCCAATGCTCCTTCCCCTTGCTTTCCACAGCAGTCGAATGGAACGAGATTTCAGTAAAACGATTGCTGTCCAGAACCTGTGGACCCTCCATGGTCTTTTGCACATCGGCGCGATTCTTTGGGGAAAGCTTAGAGTCCAGAACGCGTAATTTGCGCGCATCCACACGCAACTGGACGCTTGGTTTCGTGGACAGGATTACGCTTCCCTGCGTAATCGGCGCCTCAATTTCGTGATCGTGAGCGAAGACAGAAAACATGCCCGATTTGAAAACCCGGACCTTTAGCGTCGAGTGACCAGTATCCATGGTACGACTCTGGGCCCAGGCCACGGCAGGACACGTCCAACCGCACAGTAACAACATTAGCCCAACCGGTGGCAGTCTCGTAGGCCTCACGTGACCTCCTTGACGGTCTGAACGTAATTCTCGAATGTCTCCTTGGTCCTCTGTATGAGAGCTCTGATGCGGGGACGATTTCATCGTATGCCTTGGGCGTAGTTCACCGTCTCCCTGGCGAATTGCTATTTCGTGGCGGAACCCGTGGCGTGGTTCCGTCATCAATTATTGATCGGATTAGTGTAAAGATTTAGGTCAGCCAAATTTGCTTGACCAGTTCTAGTTAGTCCCAAAATGGAGATCAAGTGCTTTTCCAATGAGGAGCTGAGGGCCAGTCACCAACAGTAGATTGCTGAAGCACCCCGCGAGCACTGCAAGACTCGCCGGGAGAAAAGAAATTTCTAAGACACTGGCTGATGTCCTTTTTTCACGAAGCGTTGGCTCACTATGCGCACCCGGTGACAATGAAACAAAGGACCCTCGGCCAGTGGGATATGCATAAAGGCAAATTAGCACGGTTATCCAAAGGCTTGGAATCTGGAGCAGTCACTCAGGTAGACTTGTCAGATCATGAATAGGAATCAAACCTCCTACATTTCGGCTCTGAAGTACCGCTGGTTAACCCCATTGTACGACCCAATTGCCCGAGTCACGTTACAGGACTCGACCTTTAAGCGACAATTGATCGAACAAGCTCAGATCCAGAACGGGCAAAACATTCTGGACCTTGGCTGCGGCACCGCGACATTGACTCTTCTAATCAAGGAACTGCATCCGGGGACCCAGGTGGTGGGCCTCGATGCCGATCCCCAGGTGGTTGCAATCGCCAAAGCGAAGGCTGCGGAGTCCAAGCTGGAAATCGCCTTCGCTCTTGGCCTGTCTTTCAAGCTGCCGTACCCGGACAAGTATTTTCACCGGGTGTTTTCAAGTCTGATGTTTCATCACTTGACGCCAGAGAACAAACACCGCACTTTGGCGGAGATCTATCGCGTTCTCAGCCCCAACGGTGAATTGCACGTTTCCGATTGGGGAAAGCCCCAGAACCTTACGATGCGGCTCGTCTTCCTAATGGTCCAGCTGCTTGATGGTTTCGAGACGACGGCAGAAAATGTGCGTGGGGAACTCCCCGAGCTAATTCGAGATGTTGGCTTCAAAGAGGTTCAGGAAACGTCCCGATTCATGACAATGTTTGGGACACTCTCGCTGTATCTGGCAAGGAGACCAGGCGAATCAAACCTGTAATGTTTGAGTCCGTCCCCGTCTTAGAGGGCTCCCAAGGAGCCACCACATGCCAGAATGATGGACGCCCAAGCGGGCTGTTGTTTCGCTTGGGCAACCTCGGGTTTCCGTCTACTAGATTCGGGCGCGAGTAACTCTCTGTGGCGGGACATTTGTGTTGCCGCAAGCCGTGCCCTCCCTCTGCTGGAAGCGACAAGATGGGACACGCTGGGCACGCTTTTCGTCTGGCTGCGCGGCGGTGGTCTCTTCGCCAGTCACGATGGGGCCTCCATCTGGCATCCGGTCGAGACTCGCGAGGCGTTGCGCCGTTCCGGCGTTGAGCCCGGGCGCGGTTCGCTCGTGGCCGATCCGCGCCATCCCGGCCGCGTCTACCTCGGTCACGCCTGAGTAATTCAGATCGACGACGATCGTGATCACCACGACTGAACGGCAATTACCCAGCATTTGCATCCGCCACGTGATCCGAACGTGATGGCGCTTGTGCTTACTCCGACCTTCTGGCCACAGACCAGGTATGCGCTCGACCGCACCAGGAGCTGACGAGAGCATCTCAAGAAGCTTTCTAGTTATAGATTTGGAAGGAAGGGAACGAAGTCATGGTCGGGGCGAGTGGATTCGAACCTCCGATCTCCTGGCGTAGTAGATCCGCTGATGTGGCTTTTCCAGACGGGAATCGTTGTGGGCGAACATGTTCAGCGCCGATTACTCCCCATAAACGCCGTAGTGTTTGCTGATCCAGTTCAGTGGTCATGTAGTCGCCTAACCGGAAACTGGCCCACGCCCCGTTTTGCTTGACTTGACTTCCAAGAGCTTCCGTATACTCTGAGGAGCCATGACAAAACCGCCTGAGTTTGGTCGTGCCCTGGACATTCTCAAGCAGTTGATCCGGATAGATTCTGTCAACCCTACGCTGGTCCCCGGCTCAGTCGGAGAGGCACAGATCGCTGAATATCTGTTCACTCTGCTCCAGCAGGAAGGAATCGAGTCCCACCTGGAGGAAGTTTCTCCAGGCCGTCTCAACGTCGTTGCCAGGGTTCAAGGAAGTAGTCCAGGACCTCGGCTTCTGCTGAACGGACATATGGATACCGTCAGCGTGGAAGGCATGGCTGCACCGTTCGAACCCGTCGAGCGCGAGGGTCGCATTTATGGCCGGGGGTCTCTGGATATGAAGTCTGGGCTAGCCGCTGAGGTGGCCGCGCTGCTCGCCCTGGCCCAGGCGTCTCAGGCCTTGCGGGGAGAGGTTGTGTTCGTCGGGGTCGTCGATGAAGAGGATTTGAGTCTGGGCACGCAGCATTTTCTCACTCACTGGCCCAGAGAAAAGCCATTCGATTTTGCTCTGATCACAGAGCCCACCGATTTGAAGGTATGCAGTGCGCACAAGGGATTTGCCTGGCTCGAAGTCGTCACCCGAGGGGTCGCTGCGCACGGGAGCCGTCCGAAGGAAGGTGTGGATGCCATCGCGGCCATGGGTGAAGTGCTGCGGAAGCTGAGTGCCTTGGATCGCGACGTCCAGGCCGGCCCGCCGCATCCGTTAATAGGTACGGGCTCCTTGCATGCTTCCTTCATTCAGGGTGGCCGCGAATGGAGCAGTTATCCCGACCACTGCACGCTCAAGTACGAGCGGCGGACGGTGCCCGGCGAATCTGACGCCGACCTCGAACGGGAACTCCGGAAACTGCTCGACCACTTATCTCGGGACAACCCGACCTTCCGTGCCTCGGGGCGTTTGGTATTCTCACGGGCGCCGCTGGAAAGCGATCGCGAGGAACCCCGTGTGAAGCGTTTTTTCGAGACGGCTCAGTCGATCCTTCCGGACTTAGTGGTTTGGGGAGCGGCGTCCTTCTGGACAGATGCGGCGCTGCTTGCAGAAGCCGGCATCCCAGCGCTTGTATTTGGCCCGCGCGGCGCTGGATTGCATTCGCTGGAGGAGTATGTGATCGCCGCCGACGTGCTCCGTTGCGCTGAGGTGATCTACAGTTTTGCGATGGGAGACGGAGAGACAATTGAAACAAAACAACGTAAGTGATGCCCGTTACGGCTTTGGACTGCGGGAGCTTGCTCCCGCAAGCCTGCTCCAGCAGCTTGTCAGCTTGCTGCCAGCGTTCAGAAGTCACAGAAGCAGTGGCGAGTGATAACCGATCCAATTGATTGCAGACTACAACTGCACTTGCAGCGTGCTTCCCTTGGAGTGCGGGAGCTTGCTCCCGCTTTGGGCCTCGACTCTACGCTCAGCGGCAGCTTGCTGCCGCCTCAACCACAGAGCCGAAAGGTCTGATGATGGTGACCAGATCCCGCAGCCTGCCGTGATTGCTCCTGGCTTGATTGCGTAATCAATCTGTTTCTCGTCTAATCGGCGCCAGCAAGCTGGCTTCAGGCAAAGCGGGAGCAAGCTCCCGCACTCCAAAAGGAGCCATCTCACTGAGATGTCAGCTTGCGACAGATTTTGGACTTGGCCCTAGCGCTTCGCTGAGCGACTGACAAGTCACCGGAAATTCTCCACCAGCATCAGATCGCTGCCGAGCTGGCGCCCTGCAAGGCTGGAGCAAGCTCCCGCTCTCCAGCTCAGGCCGCCTCAATTTCAGTTTGGTGTGGCGCTTCTCAGGCACCCCGCGGTGACTTCTCTATGACGGTGGCTTGAAATACAAAACCATGCCCGCACCTACCGCGGTTAGGATGAAACCCAGGTAGAGCAAAGGATTCGGAGCTGTCTTGGGCGGGTGCAACCACATTGAAAAAACAACATTCACCAGGGGAGCGCCACCAAATACCAGCGGCATGACGTAGTTGGGCAGCCCTCCGGAGCGGAAAGCCCAAATGATGCAGACCGCTCCCACTGCTCCCAGCGCTCCTCCCATTCCAGCGGCGAGCGATCCTCCCGCGTTGAAGCCCTTCAACCCGCCTTGGGACGAAAGAGCAATCACGGGCACGAGCACTCCAATCAGGAAGTACGCCAAACCGACGCATAGCAAGGCTCTCAGAGGATTACCCAACTGGACCTGCCCCTTATGGAGGATGGGACCGTACATACCCCAAGAGAGTACTGCTCCCACCACGAAAGCAATCCAAACCATGTTTGTCGGTCTCCTTATTTTTGAATCAAACAGCACGATGCTCAATGTTTCCCAAAACAGTATAGAGCCTGGTGCGTGCGCAGATAAATTCGACCGTCGGCAATCGCCGGCGTGGAGTTGCAATCCTCCCCCATGTCGTTCACGGCCAGCACCTCCCATTCCTTTCCGGGCTTCAGCACTGAAACTTTGCCCTCGTGGCTGGTCGTGAACAACTTGTCGTCGGCCACAACTGGCGAAGCAAAATAGTCACCCAGCGCTCCCTGCAACCTGGCCTGTTTCAGCAAAGCGCCCGTTGAGGCATCCAGAGCAGTGAAAATGCCCCCTTCCTTCATCAGGTACAGAACATTCTGGTAAAGCACTGGCGACGGAACGTTGGGCAAGGTTTTTTGATAGCGCCACATGAAGTTCTTGTCCGTGAGGTCGCCCTCCCCTCCGAGTCGAAAAGCCAGGACTGCGTTCTGAGCGGCCCGTCGAGAGCGGTAGAACCTCCAGTCGCGTTCGCCAAGCAAACCGTCTCGATCCAGATCAAACGATTGCCACTCCTGGACCTTCTTGGGATCGTTGATCTCCTCTTTCGATAGCCTGCCGTCTCCGTTGGCATCCAGCTTTTTCAGGACTTCCTCGAACGGCGGCACAGTCTCCTGCTGGCCCTCGTCCGCTCCACCAGCCCAGCCATGAACGTAAATCACGTCGTTGCCCAATACGGGCGTGGATTTCATCTGCCAGGTCAAGCCGCGCATCCACCAGACTTCTTTCCCAGTCTCCACCGAGTAGGCTGTGAGCTGCAGCGAACCTGAGACGATAACCTGGAGATCTCCATTCTTCGGTTTGTAGAGAACCGGCGTGGCAAAGCCGCGAGTAAACTCGGGGCGTTCGACTCGCCACTTCAGCTTCCCCGAGTTCTTGTCGACGGCAACAAAGAATGACCCGCTCTCCTGGTCGCATATCTGAAGCAGCGTGTTCCCGGCCAGAATGGGAGAGGCACCCTGACCAAAAGGGTTGTTAAACGGTCCCAGCAGCAGTCGCCATCGCTCTTTGCCGTCGGCATCGTAAGAGATGAGCCCGAGGTCTGTGAAAAAAGCGTAGACATTCATTCCATCCGTCACTGGACTTGGTGAAGCCGGGCTATTGGCCTTGTGCAATTCTTCTTTCCTTGGCCGCGCAATCTCTCGGCGCCACAGGATCTTTCCGTCGCTACGGTTCACGCAAAAAACCAGAACGTTGCTCTCGTCATAACCTGTCAGGAAGATGCGATCCTTGCTCAGCACCGGCGAGGAGTGTCCTGGAGGCAGGGGAGTCTTCCAAAGGACATTCTGCTGCGGATTGAATTGCACGGGCAGATCCTGCGTCTGGGCCAGTCCCGATCCGTTCGGACCGCGAAACTGCATCCAGTCGCCTGAGAATGCCGGTGTCTGAAGGATGACGAGAAGGGCAAATGCCCAGCGGAATTGGTGTCTTTTCATCGGCAAGTTCTCTCCTCACGGTTCATGTGGACTGGATTCATTCTGTCGAGGTTGCCTGTCAGTTTCTGTGGCAGCCGGCCAGCTTGCCTTCGGTCTGATTATTGGCTGCGTATTCTAACATCAGTCTAGCGGGTTGCAATCCGCAAAACCCTGTGTGATATTACGCTCGCGTCACTCTTCGGTTTCCCGGCGACAAGCCCGTATGAAGCAACGTATTCTGATCTCGCTGGTGGTGTTTGTTTATCTGCTCCACCAGGACTTCTGGTTCTGGCGGACGCCGTATCCGCTCGTTCTTGGCTTCCTGCCCGTCGGACTCTTCTATCACGCCTGCTACACCCTGGCTTGTGCGGCCCTGCTGGCGCTGCTTGTGAAGCTTGCCTGGCCTTTTCAGCTGGAAGCATCCTCCGAATCTCTGAGATCGCTGGAGGACGAAGTCCGTTGATACCTGCGCTCTTCGTTCTTGCCTACCTGGGTGTGGTGCTCTACATCGGTATTTTTGCTTTTCGCAAAGCTGCAGGCCATGAAACAGCCGAGGATTACTTTTTGGCTAGCCGGTCCTTGGGAACAGTCGTTTTCCTGTTTTCTCTGTTCGGAACCAACATGACCGCGTTCACCATTCTGGGCTCTTCCGGCCATGCCTTCAGCAACGGAATCGTGACTTACGGCCTGATGACTTCTTCCTCCGCGCTCATCATTCCTCTATCACTTTTTCTGATAGGGACTCGCCTTTGGACGCTAGGCAAGCGTTTTGGCTTCATGACGCCGGTCCAGCTGTTTCGAGATCGCTGGGAATGCCGCCATATTGGTACAATCATCTTTGCGGTGCAGGCAGTCCTGCTGGTTCCTTACATCATCATTGGAGTCATGGGCGGCGGCACAACGCTGTCGGCTCTGAGCGGCGGCTGGGTACCTTACTGGCTCGGAGGTGCGTTGGTTGCCCTCGTGGTGATGGGCTACGTCTTCTTTGGCGGCATGCGCGGCACGGCCTGGGTAAACACACTCCAGACGATTCTTTTTCTCTCCTTTGGTGCGATAGCTCTGACCGTAATTGGCCGAGGCATGGGTGGATTCAGCCAAGCGGCGGAGGAACTCCTTCGCTCTCCGGCAACGGCGCCACTGCTGACGCGCGAGCGCATCTCGCAGCTGTTTTTTCTGAGCTATACCTTCATTCCTCTCTCCACCATTGCGTTTCCACACATTGGCATTTTCTGCCTCACGGCAAAACGACTGCAACAGTTCAAGCCGACCGTCATCTTGTATCCTGTCTGCCTGCTGGCTATCTGGCTGCCCAGCGTATTCCTCGGGGTGATGGCCAATCGGGCCGCAGACGTCCCCGCTATTGCAACCAAACTGGAAGCGCGCAGACAGCTCACGGCCGGCGCGGGGCAGTTGCCTGCCGAAGAACGCCAGCGGCTTCGCCAAACCGCGGCCGGCGACGATGTCGTCGTGCTGTTGCTCAACCATTACGCTCCAGTATGGCTGGCTGGACTGCTCGGAGCCGGCATCATGGCAGCGGTGATGGCCAGTGATTCCCAGATTCTTGCGCTCTCCACGATGTTTACGGAGGACGTCTTCACTTTCTACGGAGGAAGAAAACGCTTCGGTTCAGCGGCACAGGTGCATACAGGCAGGATCTTCGTGCTTATTTTGACAGGAATGGCTTACCTGATCGCGCTCGAAGTCCCGGTGTCCATCTTCGAGTTAGCTGTCCAGTACGCGTTTTCCGGCTATGCGGCTTTGTCTCCTCTGCTGGTCGCTGCACTCTTCTGGAAAAGAAGCACAAAATGGGGAGCGCTGGCCTCGACGCTGTGGACTGCCGCTTCTGTGCTCGCGGTTGCCATTCTTCAATACCTGGTCCCGGCGAGTGCTGGTTCAGAACGCGTGATCGTGTCCCTGTTCGGTGCCCCAGCTTTGTCCCGGACCCCGGGTGGGACTGCCATCTTCGGGCTCATGCCAGTGGTGCCGATGGTACTGGTCTCGTCGATGCTGATGGTTGTTGTTTCCAAGTTGACCCGCAAGCCCGGCACCGAAATAGTAGACCGTTACTTTGAGACCAGCAAGGCATCTTCGGAGAACGCCGGGTTTGCGCGTGCCCGCACACAGGGGTGATGCGTGCTGACTTTGGAGCGGTTTTCGAGGACGCCCGACTAGTGGATGGGAATGGCCATTCCCTTGGCGGACTCGAGGAGGCGAACAGAAGCCAACAGATTACTCCTTTCCCTGGCGCTGTCAGAAGAAATGAATTCGACGGTCAGAACGGCCGTTGGCTAACGCGCGCTGCTGATGGGCCGTGACGTACAGTACGGCGACCGTCAGAAAGCGGTCTCTTTACCTCTCGAAACAACCATGAAGTAGCTGAGGGTCTCTATGCCCCATACTCCACGCACCGCCGGCTTAACTTCGGTCCAATGGCTCATCTGCATCATTGCCGCCATTGGGTTTGCTTTTGACACTTACGAACTGCTCATGCTGCCCCTGATTGTCCGCCCGGCCCTGGAACAGCTCGGCGGATTGCATTTTGGTACTCCTGAATATGCCCGGTGGCGTGATCTGTTGTTCTACGTTCCGGCGGTATGCGGCGGAGTATTCGGCTTGTTGGGCGGATATCTTACAGACACGCTGGGGCGGCGCCGGATTTTGACCTGGAGCATTCTGCTCTACGCAATGTCGGCCTGTGCGGCTGGTTTCTCAACGTCGCTTCCAATGCTTCTGGTGCTGCGGACCACCACTTTCATAGGAGTTTGCGTCGAGTTTGTAGCAGCTACTGCCTGGCTGGCAGAACTCTTTACGGAACCCAGGCAACGTGAGTCGGTTATTGGCTGGACACAGGCGTTTTCATCAGTGGGCGGGTTCCTGGTCAGCTTGGTGGCACTGCTCATTGCCCAGACCGCTATATCTTTGCCGGCGATTCATGGGCGACACGACAACTGGCGCTACCTGCTCATTTCGGGACTCATACCCGCAATTCCGTTGATTGTCATTCGGCCGTTTCTGCCGGAGTCGCCTGTCTGGAAGCAGAAGAAGGCTGCGGGCACTCTCCGACGTCCGAGCCTCGGGGAGATCTTCCGGCCCGAGTTCCGCCAGACGACGATTGTTACGGCCTTGATCTTCGCTTGCAGCTTGGGAGCGGCGTTCGGCGCCATTCAGCAGCTTCCACAGATCGTCCCGGCGCTCGTCAAGACAGACCCCGCTCTGCCACAGCCACAGCGTCAGCAGATTGTGCAGTCTACCGTTGCCGCTGTTCAGACGGTTCAGGAAATGGGAGGTCTCGCAGGTCGAATGCTCCTCGCGTTTCTGGCGGTGCGGATCGTTTCGCGTCGCCGCCTTTTGCACGTCTTTCAGATCCCAGGATTGATCATTCTGCCGCTGGTGTTTCTGTTTGCGGCAACCAGCGATCTGACGCTTTTGAAATGGGGCATCTTCTTCGGAGGACTGTTCACTGTAGCTCAGTTGAGTTTTTGGGGAAACTATCTACCACGAGTCTATCCGACTTATCTGCGTGGCACGGGCGAAAGCTTTGCCGCCAATATTGGAGGGCGGATGATTGGAACCTCAGCGGCTGTGCTCACAACCCAAATGACTGGCCTGATGCCTGTGGGTCCAGCGGCCACGAAGCTCGCTTATGCAGCCGCTGCTGTGGGAGCGCTGGCCTACGCGATAGGATTCGTTGCGAGTTTTTGGCTGCCTGAGCCAAAGGAAGAGAAACTGCCGGAGTAACGAACTTTGGCGAGAGTCGCCGGGACGACAACTTGCAAGGCAGTTCTGCAGTTTTGGAGATGTAAGTTACAGATGGGCCGAGATCAGACCTTAGCTTTGGCACGGAAATGTACCGATTTCTGGACCAGGCAGTTGCACCGCACTCTCGCTGGTGGAGCAAGTTGATATCCTCTGGCGGACAGACGCGCGTAGGGCACCCCCTTCTCAGTCTGGGATAATCCTGACTTCGGCTTCGAACTTGCGATAACGCTTGAACTCGATAACATTACGAGTGTGAAGTTTAGCTCCACCTTCTATAAGTAAAACTTCAGCCCGTACCGGCAGCCAATATTTTCTACCGCCAATATCCGCGAGATCATAATCTGTCGCTCCTTCAGAGCGGGTGATCGGAAAATCTTGCGGAATGCCAATCGCCTTATCTTCGAGACGCACAATCTGGAAAGACTTCGGATCAATCCAACAGCGCCCGCGGTAGGCGGTGATCACGGTCCGCTCATTGTTGTAGTTGATTGCCCGGCTTGAACTCTCTTGCGGCACCTGATACCCGATGCGAATGGCCTCGTGCCCGTTTGTTTGATCTCTACCTTCCAACCGAAAGCTCGCATTTGTCGCCGGGTCGAAGAGAGATCGCATTGAGGAGCCAAACTCTCCCGTCGAACGGGTTCCGGAGAGATTCTCCATCGTCGCATCAGAGGCCACCTTGTTTGCTACTGTGAGGATTTTGTAGTGCTCCTTCCTGTCAAAATAGGTTAGCTCGGCAACAAAGTTGTCCACCGGTCGCCAGCCTCCTGGAAAGTAACGCGCATGGCGCTGAGTCACCTGAGTACAGATGAAGTTTGGGAGGTCGTCGATATACGCCACGGCTTTGGCACGAACGGATTCAAGGAATCTCGGCCAGTCGCCCTCAACCGCACTACTTGCAGAAAGTTCTTCCGCGCCAGGAGATCCAGGTGTTTCCTTCGAGGTAGGAACGAAATCCCTTCCCTTCTGGCTAATGGCCCGCAGAGCTTCAAGCAGCGACGGATCGGCCGCACGGGCCTGCAGTTCCAAAAGGAACACCTCAGTCACAGAGAACTTCACGCCGCGTTTCTCAATGAGTTCGACAACCCGGCTGGCAGGGAGTTCCCCAAGTGCGGATGAGTTAACGAGCGACAACACCTGCTCTTCCGTCAAGGGCTCTGCCACAGGCTCCTGCCCGTAGAAGGCTACCCCGCCGAGCGCCAGGCAGCCCCCTAGAACACCGATTGCCAATACCCAATTTAAGCCACGACCCATGGTTTCCTCGTTTGCGGCCAGCCTTTTGCGAACGGAATCGCATAAGCTGCTTTGACAGAGCTGGCTGCAGCACACGATCGTTCCAGGTTCTTAACGGCGGGCCCGTGGTTGGGCGGCGCTCCGCGGCGCCCAACCCATCGGACACATTTTGAAATACATTCACTTGCGATTCAACCTCGAACTCGAAGGTTTCTCCGGCGCCGAAGAGGGAGAGGGTGTCGAGGGAAAGCGTGAGCAGCACGGGAGATCTTCCGGCCCGAGTTCCGGCAGAGAACGATTGTTACGGAGTTGATCTTCGCTTGCTGCCTGCGAGCGGCATTTGGCTCCATTCACCAGCCTCCACAGATCGTCTCGGCGCTCGTCAAGACAAACCCCGCTCTACCACAGCCACGCGTCAGCAGATTGTTCAGTCTATCGTAGCTGCTGTTCAGACGGTTCGGGAGACGGGCGGACTGGCGGGACGAATGATCCTCGCGCTCCTGATGGTGCGGACGCTTCGCGTCGCTTCTTTCGCATCTCCTTCAGATCTCGGGGCTGATCATTCTGCCTGCTGTTTCCCTATTCGGCTGTGCCAACGAGCTTCTGCCAGAACCAAGAGACAAGGAAGTTTTCGAGCAGCCTCAATCCGGCACGATCCGTACTTCGGCTTCGAACTTGCGGTATCGCTTGAGCTCGATCACATTGCGCGTGTGTAACTTGGCGTCTCTTTCCACAAGTAATAACACTTCAGCACGAACAGGCAGCCAGTATTTCTTGCCGCCAATTTCAGCCAGATCATAGTCGGTCGCCCCTTCGGATCTGGTGATGGGAAAATCCTTTGGAATATTGAGGGCTTTGTACTCCAACCGCACGAGCTGAAACGAGCTTGGGTCAATCCAACAGCGACCGCGATAGGCGGTCGCAATCGTTCGTTCATTGTTGTAGGTGATGGTCCGGCCTCGCGGCTCGTGTGGGACCTGATAACTGATGCGGACGGTTTCGTGCCCATTGGACTGGTCTCTTCCTTCGAGGCGAAAGCTGGCGTTGGTCGCCGGGTCGAACAGTGAGCGTATTGAAGTCCCGAATTCGCCAGTCGAACTGGTTCCAGAGAGATTCTCGATCGTTGCATCCGTCGTCGCCATGTTTGCCAAGGTCAGGATCTTATAGTGTTCCTTCTTGTCGAAATAAGTCAGCTCCGCCACAAAATTGTCGACCGGCCGCCAGCCTCCCGGAACGGAGCGGGCATGACGCTGCGTCACCTGAGTGCAAATAAAATTTGGCAGATCATCGGTGTACGCCAAGGCTTTGGCTCGAACCCATTCCAGAAACCTGGCCCAGTCGGCCTCTGCATGGCCTTTTGGCCCCGCTCTGGGCTGAGCTCCTGGCGGCTCTGGCCGTGCGCCCGGCGCCGGAACAAAGTCTTTCCCTTGCTGGAGGAGCGTTCCGAAGCGTCTCAACAACGATCGGGTCGGCCTCACGCGCCTGAAGCTCCAGCAAGAACCCATCCGTGATGGAAAACTGCACGCGCCGTTTCTTGATGAGCCCGACGATCCGCTCAGCCGATAGTTCCCCCAGCTTCGACGACGTCACCAGAGACAGCACCTGCTCTTCCGTCAAAGGCTCTGCCACAGGCTCTTGCCCGTAGAAGGCTACCGTGCCCAACACCAGCAAGCTGCACATTGCGGCACAGGTCAGGAGCCAGTTGAATCGACGGCCCATAAGCTCCTCCACAGCACCTCCATTCCTAGGCATTGTGAATCTCATTTGCAGGTGATTCAATCTTGAAGTAGCTAGTGACGGAGCAAACGAGGGAATCTCGCGGTATTGGGACGAGACATGAGTACGGGTTGTGCACGACTTCCGAGTAGCGACAAATACTTTCGGCAGCCTGTCGTGGACGGCCTCTCACACTCAGTGGCCGGTTCGGTAGTTGTCAGCAAAGTTGATGCGCAGGCAGGACTGCCCTAAATGAAGCTTGGAACCTGTTGCCTCATCAGGCCTGCTCGGCCTGTTGGCGCATGAATTCAAGAGCCTGTTCGTAGGTAGGAATACCACTCCTGCCTCCAAGTTTGGTGCAGGAAAGGGCCGCCACTGCAGAAGCAAAACCCACAGCTTCGGGCAACGCAAATCCGCGGGCGAGCCCGAAGCAGAAAGCTCCGTGAAAGCAGTCCCCTGCTCCCGTGGTGTCGACCACCTTCACCCGAAAGGCAGGCAACTTGAACACCTTGTCCTTGTAGAGGTAGGTGCACCCGTCAGCTCCCAGCGTGATGATGGGCACTTTCACGCCGCGGGCCTTCAATTCGTGCAGCGCACGGGTATAGTCTCCTTTGGGTGAAAGCACATCGGCGAGACTCCTGGGAACAATGGCAAAGTCTGCCAGGCCCAGCAGATCGAAACTTGTCTGCCCCGGGTCATGAACATCCACCACCACTGGAACGCCATGCGAGCGCGCAAAGTGGGAGCCCTGTTGCGCCCCTTCACTCCAGCTGGCGTCGATCAGCAGAACCTTTGCTTTGCGGATACGATCCAGATTGAGATTCTTGAGATCCACATAGAGGTCCTTCTGCGGGTTGACAACGAAGGCCCTTTCACCACCATCCGCTTTCACCATGACAAAGCAAATACCCGTTTTCCCTTCCGGCACGACGTGCACCTGAGAGGTATTAATGCTGTAGGCCTTGAGTTCCTTCAGGATCGCATGTCCGGGCTCATCGTCGCCGACACGACCCCAAAACTCAGTTGTGGCGCCCAACTTCTGCGCTGCCACAAGAGCCGTCGCGACCATGCCTCCCCCGTGAACCTCATACTGAGTGCTGGGAAAAACTCCTTCCCTGCTCGGGAACTTCGACACAACCATCAGATGGTCCAGCACTGCCAATCCTATTCCGATTACTTCCGCATGCATCGTTGTCACCTATCGACTCAAGGGCAGGTCAAAAAACGCGGCCAGTATAATGACCGAGTTTCAACGGCGTCAATCCCAAACCAGTTTCGTTGGTACGCAGGGATCAGCAAGCGGTGAGAGAATCGACATTCCGGAAACACGCCGCACGAGGTCCAGATGCGGTTGCGCGCGCAGCCAGGGCCCAAATCAGAGGCCGTTGACCCTGGCCGGGAGTTCCAATATTCTTCGGGCCATGCGCCTGCTGCGATAACTGCGGCAGGCCCCTTCCGTTGAATGTGCGCTGGCATTGAGCCGGCAAGGAGTCAACCATGCATCGAGTGTCTTTCGTGCTGCTGTTGGGTCTGGCTTGGTCTTCAGTGTTCACCCTGGCTCAGGAATCACAACCTCTGGGGAAGGCATTCGTGGACGGGACAGGCCTGGGCTGGAGATCTCTGGGTGAAGCTGATTTTGTCAATGTCAATGGCCGCCCAGATACGTGGACCTGGAAGGGTGATTTCCTGACTTGCTCAGGACTACCCATCGGTGTCATGCGCACACGCCAGGCATTCGCCAACTTTGAAATGGTTGTTGATTGGCGGCATTTGCGTTCCGCTGGCAACTCGGGCATCTTTGTTTGGGTCCCAGAAATAGCGCTGACGGGCTTGAAGCCCGATGCGTTGCCAGAATATGGGATCGAAGTGCAGGCGCTCGACCACGGCTTCGCGGAGCAGTACGAGAAACGAAGCGGAAAGAAAGGTAACTGGTTTACGACCAACGGCGATGTTTTCGCGGTCGGCAAATCGAAGATGAATCCCTTTTCCCCAACCTCTCCCGATGGCTCACGCAGCTTCCCGCGCAAGCAACTCAGCAAAGGCGTCGGCGAATGGAACCACTATTACGTTAGGGGTATCAATGGCGAGGTACGGCTATGGGTCAACGGAGAAGAAGTTTCCGGCGGAAACAACTGTGCGCCACGGACGGGGTATCTCTGCCTGGAGTCAGAAGGTTCTCCCATTGAGTTCAAGAACATTCGAATCCGCGAGCTGCCTTAGTGCAACCTTGCATGGAGATGAAACACTGCATGAAATTTCTCAAGTTGTTTCTTCCGCTTTTCGGTGGGGTCTGGTTGCTGGCCGCCTCACCCGATTGGCCGGGGCAAGCGCGGGAGCTCCGGCTGCCACGCCTCGTGAAGCCGCCCCGGATCGATGGGAATCTCTCTGAGTGGAAACAGGTCGCTTTCCATGACGGTTTGTGGGACATCTACCGGATTCAGAACAGTCCGTGGTTCGAGCCCGAGCGGAATCGCCTAACCGACCATCGCAACGAGCCGCCGCCGGAAGAAGATCTCAACGCCCGCTATTACATGGCTTGGGACCAGACCTATCTCTATCTTGGCGCCGAGGTGCGGGACAATGTGAACGACACTACTGATCCGGCGCACGAAGACAAGCGCTGGTACTTTAAGGACTGTGTGGCCTGGTTCATTGAAGCACCACGCGATGACGGCTCCGAGTCGTTCGGTCAGGGAGATAATGCCTTTTGCTTCGTTATCGACGCGCGCAAACCCAAGTTTGGCGCCTGGTGGCGCCACGGAGCTCCGGGCAAAACCTATGTCGAAGAACCACTGCCAGCCGGTGCCGTAGAGTATGCCATTACAATGAATCCGTGGAAGCAGAGCGCGGGAGACTTCATCTTGGAAGCACGGGTGAAGATGTCGGCCACGCTAGGTGTGAGCGATCCCGACTGGCATGTGCCCAGAGAAGGAGATTTGTACGGCGTTGAGATTGTTCACACCGACCCTGATGGGGGTGACTATGGCGGGCATTTCCTGATCTACGGACGAGGCGACGACGATGCCACCTGGGGCAAATTCGTTCTTACCGGCCCTGCCGCGCCCGTGATGAGAAAGGCGAACTGAAACTGCTGCCCCCTTCGGCAGGGGGCTCTCCTTGAATGCGGGCCTCCGAACCACACGAGGCCGGTTTCAAGACGAAACTGGGGGCCTTCCTGCTGTTTGTCGTACACCGCAACATTGTGAGCCTTCTCGCCTCTGCAATCGTCATTCATACAGCCCCCGCTGCGGTCTGAAGGCGGACCCTGTTGGCCCGAATTGTCGAACTTGTCTTTGAGGAGAGTAATCACGTCTGAGTAGGTCGACAGCGCTGGGTCCCGAGTGAGTTCCCTGACTAGAAACATACGCTGTGCGCTGTCGACCACGGCGCTGGCAATGGGTTCCTATCGGTTGCTCACTCTGCCAAACGTGGCCGACCGACTGTTCTGCTCGCTTTGCCCAGTCTCGGCCCGGGCCGCTGGCGCAGAAGGAGCCGTGGTAACCGTTTGCCGCTGTTCATAGGTGGTGGAGCGACCCTGCGGGTAAGAGCCTCCTCCATTCCACGCAGACCAACGTGAGTCGTCTTCATATCGAGGAAAGACCCTCACAGGAAGGAACAAGCCGTAGGAGAAACCATAGGGCGAACCATAGCGCCCGTCAAACGGCACGAATGTGTAGCAGCTGAAGTAGGGGTTGTAGAGCCAGCCCCCCCGGAAGTTGTAAGAGTAGATATCGGGTAGCCGTCCCAGAAGCCACGGAGAAAGTCGCCCGTTTGCTGCAACCAGGAACTCCGCCCGTCGACGGCTCCAGCGATCCAGTTCATCACCGTCCTTGCTCAGTCGCGCAAACTGCGGGCTGCCATCAGAAGCCGAGGCGCCCAGGTTGAATCGTTTGCCTGACTTCAGCATCGCAACTTCTGTGTTGTCCTTCAGCCATTTTGCTTTCCCCTTGAAAACCAGCACCTCGGTTCGAGAGCCCACTTCAAAGCGATACAAACCATCCTTCCAAATCACGACATCGCCTGCCGGAGTCGTCACTTTGAGACCGTGAACTTTGCGATTGAACGCAGCCGACTCCACAATGGCAGTTCCCTGGGTTAACTCGAAGTGCATGGACTCAAAAGCCGTGCTCAAAACGAGAAGCCGTGAATTCGGACCAAGACGCAGATATCCTCCGGGATTGAGGAGCATTTCGAAACGTTCGCTGGCGCGGGTCTCAATGCGGTCGCCGGCTGAGACCTGTGCGCGGCTGCCCAAGGGCTTACCCCGGGTTGCGGCCGAGCCGAACAGCAGAGGCGATCCCTCGACATAGTTGATCATCCCTGCCTTGATGCCAACGAAGTCTTCCGTGAATTCTCTCGCATTCAAGGCAGGCACAGCCAATAACAACGCACCCATCAAAAAGAGCTTTCTCACGGCTGACCTCCTCGAACAGAATGATGGACGACACAGCGGGGTTTGAACTAACCCTCACTAATGAAAATTATAGTGCGTTGCGGATTGCAAGCAAGCTAATTTGTCCGTCCATCTGGGGTCCGATGACAGTTTTCAGGTCCGGCCGAAGTTGCGTTCACAGCGATGGTCGCTGGTCGGAGACCAACAGCCACGCTCGGCGCGACTCGATGCTCAGATTTGTCTCCCTACAACTGGCCCTTCGCATCTTCAGGAGAGCGCATGTTCAAACTCGATCTCGTCCAGACCGTCACCGTCGCAGGCATCATGCTGTTCGCCGGATACTTCGTTCGCAAATGGTTTCCACTCCTGGGACGCTACAACGTTCCTGCCGCAGTGGTTGGAGGCATTCTCGCCTCGGTGGTGCTTCTGGTCCTGCGCCGCAGCAACATCGAGCTCGTCAGCTTCGACACGACGCTGCAGGCGCCCCTGATGATTGCGTTCTTCACTTCGGTTGGCTGCGGTGCCAGCTTGTCGCTGCTCCGCGTTGGCGGACCCCAGGTGTTTCTGTTCTTTGTCGTCTCTACCGTCATGGCCCTCGCGCAGAATCTCGTCGGAATCCTGGTAGCTCTTCCCCTTGGAATGCACCCGCTGTTTGGTGTGCTTTGCGGGTCGGTAACCCTCACCGGTGGGCCGGCAACGGGCCTTGCTTTCGCCCCACTGTTCGCGAAGGCAGGAGTTCCCGGCGCTGCCACACTGGCCGTGGCTGCCGCGATGGTGGGCATCATCTCGGGCGGGCTCATGGGAGGCCCGATTGGCACAAGGCTGGTGGAGCGTCATAAGCTTCGCACGCCAAAGGGTGGGATCACACCGCCGCATGTCCCAGCGGCGCAAATTGTTGAGCAGCAACTGCCCGAGCCTCCGCAAAAGGCCCCCGGAAGGCGAAGACAAGGAATCCTATCTTCTTTTGAAGAGTCTGGTGATCATTCTGGTCGCGATGTGGATTGGCTCGGGGCTGAGTCGCTGGCTGGCATCGGTGGGATTCACACTGCCGGCCTATATCGGGGCGATGCTGGTGGCGGCGCTGTTTCGAAATATCGACGATGCCACAGGTCTGTTGCGATTGTCGCAGAAGGTTGTCGATGATATCGGCAGCGTTTCGCTTTCCCTCTTTCTGGTGCTGGCCCTGATGACGCTGAAGCTGTGGGAGCTGGCGGATTTGGCTTTGCCCTTGTTCGTGGTTCTTGTAGCCCAGGTGCTTTTGATTTTGCTGGTTTGTTTAGGACCAGTCTTCAAGGTGATGGGAAAAGACTATGACTCCGCCGTCATGAGCGGCGGCTTTGCGGGGTTCATGCTCGGTACCACTGCCAACGCCATGGCCAACATGGAGGCACTTGTGCAGCGGTATGGGCCAGCGCCCCGAGCCTTTCTCGTGGTGCCCATCGTTGGAGCGTTCTTCATCGATTTCACGAACGCTCTGCTGATTACAGTGTTTCTGAACTTCTGGACTTAGGGAAAGAGAGGCTTGAGACCTGAGACTTGAGTCCTGAGGCTTGAGGCGGGTATCCGACCTTTGTTCCTGTGCCAACGGCAATGCAATTGGGCGAGAGACGTTGTTTACCTTGCCACCTCGCCAGGCATGCACTCAATTCTCATATCAGACCTCAAGTCTCAAGCCTGAGGTCTCAAGCCTCAATACAAAAACATCGGCTTGCCATCGACGTTCCGAACCTTGGGCCGGTACTGCTCTTTGTCGTAGAGTTCATCCACGTCCACGCGCTTCAGGCCCTCCGAAATGATGCTCATTGGCACGTTGGTGTAGTTGCCGTTGCGCAGCGCCATCATCCGCCCGTACTGCTTCCTCATGATCAACGCCATCGCCATATTTGCATAGTTCACCGAAACCATCAGGTCCAGCGAGTCCGGCGCGCCGCTTCGCATCAAGTAAGACAATTGCTGGTAGATAATGTGCTCGCCCGTCAGCTCCTTAAGCACCTCTCCTGTCAACGAACCTATGCCACCGAGTTTCTTGTGCCCGTAAGCATCAGCTTGGCCGTACTCGACGATCTTGCCACCAACCATCTGGGCGCCTTCGGAAATCGTGACCATCGCGTAATTGCTGGGGTTTTGGCGCTTATCCTGGATCACCAGTTTCGCAAGTTTTTCAGGATCGAAGTGCACCTCAGAAATGATCGCCCGGTCCACGCCCGAAAGGTAGGATGAGATCAAGGAAGTTTCACCGCTGTTGCGCCCGAACAGCTCCACTACGGCGATCCGTTCATGAGATCCGGCCGAGGTGCGCAGCTGATGGAGGAAGTTCACACTGCGGGTGACGGCTGTAGAGAACCCGATGCAATAGTCGGTGCCATAGACGTCGTTGTCCATGGTCTTTGGGATGGCGACGACTGGAAAGCCCTCTTCATGCAGACGCTCGCCGTAGCTAAGCGTGTCGTCACCCCCAATGGGAATGAGCACGTCAATCTTAAGAGCCGCCAGGTTCTTCAAAACATGCGGGGTGAAATCTCTGCGGTCTGTTTCACTCTCAGCGTCTGGATTCCAGCCCGGCTCCCGCAGAAACTCCGGAATGTCCTCCACTTTGACCTTACCTGGATTAGTCCGCGACGTGTGAAGAAAAGTACCACCGGTCCGGTCGATCGTGCGAACGACGTTGTTATCGAGCTTTTGAGTGCACCGAGCCAGAGACTTCGGGTCCTCCAGATTCAGATGCAGCAGCCCTCCCCAGCCGCGACGAATGCCGATGACCTCCTGACCTTCGTCCTCAGCTCGATTCACCACGGCCTTGATGCAAGGGTTCAATCCGGGGACATCGCCGCCCCCGGTCAGGATTCCGATACGCATTGAAAGCTCCTCAATAAATTGACGCGAAGTTTGCCCGCAGAGTTCAACTGGAACAGCTTGCTGCAGAGATCTCGGGAACTTCTTCCGGGATGGCAGGCGGTATTCTACTCAAAATCGCAGCCGGAACCAGAACAATGTGGCCTAGCCACCGCGCCGTGTGAATGAAGTAGATTTGTAGCGGGTGATTGAGCGGGGCCAACATATGGATGTGTACGATTCGCCGATGCCTGATGAGGTTTCAATCCGCGAACGCTAGAATACCCTGCATCGGGACGCCCGGCTCCCCGACTTTTGTTCCCCTTTCCACAGGGGGGACTTCAGGGGGGGCCCCGTCATGACTTCCGGCTCCCTGGCGAGGCAGGACATACTGAACAAACCCGGGTATTCTCGAGCTGACGATCTCATGCCCGACGACTTCATCGCTGTGAGTGTAAATGATCTTCCCCACGCGTGTGGGGAACGCGCTCTGCAGCGCGGCCGGAGCGAGAATTTCCGTGCCTTTGACTTCCGCCGCCGGCCCGGTAATACTGGGTTCCGGAAGAACGTTGCTTTGGCCGCGAGATACCGCCGGCGGCTCCCGTCTGGCCAGGTTGAGGGGTTGCGGTCCCTCCCAGAGCAGCGTTCTCCCTCCTCCTGACGGGTAATCTAGACGGAACAATCCAGCCGTCACCACGCTGTAGAAACTGCCGGTTAATCCCCACGCGTACGCGGTAGCAGCGCTTTTCCGAGGCCCGGATGTCGCGGATGCGCTCCAGCAGCTCATCGAAGTAATCCGTTCGAAGATTGCGTCCTTCCTTGAGCCGCTCATCATCGAGGATGAACCCCTTGACCAGGTACTCTCGGAGTCGCTCGGTGGCCCACTTTCGGAGCCGCGTGCCGCGGTGAGACTTCACGCGGTAGCCAACAGCGATAATGGCCTCGGGGTTATAGTGTTCCAGGTAGCGCTCGAGCTGCCTTTTGCCTTCTTTACGAACTGTCAAGTATGCCTTGACAGTTGCCTGGCGGGATACTTCTCCCTCCTGGTAGATGTTTTCAAATGGAGGCTGACGTTCTGCTTCGTGGTCTGAAACAATTGCACCATGGCAGCTTGATTCAACCAGACTGTCTCCTCCTGGATTCTGACCTCGACCCGAGATTTTCCATCTTCGGTTTAGTACAAGAGGATTTCTGCCTCCCACTCGCTTACCAGCATTCATAGTTCAACCTGTTTCCGAGACCTTCCGCAACCAGCATCAGGCCGCAGCCGGAACCAGAACAATGTCGCCTGCTTGGCCGGTTAGCGACTCACGCAAGATGTTCAGAACTTCCTGCTCGGTCTTGCCCTGCCGAGAAGTTGGCGGCTGAGTCCAACACAGCAGCGATCACCGGTAGGTCGGTTGGCTTTGATTTCCGCTTCCTGCCCAGCAATACTGACGTTGTCGACGGGGATTTCACGCTGGCCACAACATCCACGCGTTCCCCTGACGTGCTCAACGCCTTTCGGCATCTCAGATCAATTCACTAGAAGATCCCCAGCGATGTTCCCGACGGGCAAGTGTGCTCAACGCCTTTCGGCATCTCAGATCAATTCACCGATAGCGCTCTTGTATTCAGGATCGTCCTCACACAGGTGTGCTCAACGCCTTTCGGCATCTCAGATCAATTCACATGCTCAGCTTGCTATTGGATGCGGAACCACTCCTAGTGCTCAACGCCTTTCGGCATCTCAGATCAATTCACCAACATCCATAGGGAGCCTTCCCATATAGTCAAGTAGTGCTCAACGCCTTTCGGCATCTCAGATCAATTCACAAGGATGGATGCGGGAGGGGTTCCAGAGGGAGCTTATGTGCTCAACGCCTTTCGGCATCTCAGATCAATTCACAAGGAACTACGTTACCTTGCTCCTTTCGGGAGTTTGTTGTGCTCAACGCCTTTCGGCATCTCAGATCAATTCACAGCCCTCAGCATTAATTTGCTGACCTATGAGATTTTGTGCTCAACGCCTTTCGGCATCTCAGATCAATTCACTGTATCTTGGAGTTTAGAGAGTCGTCACCTGAGTGGTGTGCTCAACGCCTTTCGGCATCTCAGATCAATTCACCGGCCTTTTCGAGGGCCGCTTCGGCCCCCATCAAGTGCTCAACGCCTTTCGGCATCTCAGATCAATTCACGGAAAGGAAACAGTCAAACCTATTCTCCTCAATCATTGTGCTCAACGCCTTTCGGCATCTCAGATCAATTCACGGAGGTTGATTGAAAGCTGTTGACTGCCGTCCAATGAGTGCTCAACGCCTTTCGGCATCTCAGATCAATTCACAGGGCGCCCACGCTGGCCAGTCTTGCGGCCTTCCACGTGCTCAACGCCTTTCGGCATCTCAGATCAATTCACGATTGGATGATTTTCAACGACCTGTACTCTGTGCCGTGCTCAACGCCTTTCGGCATCTCAGATCAATTCACTCTCACCCGATCGTATTCGGCGGCTAAAGTCCAATAGCGGTGCTCAACGCCTTTCGGCATCTCAGATCAATTCACTTTCTGCTAGTGATAGTAGCATACTAACTTTTAATAGTGCTCAACGCCTTTCGGCATCTCAGATCAATTCACTTAACCTATGAAGCCGCACTGGAACGGCGCGACGAGTGCTCAACGCCTTTCGGCATCTCAGATCAATTCACTATTGCCGTCTTGGAGCTAGAGAAGCAGCCTTTTTTGTGCTCAACGCCTTTCGGCATCTCAGATCAATTCACAACGGCCCCGGCTGCAAAGCGCAATGCCGCAGGCACCACGTGCTCAACGCCTTTCGGCATCTCAGATCAATTCACTCGGTCATTTTCCTTTCCTCCTTCGTTGTGTATCGTGTGCTCAACGCCTTTCGGCATCTCAGATCAATTCACCCGCCCCGCCTAGCCAAGCCGCGCCTAGCCCTGCCTGTGCTCAACGCCTTTCGGCATCTCAGATCAATTCACCAGACGTTCAGACCGACGATGGCGTTTACCAGGTGTGCTCAACGCCTTTCGGCATCTCAGATCAATTCACCAGGATTCCATGCACAAGGGCTGTCGCCGGGGCCAGTGCTCAACGCCTTTCGGCATCTCAGATCAATTCACGCTCGACTTCACCTGGTAGCCCTTGGATGTTTTCCTGATGTGCTCAACGCCTTTCGGCATCTCAGATCAATTCACGTCCGATGTTTATTCGTTTCATGCCTGGCCCCAAGCGGTGCTCAACGCCTTTCGGCATCTCAGATCAATTCACACCAGCACTTTGACGTAGTGTTGGCAGAACTCGCGGTGCTCAACGCCTTTCGGCATCTCAGATCAATTCACGGGCGATGACCGCAGCGAAGTGGTGGACGGAACCAGGAGTGCTCAACGCCTTTCGGCATCTCAGATCAATTCACGCGACGACCTCGAAAGCCGGGTCACGCCCTGATTGTCGTGCTCAACGCCTTTCGGCATCTCAGATCAATTCACAGCTCGCGCACAAGGCCTGTGTTGTGTTGATGGTCCTGCACGTACAAACAAGCACCTCCAGTGAAGACAGCAAAACAGTCATCGTCAGCTTCTGGACACTCAACGAACTCCCATGGTGCTCGCCACTTCTGAGATTCATGCACCCTCTACCCTCCTTTCGCCAGGTATCTTCCATTTCTGCTGTGAGATAAAGATCCCGGAGTGCCTGTTACAAGCCAACATTCGGCAATGCGTGAATGCCAGTTAAAACTAAATAATTCGGGATCGCGGTTGCAGCTCCGTCCATTGCACCTTGGTATTGCGAGCGATCAGACGACTCGCGCATCCCCCACACAGACTGGCAATCATCAGGCTGTCCTCGGCCGCCAGTTCGCGCTCCAGCTCCCAGCGCATTTGTTCCAACTGGCGCCGAGTCAGCCGGCAGCGGAAGATGGAGTACTGCAGGCTCTGTCCATAGCCTTTGAGGAGCTTGAAGCTCCGCCGCCAGCGTTTCGGATCGCGGATGTCGTAGCAGACCAAAAACCAAAAGCGTTCTTCTCCCAAACTCGTCACCTCAGCGCAGACGCGCGCGGGCAAACAATCCCGGCTTTCCGGTCCACTCCTTCTCCAGCAAGCGGACTTCGAGCTCAATCAGGCGAGCGTAAGACAAGGAGTAGCTGGTGACCGGATGCTTCCACTCGTCCTGCTTGCGCCGTTCGTACAGTTCAATGGCCTGCTTGCGTCCGGAATCGCTGAGCCACACTTGTTTGCCGGCGCAGGTGAAATCCTGCTCTGCGTTCCATTGCAAGCGATTCAGCGAGCCGATCACCGGCATGTCCCAGAGTGGAACGCGGAACAGCTCCATCAGGTCCAGCGCCAAAGGATGTGCCGCTGAACGGGGCCGGTGATAGAAGCCAAAGGCCGGATCCAACCCCACAGTCAGAATGCTCTGCAAAACGTCCGTGTAAAGAAGAGAGTATCCAAAGCTCAGCAGCGCATTGATGCGGTCCAGGGGAGGGCGGCGATTCCGACCATCAAAACGGAAGGCGTCGTTTAGATCACTCCGCAGCAGCGGGGGCAGGCCGGAAAAATAGTTTCTGGCTGCGTCACCTTCGTGGCCCCGCAGTGAGTCGATGCCCTCGGTATGGCCGGCGGCTGTCAAAGCGTTGCGAATTCCTCGGAGGGCCTCCTCAAGGCCGCAACTCGCACGGTCCTGGCCGCGCGAAGCTCTCAAGAGGAAGCGCAACTGGCTCGATCCGCGAGCCAGCACCAGACGGCGCGCCAAGCGGAACGCCATGCCGGGATCTCTTAAGGCCTCAAACTGCCGGATGCGCCGCTGCACCGGGGTCGCGCCTGCCGCCAGAGCGCCAATGTACCGGCCTCCGGTTGTGACCCAGTGGACCCCCACTTCTCTCGAAGCGCACAGGTGGATCGCCTGGGTGGTGATCTGGACGTTGCCGTGTAACACCACTTCTCCGACTTCCCGAATTGGAAGCACCTCCTTGCCGCCTTCCGGCACTGTGACCGTCAACGTGTCAGCGCCGCGCGCAATACGAGCGCCCTGCGTCATTACGTGGAGCGTTTGTCGCTCGCGGTCGGGAGGAAAGAGCCTTAGCGCCTCTCCGCCGTTGTCGCCATCCAGACGCTCCTCTTCCGGCAGACAAACCGGGGCCAGCGAACAGCGACGGCAAAGCCGTTCATTTTCTGTTACCGGCGGCCGTTCTACACTTTCGCGAAGCTGGCGGGCCCGCGCGACCCCCTTCGCTAGGTTCTCCCGCGCTGCCGTGTCGATGGGTACTCGCACGGTCGTGTTGTCCGCGTGATAGCGGATTCGGGCTTCTTCAATCGGCGTGCCGGTGTGCTCCTCCAGCAGCAGAGCATAAGCAGTCACCTGCACCCGGTCACTGGGCCAAGCCTCGGCGCCGTCCTGTCCCGGAGCCGAGCGACCCCTCTTGTGCTCATAGGGAATCAGGTGCCCATCCCGGCTCCGCAGACAATCCACTTTGCCCCGCAGCCCGAGAACCGAGCTTTCCAAAACCAGACTGACCAGCTCTCCCTCTTCCGCAGCCAGCTCCTCATGCAACCGCCTCCCAGCATACACAGCGGCATCCGCGAGCCGGATCTCCTCGACCTCTTCGAGGTAGAAGAGCCGCTCGCAATACGCTAGTGCATGCAACGCCATGACGCGGAGGGTAGGGTCTGGGTCCATAGAATTGAGGGCAGCCTAACCTGGAATGCTGACCCAGGCAGATTCAGGGACATCAACCACTGGCTGAGCGGTTGGAGCGAACAAGGCACTGGTCGATTTGGCCATGTTTTGTCTGTCGATCATAATTGTGAGGCGCGTGGTTCGAGGTCGCAGTCCACGTTCATCACCTTCTGATAACTTTTCATACCAGTACGCAGGCTCTGCCTTGACCTCCTCCCGCAACACATCAATCATGAAATTGTTGTCACCAAGGAAGGGAACTCCGTAGCGGGTACTGTTGTACTCTCCCTTGAGTCCACTCTTAACGCGCTCTTCCAGTTCTGGGTTTCCATCGAGACAAATATACGCGCGAACATCGCTCAGGAACTCTCTTCGAACAGGTGTGATGTTGTACTTGTTACCTCTGGAGAAGGGCTCATATGACGCCCCTGCGTCGCTACCCACAGGATAGTTGTGGACCTGCTGAAAGACGCTTTGGACTTGTGGAAATTGCAAAGCCCCCAGGGCAAGTTTGACGTGTGGAAGATCCTGCCTAGTGAGTGTCATCTCTGACGATCCATCATCGAATCGCGACTCGATACCACCAATATTGAGCAGCTGTCCGTAGGCTGCCGATGGCGTAATGAACGTCGCCGTTGGTCGGAAGTAGCCAGCAGTGAAGGTACGGAACGCAGCAAAGGGCGCTTGGACATACAGGCAGATCATTAGGCCCCCTTCGAGCTAAGAGTTTTCCTTGTCACAGTAGTGATCAGCCGTTGTGGACTCCGATCCAGGGTGACTCCCTTGCCTTCCAGCATGCGGAGCTTTTCTTGGGACATGTCTTTGACGATCTTGCCACCAATGTAGAACTCCTTTCCTGGGTAGTCGCCTTCCTTTTCCTTGCCATCCGACTCTTTTACAACATGCAGAATCCCGTCGATGACTTCCGGGAAGTCCCCCTCTCTCGTAAATCCGTACGTGTTGTATCCCGCCACGAGCGACTCAGTTAGCCGAATCACGATGCTGGCCGGGGCCATTTCGAAATAGCTTCGTGCATGATTGCCAGCCACACCATTTAACTCGCCAATTGCTTTTAGAACGAACTCCAGTCCGTTGACTTCTTGCTCTCCGGAGTCGCTCTTCTTCTTAAAACTGGCTCGACATTCATTCAGATTCAAAGCGAACGGATACTGAAACGCTGTCTGCGCAGTCTCTCGATGCAGCAGGGCCGAGTCATCGGCGTTTTGCCAGGGACTTCCGACATTCTTAGGGGACTGGGTGAGCAAAGAAACATGCCGATACGGATCCAGAGCCTTCGCCAAGTTCATCCGCAAAACAGAGTCGCGTTTGAAACGAAACTCCCCAGAGCGGTCTTCCTTCTTGACTTCGCCGCGAATCCTCTCGCGGTCCTTGCCTCCAGCGGCGATCAGGTAGCCAAAGAAGAAGTCGTCGATGTACCTCTCGGGGTATGGGTACTTTTCGAATTTAACAGCCAACTGGTCCTCGTCGTGAAGCCGGGAACGATTGCATGGTAGACCGTACGCGGCCAGTATCTCCCGCAGTGCATTGCGCATTGCTTCTGGCGAAATGACAGGGTACTCAAACCGGCCTTCGGTGATCTTTTGAATCACGGTCCGGTTCTGCTCACTCTCGCCGCGGTAGTTGGCGGAGGGAGCCGGGTAAGTCAACACAGTCGCAAAGAGATTCATTGTCTTCTCCTTTTAGGTCAGTTTAAGAATGGGCGGACAAAGCCAACATCGAAAGCGTCTTGATCTTCTCCCAGCCGTCTGCTTCCAACAGAGCGTGTGAAACGAACACATAGTCATCGGCCGGCAAGAATTGCGGCACCGAACAGATTGTTCCGGTGAAGTACTCAATGAAGTCTTGGTCGCGTCGAGATCTGATTGCGAGAAAGGCGTCCGCACATACTTTCTGCTTTGCATCCCGATAGGGTGACGGCACATCCATCTTCCCGTCGATGGTCTTTTTGTCTTTGAAGTCAGCATATTTGATCCCCGACTTGACCTCGGCCTTGTGCCAGACATAGGCTCCGATCATTTCGTAGATCCGCTTTTCCAAGGATTGGGGTTTAGCTTCTGTGATTCCGGCCATTGCATAAGCCTCCAGTTGATCTTGATACTCATCCGACAAAATCCTGAACTTCTTGCGAACATCGGAAGAGAAATAAGGAATGGTTCCAGGTGTCTTTTCCGATTGCACAAAGAACCCCCACGGATATGCGGCAAACAGCCTTGTAAATCCTTCGTGCCAGCCGAGGCCGCGGAGGAGGTTCATCAGGAGCTGGGACTTGAAAAGCGGATTGCGACAGAACGACCGAATCCCCTCATATTGGCTCAGCAGCCCACGAGGTGGAACGACTCTATCCGCAGCCAGCACCTTGATGTTGTTGCCCTGCTTGTCCAGGTGGTACAGCTCGATTGCGCTGACGCTATATTTCAATTCACTGCCCTCAGTCTTCTGCCGCGCGACCAGGGACAGATTTCTAAAGAACTCCAAGGCACCTTCCGCAGGAAGGTCGATAACTGAAGCTCTCGGACGATAACCGCGTAGCTGTGGATCCAAAGTCGAAAGCAACCTCGGGAACACGTCAAGAAATTCCACTAGATCGCTCACCTCCGGAACTGCGAGGACAAATCCCTTGTCCCGACCATCGCCCTCGCGGTTAATCACCTGGGGCACGAAAATGAGCGAGGTCAATGGCCAGAAGTGCAGCAATAGGTTTTCGTCTACACGTCCACTGAAAGGAACCCGTTCGGCATTTCTGGCCTGTGCCCCGATGAAGAGGGAGCCTGGCACGTCGCCCACTACCAGTTTGCCGGTCGTGATTCCTATTGCGTGTTTGGCCAAATCCTTCCATACAGCTGGAGCTACCGTGCTGGGCTTTTTCTCGGCACGCTCCTCGTAGACAAACCGCGTTGTTGGGCGCCCGCGCAGCGCGTTCCACAGCATGTCTCGCCACAACTTCAGCCACCCGCGTTCATCACCCGGATAGTGGTGTTTCAAGCACGAGGCCTTAGGGACGACCACGTCGTAGATGAAGGTCTTCACTTGCTTGACGGTTCCTGTCTTCGAGTCGGTTACTTCGACGGTTCCTTCTCTCTTGAGCGGCCTGCCTTTCCACTTCGTTTTCACTTGGGCCTCTGTCAATTCGGCGTCGTAGAACTCATCAAATACAGCCTGCAAACTCCCGTGGCCAAACGTGAGCTTGACACTTGTGGACGCAAGCTCGATTACGGCAGGCAATGGGCCAATCTCACGTTGCCTCATGGAATCGATCAACAGCAAAAGGCCTGCCAGCCCAGCCTTATGCTGAGCTGTGGGCAGATCAAACAAGCTGTAGGAGAGAGAAATGTCCTGGCTTTGATTTGGTTCCTTCATCATCAAGCTCCTCGGTCATGCCGGACTGTCAAGAAATCCGAGCGCCGGGTCGTAGTGTGAACCCGGAGCAGCACGTAAGAAACGCCCAAGAGCTGTATGTAGCTTTGCCAGCCGCTTCGGTACGGGGACCACCAGTCCATCTGCTGGCTTTCCAGTCTTCTTGGCAGCCAGCCATGTCTCAATATCACTGTCAAGCACCGCTGGAACCGTGAAGTCCTCACTCTCGCGGTAGGGGTAGCTCATAGCATAGCAGCCACTGTCGAGAAAGCTGCTGAAGCGTTCTGGTTCCTTCTGCGCTGGAGCGTATTGCTCCAAAGCAGCCTCAAGGTCCGCTTGGCAGAGTATCTTTCCAGCAAACGCAGCCAAGAAATTCCTTCCCCCGGCGATTTCCTCTGAGGCATACGGCTTCGGGTTCTCGGTTGGATAAACATAAACAGCACCCACCTTGTCGTCCCCAGTCTTTCCATGACGGTTGCAGCGCCCCATCCGTTGAATGAGAGAGGCTATAGGAGCCTCTTCGCTAATCAACACATCTGCATCGAGGTCAAGGCTCATTTCGCAGACTTGAGTCGTAACAGCCAGCAATGGCCCCGACCCGGTTTGAAACGCCTCTACCACATCTCGATGCCGACTTCTGCGATCCATAAGCTTGAAACGACTGTGGTAGCAAAGAACTGGCAGGCGCAGCCCCTTGGCCATCTCTTGACATCGGCGAACTTGATTGACAACCCACAGGATCTTTTTGTTTGCAGCAAACGCTTCTCGCAGGATCTCATGGACGGTCTCCGCCGACGTCAATTGCAAGTTGTAGCGAGGGTGTTCTGCCTTCTGGCGTAAATCATCCAACCCTTCCAGCGTTTCCGGGAAGACCTGGAGCCCGCATTCCTCAATCAAAGTGCGGCGACGGCTAGCCGTGAGGCTTGCAGTCATGCACAGGACCGGACCATCGAAGTGTTTCAGATATTTCAGGAGGGCGGAAAACATAGCTGGGTCGAAGCTATGCACTTCATCGATGACGACGACGCTGTCGGCCAAGAGTGGCAGGAGACACAACGGACCGTACTGGTTTTGCATGAATGCAAGGAACTGATCGACAGTGGCGCTGAAGATCCGCTTGTGCCAGAGGCCGAGGGCATACAACCGATCGTCAGCCGTGAAGTCTTTTTCTGTCCTGCTGTCTCCGGGATTGTCGAACATGCCGTCCAAATCGTAGGAAGCCGTTCCGTGAGCCAAGGCAGCTTCCTCCTCTGGTGCCCATGAAACATAGTCGTGAAAGCCCTCGGTGGCCGTTGCACGAGTAGGATAGAGAAACAGAACCCGTGCTGCAGGTCTGTGCTTAAGGCGAGCCTCGATCCAGTGCCAGGCAGCCAAGGTCTTGCCGCTGCCGCAAGGGGCCAGCAACAGGGCCCGTTCACCAAGTGTGGCTGCCTGCGTCTGGAAATCTTGCAGAGCAACAGGCTTGCCTGACTTGGCCTCGATGTCACGGAGGCGGGGAAGGACTACTTTGTTGTGAACATCCATAGCGGTCAGAGGTTCACCAAAGGCGTTACTGACCCACCCTTCTAGAGCGTGACCAACTCTCACGACACCAGACCCGACCGAGTCGGCGGCTAGCAAAGCAGCTTTCACACTCAACAACAAAAGCTGGCGCTGAGGATCATCCTTCCGAATGAGCCTCTCAAATCTGTGAATGGCCGTCTTCTCTGGTTCCAATAAATCCCCAACGCAGAAGCTGTGCGGCATCGGCTCGAAGCTCCATAAAGGCGCGATATTCGGCGTGAATTCGAGCGGCAGCCTCAACGCAGAACCGGCCATTTTGATGAGGTGCAAAAAGTCTGGAGTATCTGCAAGTACACGAAAGGTCCTGGCAATCCCGAGCTGCTGCCCCCACCTCGTAGGATCTACTTTCAGGTGATGAGAGATCACAGCCGCCCTCACGACATCAACATCAATCAAGGACCGCTGTTGAAGCCACCATAGGAAGTCCGGAAGGCTTATCAGGAGGCCGCTCAAGTGCTCATGGCGAATGGCTTGGTCGCCACTGTGGGTGACTGCCTTCTGAAAACCGTCATTGGATTTGCCGATATCATGTAGCGCGGCTGCTGCCAATGTGTTCACGAAGAAAGGACCCCAGTCGTCATCCTTCATCCGGAAAAATCGCAGCCACTCGCGGCCTAGCCGTGTCGGCTCGTCGTCTGTCCCAAAGAGAAAGTTCACGCAAGAAATGACGTCCCTTGTGTGGTCAACCAGAGTTTTGGGAGGTCTGCCCGCAACTGGGCTCTTAGCTAGAAGGGTCTCACTCATTGGCTAGCCTCGCCACTGAACGAATACACCACAACCCATATGCCTGCGACCACCGAGGCCGGCTTCTTGGAGGGTCAAAGATTCCTCAGCGTCGAGTTCGGTGACGCACAGCTCGAAACCTACAATCTGTTTTTCCTTCACGCGAAACGTTCGCCGCTCGCCAAGGGCGAGTTCGCCAGAAAGTCCGAGGCTTTCCAGTTGTCTTCGAACTGCCTGCAAGAAGCCATCGGGTTCCAGGAAACCTCTAATGGTAACCAGCCGTGCGCGCAGGCTGGCAACGAGACGGAGCTTCCGTACCTCCGGCACGCCGACGGTGAGCCCATTGCTATTGAGTGTGAGGCGCTTACCGGCTAGCTTGAGGTAGGTCTTGATGTCGTCATCGGGCAGCCGCACGGTCAGCCGCGAATGTTCGGCGAGACGCAGCGTGCCGTTCCCATGATAAACGCCTCTGATCGGATGCACTCCGATGTTCCGGGCGCCGTGGAGTTCCGGCACGATGCGGCTGATCGCGGAGTAGAGCGAATAGCCGTGGTCCACAGGGATAGTCTTTCCAACAATCCGAAAAGCCAGGTCAACGTAGGGCATGGGCACCTCGGTTTGACAGATCGAACGAAAGAATCGAATTCTCTTTTCGGTGCTGAAGACAGATGCCGTGGTTTAGTTCGAAGCTCAGTGCTTGCCGGATGGGAAAGCGGTGTCAAGCCACCGCACTCCAAAGCTTCGCACGCAGGCGTGACATCCCAGGTCACTTGCCCTCAAAAATCTCTCGCGCTTCGGCGCGTACCTTTTCCTTCAGAGAAACCGGTTTGACTACTTGGACGCCAGAGCCGAAGTGCAGGATCCAGCCGACCAGCTCTGGCGTGTCGCCAACCTGCAACGTCAGCCGCAGGCGGCCATCTTTCAGGCGTTTGGCTGCCTGGCTGGGATGCCAAACCTGACCTTCAACCCAGGCGGCAGTCTTACGGTCGAAAAGGAGCTCGACTTCCACCGGCTCGCCTCGCATCGCCACCAGAGCATTAGAGACGTAAGCTTCGACGTCAAAAGCCAAAGGCATCTGGCAAGGACGGCTAGTGATGGTGAGCGCACGAATCCGCTCCACCGCGAACAGCCGCACATCGCGGCGCGTGTGGCAGTGAGCGATCAAGTACAGTGTCCCTGCCGCATACCAGAGACGATAAGGGTCCGCATCGCGACGGGTGGTCCGGTCGCGGGAGGCCGAGTAGTAGCGCAATTGCACGGTATGATTTTGAGTGATGGCCCGTGTTAGTTGGCTGATGGTCTGGCGATGCTCGTGGTAGACCCGGTGCGGACCGAGCCCGACCGACAAGTAGCTCCGCATCTGCTGGACATGCGCTCTCCCCTCCGCTGACAGCGTCGCTCCCGCTTTGTTAAGCGCCGAATCGAGCGACGCTTTGATCTCCGTTCCGTCAAGAGGCTTGAGGAGATCCTGGCTGAAGACCAAAGCCATCAGTTCCGTCGAGGAAAGCGCCAGCGGCGGAAGCTGTCGAAAGCCTTCTATTAGTTTCCATCGGGTCTCGCCATTGACTCGCTCAGCGACGAGGGGAAAGCGCGTTTCGAGAGACTCGAGGTCCCGACGAATGGTGCGAGAGTGCCGGCCTATGTCTTCAGGTAAAGACTTTGCCAGCTCTTTCAACGTGATTCCGCGTGGATTCTCCAGCTTCTGGAGGAGTAGCCACTGACGGGTTACCTGATCGTTGCGAGCCATGCGGGTTTCCTTGAGGGGGCTTTGGCTGCGCATGATACAGCACTCAGGAAGTCCTGAGTACTGAGTTCTGGGCACTGCGTTCGGTGAGTGAGGCAATCGTAGAAGGCAGGCGGCTCGCCCCTGGTTGGCGCTTCGGGCTTCCAGCACTGCCCGCGAACATCGATAAAACTGCAGTGCCGTCTATGAACGCCGAGCCGCACGTTCAGACGAAGGGCTTCGATGGTCACAGACCGCCGCCTGGAGTTTTGTACATTTGGAGTGCGGTGACATGTCGCCACATTGGCCCAGGCGCGACGGTACGCGCATGGCTCGACACCGCCTAGCAAAGCACAGTCGTGACTGCGCGCTCTCCAAAGGGAGGCCTTCAGTCTGACCCATCGGCGGTCGCGGACCGCCGCGGCGCACTGAGCTGCGCCCTGGAGATTGGACATCTGTGAAGGGGCAGGAGGCCGCTTCTTCCTTAATGGAGCCCCCGGGGCGTCAGACAGTAGCCCTGGGTCAGCGTTCCCACAGTTTGTTCCCTCTCCCCCAGCACGTTTTTTGTGTTGGGGGAGAGGGCCAGGATGAGGGGGCAAGGCCGTGCCCACTCCAGTAAATCATGCTTCGAGCCGGGAAACATTTTCGAGACCAACGAAACGTGAGACTCGCTAATCGGCAACGACCGTCCCTGTCTCCCGGCCTCTCCCCCCGAATCGCGCGCCTTTGGGCGATTCGGGGGGAGAGGAGAAAATTGGTCGGAACTCTTGACCCAGGGCGGCGCGAGGGGGGACAGCGGTCCCAAGCTCCTGCCCTCGCTTGCCCTAGGCTACCTTCTGACGCCCTTTCAAGGCTCTCAAGATGAAGCAGCGGCCTCCTTGCCGCTGCACTTCTTCAAAAACGTCCAATCTCCAGGGCGCAGCAAGCCGTACTAACGCAGGCTAGAAGCCTGCACTGACAATGCTGGTTGCTGTTGCTTCCGGTTGTGGTGCGGGCGTCTCGCCTGCGCCAAGAATGTAGAAACTCCAGCCGACGGTCACAGACTGCCGCTACAGTAGTGTGCGGCAAGCTTTGGTTAAGGAGTGGCAGGCTCGATGGTGATTGGTGGTTCCATAGTGAGGCGACCGAGGTGTGTTTGGTTTGCAGTACTTCCTGCCACAAGCTTGAACCGTTTTCCATTTCGTAGCAAAGGAACGAGTCTGTTTTCGGTATCAGCTACTAGCGTGAAAGCCCGGCCAGAAGAGACGGTCTCGTTCGTCCAATCGAGTTGAAAGTTGCCGTTCATGCCGGTCTCAGCGTGTGGCATTGCGGAACAGTCGTCGCACTTTTGCGGGAGAACAGTCTCTTTCTTCAGTCTCAGCAACAGAAGTCTCTGCTTCGCCACGGGGGATCCATTTTCATGAAGGAGACGCCCGGTAATGATCCAGGAGTCGGAGGCTGCGCTGATTCCAGCGGAAGCCTGCCTCCCGCGACTGGCAACAGACTTGAGGACGTCTTCGCTAGTTACAATGCGAGTCGCAGCTTCTCGCACGAATTGGCTAGGATCCGCCTTCACCCGCTCTGAGACGACACTCTGATCCAAGACGCGCTGCAGAGCTGCCAACCGCACGCTCCAGGCAGGATCGCTTTGAGCAATGCGTTGCAACAGGCTTTGCCCGTGAAGCCGCCGGGTGGCTGCCGCACGGACTGCGGGGCTGGGATCGCGCTGGGCAATGTCGTCGAGCATTCGGAACTCGCTCAAACTTTCCACTGCCGTCTTGCGAACGAGTGGATCAGGGTCTTTACGCACCAGAGACTCCACGAGCCCCTGATCTCTGAGAAGGCTGACTGCTTCAGCGCGAACCTCGGCGCTGCTGTCCGATTGAGCGATTTGAGCCAGCAGAGATTGTTCACTTAGCCTTCTGACTGCAGCTTTCCGAACTTCGGGACTCTCATCTCTGCGCGCCCGCTCTTCCACCAATGTCGCGTCACCGCAGCGCCGTACTGCCGCAGCACGTACTTCTGGCGCATCATCGTTCTGGAGGATTTCCCGAATGAGACGCTGATCCAGCACACGCCCCACCGCCACCTCGCGAACCATGGGGTCCGGGTCCTTTTGAGCGATCGTTTCAATGAGGGGAAGTTCGCTCGCTCGTTCGACCGCCAGCGCGCGAACCTCCGGAGAGCGATCCTGGATGGCGATCTGGTTCACGCGGGAGAGATTGGCGATTCGAATAACCGCGGTGGCACGCACGCGGGCATCAGGATCGCTCTGAGCAAGGCGCTCCAGAAAATCGTCATCCGTCAGTCGCGAAACGGCGCTGGCGCGGACCTCCGGGCTAGGGTCTTTCACGGCCGCATCGGACAATCGGCTCTGCTCCGACAAGCGTTCCACGGCTTCCTGCCGAACGAGCGCCGATTGGTCTTTCTCGGCGATTTCCGCAAGTGTGTTGAGGTTCGCCATGCGGCGCACCGCAGGAACGCGCACTTCAGGATTGGGGTCGTGCGCTGCGGCCTCGTCAATCAGGGATTGATGATTCACGTTTTCAACCACTGCTCGGCGGACGTGCGGGTCAGGATCGCCGAAATGAGAAGCGAGGTCGGCAGCGCTGGAGAGCCGTCGCACAGCTGCCGCCCGCACATCCTCGGCGGTCACCGATCTTTCAATAGACTGAAGCAAGGAATCGTCTGTCACTCTCTCCAACGCCGCCACGCGCACGGCAAATTCCGAGTCTCGCCGGGCAGCCTGAGCCAGCGTGTCCTGATCGGTAAGCTTCTTAACGGCCGCAAGCCGCACCTGCTTGTCGGCATCGTTCAGGGCAATAAACGCAATTCGTTTTTGGTTCTCCGTCGTAATGGCGATTTTGATCCCCTCGTTTTCTTGCGTAATCCTTACTCCTCCCCAATTCCGCAAAACGATCGTTGTGGCCAGCGACGAACGCGCTAAGCAGCCAAGAAAAACTGTGAGCAGGAAGATACCTGCCCAGCGTGGGAATGACAGCTTCCTGGAAGAGACAATCTCAGCAATCATGGGCTCGTCCACTTTCACCCTTCAGCAGGTTTCTTCACCAAGAATTCTCACACTTCACAATACTAGCCTTCTGGCTGAGCTGTGGGCTTGAAATCCGGCAAGGCTTGTTCGGAAGCAGAAGCATGGGGAAAGCTACAGCCGTTCCACTTGTACGCGTCATTGAGCAAAAAGGGCTGCGGAACGAGTTGGCTGGGAAAGGGCTCTCCCTTTGAGCGTGCAATTTTCTTGACACCGAAATTCCAGCACATATCAGCGACCCAGTACGTCCCCTTGAAGATACCCAGCAGTGAATCTTGACGTTGGCGAGTCGACGAGTATAGTAAAGCAGCTGACCGAAAAACTTCCTCTCATAGAAAAGGAGCTTCTGCAAATGAAACGACAAACCCTTAAGGTATTCCTGTTTATCAGTTTATTGAGTGGAATGTCCTCAAGTATCTATTCAGAAAATACGGTTTCTGGAAAATGGCGTTGCGTCGGCAGAGATCTTGCTGACGAGGACGTTGTCTTCGTGCTTGATCTCAAGCAGACGGGAGGAACGGTTACGGGAACGGCGACAACGGACGAAACCGAGATTCAGATTCAACAGGGAACGATCGACGGCAACAAGATGGAGTTTGTCACGGAGGCAGAGGGAGTTCGCTACACTTCCAACGTGATTATTGACAACGATAAATTGAAAGCGACTTGGAAGGACAGCATGAGCAGATCGGGAACATGGACGGGAGAGCGAATCAAATGAGTTCTGCTCGGCACCGAATTCTTAAGTATGACGGCAGTCCTCTCTGTTCTATTAAGTCGAATGTTAAGTTGGCTTAAAATGTCTAATTCTCATCTTAAGGTCTAGATTTACCATTGGGTCTCGCGCGCCGCCAGGGCAGCTTGCTTCAAAGCCTGCATTCGCTAAATGGAGGTAACGAATCCACAAGGGTTCCATCCCCTTGCGCCGGGTCGCTGGGTCGAGCACCAGGCCTGCACCGATTGTCTCCAACGGCTCGGAGCGGCTATCACCGGGCAAACTGAGGCTGAAAGTCTATTTCTTGCCTTTCTTCTTGTGCTTCTTCCTGTCTTTCTTTGAGAGTTTGGAGTCCTCGCGCAGCGCGGCCCGAGCCGCGGCGAGACGGGCGATCGGCACCCTGAAAGGTGAACAGCTCACATAGTCCTGGCCAATGGTGTGACAGAACTCGACACTTGAGGCTTCGCCGCCGTGTTCGCCGCAGATACCGATCTTAAGCCCCGGCCGGGTAGCACGGCCTTTGCTGACGGCAATTTTCATCAGCTCGCCGACTCCCGACCGATCCAAGGCTTCAAAAGGATCCTTGCCGTAAATCTCCATCTGGACGTAGGGAATCAGGAAGCGGCCGGCATCGTCCCGGCTGACTCCCAGAGTTGTCTGGGTGAGATCATTCGTACCAAAGCTGAAGAACTCCGCAACTTTCGCAATCTCGTCGGCAGTAATTGCACCCCGAGGCACTTCAATCATTGTGCCCACGAGGTAAGGGATCTTGACTTTCTCGGCACGCATGACCTCGTCTGCCACACGGCGCACAAGGGCTGCCTGATGTTCGAGCTCCTTCACATTGCCAACTAGGGGGATCATGACTTCCGGTTCAACCTTCTTCCCCTTCTTCCGCACCTTCGCAGCAGCCTGAAAGATGGCCCTTGCCTGCATCTCGGTGATCTCTGGGTAAACAATGCCCAGTCGGCAGCCACGGAAGCCCAGCATGGGATTGAATTCACGCAGCGACTCGACCTTCCGGTGCACGGTCTCGAAACTGATTCCCATCTGCCCAGCCAATTCGCGCTGTGCCGTTTCCTCGTGGGGCACAAACTCATGGAGCGGCGGATCGATCGTGCGGATGGTTACCGGTCGACCGTCCATGGCTTCCAGTATTCCCTCGAAGTCGGCCCGCTGCAACGGCAGCAGCTTGTCCAAAGCTCTGCGCCGCTGCTCGACCGTGTCGGCAAGGATCATCTCCCGCATCGGCCCGATTTTACCATCGCCGAAGAACATATGTTCCGTGCGGCACAATCCGATGCCTTCGGCTCCAAAGGCTATAGCTGTGGCCGCCTGGTCGGGCTGGTCCGCGTTGGTGCGAATCTTGAGGCGACGGTATTTGTCCGCCCACTTCATGATCTTAGCGTACTGCTGGTAAACGGCTGCGTCCTTGGGATTGAGGGTCTTGTCGAGCAAAACCTGCAGGACTTCGGAAGCTCTGGTATTCACTTCTCCGACAAGTACCTCGCCCGTGGAACCGTCGATGGAAATGTAGTCGCCCTCTCGCACCACGCGGTTACCGACACGCATTTCACGCTTCGAATAGTCGATGTTCAGAGCGCTGCAGCCAGCCACGCAAACTTTGCCCATCTGCCGGGCTACCAAGGCAGCATGCGAGGTCGCTCCGCCTCGCCCGGTTACGATGCCTTCAGCGGCGTCCATGCCCTTAATGTCTTCAGGGGATGTCTCGATGCGGGTAAGAATGACACGCTCACCGCGCTTCTTCCACTCTTCAGCATCGGGAGCGTTGAACACGACGCGGCCACATGCAGCTCCGGGGCCGGCGTTCAAGCCCTTGGCCAGAAGTCGGCCTTCGTCGATTGCCTTCTTTTTCCCTCTGGCGTCGAAAATGGGACGCAGAAGCTGGTTCAGCTGGTCGGGCTCGATGCGGAGCAGTGCTTCCTTCTCCGAAATCAACTTCTCATCCACCATGTCTACAGCAATCTTGATGGCTGCGAACGCCGTGCGCTTGCCGACCCGGCACTGCAGCATGTAGAGCTTGCCCTGCTGGATAGTAAACTCGATGTCCAGCATCTCACGATAATGCTTCTCGAGAGTCTTGCGTACCTTTTCCAGCTGGTTATAGATCTTCGGATCATCTTTCTTCAGCTGTGAAATCGGTTCGGGCGTGCGTGCTCCGGAAACCACATCTTCTCCCTGGGCGTTAAAGAGGTACTCGCCGTAGAAGACGTTCTCACCGGTAGCGGCGTCGCGGGTGAAGGCTACGCCGGAACCGGAATCGAGGCCCATGTTTCCAAACACCATAGCCTGGACATTGACAGCTGTGCCCCAGCTCGCAGGAATGTCGTTCATCTTGCGGTAAGCCATGGCACGTTCGTTCATCCAGGAGCCAAAGACGGCTCCTACGGCACCCCACAACTGCTGGATCGGATCTGATGGAAACTCAATATTCAGGCGGTCCCGAATAGCCTGCTTGAAGCGCCGGACCAGATCCTGGAGATCTTCCGTGTTCAGTTCCGTGTCGAGCAACACGCCCTTCTGGTGCTTCACCTGTTCGATGATGTGCTCGAACGGATCGATTTCGTCCTTGTGCTGCGGCCTGAGTCCGAGCACGACATCGCCATACATCTGCACGAAACGGCGGTAAGAATCCCAGGCGAAACGTTCATTGCCGGTCTTTTTGATCAGGCCCTGAATGGTAGTGTCGTTGAGGCCGAGGTTGAGTATCGTGTCCATCATGCCGGGCATGGAAGCGCGCGCGCCAGAGCGTACGGAAACCAAAAGGGGGTCCTTGTTGTCGCCAAACTTCATCCCCACAGCCTTCTCCATCTTCTGGAGCGCAGCCCTCACCTGCTTCTCGAGTTCTTTGGGATACTTCCGCTTGTGGTCATAGTAATGAGTGCAAACTTCTGTGGAAATTGTGAAACCCGGAGGCACAGGCAAATCAATGTTCGTCATTTCCGCCAGGTTGGCGCCTTTGCCTCCGAGCAGTCCTTTCATCTCTGCCTTACCATCTGCTTTCCCACTTCCAAAAAAGTAAACGTACTTGCTAGCCATTCTTATTCCCTCTCCTTTTGTTCTGGTTCATAACTCAAGTCGTTTTTCTCACAAACTATTCGAAATCCGGCAGAACCCCGTCGTTTAGTTGCTCCCTGGCCCAAGTTGCCTGAGACGCATCAGAAGTCGACACGCCGACATCACTCCTGAGTCACCACGATCTCCGACACGTCTGCCAAACCGAGAAACGTCCGCATCAGCCCATTCAGCAGACAAATCCGGTTCCTGCGAACCGCTGGGTTTTCGGACATCACCAGCACTCTGTCGAAGAAACGATCTACCTCAGGGCGAAGCGACGCCATCAACTCGAACGCAATGGAGTAACGACTACTCCGGCAGGCGCGCTGAACCTTCGGCTGAAGCTTCGCGAGCCTGGCCGCGAGCTGCTGCTCTTCCTCTTGCTCAAGAAGTGCCGGATCTATTTTTTGATCCGGAGAGAGCTCTTCGCCAGACTTCAGGAGAATATTCTTGATTCGCTTAAAGCTCTGGGCCAGCGATTCAAAATCGGTGCTGCCGCGAAAAGTAGCAATAGCCTTCAGTCGATTCAAACAATCAAATGGGTTATCGAATGAATTCTCAACAACTGCATTAATCTCGTCGTATCGGAATCCCAGCTCTTTGAAAATGAACCGCAGGCGTTCCTTGACAAAGGCTGCGAAATCGCGCCATGTCTCGTCCGGAACACGGGCCGCCTTCTTTCGGAAAAGTGCCAGCGATTTTCGAAAGGCTTTCTCGAGAGACAGTGAGAGCTGCTGGTCGAGCAGAACTTTGAGCAGCGCCAGGGTCTGCCGACGCAGAGCCAGTGGGTCCTTCGACCCCGTCGGCATTTGCCCGACCGAAAATGCACCGACTACGGAGTCCAGCTTGTCGGCAATGGACAACACAGCCCCAGCCCAAGTCTTCGGAGACTCATCTTCAAGTGTTGCCGGACGGTAATGTTCGTAGATCGCGTCGCACACAGCCTCGGTCACTCCCTCGGCCCGACCGTACAATCCACCCATGACTCCCTGCAAGTCCGTAAACTCTTTGACCATTTCTGTGGCCAAGTCGGTCTTCGCCAAACGGGCTGCCTGCCTGAGGTCACCAGCCATTTCATTGCGGCCAAGCAAACGGCCCAGGAATTCTGCAAGAGCGACGAGCCGCTGGGTCTTCTCCAGCATGGTCCCAAGCTTTTGCTGGAAGAGAATCCGTTCCAGAGGCCGCACACGATCTTCAAGTTTCACTTTACGATCAACATCCCAGAAGAAGCTGGCATCGGTCAGGCGTGCGCGCAGGACTCTTTCATGACCCATGCGGATCTTGTCGGAGGCACTCCCATCGGAATCAACAACCGCCAAAAAGCGCGGCTGCAGTCTAGCGTCGTGATCCTCCAGTGAAAAGTACTTTTGATGTTCGCGCATGACCGTGACCAGAACCTCACGCGGCAAACGCAAAAACTCAGGCGCAAACCTACCTGTAACAACCGAAGGAAATTCATTCAGGAACACCACGTGCTGCAGCAACTTTTTGTCGGAAACCAATCGCAGTCCTGCTGCAGTCGCGTGAGACAGTAATTTTGCCTCGATCGTCGTCCGGCGATCCTGTGGATCAAATTTAACTTTGTTGTTTAGTAAACACGACTCATAAGATTGAAAATTATTAACTTCAATTCTTTTGTCGCTTGCCAGAATCCGATGCCCAAACGTATAGTTTGAGGCCTCGATACCCGCGACCCGAAACGAAACGACTTCTCCGGCCAGGAGGCAGAGAATCCAACGAATGGGTCGGACAAAGAGAAACCCACTTTCTTCCCAATGCATGTTCTTGGGAAACTCGAGCGAACGCAGCAGCACAGGCAGCTCCGCGGCGAGGATCTCTTTCGAATCACGGCCAGCGACTTTCTTCTGCAGAGCTAGATACTTTCCCTTTTCTGTTTCGAAGCCCTGCAATTGCTCTGGCACGTGGCCGTGCTTGGCCGCAAACCCACGAGCCGCTGCCGTGGGCTGACCGTCGCTGTCGAAGCCCGCCGCAAAAGGGGGTCCGGTGATGATCTCGACGCGATCCGGTTGCTTGTCGACTAATCCGCGGACCACAAGGATGAGACGGCGGGGAGTGGCAAAGGATTCGATGGAGTCCAGCTCGAGCCGGTGATCGCGAAGCGTTTCGCTCAAGCGGCTCTGCAACTGATCCAGAGTCGACTCGACATAGCGTGCCGGCAGTTCTTCACATCCGATTTCTAACATGAACTCTAAAGCCAATTAATTAAGTCTCCTAAACCTACTTATATAAAGTTTATGGTTAATATTAGCAGCCTATCACCCAGCCAACAAGGCTCCTGCGTCATCAAGGAACGATAGTACTCCGATTCTCAAGGTAGCCGCTCGCAGCTCGGCATGCCAGGGAGCGAACCCTTTGAATCATTCGAGCTCGCTCGGAGACACTGATGGCTCCACGAGCGTCGAGAACATTGAACGTATGAGAGCATTTCAAGCAATAGTCGTACGCGGGCAAAATCAAGCCTTTCTCCAGCAAGCGGGCTGCCTCGCGTTCGTAGTCATCAAACCATCGGAAATGCAGAACGACATCGGCCTCCTCAAAGTTGTAGCGCGAGAACTCAACCTCATCGCGCCACCGAATGGCTCGGTAGGACACTCCCTGGCTCCACGGAAGATCGAAGCAGTTCTCGATATCGGTAAGGAACATCCCAATGCGTTCGAGACCATAGGTAATTTCCGCCGAACAAGGATTCAGGTCCAGTCCGCCGGCCTGCTGAAAGTAGGTGAACTGCGTGATTTCCAGCCCATCGAGGAGCACTTGCCAGCCCACGCCCCACGCTCCCAAGGTTGGGGATTCCCAATTGTCTTCCTCAAACCGAATGTCATGTTCGCACAAACGGATTCCTAATCGCTCCAGGCTTTCCAGATAGATCTTCTGGATGTCAGGTGGAGAGGGCTTGAGAATGACCTGAAGCTGATGGTGTTTTTGCACTCGATTGGGGTTTTCGCCGTAACGCCCGTCAGCCGGGCGCCGGCTCGGTTCGACATAGGCAACAGAGTAGGCATCAGGCCCCAGGACGCGGAAGAAGGTTTCTGGATTCATCGTGCCAGCGCCCTTCTCCACATCGTAGGGCATTTGGATAACGCACCCTCGTTCCGCCCAGAAGCTCAGAAGCTTCAAAAACAAGTCTTGGAATAACATTGAGCTTTCCATTCAAGCAGTATTCGGAATGAGCCGTAAAGACTGGAACGTTCGCTCAAAGCTACGCTCCAGCAATGGCTCAACGATTCCTCCCAATTCCTGAATGGGTGCCGGTTCCGGAACTCTCGCGTAGAGATCGGAGAGAAGGCATCGGCAAATCCCGTCCAACAAATCGAGAGCCTCACGTGACAGCGTGTGTGAGCTCGCTTCCGAACACTGCCCACAGAGAAATCGGCGCAGATCCGAAGCGACAGTTACTGTTGCTGCAGACTCCAACATCTGTCCGCAATGGTGGCAGTGGCGGTGATTTGGGAAGAAACCGGCTAGCTTCAGGTGCCAGATTTCAAAATAAAGCTGGGCTAGATCGGCCGTAGCCGGCTGTGTCAACTGTGGGAGCACCACGCGTAGCAGTCGGAACAACGGATCATTCGGCTCCCTCTCCGGTGTCGTATTCGCCACGAGTTCTGCCAAGAAACTCAGCTGCATCAAGCAACGATAATCAGCTGTCTTCTGGGCACATGACTGAACCAAATCGATACTGTCAATTGAAACCAATTCACCTCCAGCTCTGGCGAAAAAGACGACCTCGCCTAAGCTGAGCGGTTCCAGCCTGCCCATGAACTGGCTGCGGGGACGGCGGGCACCCTTGGCCACGCCACTCAAACGGCCGAAGCTCCGCGTATACAAGACCGCGATGAGATCAGCCTCTTTCAGTCGATGACTCTTAAGAACTATTGCCTCACTGCGACACAACCCTGAAAGCAACACAAGCTCCTGAAATGTGCCACCCATGTCGACGCGGCGACATTCGCAAATAAGGGCGTAACCTTAACACAAAGGGTCTGTTATTCAAAGCCCAAACACCTTGGGTCGCGACTGCTTCGCTGTCCGACGCGCCGGGAAATACTGAAAATCCAGGCCTATTCAATCAATGTATATAGTTATATATCAAATAACTAAATTACTTAAACTAAAGTATAAAATTAAGTTATGTTGATCAAAACCCAATAAACAAGTCACTACATTTATTCCAGAGGCACTCTCTGCGCGATCTCGGCCGCCCTTGAGTGGCGAGCGACGTCCATTGTCGACCCTACCGAGTCAGAGGTCGAGTGAAGCTTGTAGTCCTCATTTCAAATATAATCTATAACATTATACAATTATGTAAACTTAGGGGCGTGCTCCCAGAATTATCAGACATCCGATTTGTCGGCATGTCGACATCGCTTAGTCATTGACCAACCCTTAAGTTGACCCTGATCCTTTCGACTGCTAAGATACCCCAGCCTCTCTACAGAACCTGATGGTCGTCGCAGTTCAGAGCATCGTTCCCATCTTTCGATGTGCTTTCCCACCAGCCCCATTTCTTCTCGTCTGAAGCTGAGCGTGAAGACCAAACTAATGGTGGTAACCGGATTCCTGATGACAGCCGTTCTGGTTCTCGTCATGGCGCTGGTGAGCAACAACATGGCCCACGTGATTGAGGACGAGACGCGCAAACGCGGCGTCGCGATCGCGCAGTTATTTGGGACCGCCAATTTTGTGCATTTACAGAGCAGCTACTGGCTTCCCGTTCAGCAAAACGCCCGAACCGCCAAGAGTGAAAACAATCTCTCCTATGTCGTTGTTTATGATAGCCGGCAACGTCTTATCGCTCATACGGAAGATGAAAACCTGGTTTATCCTACCCCGACCGATCCGGAGATGCGGCGCCTGCTGGCTGCCGATTCCCTGCTTTTTCGCACGCTGTTGCTCTCCGATGGGTCTCCAGTCTTCGACATTCTCCTTCCGGTGAACATGCCCAATCAGCCCAATCGCTGGGGCACCGTTCAAATCGGAATCTCGGCGGAGAACATGTATCGTTCGATCCGCGATACTCAGCTCCATTTGCTGCAAATCGGGCTGTTTACCCTTGTGCTTGGGCTGCTGGGTGCGTTGGTACTGGCAGCTCGGCTGACCAAGCCCCTGGCAAGGCTTCAGCAGGGCTCTCTTCGGGCGGCAGCGGGGGACCTCTCTTCTCGCATCGAAGTGCGCTCTGGAGACGAAATGGAGGCCTTGGCGGAGAATTTTAACTTTATGATGGATCAGATCAAGCAGCACCAGGACGAGCGCGTTCGCTCGGAGAAGTTGGCAGCGGTGGGCTACATGGTCAACACGATCGTTCATGACTGCCGCACTCCCATCACCGTCATTAAAGGATTTGCTTCAGTCCTTCAGGAGTTTCAGATTTCAGCCGAGCAGCAGCGTGAGTGTTTGGATTTCATTAACTTTGAAGTGGGAAGAATGGAGCGGATGCTGGACGAGATTCTGCAGTACGCCGCCGATAGGAAAACTGAACTCAAACTGGAAGTGGAGGCCCTCGATGAATTCGCACGGGACTGCTGTGTGGAGATTGAGATCTTGCTCAAGCACACCGCCATCGAGTTCTCGAGCCAGCTGAACTCGGGTGCTCTGGTTCGCATCGACCGGGACAAACTCCGCCGGGCCGTGCTCAATATTGCGGGCAACGCCCGGGAAGCTCTGAAAGGGAACGGGAGCATCCGCTTGACAACGGCGCACGAGGAGGGCCAGGCCACAATCCAAGTGTCTGATACCGGCTCAGGCATTTCGCCGGAACTGCAGCAGAAGATCTTTGACCCATTCTTTACGCACGGGAAGTCTGGTGGGTTCGGACTGGGCATGTCGATTACACAAAAGATTGTGAGAGACCATGCTGGCAAGATCCAGTTGGAGAGCAGTCTAGGAAAAGGAACTACCTTCACCATCCGCATTCCAGTAGCAGAGGCTCACGGAAGGACCACTGCAGCTGTTGGCGGTTCGTTACAATAACGCTGGCACCCGTCTCTTCAGGTGCGCGGGTGATGCTGTTGATAAAGGCTGCGCAGCCGCTCTTTGAGCACGTGCGTATAGATTTGAGTGGTGGAAATATCGGAGTGCCCAAGCATCGTCTGAACGGCGCGTAAGTCAGCACCCCGCTGCAGCAAGTGAGTCGCAAACGAGTGTCTCAGGATGTGAGGCTTTATTCGAACGCGGATCTGGGCGCAACGCCCGTAGGCACCAAGAATTTTCCAGAACCCCTGACGCGTTAACTTTTCTCCGCGCTGATTGAGAAACAATGTGTTGCAATTCTTTCCTTGCAGCAGTCTTAAACGTGCCTCCTTCAAATAATGATCTAAAGCCTGCAAGGCTGATTTCCCCAAGGGAACCACTCGAACTTTACCCCCTTTTCCTACGCAGGTCAGATATCCCAAGTCTGTCTTCAGTGAGTGCAGCTCCAGCGACACGAGTTCAGAGACGCGCAATCCGGTAGCGTACAAAACTTCAAGCATAGCTTTATCTCTAATGCCAGATACAATTGAAACGTCAGGTTGATTTAGAAGGCATTCAACCTCATCCAGACTTAGCACCTGAGGCAGCCGTTTCCACACCTTCGGAGATTCGACAGCGAGGCACGGATTTTCCGCCAGGTCTCGATCAAAGACCAGAAATTGGAAGAAGTGTCTTAGAACAACCAGAGCCCGAGAAATGCTCCTGGAGTTCAGACCACTCCCTTGAAGATCCTTCAGGAACTCGGTGATGGTGTCTCGGGACACCGCCGAAAGGGACAGTTGGCGCTTTTCCAAGTACTGGGCAAAGCGTCCCAGGTCGCGCTGATAAGCCTGCTGGGTGTTAGCTGCAAGGCCCTTTTCTATAGTTATATAACTTAGGAATGCTGCTATTTCTCTTCGCATGTAACTGAGAACTCGGGTTTTTTTGAAGCTAGAGTCCCCTGCCCTCTCTGCCCGCTCTTTAGCTGTGCTTCCTTGACACTAATGACCCCTTCTTATAGCATCGCGACGCTTCTAACATCGAGTTTTTGCAGCGTACGCGGTCCGGTTACGTCTCGCATCGTCTAACCCCATGAGACTTGGTGACATTGCCCAGCGGCTCGATTGCCTCCTGGAAGGCGATCCCTCGACTGAGATCCGCAGGGTCGCGGGACTCGAGGAAGCAGAGCCAGGCGACCTGACATTCTTATCCAACACCAAGTATCAGCGCTTGGTTGCTTCAACGCAAGCCTCGGCTATCATCATAGCGAAAGATGCGCCTGCTACCAGGATCGACAGCCTGCGCACCGACAACCCATACCTGGCTTTTGCCCGAAGCATTGATTTGTTTTATGCGCCACCGAAAGCGGAGCTTGGCATCCACCCAACCGCCGTCATTGCTGCAACAGCCCGCATCGGTCGGGATCCCAGCATTGGACCATTCTGTGTCATCGGTGAACAAGTTCAGATCGGTGACCGCGCGGTGTTGGGTTCGCATGTTGCGATCTATCCTGGCACGCGAATTGGCCACGATTTTGTTGCGCATTCGCACGTTTCAGTCCGTGAGCACACCAGGATTGGGAATAGAGTGATCCTACAAAACGGCGTAGTGATCGGCGCCGACGGTTTTGGATTTGCCAAGACGGGACTGAGCAACTATCAGAAAATCACGCAGTCGGGAATCGTCGTTCTTGAGGATGATGTCGAAGTGCAGGCCAACTCAACCGTAGATCGGGCAGCCATCGGCGAAACCCGGATTCGCCAGGGAACCAAGGTCGACAATCTGGTTCAAGTCGGGCACGGATCGCGGGTCGGTGAGCATTCTTTGCTCTGCGCTCAGGTTGGCTTGGCCGGAAGCACGGAAGTGGGAAATCACGTCATTCTCACGGGTCAAGTCGGGGTCGCCGGCCATTGTAAAGTTGGAGACAATGTCATTGCGACCGCCCAGACGGGAATCCCTTCTGACGTTGAGCCAGGCAAGGTGGTTTCCGGTTGTCCAGCAATTGACAATAAGCTTTGGCTCAGATCTTCTATAGTTTTTTCTAAGCTGCCTGAAATAAACAAATTAGTGAAAAAACTCAAACAACAACTTGACGATCTAGCCTCTAAGACTTCACGGCCATAGTTGCCGCCGACCCGCCAATTCCCTTCCTCACTTCAAATGCCGCAAGACAGTTTGCACATCGCCAAATCAGCGGGACTTATCAGCCTGGCAACACTGATCAGCAGAGTTCTCGGACTGGCGCGGGAGCAAATGATCGCTGTTCTGTTTTCCAGGTATGCAACTGATGCCTTCTATGTCGCGTTTCGAATCCCGAATCTCCTGCGAGACCTGTTCGCCGAAGGCGCGATGAGTTCAGCCTTCGTTCCCACCTTTACGGAGCATTTGAAGAAGCGGACGACTGCCGAAGCCTGGAAACTAGCTTCGAATGTTCTCAATATCCTGTTGGTCACGCTCAGCGTCATCACACTTCTCGGGTTTTATTCTGCAGACTGGCTGGTGCTCCAGTTTGCCGGCGAGTTTCGGTCGGTTCCTGGCAAGCTCGAACTCACGGTAGTGCTCACCAGGATCATGTTCCCGTTTCTCCCCTTGGTTGCGATTGCCGCAGTGATCATGGGAATCTTGAATTCGCAGGGTAACTTCTTCGTGCCGGCTCTCGCCCCTGCCCTGTTCAACGTTGGCTCACTAGTAGTCGCTCCGGCGCTGTACTTCTGGCTGTCCCATCTCGGGTACGATCCTATATTGGGCATGGCTATCGGGACTCTGTCCGGAGGGCTCCTGCAGCTGCTCGTTCAGGTGCCGCCTCTCTTGAGGAAGGGATTTGTCTACTCGGCGGACCTCAGTTTCAAACACCCTGGAGTTCGGCGGATCCTGCTGCTCATGGGACCAGGGACCATTGGCCTGGCGTCAACTCAGATCAACATCTTCGTCAACACGTGGCTGGCAACCAGCGAGGGAGAAGGGCCAGTCTCGTGGCTCAACTATGCATTTCGGCTGATGCAGTTCCCCCTGGGAATCTTTGGTGTGGCAATCGCGACTGCCGCGCTGCCCACCGTTTCCAGTCAAGCAGCCACTGATGCAGTCGCCGATCTGCGCCGAACTCTCTCCGCGGCTCTGCGCATGGTGTTCCTCATCAACATCCCGGCCACTGCGGGGCTGATCGCACTCAGTCAGCCAATTGTCGCCCTGATCTACCAGCACGGAAAATTTAAACTGTCAGATACCATTGCAACTTCCAATGCTCTGATATTTTATGCTTTAGGCTTGTTAGCCTACTCTTCGATCAAAGTGCTTGTGCCGGCCTTTTATGCATTAGGACATTCCAGGGTACCGGTCGCAATCAGCAGCGTGACTGTGGGGATCAACATCGCTCTGAACCTTTGGCTGGTGCGTGTGATGGGCTATGTTGGATTGGCGCTAGGTACTTCTCTGGCATCTTTCGGCAACTTGATCCTCCTACTTTTCTGGCTCCAGAAGTATACAGGCCCAGTTGATCCTGCAGGTCTTGCCAGGACGTTTTTCAAGATGGTCAGTGCCTCATTAGTCATGGGGTTGGCTTGTGCCAGGCTTCAGGCCTACCTGAGCCTAGGCGAGACCTTACCAGAAAGATTCTTGAACGTGGCTGTGTCCATCGGAGCGGGGTTGTTGGTGCTCTTCCTCTGCTGCCGATTACTGCGAGTAGGCGAACTCGAGACGGCCTTGCGACTGCTGCTCCGCAAAGTCACCCAGATGAGCCAACGGCAAGCGGGGTGAAGTCAGGAGAAGAGGCCAATATCCCTGAGATTGGCAGAACAAAGCAGAGTTTTCTTACTGTGGATAGGAGAACATAGTAAGGGATAATCCCGGAAGTATTGCATTACGAATGTCGACGCACCGAACTGGGTACCCCCCTTCCACCGCCGACGAAGTGAACGATCTCGATGCGATCACCTTCGGCGAGCACTGTTTCCAGCCAGTGCCCACGCTGGAGTATTCTCAGGTTGTGCTCAACCGCTATTCGCTCCGGCGCAAGACCCAATGACTTTACCAGACCCGACAGAGTCTGGCCGTCCGGCATTTCTTTCGTCTCACCGTTGAGGGAGATCTGAATTGGCAATGGGTCATTTCCTCCGCTTGACAAGATACTTCACTTCGTAGTTCCCGATCGCCGTAGAGGCCTGAATGATCAGAGCAGCACTTCCACCTGAGAACGCTGGCAGGCTGAAGTTCATTCGTAGGCTGCCCGATCTATCCGTCTTTCCAGCGTACAGCCGCGGCGAGAAAGTCGTGCCGATGATCTTGACTACGATCTGCACATTCTCGATTCTGAGTCGGCTCTGCCGACTCTGAACATAGAGGTGGAGATCAACGAGCTCTCCACCCACGAAGTCCTTTCCGCCTTCGACGCAAATCTCGATGCCCTCTTCACCTGAGAGCGTGGCAATATCAATCGAGACATGCCGAACGGGTTCTGGCGACACTTCGGGCAGAGGTCGCAGGACCGGGTTCAATAGAGCTGCAATGGGACTACTCTCCTTGGCAGGAGGAGTGAGGTTTTGGAGGGCCGACTCAGCTCCTTTACCAGGCACTTCAGGAACAATCTCTTCTGGAACAGGCTCGCTGTCAGGGCTGACAGGAATGATGGGGGGAGTAGCGGCCACTGGGATGCTTGCCAAGTTTGGCTCGGCCTTTATTGCCGGTCCAGCCTCGGTTGTTTGAAACTGGAAGACAAACTCGCCGTCTACATACGATTCGAGTGTCATTCCCTTCTCATATTTGCCACGCTTTATGGCTCCGACAATCTGTCGATGTTGAAACTCGAGAATTTTTTGCAGTGTGGTTTCAAGGAAGGCCTCAGACTGCAGGAAATCCTGGTATCGGGTTCGAAACGCATCAAGGATAGTCCCCTTGACGTATATGAGAGACAGAATGAGAGGGTTGTTCGCGCCCTTGTCCTCGGTCTGGACGTGGTAAACCGTGTCTCCTTGTTTGACATCCGTATTGAAGCCGGTGATCATGAATTATAAGACTTCTGGCTGACGCCGGTCAGGTCAATAAATTCAATCAGATAAGCGCCTTCACAAACCGAAAATGGTAGTACAAGCAAACTCCCTGTCGCAACAAAAAAATCTTGACAACATCCGCCTCTGACCGCTATGTTTGCCGCGTTTTTGGTGGGAGCTATCTCTAAGAACCAAAGAAATTTCTCCCATATTTCCCCAGCAAATCAGAGGAAGGGTTCGTAAGACCTTTTCGTCTGACAGAAACCTAACTTTACATCGCTTATAAGGAGTTAACCGGGTTTGCTGTTGCTTGTGCCCGTGCGAGCTAAGAGTCTGTCAGGGATATCATCTCTCTCTCCTATCGCTTCCTTGTCCAACTCATGATTGATCGCGCCCGTTCATGATCCCCGATCGGCTTCTAGCCAGGTACAGCGAAATCATCAAGAACTATCCCATCAAACGCTCAGCACTGATCCCCATTTTGCTCACGACCCAGGAAGAGTTGGGCTATCTGACACCTGAGTCGATCCAGAACATCGCCCGCTTTCTGGAACTGCCCGAAATCGAAGTCCACGAAGTCGTCACTTTTTACAGTATGCTGCGCACGAAGCCTGTGGGGAAACACCACCTCCAGGTTTGCACCAACATCTCCTGCTTGCTGTTAGGTGGCGAGGAGCTATTCGCGCACGTTTCGAAAAAGCTTGGCATCAAAGAAGGCGAAACCTCCGGGGACGGATTATTTTCACTCACCGAAGTGGAGTGTCTTGGCGCCTGCTGCAATGCCCCAGCGATGCAGGTGAACTACAAGTACTACGAAGATCTGACGTTCGAGAAAGTCGACCTGATTCTGGACGACCTCAAACAGCAGGAGTAACAAGCTCCCTGCGCCTCAGTGCGCTTCAAGAACTTATGGAAGTTGCCATTTTTGTGATTCTCGCGCTGGTGGCGGTTGTGTCGGCCGCCAACATCGTCATTCAACGCCATCCTATTTATTGCGCTCTCTCCCTTATTCTCACCTTTGTCGCTCTCGCTGGCATTTATCTTCAAATGCACGCCGAATTCATTGCAGTCATGCAGGTAGTTGTTTACACCGGAGCCATCATGGTGCTCTTTGTTTTCGTCATCATGCTGCTGAACGCCCCAGCTGACGAGAGAGCTCCTGACAAGGTGCATGTTGTGAAGTTCTTCGCCATACCGTTGTCGATCCTCCTGGCTGCGGAGGTAGGACTGGTCGTGTTCAGATCGTTTTCCTCAGAAGCCATCTCGGTAAGTGCTGCCTCGATCAACGTCGCTGGGAACACTCAACTTATCGGCAAAGCACTCTACACCCAGTATGCTCTGCCGTTCGAAGTCACTTCCATTTTGCTCCTGGTGGCCATTGTCGGCGCCATTGTCATGGCCAAGAAGGAACTGTAATCTCTGATGATTCCCTTAAGTCTCTACCTTCTGCTGAGCGGCATTCTGTTCACAATTGGCGTTTTCGGTTTTCTCACCAAGCGCAACATCATCACACTTTTCATGTGCATTGAATTGATGTTGAACGCGGTCAATTTGTCGCTTGTTGCGTTTGCGCGCCACTATTCTCTCCTGGACGGCCAGGTGTTCGTGTTCTTTGTCATGGCTGTGGCTGCAGCGGAAGCAGCAGTTGGCCTGGGCATCATCGTCGCCCTCTATCGCAGCCGCCAGACACTGAACGTTGATGAAGCTGACCTCATGAAGTGGTAGCGATCAATTCCCTAATGACAGTTTCGAACCTGCTTCTGACACTCGTCCTGCTCCCATTGGTAGGATTTGCCATCAATGGACTCTTCGGTAAGAGATTCTCAAAGACTACCGTAACACTTGTTGCCTGCGCATCGACAGGCGTGTCTTTTGTCCTAGCCCTTGTGACATTCGCACAACTGTTAAGGACCCCAACAGAAGAAGTTCACAATCTCACTTTCAACTACTTCAGCTGGATACAGGCCGGGAGTTTCGCCGCTAACTTCGGTTTCATGATTGACCAGTTGAGTGGTGTGATGCTCCTGGTAGTCACCGGCATCGGGTTTCTCATTCATGTCTACTCCGTGGGCTACATGGCCCATGAAGAGGGGTACTACAGGTTTTTTGCATACCTTAACCTCTTCATGTTTTCCATGCTTACCCTGGTTCTCGCCAACAACTTCCTGCTGATGTTCGTCGGCTGGGAAGGCGTGGGACTCTGCTCGTACTTGCTGATCGGTTTCTACTTCCGAAAGAAGAGTGCGGGTGACGCTGGAAAGAAGGCTTTCATTGTTAACCGTGTGGGCGATTTCGGATTTATCCTCGCAGTGATGTTGATCTTCTGGACCTTCGGCAGCATCGACTTCCAGAACGTTTTCGGGCAAGCCAAATCGTTTTCACTCGAACCGTTGGGAACCCTCGGCACGCTCACCACAATCTCCATTCTTCTCTTCATTGGTGCGACGGGGAAATCGGCGCAGCTGCCGTTGTACGTGTGGCTGCCGGATGCGATGGAAGGTCCGACGCCGGTGAGCGCGCTGATCCACGCGGCCACGATGGTGACGGCGGGGGTGTACATGGTGGCGCGCTGCAATGCGCTGTTTGTGCTGGCGCCGACGGCGATGCTGCTGGTGGCGATTGTGGGAGCGTTGACGGCG